>Ga0137829_10923709_pt1 | contig 17093 bp, 25 predicted proteins | sample OV2TP2_FD_97737 | JGI IMG/M metagenome (GOLD analysis project Ga0137829, IMG submission 97737) | reverse complement strand
AACACGGGCGACAGACCATGCCAGATTGGATCGCACACACACTTCTTCGAGGTAAATAGGGCATTAGACTTTCCAAGGGAAAAGGCCTTTGGATACCATCTGAATATTCCATCTGGAACTGGGGTAAGATTTGAACCAGGAGACTCGAAGGAAGTAGAGCTGTGCGAAATGGGAGGCAAGAAAGTATTCTTCGGATGCAACGCTCTAACAATGGGCAGTATGACTTCATCTGTAGTGAAGGCTGCCGCACTTGAGAAGGCCAGGAAACAGGGCTTCAAGGGGGCATAGGAGTGAATAGAAATGGTTCTTAAATTAACGCGAAAACAGTACACAGATCTATTTGGGCCAACAACCGGAGACAAGATCAGACTGGGAGATTCAGAACTAATCGTAGAGGTGGAGAAGGATCTCATAACACCAGGCGATGAATGTGTCTTCGGTGGAGGCAAGTCATTAAGAGACGGCCTAGCACAGACACCAGGAGTGACCAGTGCAAATGGAGCTCTGGATTACCTGATCACAAACGCTGTGGTCATTGATCCAGTACTTGGCATAGTGAAGGCCGATATTGGAATAAAGGATGGCAAAATTGCTGGAGTCGGAAAGGCAGGCAACCCTCTCATCATGGATGGTGTAAACCCGAACATGGTTGATTCGGCGTGCACAGAGGCTACTGCTGGTGAGCATACCATCTGTACCGCTGGACACTTCGATACGCACATCCATATGATATGCCCGCAAGAGTACGTAGATGGTATAAGCAACGGCATCTGTAATATGATCGGTGGCGGAACCGGTCCAGCGGATGGTACCTTTGCGACCACCTGCACACCAGGTGTCTTCAACATACAGAGAATGATGGAAGCTGTAGAAGACATACCAGTGAACTGGGGATTCCTAGGCAGGGGTAACGACTCTCACCCGTCACTGGCAACACTGATGGAACAGATAGAAGCTGGAGCATGCGGCCTGAAGGATCACGAAGACTGGGGCACTACTGCCGCGGTTTTAGATGCATCTTTGAGAGCTGCAGACGCTACAGACACGCAAGTTGCTATCCATACAGACTCGATCAATGAATGCGCATACGTTGAGGATTCGATAAACGCCATCGATGGTAGAACACTGCACACTTACCATACGGAAGGTGCCGGTGGAGGACATGCACCAGACATTATGAGGATTGCTGGAGAACAATTTGCACTTCCATCCTCGACAAACCCAACAAGACCTTACACAGTGAACACAGTAGACGAGCACCTCGACATGCTGATGTTCTGTCACCATCTGAATCCTGCAGTTGCAGAAGATGTTGCATTTGCAGAGTCCAGAATAAGAGCAGAAACCATTGCGGCAGAAGATGTTTTGCATGACGAAGGCGTCTTGAGCATGTATTCATCTGACAGCCAAGCGATGGGAAGAATTGGAGAGGTCGTAATTCGTGCCTGGCAGACTGCAGACAAGATGAAGAAGATGAAGGGCAGGAGCAAGGAAGAGAAGGGAGACAATGATAATTTCAGAGCGAAAAGATACATTGCGAAGACAACAATAAATCCTGCAATAACACACGGTGTAGCGGACTACCTTGGTTCTCTTGAAACTGGCAAATACGCAGACGTAGTTATGTATCCAATGTCAATGTTCCCTGCAAAGCCGATAAAGGTCTTCAAGGGAGGATTCATAGCATGGTCAATCATGGGAGATCCAAACGCATCGCTTCCAACACCTGAGCCAGTATTCTACAGGCCAATGTTTGGAGCGTTAGGAAAGGCAGTACATAAGACAAGCTTCACCTTCACCTCAAAGGCAGCCGTGCAACTAGGCGTACCACAGAAACTAGGACTTGAGAAAGTGATATTGCCAGTAAGGAATTGCAGAAATATTAGCAAGAGGGACATGATGTGGAACGACAAGACTCCAAAGATAACAATAGATCCAGAGACATACGAAGTTAAATTAGACGGCCAGATTGCGACTGTCGATCCAGCTAAGGAGCTCTCTTCAGCACAAAGGTTCTTCATGGCATGAGAATACAGTAAAAAACGCACAAAAATCCATATCTTTTTATTTTTCTCTTCTGCACTATCTAGTGGTAACTGATGTCAAATCCTACTCACGGCGTATGGAGACCAATGGCTCAGAACGTTGAATTCGATGCGTTGGAGTCCAATTCCAATGCTGTCATGGCTGTAGCTGAAACTGTAAGAACGACTTTGGGTCCTAAGGGCTTGGACAAGCTTCTGATAGATCAAGCTATGAACAGGCACCTATCGAACGATGGTGTAACTATCCTGCTTTCTTTAAGGGCAATACACCCAGTTGCAAGAATGATTGTAGAGATAGCGGAGAGACAGGAGCAACTGGTTGGTGATGGAACAACAACTGCTGTTGTGATGGCAGCAGAAATGATAAAGGAGGGCAAGAAGCTCATAAAGGAACTTGGCGTTCATCCAACAAAAGTTGTAGAGGGAATAGAAAGCGGAGTCAAACATGCCTGTCAGTTGCTTCAAAAAGAAGCTAAGAAGATCTCCATGAATGACATTGCGTTGGAGCAGATAGTCAAGACATCCTTGGCATCAAAGTTGGATGGGGAGAAACTTTCGTCGTTCGTCATTTCAGCGGTGCGATCTGTAGGAGAGAACGCGTTGTATAATGGCTCATACGACTTCGATAAGGCGATAATGGTTATTCGAAAGACCAACATGGAGGATAATGTAGTTAATGCTTACGTTCTTGAGAGAAAAAGATTGGATCCAGAGCTGCCTATGGAAGTAAAGAACGCAAGGGTTATGATCATCAAGATGGATTTGAAGCCTGTTAAGGAGGCTTGGCTGAAGGAGAACAGCAAGTATGAAGAAATACTTACAATGGAAAAGGATAGGATGGCCAAGTCAAAAGAGATAGTGGATGCGATGCTAGCTACGGGCGCAAATGCTATTCTTGTAGCATCTCCAGAAGTAGACGATATTGTGGAGAACCTGCTTGTCGCTAGGAAGGTATTTGCTGTGCGTATAGCTACGGAGGAGATAGAACATCTAGCACGATACACAGGCGCAAAGCCAATTAGGATGATGGAGGATCTGAAACGTCCTGATATTCTGGGTGGGGCAGATCGTATCTACGAAGATGAAGATAAGGGGATAATTTACATCGAGAAAGGCTCGGGCAAGAATATGGTAACGATAATAGTGTCTGGAACAACCAAGGAAACATCGCTTGAGCGATGGAGGGCTGCCAGAGACGGTGTGAATGCTTCCGAAGCGGCACTGAATAAGGGCGTCGTCGCTGGCGGAGGAGCTGCAGAATTGCACATAATAGAGAAAGTAAAAGATCTGAGACTAAAGGGTCTGGAACAGGTTGGTCTTGATGTTGTAACTTCAGCTCTTGAGAGCATCATGCGCCAGATACTCACAAATGCGGGCTTTAATGGGCTTGAAAAGGTTATGGCTGCAAAGGCGTCGCCAGATGGTTTTGGTATAGATATCGATTCTGGCAATCCGGTAGACATGTGGAAGGTTGGTGTTCTTGATCCTTTGCTGGTTAAGACTATGGCACTTGAGGCTGCTGGGGAGATAGCTAAATCGGTTCTGCGAATAGATAGGAACCTAGCAGCGGAAGACCTGAGTCCACAAGCTGTGTCAGAGACAAAGAGATGATTGACCAATGTTGATTCGCCACTGCGTTGAGGAGTCTAATGTCGATGAAAACCTAGTCGTTATAGATCCTACGAAGATAAGACATGTGACGCTAAAGGCAGGGAAAATAGATTCAATGTCCGGTTTGATCGATCCAGCATCGCACCTTAACCTTGATTATCCTGACCACAAGGTAACTGTTTGTGTTATTGCCGAAAAATTTGAGATAGGTGCAAAGGTAAGGTTTGGAGATCGAGGCCTTGTTTTTGCAGTTGTTGATAGATCAGCCTTTGTTCATTACGGTTATGTTGACTATACGCAAAGATTGTCCGATATGACAGAGGCAGTAAAGAATATTCGTGAATCAAGAAAGAAAAAGGAAGCGTAATGGAAATTGATCACATCTGATTCAGTGATCGGAAATATCAACAGGGATCAGAAGTTCAAGGAGAAATATGAGGAGATGAGCAAGAGAAAACTTTGTGAAACAATTAAGATCAGCAGGTTAGAGTCGCAGCGTGTCAGGATGCGAAAGACATCTGACAAGGGAACAGATGTCGCTCTGACCCTTGCACTAGGTACGAAGCTTAGACATGGCGACGTTGTTATGTTGACAGAAGATAAGATGGTTGTTGTGGAGATAGAACCGGAGAATGTAGCGATGATAGAGATCAAAGACAACATTCACGAGGATGATATTGTTGAAGTACCTGTAAGAGTTGGCCATACAATAGGCAACCTGCACCGCCCGATAAAGTTAGAGGGAAACAAGATCTACTTTCCGATTCAAACAGATGCTGAACTGGATATGTTCAAGAAGCTTTTTGCACCAATAAGTGATCATCTGGAGATCAAAAAGACAAAGATGGTCTTTGAAGCAGAGGAGGGCGCAGAAGTGCATGAGCACTGATGAAATAAGCATAGATGAAATAAGCATGTTACAGCTTTCAGACTCTTTCTTCCCTACTGGTATGTATACAACATCGAACGGACTGGAAGCGTTATTTTATAATAAGAAGATAAAGGGCGCAGATGAGCTGCGCGATCTGATAAAAGTGTATGTGGAGCACCAGATAGGACCTGCAGATTGTGCTGCTCTGGGGAACTCGTATGAATACACAAAAAAATCAGATCTGCAGAAACTGATTGAGGTTGATCAAACGATATTCTCTATGAAACTTATTCAGGAGGTAAGAGACGCTTCGGCAAGATCAGGCACACAGCTGTTACGATGCTTGAGCTCCTTCATAACTGACAATGAAGTGTTGAACGGATATCAGGGAGCTATAAAGAATGGGCAAGCTGCAGGTGCGTATCCTGTGGCATTGGGACTTGCGAGCAATATACTTGACATTCCAAAGAAGAAGGCCGGTCTTATGATGCTTTATTCTTTTTCTGTAAGTATTGTTGGAGCTGCGTTAAGGCTTGGAATGCTGCAGCATTTTGATGGTCAGAGGGTGATTCACGAACTAAAGCCAGTGATATTAGAAACTGTAAAGAAGAATATTGATAGACCATTGACAAGCATGTGGCAGTTTGCTCCGGAAGTTGACATAATACAGATATCGCATGAACGAATGAGTTCGAAAATGTTTATAACCTGATCGAATAATACCCCTATTCATGAGTTCTAAACGCATTCCTAGAGTTGGGATCGGTGGTCCTGTTGGTTCAGGAAAGACGATGCTGATAGAGCAAGTTGTTCCTATACTTGCAACCAAAGGTTACAAGATAGGTATAGTTTCAAACGATGTTGTATCAAAGGAGGATGCTGAAAGGATGAGAAAAAACTTGGCAACGGAAAGGGGCTTGATGCCTGAGGAGCTGGTAGTAGGGCTTGCAACTGGCGGGTGCCCTCATACAGCTGTGCGTGAAGATCCTTCCATGAACTTGTCTGTAGTTGAAGAGATGGAATCAAAGCACCCCTATCTAGACTTGATCATGATCGAGAGTGGTGGAGACAATATCACGACAACTTTCAGTCCAGCATTGGCAGATTACTTCATCTACATCATAGATGTCTCTGGCGGGGACAAGTATCCAAGGAAGAGGGGTCTTGGCATAGAAAACGCTGACCTTCTTGTTATAAACAAGATCGATCTTGCTCCTTATGTTGGAGCCAACCTGAGCATAATGGAAAGGGATGCAAAGATTGTAAGGCCCAACAAGCCATTTGCCTTCGTGAATTGCAAGAAGGGTGAGGGAATTGAGAAGGTAGCAGAACATATTACAAGGGATGTTCTCTTCGAGTCTCCTCCAAAGGCTGTCGCAAAAAGATAGGTTATAACATGAGTGACCTGGAATTTTACACTCCAGATGACATTCCACCAGAAATCTTGGCATACGAATCCGAGCTCCAACAACTTAAGGTGGGAAGAGCAGGAAAGATAGGAGCCTTGGTGCTAAGGTTAGAAGAAGATCCTGAAAGTGGAAAAACCTCTGTGAAAGAACAGTATTCAAAGGTTCCGCTGTTCACCCAGAGGGCGCTGTATCTAGAGGAGTCACTGCCCTCTATGGCTTACATGTACATAATTTCTCCCTCAGGAGGCATACTTCAGGGCGATAGGTACAGGATGGATATAACACTGAAGAATCACGCATATGCTCACATAACAACGCAAGGTGCAACAAGGATCTACAGGATGGAGAGGAATTACGCTACACAGATCGTGAACGTTGTTGTTGACGACGGATGTTACTTTGAATTGGTTCCCGATCAGATAATTCCTTATCGGGACTCGCGTTTCTACCAGACAGTTAACATGAAGGTTCACGACAATGCCACTATGCTCTATGCCGAAATGATAGTTCCAGGAAGGGTTGCAAGTGACGAGTCATTTGAATACGACATATGTTACATGAAGGCTTTGGCAAAGAATCAGAATGATGTTTTGAGGTTCATCGATGTTGCCATACTTGAGCCCAAGAAACGCAATTTGAAGACTCTTGGAATACTAGGCAATCGCGATGTCGTAGGAAGCATGTACGTACTTACAAAACCAAAGTATGTAACAGAACTGAAGGATGAGATAAACTCTAGCCTGCAAAAGTTCCCTAACATTTATGCAGGAGCAACTATCTTGCCTCATGATTCTGGCGTCATAGCAAGAATGCTTGGCGGTGTGACCAGCGATCTTAGGAGTGCTATGTTCGAGATAATCAGTATAACTAGAAAGATCATACTTAATGCGTCATTTAGCGGATGGAGAAAGGGCTAACTACAAAACAGAATATTTTAAACTAATGCTAATGAATTTCTATCTACCAGTAATCCAGAACTCAGTAACTTTTATTTTGTGACCCTTCTGATCTCTATGCAGGTTTGCAATCCACAATACGTCAAATACCTCACCGCAGTCTTCACACCAAGCAGTGAAGTTTTTCCTGCGCTTGTCAAACGCGTTCATTGTATTGATTTCTCTGAACTTATTATAAAAGCTTGTGTAAAACCGTTTTACAAATTTTTATATCGTCATTTTGCACGAAAAGGGCTAAAGAGGATTTAAGGAATTTAGCAAAAGTCTCTGTTCGTATGTGTCATTGTTCATATGGTTTTAGAATTGCGTTCGTTTGTTTCTACCGATTGATTTAAAATTTAGCATAATGGAACTATTGCGTGAGTGAAGTTAAATGTCCATTCTGCAATTCTACACTTGAGGATGAAGGGCATCTTTCAAAGCATATTAAAAAGATACATCTCGGCTCTGTTTATAATGTGGGCAAGGATAAGGTAACTGCATGGTGCGAAGAGTGCGATGCAGTCTTTGACGAATTATCTGCAGCTAATTTGCATCATGATCAAAAGAGGCACAAGATAAAAGTAATAGAATTCAGTCTTTGGGAAGGCTATAGATAGCGCATCAAAAAGTTTCACTGAACTCACTTTAGTCTTTCAAGCTCTTCAGGAGTAAGTGATCTGACCTTTCCAGTCACTCTTCTTTTCTCTCTTTGATCAATCAGATGCTTCTTTCCTTTTTCAGTTTCTGTTTCCCAAGTGCCTACTATCCCATGGCACTTCGTACAACGCAAGTTACTTCTTGTTGGGCTGACCAACTCAACATCTAATGAATCATGGTGACAAATCATTTGTATACGCCTCTAAAAGAGAAAACTTCCTAAGTGGGTTCAGTTATTTCCAAATTCCCTTGCGTGTAATTTTTGGTACATTTGGGTCTATCTCAAATATTAATATACAAAACTAATATTAAATCTATGTCTGTATCGTTCGATTCCTACATCCTTGTGCGATTATTTAGATAGCGTCTAGATTAATTTCAGGCCATGATACCATAATTAACATGAGCGAAGGTCGATTTATCCTTTTAATCATTATAGAAAGATTCTTAATCTGTAGAAGACAAAATTCTACACCTATATCTTGCGATACAGAAAGGTATTTTATGCTCATTACAATAGTGTTCATATGTTTAAGTGTCCGTTTTGTCAAGACCAGTATAATACTGGGCAAGAATTGAAAACACATTTAATGGAAATTCATCATGAAGAATTACATGTACTTGCTGCTGCTCTTCACCATCAGGATTAACTGAAGAAGCAAATTCTTGAGTTTTGGATATTCACTCCGGTCTACATATGGATTCTTGGTTGTCTTGTGTATACCAATCCAATCTGATTGATCTTCCCTTCGTCATTCTTAACAAAAAATATTCAGCCTTGAAAACTGTACATTTGGGAGAATTTGGTGAACAATCCTCTTCAAGAAGGTCTCGATCTAAATTTCCAGCTCCAACACTGGTTTCTTTGAATGGTATACTTGATAGCTTACCAAGGGATTTGCGTATCTGATTTTCATCATCCTTTGAGCTCACATTAAAACTTAGGATCAATTGCTATTTATTTTTTCCACGACTAATGAACAATCTACTAACTCCAGCTGCTACTATTCGCTAGAGTTCAACTGCTTCAAATCAGATGATTTCGTAATTTGAAACTCTTATTCCATGCACGAATCAATTTTCCATTATATAGAATAATTCATTGGATAACTATGGTTGCAGTAAGAGATTGCTCACCAGGAAATGCTTGTTTAATGAAATTCAACATTTGTCTATAGCAATCAGGACCCTCGAATGTTTTAGTTGTTAATACGCCTTGCCAGATGCTTGCCCTTACCGTAATTGCGTCTTGCTTTAACTCCAACTGAATCTTAGCCGATTCCATATTGCTTTAGATCACGCACTATAATTTATTCTTGTGATATAAGTGAACTGCAGGAAATAGGGAAGATTAACTATAGAATCTGATAAACAAATGATATGTCTGATTATACTTCTACAATATCAGTTAAACGGAACTATGAATCCGCCCTTCTCTCCAAGCATTTTCAGCTTGTCTGGGTCTATAACAGGTTCAACATGGCAGAATTGGCATTCCTCCGAAGTTACCTTGCCTTCCTCTCCCCTGCTCTTGAGATATTCTTCTGCGAGTTTAATGGCAAGCCTTTCAGCATCCTGCACATCACTGCGTACCATCACGTCGAAATGCAGCGTCTTGGCTTTCCCTCTCACCCATGTGTCAAAGACCTTCACTTGGCTCATATCGGTCATTGGAAAAGCAATAATTTAAGCATTATCACTTTGGGTTCCGTTGCATCTTTGTCGCATCATTTGTTTCCTACCTTCAGCAGTAGGTAAGGTGCAACAGAACCAGCACGGTTAATAAGTAAGTCGCTAACATTATTTTTTAATCGGGTCATGGCAAAAAAATCACAAGGACAATGCGCGCATTGCTTACGAATAACTAGACTCTATTCCAACTGCAAGATCTGCAAGAAGGATATATGCGAGAGTTGTACAAAAATACAGCGCAGATTGCACGGTTAGCCGATCAGTTTCATACAGTTTAAAGTTCACCATGTGACATCAACGCAAAAGAACCTCACTTTGCAATGAATTTTGCTGGTACTAATTATTGTCTCAACTTTTTTACGTTGTAAAAGTCTTCAGGTAGAAACAGCCTATACACATCTTCTGGTAAAACAGAGTCCTCAACCTCTGTATCGCCAAATGCAAAGTCTCTCACAAAGTCCTTTCCAAATTTCAATGCGAAAGCCTGAATCGGTCTAATATAAAGGTCAGCAACCCATGAAGCATAGTTTGGTCTTACATACCTGCAGGATTCTGTTAATTCCAGCGTAAAGTACCATGCCAAAGCTTCTCTAAGCTGTTCAGGGAAACCTTTGTGAATTATTGCATGAATCATCTCATGCAGGTAGTGCCCAAATTTCGCCTTATCCTTCCTTACCACGATTTCATTCAGACGAACATCTGTTAGAGAAACAGACTTGGTATCGCTAAAACTCAAAGATTCATTATACTTTCTTCGGGAGATCGTCTGAACCTCCATAGACCAGGCACCCTCACAAATTATTATATCAAATTCGCAACTTCGGTTAAAATAATTATATACCATCTTGTCTGCTGCCGCAGCAAGGGCTACAATATTTTGTTTTTCACTATCTTCGACATCGCAGAAGAATGTCATCCTTTGCTCAATGGTTGATGCGGCAGTTACTCCCATTGTCAACAATCGTAAAGATCTTGCATATTTAAGGGGACAGGTCAAATATCTATTGGCATTTCGGGAATAAGGCATAACAAAATTTACCATAAATTATATTAAATCATCTAGAATCATGAAATTTTTCAATATAACGCCGCAATTCGTTGGCGCAACATTAACTGTAAATGACAGTTGCATCTAGCCTTTTTTGTAAATGTTAATTCCGAATAAAGTTATATCAGAAGTTTGATTTGTTTTATTGTGCTTGAAGCTGCCTATGCTAGTGTTATAATTTTTGGCATCTTGCACGGCCTTGAACCAGCTCATGGTTGGCCTGTTGCTTTGTTATATTCGACAAGAACAAAACGTCCGATCACTTATGGATTCATCAGTTCGGGAATAATCGCTTCACTTCACTTGGTATCATCTATGGCAGTAGTTTTGGCATACCTGCTTCTAAGCAGTTTCATTGCATTCGAAATGCCTTGGTTCAAATACCTTGCTGCCATTGCGCTCTTTTATCTTGCCTACAGATTCTTCAGGGAAAAGGTGGGCGATAGGTTTGAGGAGCAGCACGGCCATTACCACGATAAGGCGCATGAGTTAGACCATGAGCACGAGCACGAGCATGAGGATGCAGGAAAACACACACATCTGCACCATCATGCCAAACAAGTACCAATAAGCCTGTATGGCATAGCATCATTTGCCCTGATTCTGGGCTTTGTACACGAAGAAGAATTCGCTCTGCTGGCTCTTGCAGTAGGAGGGGTCAATCCGGTATTTTTGATGTTATCTTATGCATTGTCTGTTGTAGCCAGCTTGATTGGCGTTACATTGCTTGCTGTGGTTGCCTACGATAGAATTCAAGACAAGATGCAAAAATACGAGAAATATCTGCCCAGGATTTCAGGAATGGTACTTGTATTGATGGGACTCCTCTTCCTTTTTGGTCTAATATGAATAAAAATCATTCTGAAGAAAATGCTTTATTTAACAAGACTAGCAAGCTTTCAAATATTCTATTCAATTTGTATGGTCAAGTTGCACTATAGTTATCAATACAATGCTATTGACTCGTTTTAATACAGCATTAATCGATTGTTCGGCAGGTAGTATTGCAGACCGTGCATACTATATCTACAACTGTTGATCCTGGTCTTTGTTTCTGCACATGCCTTTCCATACCATGACCGCATCTACATGCAACTTGGCCCATAATTATATTAAGGCTTTCTTATTTTTATCCGTTTTTATTGCTGGTTCTCGCACCTTTGGGCAATTGTCAAAATCAATTCTTAATTAGTAAAATTTCTTTTTCCTAAAGAATACCTCTTCGGGTAAAAACAAATCCTTAGCATCTTCAGGTATAGCAGATTCTTCGATCTCTGCTTTTCCTGCAGCAAACTGCTTGATAAAATCCAGACCGAAAGTTTCAACAAGACTCCTGACAGGGTTTATGTAAATATCAGCTACCCAGTTAGGATAGTTGGGTCTAAGGTATGGATAAGGCTTTATGATTTCCAGCGTAAAATACCAAGCAAGTCCCTCTCTCAGTTGCTGAGGATAACTCTTGGGAATTATACAGTGGATCATCTCATGAAGGTATTGAGCAAACTTCGCAACATCCTTTCTTATTATTATTTCGCTAAGATTATAATCAGTCAATGCTAAATATTTTATATCATAGAGTTTGTACTCGCTGCTCTTACCATGTTCCCTTGAAATAGTCTGTACTTCCATGCACCAGCCGCCATCACATATCAAGACATCGTAATCACATTTCTTGCCAAAATAGTCCCAAACCATTCTACCTGCTATTTCTAGCATCTTAAGTATCTTCTGCCTCTCCTGCTCTTCAGCCTCGTAAAGAAATTCCACTTTTCCATAATATTCTGGTTCCAAGGATTTTGCCCAACAATTAGATCGCATGTCGATAATAAAAATATAAGGTTTAACTGTTCAGTTTTAATTACAGTCAATCGATTCCTTACTAATCTAATGTGATAAAGTTTTTTGCATAAAATGATATCTGCATCAGCCAAAACATACAAAAACTTGATGAACTTTTCCATTCTTTTTCATTTGTAAGGAGGATGGTTAGTATCAAGCCTATATAATTGACGTCTGCATATCATGATATGGGCAATTGCCATGTCGATATGCGGAAAAGTAAGTTCACAGCTTGGTGTGAGGAGTGCGACTTGGTATTCGATGATCCAGGTCTTGCAAATGAGCACCAAGATAAGACAAAACACAGGATAAAAGTAACGGAATATCTGGTAACTGACTATTATTACTTCTAAACGAACTTTCATGACACATGATAGGACATCTAAAAGTGGCAAGGTAAAGTTCGTTGCTGCCCTAGACCACGAATAATGATACTAAAGAAAAAATCTTTAAAGATTGCAAGCGTGCAAGCTGTCTATGGATGATAATATCTTTGCATCGTTGCTCTTCTTATTGGTGCCCTTATTCCTATCCGGTACGGCTTCAGCTCAAGTTGGATATGCCGTTGGAGACAGGTTTGTGTATAGCGATAACTTCACTGTCAAGGGCTATGGAACAGAGATAAAGGTTAATTCAGAAATCGAGATAACGGTGAAGAGCTTGGATGAAAATGATATTACATTCAAAAGGACAGAATCGGGCAAAATAACTTGGCCTGGACGTTTCGCAGGCGTAATAACTTATCTTGATTCGCACGGCGGGGAGATCTCCAGCATTCGAGGGGATTCATTTGTTGTTAAGAACGAAATAATATACTCTGATTGCAACCGTGAATTCATCAGGGGCGATGGCGTTCATACGGTCAAGGCAACGATCAATGTGCAGAGCGGACAGTTCAGGAACACACTATGGGGGACTTTGCCGCAATACCATCCATTGGATTATGCTGATCTGCTCGCATTGGTCATAGACCCTGGACTTTTTTTAAATAGCCAGTTAGATATTAAAGGCGATGTATTTGGCGTAAGCGGCCCAGAATTGGTGCAGGTTCCAGCCGGATCGATTTCTGCATATCTGCTCTCTAAAGATGGTGAGAGAATATGGTATGACTCAAGTACAGGTTTGCTGGTCAAGAAGGAGGTGCTATCGAACTTGGGCACTGATAGATTAGAGCTGATAGAAACCAAGCATGGAGAGGCAAGATACGTTCTATGTCCTACTGTTGTACCAGAGTTTGGATATTCACTTATTGTGGCTATGATTGCAACTTCATTATTCATTGGGCTAACAAAGTTCTACCTTCCTTTTAGGCGACAAGGCTAGAGATTTCATATTTTGTCCAGTTCGATTCGTGTTAATCCTTTAATTGCATCAAAATCGCTGTCAAAGGATACCAGAGTATTAGCACCCATGCGCTTTATCGCTTGATAAGTAGTAGCATCATCATAGTCAAGTCCAAATTCTTTCATATGCTTTGTCGCAAACAATCTATCAGCTAGCGATAAGAAGTAAATCCTAAGACCCTTGTATGCAGACAATGAAGATATGAAGGTGGCTAGATCATCTGAATTCCTTCCATGACCTTGAAGCACCAACACTATAGCATCTAAAAGAAAGTCTGTGATCATTGCTTCCTCTTCTCCAGTCTTCACTTTGGTAAGAAACTTTTCACATAGATTCGCTTTCCGTTGCTCTAAAAGGATCTCTAGAAATATATTGGCATCGACAAAGTACAATCAGCTAGCACCCATCGCTCGCTCGGCCCATATCTTGCTTGCCTCGTGCTGCAATTCTACGCTTGTCTTCTTGACATGTTTCAGCATACCCCTGATCGCACCAACAGGATCATCTGGGACTTTGAATTCCTGTATTTCTTCGCGCTCCACAGTCCATTTCCTTATAGCTTCTGCAGCTGCCTTGCTTATAGAACCCTTACCATAGCCGTAGGCTTCCATTGACATCTTCTTGAATCGCTTCTCAAGCTCTTCTGGCAGGTAGATCTTCATATCCTTCATAGTATTATCCCTAAAGGGCTTTAGGTATAAATATTTTCTCACAGTTTGATTGTACAGGCTAGGCAAGAAGAGTGCCCAAAATTATCCACTAAACAAACTAGAATTGCCCTTGCATGCAGAAAAATGTATAAGTTCATGTGTGAACACATACTACAATCTTGATAATTATTCATGCAGATGGACGTTTTGTTCTATTTTCTATGCTTTACTGAAACTGGAACCTCTGATTCTTGTTCAACAATCTGCTCAGCAAACGCTTCAGATATCTTTGCATCTAACTCTATTAATTTTCTGACTATTGGGTTTTCTTCGTTTAACCTGTACATTTTTGATTTTCCCACAATTCTAGTTTGCCTTACCATCTTTGTCCTTTCTAAATTCTTCCAAATTCCATACAACGTAGACCACCCAACTTTTGCATTTTTTGCTATTTCTGTCTTGGAGTAGTCAAATGGTCGGTTTTCCAGAAGGAAGTCTAGTACCCGAACAAATGCTGTATTGCCCATCACCGTTACAAACGAAGATTCTTCCTTGTTCATGATTTAATCTACAATATTCGTATATATATGAAGGTTCATTTTGTTAAGTTCATAAGTTTCTCTACAAATGCTCTAACTCTAGTAGCACCAATTCTAACCATGTCAGGATCAAGCCAATCTTCGTAAAAGTTTGTGTGAAGATTATTAGCAATGTGGAAATCTTCAGCGAGTTTAAGTTCTGGATGTTCCTTGTTAAGGCGTGATACAAACTCAGAGATACTTCTATGTGCTATCAATTCTACACCTCTCTTGGCAGCTACAGCCTTGACAGATTGAGCAGCTGCGCCCCAAAACTTTTCCGATGCTTGAACATAATCGCCTTTGGCTAGCAGATCCTCTGCTTCCTTGAGATATTTACCATTTAGGCGCAGGTACCTCTTTATCCTCTCCTTGCTTCTAGTTTCCATTTTATTCACAGTTGATTACACTAATACAAACTTAAGCCATTCGGTCGGTCAAACAGCATTATATCTCTAGAGATACACTACTGTAGCCTAAAACCGCTCTCGCATGCAGGATGATCTATAAGTTCATGAGTGAGCATAATATCCAACTTTGATAAAGAGGCAGATGGGCGTTTTCTTCTATTTGTGGAGCAAAAGGGTTTTATGTGGGAAAACTCTAGCAAATACGGGTAAGACATGAGCGTAGTAGAAGTTGACGATAGATTCAGGCTTACTTTGCCAAAAGAAGTAAGATCAACATTTAAAGTATCTAGTGGTGAAAGACTTTATGTTATTACGGCAGGTAATATTTTAATAATCAAGAAGGTTCCAGAAGATCCGTCGAAGGAACTTGACAAGTTGATCAGGGATGTAAAGTTTGATAGAAATGCACGCAGGAAGGCCGAACAATGGCTTCTGAGCCAAGTAAGAAAAGGCTCTTAGTAGAGTCCGATTTTTTGTTTGGGCTGCGGAAGAGCGACCCTTTTCATAGAAGTATCATCAGATCACTTGATATGCACAGAAATGGCGCGATCAAAATAAGCGTGTTATCTTCAGCAATCATGGAGGTTCGAACAGTTCTTTACTCTCGCGCTCTCAAGCTTGGCCAAATTGAAGATGTTCTTTCACTTATGGATGAAGGGTTAAATGATTATAAAGTTACCACATATGTGCCGGTAAAGATTACGGACGGTGTTCTTGCAGAACGCTTAAGAACGCTTTTCCCGAAACTGACCTTTTTCGATTCATTGCATGCTGCAATTTCTAAGAGACTCGATTCTGCTATACTCTCATCCGACCCGATATACAAGGAGATCGGGGTTAGTTCTTTTAATTACAATGAATTGTGATGATTATGCAACGTTCAGGAATTTATCGTCTGTCTTCTGACTGGCATCCTATTTTTGCAAATCCGTAAGTCTGTTCGCACACAAATGATGGAGCGTAGTCTCTAGAGATACACAATTCCAGCCTAAAATTGCTCTCGCGTGCAGGATGATCTATAAGTTCGTGTGTGAACACAATACTACAATCTTGCTAATCAGAAGGTGGACGTCTTTGAATAAATCTAGCGTCTATACGCGCAAAGTTTAATTTCAAGCATTCCAATAGTTATACTAGGTAATACCAATGGTAAAACTACGGCTTAGAGTAGGACCAAAAGGGCAGATTGTACTGCCTCAGTTCATCAGAGAGAAGCTCGGTATAAAGTCCAGAAATTTCGTTGTGGTTGACTTTGGCGATGACTATTTAAGCATAAAGCGAGAATTCAGTGCTGAGGAAATTATTTCTTGGTTGAAGGATACAAGAAAGCCTATAGCTAAGGATGTTTCGAAGATCAGCATAGAGGATGAATTACTTGAAGGTCTTTCTTGATTCCTCCTTCATGATCTACTTAAAATATGCAGAAGATGACAAGGTTTCAAAATTTTCCTTAGAACTTTTAGGAGGAGCTATCAAGCTAGGAGCACAGCTGATATCAAACATGATTGCAATAGACGAAGTCATATGGATACTTACACATAAGTATGGAATTTCTAGGACAGAGGTCTTTGAGCTCACAGATAGACTTTTTTCTTTACTCGATATCATGCCATTGGATAGAATCGATTACGACCCAATGAAGGAGTTCATGAACTCTTATAACCTAAAACCATCAGATGCATTGCACGCTGCATCTATGAAGAGAAGTGGCATTCAGTATATCGCTTCGGAGGATAAGGACTACGATGCATTGCCTTGGATCAGGAGGGTTTGGCTTGATACGGAGAATCGAATATAGCATGAATTTTACTATGATTTTGCGACTCAGCCCAAAATGAATTACCTTTTGATTTTGTGCTATTGAAACCAGTTAACTCTCTTTTAGATCCATATCGCTAGAGATACACCATTGTAGCCTGAAATGGCTCTCGCGTGCCGGATGATCTATAAGTTCGTGTGTGAACACAATACTACAATCTTGCTAATTATTGAGAAAGACAT
>Ga0137829_12557730_pt1 | contig 17227 bp, 15 predicted proteins | sample OV2TP2_FD_97737 | JGI IMG/M metagenome (GOLD analysis project Ga0137829, IMG submission 97737) | reverse complement strand
CCAGTCCCGACTAGTCGGGACTGGACTCCCCAAGAGGATGTTACGCTGATTTATGGCAATAGGTCTAGTAACCCAGGACCCGCTGCCGAATGGCCTTAATGGCCTCCACGTTCTCCTTATCGGGCCCGGTCTTGGCGTACCCTGGGACCTCCAGGAAGAACGGCGTCTCTTTGAAGGCGGGATGTCGGATCATGTTCTCGAAGCCCTGTACCCCTATGTAACCCTCGCCGATGTTATCGTGGCGGTCCACTCCCGAAGCGAAAGGGACCTTGGCATCGTTGGCATGAACGGCGACCAGATTGCTAAGACCTATTTCCCTTTCGAACTCCTCAAAGGTGGCCTCTAAGCCGTCCTTCGTGGCGATATTATACCCTGCGGCAAAGGAATGCTCGGTATCCAGGCATATCTTCACCCTGGGGCTCTCTACTTCCTTGAGAATCCGCCCCAGCTCAGCGAACTTGGATCCCACGTGGTGTCCCATGCCCGCGCTGTTCTCCAACACCATCCATGGGCCTGCAGGGGCGTTCTGGAGCACCCGTCGAATCGAATCAGCAATCTGGCCAACGACCTTCTCGAACCCTTCGCCGCCATGCGATCCCACATGGAATATGACCCCCGGAGCGCCCAGCTCCGCGGCAGTCCTCATGTAGAAAGCAAGGGAGTCCAGTCCTTTAGCGAGGTTAGCCTGGTTGGGCGTTGCGAGGTTTACCAGGTAAACCCCGTGGAAGAAGGTGGGCGCTATTCCCATGGCGGCAGACTTGGCCTTGAAAGCCTCGATGGTCTGGGGGGGGATAGCCTTGTAAGCCCATCCCTGGGGAGGTGAGATGAATACCTGAACAGCCTCTGCTCCGATATCCCTGGCACGATCTATGGCCTTATCGATACCTCCCGCCGTGGAGACGTGGGCACCAATCTTCAAAGCTTACCCCCTCTTCTAGCTAAACTCGTCCCCTTGGCATTTGGGAGGCTGTTTGATAACTTCTGAGCCATCCCCCGTACCCCCTTCCTTAGACTTAAGGAAGGGGGAGATGAAGTCGGGGGACACCCCCGTGCCCCCGCCAAAGGGGGACGGGTACCCCCTTAGGAATCCCCCTATTGGGGAGGTGCCAACTGCTCCATTTGGCTAAAGCATCGTCTTCAGAGCGGCGAAGCACTCGGGGCAAAGGTGGTTTCCGGCCTCTTTCTCCATAATCTGAAGGATCTGCTCCGTTTCCAGGGCGGCCCTGTAGGGCCTCTCCTCAGAAAGGGCATGGAACATATCGGCAATCGCGATGATATGGGCGGGCTTGGAGAGCTGCCCCTGAGTAAGCTGGCGGAAATAGCCGCCCCCGTTCATCCACTCGTGATGCGCCCCTGCGATGGGGGCCAGGGGCCGCAGGGCCTCCACCTTTGTAAGTATGCGTTCGGTATAATATGGGTGTAGCCGCATGCGCTCCCACTCCGGCTCGCTAAGCTTGCCCTTTTTGTCCAGAATGCTGTTGGATACGGAGACCTTGCCCAGGTCGTGAAGGAGGCCGGCCCTTTTGGTCAAAGACACCTCCGAGGCCGGCAGCCCCATCTTTTTGGCCAGGGTCTCTGCCACCACGGCTACACCCCTTGAGTGGCTGGCCGTAAAGGGCGACTTCATGTCAATGAACTCGGCAAAGGAGGTGGCGACGTCGTCCAGGCGGCTCTCAGGGATATGGCTATATTCGGTCTGGGGCTCCATTGCCCAAACCGACTCCAGAAGGCTGTCCTGTTTCAGGGCCTCCAGGAAGGCGGGATCCTTGGACAGCTCCATGTAGGCATCCACCACAGAAGGGTCGAACCCCTTGCCTCGGCGCTGGAGGACCATCTCCTGAGCTGCCTGAGGCCCATCAGCAGCGTAAATGATGTATGCTACCTGGGCGACGCTAACGACCCTGGAGCCGATGGGAATAAACTGGCCTCGCACGCCCATCACAGATCCTTTTCCATCCCACGGCTCCCCGAGATATTGCAGGCTATTCTGAACCTCAGGAGACGTGCCCAGCCTGGAGGCCATCTGCACCGTCGTCTCAAGCACCCGTTTTGCCCCCTCTTTATACTTGGCGCTCATGGTCTCACCTATGGCACCAAGGAATTTCACGCCTCGAGTAAGAGGGTTGCTATCTGGAGCCACGTTCCGATAAAGCCACGCCATCATGGACATAGGATCACTCGGAACTATCTTACGGTGCTTGTCGGGAAGGGCTTTAACCTCGTCCCCGTTTAGCATGGCGGCAAGACCTGCCGCACTGACTACTCAGCCAAGATGTTGCAAAAAAGAGGTGTAAAAGATGTCAGAGCGCTCTTTGTCTGAAAGCCCCAGCTTTTCGGCGAGCCGAAGGCTCAGGTAGCAGGTCTTCACTCCGTGCTCCAGGGTGAAGCCTTCCGAGATGTCGGTGGCCATGGAGAGGGCCGACATCAATTGCGACATCTTGACCTGCTTTTCTTGGGCATCGGTCATATGGACCTCCGGGGTCGGTTCGAAAGTTAGGGCTATTATAGCACTCCACAAGCCGTTCAGAAATTCGTCATCGGGCCCAAAAATGGCGATTAAATCTGTAGGTTGGGTTTCCCAACCCGACCGTCCCACGTGGGCAGGTTCGGGAACCTGCCCTACAGGGGTCAATCGCTGATTTCGGGTTGGGGGAGTCCAGAGAGGCGAAGCCCCGCGAAGCCTGTCCCCAGCCCATCGAAGGGGGGTGAGGGATTTCCGGATAGCTTCTACAGGGCCATGCGTAGCGGTCTAAACGTTTCCAGCGGTCAGCCTGGACTGGTGGATGTCATTCCGAACGCAGCGAAGCGAAGTGAGGAATCTAGGGCATTGCATCCTTGCTAAAGGCGCAGGTCTTAGGCTCAGCTCTTAGATTCTTCGTCGTCCCGATAGGATCGGGACTCCTCAGAATGACAGGGCATATGTTTAGCTCACCGTTCAAGGCTCTGTAAATTTATAGCTTGCCAGCCGCAGAGAGGGAAGATACGAACTTCTGGAGTTCGAAGAGAACGGCGGAGGCGGCCCTTTGTTTTAGGACGAGCCGGCCCTGGGGATAGTTGGCGGAGAAGCCTCGACTGAGCGCAGCGTGGCTGATGGCGTAGTGAACAGCGCCCGTTGCCCTAGTAGCTGAATCTGGAACAGAAGATACACCTGTTATCCCTATCCCTACGTCTGAGTCCATGATGGCCCTGGCTGCCCTGGCCATATCTTCGGCCACCTCTTTGCTGACCATTCCAAACCGTTCGATCAGGTCGGCCTCTACTCCGTGGGCTACAAGACTAGACGGCGTCAAGGCCACAATACCCCCCTTGAAGTAGCTTGAAGCATCGGGATTGTCAGCAATGGTGCTGGCTATCAATCCCCCGGTGGCCGACTCCATGGTCGCCAGTGTCATGCCTCTTTCCGTGAACAGCGTACCCACGATCCCTTCCAGGCTGTCCTGGTCGGTGCCCCAAAGGCTTTGCCCCACGATTTGGCGGACCGCCGCCTCTAGAGGCGAAAGAAGGGTCCAGGCCTGAGCCTCGCTTCCGGCTTTTGCGGTGAGCCTCAGATGAATGCCATCCGTCTTGGAGTAAACGCCTATGGTAGGGTTGTTGCCGTGAAGGTGATCCCCCAGCATCTCGTCCAGGGTGCCCTCGGGAATGCCGAAGGTCTTGATGAGGCGCGATACGATAGCCTCCCCGGTTAGCCTCTGCTTGAGCCGAGGCGCTACCTCAAACTCCCACATGCGCTGCATCTCTCTGGGAGGGCCTGGCATGGCTACAATAATGTGTCCATCCTTTTCCACCCACCACCCGGGCGCGGTGCCCCTGGGATTGCCAAGGGGAGACGCCGACTTGGTGAGCATAGCCTGCTTGATGTTACGTTCCGCCATGCGACCGCCCCGGCTCTGAAACCATTGTATAAGCTGCTCTTTAAGGGCAGGATCCACGTACATCGGCTCTTTGAGGAACGCGGCGATGGCCTCCCTGGTGAGGTCGTCCTCGGTTGGCCCCAGCCCACCGGTAGTGAGCACCAGGTCGGAGCGCTGTACAGCCCTCTGAAGTGTGTCCACCGCCCGGCCCAGGTTATCGCCCACCTGGGACATAAAGTAGAGGTCAATGCCCAGGGCGGGCAATTGGGTGGCCAGCCAGGAGCTGTTGGTGTCCGTGGTCTGGCCCATGAGGAGCTCAGTGCCGATGGCGATAATCTCTGCCTTCATTTTTTTATCCTCACCCCCTTGATCCCCCTCTCCCTTCACAAAGGGAGAGGGGGAGATTAAAAATCTGGGGGACACCCCCAGACCCCCAACAATCCCGACATGTCGGGACTTTTAACCCCCTGTTATTAAAGGGTCACTGCCTACGGCTAAGGTGCTTTGGGCCGATGCGTCCTGCCCAAAGATCGTTTACGAAAAGGCATACCTTCGGCGAGCAGTCTATAGAATCCATCAATACCCAGGGGACATTTGACCGCGTCAACCTGCTCATTCTGGCGCGGGGGCTGGGCGAATAGTCGTCTTGTAGCTTTCGCCGCCCCGCAAGAAAGTCATTGGCATCCGCTTGCCTATAACCTCTTGGGTAAGAAGCTTGTGGATCGCATCTACCGACGGCGTCGGTTCGTCGTTGATGGAGAGAATGATGTCGCCGGCTTGCAGGCCCGCCTCGTCGGCCGGACTCCCGGTGCTCACCCCAGAAACAAACACCCCAGAGGGGAAGGGTAGGCTCAAGGCCCTAACCAGGTTGTCAGGGAGGGGTGCTAGCTGGCCGGCAAGACCCAGGAAACCGCGAACGATCCTCCCTTGCTTGATAAGAATGCCCGCAACCCATCGGGCTGTATTCACAGGAATAGCAAAACATATTCCCTGGGCAAACTGGATAATGGCGGTGTTGATCCCTACCACCGTCGCCCTGGTGTCCACCAGCGGCCCTCCGCTGTTCCCTGGATTGAGGGCTGCATCTGACTGAATGATATTCTCGATGAGCCGTCCACTCTGTGCCCTCAGGGAACGTCCCAGGGCACTTACGACTCCCGCCGTAACGCTGTACTGGAAGCCCAGGGGATTGCCAATGGCGATGACCAGTTGGCCCACCTTGAGCCGCTCGGAATCGCCAAGCTCTGCCGCAGGCAGTGCGGACCCCTGCACCCGCACCACCGCCAGGTCTGTGCCTGGGTCGTCCCCAACTACTTCTGCCTCCATAGTGGTGCCATTAGATAGGCCCACGATGGATTCGTGACTGTCGTGGACTACATGGCTGTTGGTGAGAATATAGCCATCGGGCGCGATAATTACGCCTGAGCCTCCTCCTTCCACATCGCGCGGCATAACGCCCCTGGGAGTTCGGACCCCTACTCGGCTGCGAACGCTGATCTGGACCACCGATGGGCTGACCTTCTCCGCAACCTCTACTACGGTACGGGAGAAGGCATCGGGCAGGTCAAGATGTGAACTGCTCATGGTCAGGTCACCCCCCTTCAGGAGTCGGAGTCGGCGGTATGGGGGGCTCGGTAACGAGACGGCTGAGAACATCCCCCCAGCTAGCATCTATAAGGAAGACCTGGGGCAGGCCCTCCATGCGGACGTAATGGGAGACTTCATCTGGCGTCTTATCGCCTATGAAGATGGCGAACTTAGCGCCATCCACAGTGCCGACGTTGATCTCGGTAGGGGGGCGCTCCAAGCCGAACCTGCCTAGATCTTTAGGTTCGGGATTCTCCAAGAGGAGGCGTCGGGATTGGGGGCCTCGAAGAAGGAGGGTTATGCCTCCCCACCGATTGATATCTACTGGCGTCCCTTCTACAGTATCGAAATGCCAGCTTCCCTCCTTGTCCTTGACAAAGGTTGTGCTCTTCCCACGGTGCTTGATGGAAATGGAGCTGAAGGCGTCATCATCGGTGTTGTAGAACCAGAGGGCAGGAGCGGCACGCTCCGGCTGCTTCTGAAGCTCAACGAAGAAGAAATAGCCTCCGATGAGGGCCAGGACAAAGACAAAGATGAGGGTAAGCCTGAAATTCACTTCTTCTCTTCTCGATAATCCCTAACGGCGGCGCCACCAGGTTATCCCGCCGTATACGGCCACGATAAGCGGCAGCAGGCCCATGCTAGAGTAAAGGATCCATCGGAACTCCCGCTGGGTAACAGTTAGCAGCCTGACGGGGATTGGCTTGGGGCGGATAGCGATAAGCTCCACATCGCCGGCTAGCCAGTTGACGGAGTTGAGGAACAGGTCCTGGTTGCCCAATGAGTAGAAGTACTTGTTGGTGGCGAAGTCGGAATCTCCCCATACTACGAGCCTGGCGGGCGGAACAAGGGGATCAGCCTTGCGGTGGCGGTCATTAAGAGGCGTGGAGCCCGCAGCTACTGCACCCAGGAAGTGAGGCCCCCGGAGGTCTATGCCCTCCTCAAAGGTGGGTTTAGTGGTCTGGCCTCCGATGTCCAGCCAGCTCTGGAAGGTTGTCTGAGCAAGAGGGACCACAGCCAAGTTATCTGGCCGGTCCTCGTCCTTAGGATCCAGAAGTACTTTTACTGAGGTGGCCTGAGGGAAAAATGTGACATCCACATCCTTGGTTATCTCCATGGGGGCGTATTGCTCCCGCTGTATGGCAGGGGTTGTGGCATCGGAGATGGCGTTGCTAAACTGGTCGACCAGAAGGCCTTCACCCAGGCCGATGCCCCAATTGGCTATTAGCTCTCTTATGGACGCCGGCGTCTTGGGGTCTAGAAGAAAGAGGACATTGCCGCCCTTTAATAGATAATCCGTCAATGGTTTCTTCTCCCTATCCAGCAGGTCCTTCCTGGGGCCGGCTACGACCACTGCGGCGGCGTTCTTGGGGATCTCTTCCATCACGGCCAGGCTAAGGGTCTCTACCCTATAGTTATCCCCGAGAAGGCCCAGGGTGGCGAAGCTATAGCCATCGTCCTCGGGCTTGAACGGGTCTCGCTCGTCATGGCCTATAAGGAAATAGACAACTTTCCGCTCTTTGCCCGTGACGATTAGCAGGGCGGTGGTGAAGGACTGCTCGTCCGGCCTCTGAGTTTGATGCCTCCTATCGCCTGCGGCAAAGACTATGCTGGGAAAATCCTTGACACCGTATTGCCGTGCGATGCCAGGCTCCGCCTCAGGGTCAACGAATTTGTAGTCCAGGTTTTTGGTGTGTTGAGTGTACTCTCTCAGCAAGCTCTCCGCCTGAGAGCGCCCCGGGTTAGCGGGAGTAAAGAATCCAATGGCCGTCACACGTTGGTTCAGCTCCTGAAGAATTTTCAGGGTCTGGTGAGAGAGGGTGAACTGCTTGGTGGCAGTGGCGTCGTATCGAAAATGGTTCCGTGTGTTGATGATGTTAACGATAACCAGAATAGAAAAGAACGCCGCTATCAGAACGATCGCGTTGAGGCCGTAGCGGCCCCTCCTGGCCACAACAGCCTCGCGAATTTGCGGAAAGGCGCCAATAGCTGAGAGGGCCAGAAGGATTCCACCGATGGTAAGAAGCGTCTGGGCGGCGGGCCTCAGATCCGGGCTGATGAGGTATATGATCCCGCCTGCCGCCAATGTAATAGCAGCAACTCCTGCCCCGATGGCTGTAGTGTAGACCAACTGAGAGCGATAACGCTGATACAAGCCCGAAACCGGTCCTTGAGCCATCTATCTCCACCTCCGTGCCTCTAACGAACGTATAGTAATGAAGACAAATAGCATTATGAGGCTCAGGTAGTAAATCACGTTCAGAGTATCGATCACTCCAAAAACGAAATCCGTAAAATGGAAGGGGAGAGATAGGTACTGAAGGACTCCTGCCACAGGCTCACCAATCAAGGTTCCACCCTGCTGAATCAGCCATAGGGCTAAGAGGATGCCGAAGGCCACCACTGCCGAGACTATCTGATTGCTGGTGAAGGAGGAGGCCAGAAGTCCTATGGCCAGGGTGGAAGCGCCTAAAAGAAGGTAACCCAGGTATCCCGTTATGATCGGCCCAATATCAGGGTCTCCAAACCAGAAAAGTACCAGAGGATAGTACAGGGTGAGAGCCAGCATTGCGGCAAAGATAGCCAGGCTCGCCAGGTACTTCCCCAACACCACCTCCCAGTCTCTTACGGGGTTGGTCAGAAGGAGCTCCAGGGTTCCTAGCTTTGCCTCCTCTGCCAGCAGCCTCATGGTGAGTAGAGGGGCGATGATGACGAGAATGAAGCTGCCCTGAAGAAAGAACCCCCTCAGGGTGGCTTCGGGGAAGGGGCCAGCAAGACCGGTCCCGAAGAAATATCCGGTGATGGTTAGAAAAACGACGCTGACCACGTAGGCGACAGGGGAGGCGAAATAGGTCTTCATCTCCTTGAGGGCGATGGCCCGGATGTTGTTCAAGCTGGGACCTCCTCTTCGGACGTGAGGCGCAGGAATATCTCCTCCAGGCTCATGCCCACCGTCTGAAGCCCCTGCAGCTCCCACCCATTGTTAACCACCACTTTTGCCAGGTCGGCACGGCAATCGTTTCCCGGGATGCAATCGACGTAATACCTCGGCCTCTCCCCAGGCAGAGCAATGACCACCTCCTTGACACCTTTCACCTGCCTTAACTTGGCGGCTACCTGCTGCGTAGGGCCTTTCACATCCACCTGTATGCGATCGGCCCCCCTTAGCCGTGTGGACAGGTTCTCCGGCCTATCTTCGGCTGCTATCCGCCCCTCATTGATTATTACGACGCGCTCACAGATTTGGCTCACCTCGGGGAGTATATGGCTGCTTATAAAAACGGTATGAGCCCCTGCCAGGTTCTTGATGAGCGAGCGTGTTTCCGCCACCTGGCGCGGATCGATGCCTATGGTAGGCTCATCCAGTATCAGGACATCTGGCTCGTGGAGGACGCTTTGGGCAACGCCAACCCTCTGCCTGTAGCCCTTGGATAACTTGCCAATTAGAGTATCCCGATACTCTTCCAACCGACAGAGACCGATGACATCCCCAATGCGCTTCTGTATGCGTTTCTTGTCCATTCCACGCAGGCTTCCCATAAAGGAAAGGTAGTCCGTGACCGTTACGTCTGTGTAGAGGGGACAGATCTCGGGCATGTATCCGATGTGCCGGCGAGCTTCCAGGGACTGCATTTGAATATCATAGCCCGCTATTCTCGCAGTACCTGAGCTGGGAGGCGTGAAGCCCGTCAATATACGCATGGTAGTCGTTTTGCCCGCTCCGTTAGGCCCCAGGAAGCCCAGAATCTCCCCTTTGTTGACCCGAAAGGAGACATCCTCTATGGCGGCGAAGTCCCCAAAGTACTTCGTTAGACCTTCTACCTCTATCATATGGCTTAAACCTCAAATGGCATTAGTAGGACGATTGCGAAAATCCATTATAGCAAAAGTTTTCACTTCCTAAGAACCGCTCTTGGAAAGGCTACATTGGGGTGCCGAGGCTCTTGAGGGCTAGACGTAATCGTTCCTCCAGGGATGAGTAGGGATCCCAGGTTACCCTATCCAGGGCTGCCTTAACCTCAATAGACGAGTAGCCTAACCCGCTTAAGGCGGCCATAAGATCGTCATCGGCACCGCGCGCTATTTCGTCAGATACAGCCCAACCCTTTTTAAGCTTATCCTTTAGCTCAAGGATAAGCCTCCCAGCGGTAGTCCTGCCCACTCCAGGAATATCCCTCAGCCTCCTTTCATCTCCGCGGGAGATGCACGACACCAGCTCAGCCGGAGACATGGCGGAAAGCAAGGCCAGGGCCAGCTTGACACCTACACCTCGGACTTCCAGAAGGGCGGCAAATAGCCTTAGCTCTTCGGGGCCTGTAAAGCCGCACAGGGCCAGATTATCCTCACGAAAGTAGAGGAACGTATTGAGGCGAACCTGACCGCCCGGCGGACCCAGCTTCGCCCCGGTGGACTCGGGAACCAGAACCTTAAAGCTGAAGCCGCCAGTTTTAATAACAGCCCAGCCTGGCCCCTTCTCCTCCAGAACGCCCTCAATGGCTGTGATCACACTCCAATACCCCTCGCCTATTATATACGTTGGCCGCCGGCTAACGGGATTAGGCTATGTTAAAACCAAGCTGCTGGGAGAGTCCAGGGGCACGGCGATGTCCCACATATCTATTACAGAGCCTTGAACGGTGAGCTAAACATATGCCCTGTCATTGGTACGAAAATGTCATTCTTCGCCCTTAGCAAGGATGGGACGCCCTAGATTCCTCGCGGAGTTTACCCTGAGCCATCGAAGGGTTCGGAATGACACCCCACCAGTCCAGGCTGACCACTGGAAACGTTTAGACCGCTATGCATGGCAAGGAGGGGGTAAGGGGGATGGTTCAGAAGTTACCAAACGGCCTCATTCCACTAATGTTGACTAACGTGGTAAGAATTGTTAGTATGGCATCACTACCATGGCTCACGTGACTTTGATTCGTGGCCCAAGCCTTATTCCCAAGTGGTCCGATTCGGGGCCGCTAACGCCCCCCATCGGGCCAGCGTATCTGGCCGCCAGCCTCAGAGAGGCGGGCCACGCCGTTCAGATTATCGATGGCCTTGGGGAGAAACCCTCACAGGTAACTTCCCTATTTGCAGGAAGGATGATCGCCTTCGGCTTGACCAGCGAGGAGATCGCCGAGATGGTAGACCCGAAGACTGACCTTGTGGGGGTCTCCTGCATGTTCTCCCAGGACTGGCCCGAGGTGCGTAGGCTGATAGAGCTGGTGAGGCGGCGCCTTCCCAACACACCGATAGTCACAGGCGGGGAGCATATTAACGCAGTAAGAGAATTTACTCTAGAGGCCTGCCCTGCGGTGGACTTCTGCGTCCTGGGGGAGGGGGAAGAGATACTAGTAGATTTGACCAACTCACTAGAGAGCGGAAAGCCCCTGGACAGAGTAGGGGGAATGATCTACCGAGGTGAGGGTGGCAAGCCTCACCTTACTGGACCAAGAGCTCGGATAAAGAAGGTGGACGATATCCCTTATCCGGCATGGGACCTGGTGCCCATCCACAACTACCTTGACCAGCACCTGGGGTATGGGGTAGACCTGGGGCGAAGCATGGCCGTTATCGCGACCCGAGGCTGCCCATATCAATGCACCTTCTGCTCCAATCCGCAGATGTGGACCACCCGCTGGATCGCCCGAGACCCAAACAAGGTGCTGGACGAGATCGAGTTCTACATGCGCAAGTATGACGCCACCAACTTCGACTTCTATGACCTTACAGCCATTGTGAAGCGACAGTGGATTATCGACTTCTGCCACCTGATCCTTAAGCGCGGCCTTAAGTTCACCTGGCAGCTGCCCAGTGGCACCAGATCTGAGGCGATAGACTCCGAAGTCACTCGCCTGCTATACGAATCTGGTTGCCGCAACCTTAGCTATGCCCCCGAAAGTGGCTCTCCAGCGGTCCTCCAGCGAATTAAGAAGAAGGTCCATCTGGATCGCATGGAGCGTTCCATGCGGAGCGCCATTGGCAATGGCCTTAACCTGAAGCTAAACATCATCATGGGCTTCCCTGATGAGAAGAGGTCTGAGATTTGGCAGACCATTGGCTTTCTGGCCAAAGTGGGTCTTTTAGGCGTCCATGACGCCAGCGTCTCGATGTTTTCGCCCTATCCCGGCTCGGAGCTGTATGACCAGATGAGGGCCCAGGGAAGGATCCCAGAGCTGTCAGACGAGTATTTCCTATCCCTTGGCTCCTACAAGGACTTTACCCAGACCGTGTCCTTTGCTCATGGCATGAGCACCAATGAACTGGGATTCTACAGAATCTTAGGCATGCTGGTATTCTATGGCGTGCAATACGCTGTAAGGCCATGGAGACTTGTGGGGACCATCGTCAACTTATTCCGCCAGAGGCAGGTCTCCAGGCTAGACAAATCCCTTCAGGACCTGGCCAAACGGATTCTTGGTCGGCACGAGACTCCTGTGCCTAAGGGGAAGCGCCAGGCGGCCTGAAGCGTTACCCTTCTCGTGCAACTGCAAAATCGCTGTTCCCGTAGCCCTTCCATGTCAATCAGCACGCCTCAGCCTAGACTTCTACGTATCCTACAAATAGTTGCAAAATTCAGGGGATGGGCGCAGTCGAGCGCAGGGAGCCTGTCCTGAGCCAGCCGGAGGAGGGTGGGCTGTGTGGGAAATCCCCATTGGGGAGGGGCAGGCCAGCATTCTCACTACGATTTGCGGTTTCATCAGTGGGATATTCTGACCCCTCACTAAATGCTTCGTCCAATAAATACGGTGCGAGTTCTTCCCACCCACCCTCAAAACCCTCCTGGAGGACACCACCATCCTTCCAGGAGTGGAAGGACCGTCAAGAGGGCTAGCCCCCTTGCTAATCCCCCTTAGGGGAATGTCCAGAGAGGGAGGACCCTCTTTGGCAGAGGGTTATATCGTAAGGGGGTGAAACCCCCTCACGGGCTCCCCCAGGGGGAAGCACTGAAGGGGGACATGTCCCCCTTCAGGAAAATCGGATTGACTGTCCCTATCCAGATGCTTATACTTCCCTTGACTTTCGTGGCCCAGGTGCTTAACTGCATCTGGATGGCTTAAAATCAATGCGGCCAGGACCATATGTTAGAGCTTCGGGGTAGCGGCTCTATCGAGAGAGGGCTAGTTTGCATAACGGCAGGGTCTCTATAGTCATGATGTCCCTAAATGAAGTTGAGGGACTCAAGAAAGTGGTGCCCAGAATTAACCGTGCTTGGGCAGACGAGATCATATTGGTAGATGGAGGCTCCACAGACGGGACCCTTGAGGAGGCCAGGAAGCAGGGCATCAGGGTGGTCGGGCAGGAGATAAGGGGAAGGGGAGAGGCCTATCGGGTGGGATTGAGGAACACCACCGGCGACATCGTGGTCTATTTCAGCCCCGATGGAAACGAAAGGCCAGAGGACATCCCGAACCTGGTAGCTGAGATCAGAAAAGGGAACGACATGGTCATCGCCTCCCGCTTCCTATGGAACTCCAAAAGCTACGATGCCACCCCCATCCGAAGGTTTGGCAATCACATGTTCACCTTCCTGGTGAACCTTCTTTTCAGGACAAAGGTCACAGACTGTATCAACGGCCTCCGGGCGATAACAAGGGAGTGCATGGAAGACATAGATACCAGGTACCGCGACTTCCAAATCGAGATGGAGATGACCGTTCGGGCAGCCAAGAAGGGATATCACATAGGCGAGATACCCACCATCGAGGGAGTTCGCGTAGGTGGCAAGGGCAAGCTAAAGACGTGGCGGGATGGCTGGAGATACACCTTATGCCTTCTGAAAGAGCTGTTTATCCGAAGGTGACAGGCGGAGATCAAAGATGCAAAAGGTGTGCGTTCTGGGCCTCGGATATGTGGGACTGACCCTCGCTGTAGTCCTGGCAGAGAGGGGGTTCCAAGTAGTTGGCGTAGAGGTCTCGCAGCCCTTAGCCGAAGCTATTAATCAAGGCGATCCCCATTTCCACGAGGATGGGCTAAAGGGCACCCTTAACAGAACACTGGGTCTGACGTTAAAGGTGACCACCCAGGTCCCCCAAGAGCCCCAGGATGCCTATATCATCGCCGTCGGCACGCCTATCACCAAAGACGGGAGGAACCCTATCCTTGACTACCTGGTCAGGGCCACTCAAAGCATTCTGCCGCATCTTCGAGACGAAACCCTGGTAGTAGTGAGAAGCACAGTCCCTGTAGGTTGCACCAGAGGGGTCGTCCTGCCGCTTCTTGAGTCCACTGGCAGGAGAGTCTCTGTAGCCTACTGCCCTGAGCGTACTGCCGAAGGGGTCGCCCTGAGGGAGCTTAGGGAGCTGCCCCAGGTCATCGGAGGGCTTGACGATGAGAGTGTAAGAAAGGCCCAGGAGCTTTTTAGAAAGATCACTCCCATAATAATGCAGGTGTCCTCCCTGGAGGCAGCCGAAGCCATAAAGCTCTTCAATAATGCATATCGAGATCTGACCTTTGCCTTCGCTAACCAAATGGCCATAGCCTGGGGAGAGCTGGGGCTGGACCCCGTAGAGCTCATTCAAGCTGCGAACTTCGGCTATCCAAGGTCCCATATTCCCGTGCCGGGTTTCGTGGGGGGAACCTGCCTGGACAAGGACCCTTTCCTCCTGCTCCACTCGGTTAGAGATGGAAGCTCCATCCCCACCTTGGTTAGGCTAAGCCGCGAGATAAATAGCAGCCTTCCCCTTTACATCAAGGAGAAGCTAGAGGCCAAACTCAAGGAGGCGGGCAAATCGCTGCATGGAGCCAAGGTGCTCATCTCGGGCCTGGCTTTCAAAGGAAATCCTGAGACAGACGACCTCCGGGCCTCTCCTGCCTTGGACTTCCTGGAGCTACTGAGACCTTATACCAATGAAGTCAGAGGGCACGACTTCGTGGTTTCGAGAGAGGCTATCAGCGCCGCAGGAATGGAGCCGTGCGATCTCGAGCAGGGATTCCGAGGCGCCGATGCGGCGGTTATCATGAATAACCACCGTCTCTACCAGAGGCTTGAGATATCCCATTATCTCTCACTAATGGACAGGCCGGCGGTCTTCATTGATGGCTGGCACATCTTTGAGCCGTTGGTAGTAAAAAGTGTCGAGGGCATTCACTACGGGGGCATCGGGATTGGCTAGGGTTCTCATCACCGGCGGCGCGGGCTTCATAGGGTACCACCTGGCTAGAGACCTGGTGTCCAGGGGATACACGGTCACGCTCATAGACAACTTGTTTCGGGGGAGGCAGGATGCCGAGCTTCTCGGCCTGCTTAACAACCAATCCGTTTCGCTGGTCCCTTTAGACTTGACAATACAAGGAGCACTGGCCTCCTTAACCGAAAGCTACGACCAGGTGTACCACCTGGCAGCCGTCAATGGCACCCGTTACTTCTACGAGATGCCCCACGAGGTGCTCAGAGTCAACCTCCTCACAACCATCAACCTCTTGGACTGGCTCTCTCAAGGCCGAGGAGAGAAAGTCCTCTTCGCCTCCTCCTCCGAGACATACAGCGGGAGCCAGCGCCTGCTGGACATTCCCATACCTACTCCAGAGAATGTGCCTTTAGCAATAGACGACATCTTTAACCCGCGGTTTTCCTACGCTGCCAGCAAGATAGCAGGGGAGCTGCTGTTCATCCACTATGCCAGGAAGTACGGCTTCAAGATGAGCATAGTCCGCTACCACAACGTTTACGGGCCACGCATGGGGTTTGAGCACGTGATACCACAACTGACGGAAAGGATACTGCGTCGCGAGGACCCGCTAGCCCTTCACGGCAGCCGGAACTCGCGCTCCTTCTGCTATGTTACCGACGCAGTAGAGGCCTCGGCGAGGGTAATGGAAAATGCCACGACGGATGGTAAGGTCCTGAATGTTGGAAACGACAAAGAGGAGATAACCATCCTGGAGCTGGCCAAAAGGCTTGTGGAGATATCTAACTTCCATCCGCAGGTTGTGGAGCTTCCAGCGCCCCCTGGGTCCACAAACCGCAGATGCCCAGACATAAGCCCCATAAGAGCACTGACAGGCTATGAGCCAAAGGTCTCTCTCGATGCAGGCTTAAAGGAGACCTTTGCCTGGTACTCCAACTTGGCTCATACCGCCGGCCTGGCGCGCTGAAGCCGGAATGAGCCTATGGAAAAGCAAAGTAACCCAGCGCCTACACCGGGCGACCGACTAGTACCTAGTTGCGAAAAAGCCCTTCATCATCCTCCGCTCGTGGTGAGCCCTTCGACGGAGCTTGTTCTGAGCGAAGCCGAAGGGCTCAGGACATGCTTGCCGAACCATACGAGCGGAGCGAAAATCCCGCTTATGTCCTTCCCTTCGGCAAGCTCAGGGTAAACTAGCTCAGGATGAGCGGGATTTGAAGTGTGCTGTGTTTACGCTGGTTTACGCAAGTGAGTACTAGGGTTTATGCGGCTGACTGCTAAGCATTGGCAATCCATAGCCCTTTTGCTTGTCGCTATCGGTGTGGCAGCCGTTCTTCGGTTAGTTGGCATCGGTTGGGGCCTCCCCACCGTTGGGAATTACCACCAGTCCTTTCATCCGGACGAAGCTCATAAGCTAAGAGTTATCACCTCCCTGGACCTCAGTCAGCTTCAACTGAATCCTCACTGGTTCGTTAAGGGGACGCTACAGTTCTATATCCTTGGAGCTGCTTTCAAGGTGGCCGACCTTGCCGGTCTTGTAGAGCTCCGTTCTTCCTGGGCTTACGCTGATAACCCTGACCAGCTAGCCCGCCTTTATCTCATCGGTAGAGTGCTGACGGTCACCATGTCTCTGGCGACGGTAGTTCTGACTTTTGTCTTGGGGTCCCTCCTGTACAACCGATGGGTTGGCCTAGCGGCTGCGCTGTTGATGAGTGTTCTTCCGGTGGAGGCCGTCAATGCTCACTACATGAAAACTGATGTCCCTATGGCTTTTTGGCTGAGCGTGGGAGGCATTCTGGCAATCATGATCTGGCGACACGGCTCTTGGAGATGGTATCTGGCTACCGGCCTGGTCATCGGCTTGGCCACAGCCACCAAATATTCCTCCCTGGCCTTCTGGGGAGTCCCATTGATAGCCCACCTTTTCAGGTTGACAGGCTCCCCCAATCCTACCCTCCTTCTTCGACATCTTTTAAGTCCTCGCCTGCTGCTGCTATATGGAAGCGCCCTGCTGGGATTCCTAGCTGGCTGTCCCTACTGTCTACTGGCATTTGACGAATTCAAGGCGGGGATCATGGAGCCTTTTGAACCCAATACACGGAACGACCTGTTTCTGGACGGGATGGAACGAGGGCCGATTCTGGCACATTACTTGACCAATATCATGTACTATAGCCTGGGCTTGCCGCTTCACGTATTAGCTCTTGCAGGCATGGCCTTTGCCCTATGGCGTCGGCGAAAGGCGGAAGTGTTTCTGCTAGCATGGCTAGTGCCATATCTTGTCTCGGCCAATGCCCTGGGATATGGATTTGCCAGGTACCTGGTACCCTTGGGACCCCCCATGATGCTTCTAGTTGCGGCCCTATTCAACTCAATTGTCAAAGCTCCTGGATTGGCATCAATACGTCCCGTAAAGGCGATCGCGCTAGCTTCACTGGGGGCCGCCCTACTCTATTCCGCACTTTACAGCTTTGCGTATGTCAGCTTTATGGTAAAGGAGGACGTGCGAGACGAGGCTTCGAGGTGGATTCGAGATAACATCCCCTCGAACTCGCGGATCGGGCTCGCTCGTCCATACTTCTACACGCCGACTATTGATGAGAAAAGGTATTTACTGCTAAAGTTAGATATGGATGCGCAAGCGCTCAGAAATGAAGAACCGGATTACTT
>Ga0137829_12068978_pt1 | contig 17240 bp, 19 predicted proteins | sample OV2TP2_FD_97737 | JGI IMG/M metagenome (GOLD analysis project Ga0137829, IMG submission 97737) | reverse complement strand
GAAGTGGGGGTTGGCGTCAGTGGCCCAGCTAGACAGCTACAAGGGGTTGCTGTTTGCCACCTTTGACCCCAAAGCGCCGCCGTTGAGGGAGTATCTGGGGGAGATGGTCTGGTATCTGGACACCATCTTTGATAGGCGAGAGGGTGGAGTCGAGGTCATTGGCGGGGTCCACAAATGGATATTGCCTTGTAACTGGAAGTTTCCTGCGGAGAACTTCGGTGGCGATGGCTACCACACTTCCTGGAGCCACCTCTCGGCCATAAAAACGGGGTTTGCTGGTGACTTTAGACTCAAGCCAACCACCAGGGGCAGTATGGTCTCCCCCGGAAACGGCCACTGCATCATAACCATAGGCCCTGATGACGTGCCCGACCCACCAGTGCCCGAAATCCTTGCTTATGAACAGGAGATTCGCCCGGAGGTGCGGAAGCGCCTTGGCCCCAGGGCGGGCCTCGTGAACCCCATTGTCGGCACCGTCTTCCCCAACTTCTCCATGCTACGCGCCGTCTCACGCACCTTCCGGGTCTGGCACCCGCGCGGGCCAGACAAGATAGAGATATGGTCCTGGGTCTACGTGGACAAGGCAGCCCCCCCTGAGATCAAGGAAGCCTTTCGCCTGACCGGTGTGCAAGGCTTCGGCCCTTCGGGCACCTTTGAGCAGGACGACATGGATAACTGGCAGGAGTGTACCCAGACTTGCCGTGGGGCGGTCTCCCGGCGCTATCCATTGAACTATGAAATGGGGTTGAGGCACGAGCAATTCAATGGTGACCTTGGGGCCTGGGCCAGCGACTACCGTATCAGCGAAGGCAACCACCGCGGCTTCTATCGGCGCTGGGCCCAGCTCATGGCCGCCAATAGCTGGGCGGAGGTTTAGAGGGTGTGAAAACTTTGCCAGACATTCTCTTAGCAGGGGGCAAGACATGGCTATCACGCGAGAAGAGGTCATACGCGAGGTAGAGCAGCTCTTGTACCGCGAGGCGCGGATGCTGGATAGCAGGCGCTTTCACCAGTGGCTGGAGCTGTTCACCGACGATGTACGCTACTGGATGCCCATACGGAGCAACCGCTATCCCGCGTCAAGCAAAGCCATCACCATCCTGGACGGCTCTCGGTATGAAGAGGAGGAGCTCTCTAAGGAGAACGAGCTGGCGATCCTCGATGAGAATAAAGACTCCCTTACCAGACGCGTCCAACGCCTGGATACGGGGATGGCCTGGGCTGAGGACCCTCCCTCCCGCACCCGCCACATCATCTCCAATATCGAGGTGGAGCCCGGCGACACGGAGTCAGAGCTAAGGGTCTACTCCAACTATGTTGTGTACAGAAACAGGGGGGAGACCGAGCAAGACTTCTATGTGGGTGCACGGGAGGACACCTTACGGAGAGTCGGCGGGGAGTTGAAGATCGCCCGCCGAAAGGTCATCATTGACCAGAACGTGCTCCTGGCCAAGAACGTAAGCATCTTCTTTTAAGAGTGCCTGATAAGACCACAAAGACACGAATCCTTCACCCAGTGAAGGAGGAAGGCCACAAAGGGAAAAGTGAATACCTCTGGATTGAGCTGAGCCCGGGTCACAGCACAGACCTTACAACCCCTCCGTCTACCAGGATGGTGGTGCCGGTGATGTAGCTGTTCTTTTCCGACGCCAGGAACGCCACCAGATTGGCCAGCTCCTCCGGCTGGCCTAACCTCCTCAGGGGTATGGTAGCAGCCCGCGCTTGTAACAGCGTCTCCAGGCCTTCGCCCGTTTCCCGGGCCCTGGTCTCGAAGATGTGCACCATCCGCTCGGTTAGCAAGAAGCCTGGGGCCACGTTGTTGACCAGGATGTTGTCCCGGCCCACCTCATCGGCCAGGCTCTTGGCGTAGGCCACCGCACCCAGACGGGTAGCCCCTGAAGTAACCAGGTTGTCAATGGGCTGGTAGACAGTACTAGCCAGGATGTTGACAATGCGACCCCAGCCTTGCTGCCTGAGATGGGGCACCGCCTCCCGGCTCATCCGGATGAAAAACTTCAGCGCCATGTCAATGGCCCGGTCCCAGGTCTCTTCGGTAGTGTCCACCGCGCGGCCCTCTGGAGGCCCTCCGGAGTTGCAGACCATGATTTCCAGCCGCCCGAAGTGATCCACCGTCCTCTGGACCAGGTCTTTGATGTCGGCCAGGCTGGAGAGATCGCCGGGCACGGCCAGCACCTCCGTGCCAGTGGTCGACCGAATCTCCTGGGCGGTCATCTCTAGCTGCTCCGCCCCGCGGCTACAGATGGCAACCTTCGCTCCCTCCTGGGCCAGGGCCAGGGCGCAAGCTCGGCCCAGGCCCTTGCTGGCTCCGCCCACAACGGCAACTCGACCCTTCAGTCCCAGGTCCATATTTATCTCCTTCCCTCCTCCTATGGTTTAGCCGGCCGCCTCCCGGAGGCAGTTGAAAAACCTGTCCAGCATCATCTTGTTTACGCTCCCCAGCAATCGCTGTCCCACCCTGGCTATAGTGCCTCCTACCTGGGCATCACCCTCCACCTTCACCAGGGTCTTTCCATCCTGCTCCTCCAGGGATATGCGGGCTTCACCTCGGACGAAGCCTGGCGAGCCGTTGCCTTCTACGATCAGCTTATAGGAATGGGTTGGCACCTGGTCTGCAACGGTGATCCTGGCCTGGTACGTACCCTTTATAGAGCCCACGCCCACACTCAAGGTAGCCTCATACTGGCCGTTGCCCAGGGGGGTCAGCCTCTCACAGCCAGGCATACATCGGGCCAGGGTATCCGGGTCCAGCAGCACCTCCCATACTTTGGCCACAGGTGCGTCGAAAGAGTAGTTGCCTTTGACTTCCATTGCCCCCTCCCTTCGACAGGCCCAGGATGGGTCTCCTTGAGCTAGTCTCCTAGACTCACCATCACAGAGTATAGCAGTATTTCCTCCAAAATACCTGGCTTCGGCCTACGAGCCGTCATCTGAGGGATTGATTGACCGACTGTCTGTGTTGACCTATACTAACATCCATAGATATACGGCGTGAGCAGGCGGCAGGTGACATGCAGACTAAACTGACGTTGCGACTCGATGATGAACTTATTCGGCAGGCGAAGGTCTATGCTGGTAGATCTGGTAAATCAGTTTCCCAGATCGTGGCTGACTTCTTCGCGCTGCTAGGTGAACCGGTCGCTACGGGTGAGGAAGAGCTAACACCCAAGGTCCGGTCGTTGCTCGGGGCATTGGGTAACAATCCTCTCAGCGAGAATGACTACTATCAGTACCTCGAAGAGAAGTACCGTTGAGAATCCTCTTCTATGAGTTCAGAAACAGAAATCCTTGAAAGGCTCAACCCCGCCCAGCGGGAGGCCGTGGAGGCCATAGATGGCCCCCTGCTCATCGTGGCGGGACCGGGCAGCGGCAAGACCCGCGTCATCACCCACCTCGGTTTGTTATACAGCAAAATTGCAGCATAAACATAGCTACGTCTTGAGGGGGTCAGAATGATACACTTAGTTTGGTGCCGCTTCGCAGACTTTTTTCAATTCTATGAGGAACTCTCCAAAGTGCCCTGCCTGATCTACGTCATCGGAGAGGAGCACCACTGCTACATTGGGTCTGTCGGAGGACGGGGAGGAAAAGGAGGGCTGGGGGTCCGCTACGAACCGCAGTACATCAACCGTGCCAAGGCGATATTCGGGCAAGACAAGCCTGCTCATCAGCCGGCCTTCGCGGCGATCACTTGCGACACTGGAATCCCGGTAGATAAGATAGAGCATATTGAGCGACAGGTTCAAGAGTCATTCCTGAACGCTGTGGGACCTCAATCGGCACTATTCACTACCCGGGGCAAACCACCTGGCATTGCAATCGTGCATGAAGGAGATACTCCAGGTTTCTTGCGACCAGGACTTAACAAGCCGCTGCAGCCGACCAGCCCAACCGCTGGCTGACCTAGTCCGTTAGGCGGCTTGTTATCAGTCACGCACTATGGGTGTTACGATGGCAGTAAAGACAAAAGAGCAGATCTCGTCGCTTGTTCAGCAACATCAAGACCAAATCAGAGCCTTGGGTGTGAGAAAACTCGGCTTATTTGGCTCCTTTATCCGCGATCGACAGGGCGCGGACAGTGACGTGGATCTGCTTGTGGAATTCGAGCCAGGGCACAAGACGTTTGATGCCTTCATCCAGCTTGCTTTCTTCTTAGAAACTTTATTCGAAAGACCGGTTGAATTAGTCACCCCGGAGTCACTCAGTCCCTATATCGGCCCTCGTATTTTGGGTGAGGTCGAAAATGTCGATATCGGGTCTTGAATACCTATATCATATTTTGGAGGAGACCCGCTACCTGATGGCCCAAGCCAGGGGGTTAACCAAAGATGCATTTATGCAGGATGAAACGCTGAAGCGTGCCTTTGTGCGCAGCCTCGAAATCATTGGTGAAGCAGCGAAACAGATACCTGATGACCTGAGGCACAAGTACGGGCATGTTGAGTGGCGAGCAATGGCTGGAATGCGTGACAGATTGATCCATGGTTACTTCGGTGTGGACTATGACATTGTGTGGGACGCCGTTGTCAACAAAGTGCCAGTTCTCTGTCAAGATGTCATCCGTATTGTTCAAAAGGAAAGTGAACACTGATGAGACTCGATGGCAGCACCGCCTAACAACGCCTTGCAATGGATGCGGCTTTGCGGTGCCGTTAAATTTCCCCGTTCAGCCGTTGAAACATCTGGATACCTTTGCTGTGAACAGCCTTGACTTCTTTACCTCTCACTCAATAGCCCGTGCAAGTATCGTGTTATAATGACTAAGGCATGAACGTCGACGTTCTTCAAGGGCTCAACCCCGCCCAGCGGGAGGCCGTGGAGGTCATAGATGGTCCCCTGCTCATCGTGGCGGGGCCGGGCAGCGGCAAGACCCGCGTCATCACCCACCGGGTAGCCTACCTGATGCGGGTGTGCGGCATCAGCCCCTACCGCATCCTGGCGGTGACCTTCACCAACAAGGCCGCCAGGGAGATGAAGGAGCGCCTTCAGCGCCTGGTGGGCACCAGGGCAGACCAGCTCTCCGTGGGCACCTTCCATGCCTTCTGCGCCGCCCTCCTGCGCCGTGAGGGGAAGCACATAGGGCTGGACTCCAGCTACACCATCTACGACGATGAGGACCAGATGAACCTGCTCAAGCAGGCTATGGAGCAGGCTGATATAGACCCACGGCGTTACCCACCAAGAGCCATCCAGGGTGTAATCTCTGGTGCCAAGTGTCTCCTCATGGACTCCCACAGCCTCTCCCTTAACCGCAAGAGCTACTTCGAGGAGCAAGCGGCAAAGGTCTATCAGAGGTACGAGGAGCTTCTTGCCAGGAACAACGGCGTGGACTTCGACGACCTGTTGCTGAAGGCGGTACAGCTCCTCCGTAACAACCCTGAGGTGCTCAAAGGGTATCAGCGCCGCTTCCTCCATATCCTCATAGACGAGTTCCAGGACACCAACGTGGCCCAGTACGTCCTGGCGAAGCTCTTGGCCGAGGAGTACAAGAACATATGCGTGGTGGGCGACGCCGACCAGTCCATATACGCCTGGCGTCACGCGGACATACGCAACATCCTCAGCTTTCAGAAGGACTACCCCAATGCCAGGACCGTCACCCTGGCGGAGAACTACCGCTCCACTGGCACCATCCTTGAGGCGGCAAAGCACCTCATCTCCTCGAACCGTATGCGCCTCGCTAAAGACCTATGGACCAGCAGAGAGGGGGGCCACCCCATAGTTGTCCACGAGGTCCACGACGAGGAGGAGGAGGCCCAGTTCGTCATAAGGGAGGTGGGCCACCTGACCAGTGCGGAAGGCTTCAACCTCGGCGACTGCGCCGTGATGTACCGCGTGAACGCCCAGTCCCGAGCTCTGGAGGAGGCTTGCCTCCGCTACGGGATGAGGTACAAGCTGGTGGGGGGCGTCCGCTTCTACCAACGCCGGGAAGTGAAGGACGTGATGGCCTACCTGCGCCTGATAAGCAACCCCAACGATGAGGTGAGCCTGACCAGGGTCATCAACGTCCCCCTCAGGGGCATCGGGCAGCGCTCGGTGGAGGGGCTTATCCGATGGGCCAGAAGCGAGGGCATTCCCCTGCTCACTGCCCTGGAGCGGGTGGCCCAGGATGGAGGCGACAGGGCGAGCGGAAATCCCCCCATTCCCCCCTTTAGCAAAGGGGGGTCAGGGGGGATTTCCCTGTCTCCAAGAGTGTCCAGGCCCATAGCTGGCTTCGCCCGGCTCCTCAAGGGCCTGGTGGAGGACAGCAGGCGGCTGAACGTGGTGGAGCTTATTGACGCTGTGCTGGAGCGCACCGGCTATCGGCAGTACCTCTTTGACCGGGTGGAGATGGCCGAGGAGCGCTGGGAGAACCTGATGGAGCTAAGAGCCACGGCCCAGGAGTTCCGCCATATAGGACCTCCTGATGGCCTCGCTGACTTGCTGGAGCGCCTGGCATTGGTGGCCGACGTAGACAACTACGAGGAGAGTCCCGATGCCCTCACCCTCATAACCTTGCACCAGGCCAAAGGGCTGGAGTTTCCGGTTGTATTTATGGTCGGCATGGAGGACGGGCTGTTGCCCCACGTCCGCTCCCTGGACAGCGCCGAGCAAGTGGAGGAGGAGCGGAGGCTGTGCTATGTGGGTATGACCAGGTCCAAGGAGCGCCTGTACCTGCTGAGGGCCTTCCGCAGGGGGTTCAGCGGCGGCAGCGGCCCCGCCGGGCCCTCCCGGTTCCTGTACGAGATACCCGACCACCTCATAGCCTCTCCTACGCCGAAGGCGTCGCGCAAAAGGCCCTCCCCTCGACAAGCCCAGGACGCAGCCTGGGGAATCCCTGCCCTTCTAGGGGAAGGGCCTGTCCTGAGCCGAAGCCCTGAGCGGAGCGAAGGGACAGCCGAAGGGCCTGAGCCCAGCCTTCCCTCTCTGAAGACGGGGGATAAAGTGCGCCACCCCACCTTTGGCGATGGCATGGTGGTCAGCTCTGTACCCTCCGGCGGCGATTACGAGGTCACCGTAGCCTTCGATGGAGGCGCAGGCGTGAAGCGGCTCCTGCTGAGCTACGCCAACCTGGAGAAGCTGGGGTAGTGCGTTTGCTAAAATGCTGGGGTTGCGGTTGATAAGTGAACGACTCGCCCTGTGAAGGAGACATGGTGTTAACAGAATACATAAAAGAGGCAATGGCGAGGGCCACCTACGAGCTGGTAGATGGCAAATGGGTCGGCGAGATACCGGACTTGCAAGGGGTATGGACCTTTGCCGACACCAGAGAGGCTTGTCAGGAGGACCTGCGCGAGGGCCTGGAGGTATGGATCATCTTGAAGCTCAAGGACAGTGATAAGCTGCCAGTCCTGGGCGACATTGACCTTAATCAGGTAGGAGAACTAGTCGAGATTGATTAGACCTCTCCCCTACCGAGAGATAGTCCGTAAGCCCAGAGCTTTGGGCTTTGACGGATCTTATGGGGGAAGACACCCTCATATGCGAAGGGGGTAGCTAAAAGTACGCATCCCGAATCCTCATGGATCAGACTACTCAGTGGGATTGATTCGCCGACTCATACGCCAGGCTGGAATTGACGTCGAGACCTGGAATCGGGCATAGATCAACTCTAGCAATCGCTGCTTCTCAGGCGAAAGGCTCTCCAGCTACCACCCTCTGAAGGAGAAGGCTCCCTCCTGGCTGGTGATGATTTCCAGGTGGAAGGGGAGATATTGACTATTACCGGCAGCTAATCCATGGGCCAGATGCGGCGGGCGGTTATGCCGAACACCACCTCCATCGCGTCAAAGAGACGTCCTCGCCGCTCCCAGTCAGCCCTCACCTTTCCCAGCTCTTCCCTGGCCTTTGTAGAGTTCTCGTAGTGGGTCTCATAGACCGCCAGGTACTTCCCCCTGGTGACCTTTGGGTCCAGGCTTTCATACCGGTAGGCCGTGTGGTACGCCCCCGTATCCAGGATGTCGGGGATGTGGACGTCGCTATACCACCTGTTGAACTCCTCCTCCCTGGCTGGGTCCTTGCAGTTGGTGAGCACCGCCAGGATGCCACGGGTGGGCCTGCTGGCAGCATAGAACTCACCGCCCAGCTTCTTGAAAACGCCGGCCTGGACTACCTGGAGGAGTGGCGAGTAGCGTCCCTGCTCTCGCAGCTTTGCGCCCCTTTCCCGCAGCGTTGACCATGCGCCAGGTACGTCATCCTGGGCGATCTCATAGGTGGCAAAGTACTTGCCCTCTCCAGGCTTGGGGTTGGTGTTGGCGAAGCGGATGGCGTGCCGGAACACCCCAAACCCTGTTATGTCTGGTACGTGGATGTGGTTATACCAGTAGTTGAACTCGTCTTCCTTCGAGGGATCGATACAGTTGGTTACCGCAATCAGAACCCCGTTAGGATAGCGCCCTTCCATACCGCCTCCTTCACTTTCATAATACCCCCCACAAGCACTGCGATGGCTGGATAAAGTCCTTAGCTATTATAGTCAGGGCCTTGGGAAAACACAACGCGCTCGCCTGTATAGTCCTGAACGAGAGTGTGCGAGGGGGGCAGGGCAGGGAAAGGGTGGAGCAACACCCTGTAGGGGAAGCACCCCAGTAGAAATGGGTGTTGACACCGTATACCGATGTGATGGGCAGACCTAGGATATATACATACGTGCGGTGTCCCCTCGCCGGGAGAGTTGACCTTGTGGCCTCGTTTCCATGCGATGGCGTACATCGGCGCATTGTACCATATGAGCAAAAGAGGAGGGACGCTTTGATGAACTCTGAACAACACAACATGGATGAACATCAGGACTCGTTCCAGGGCCTTTCTACGGAAGTATCCCGTGACCGGGTGGAGAGCCTGTGGAGGCAGGCCCAGAACCACAGAAGCTCCGCCCAGTCTGACCTGACCGCCGCCAGAGCCAGCCGTACCAGGGCGGAGATGGAAAGGCACAGGATTGCCAATGAAGCCCTGGAGGCTACCAGGCATGCGTGCGGAGAGCTTATCGCCGAAGCGGAGCGACAGCTAATGAGGGCCAGGCAGGTAGAGGCAGAGGTACAGAAGATGCGCGCCGAGGCAGACACGGAGATGAAGCAGGCCCAGATGTCCCGCTCTGAGGCCGACAGCTATCGTGAAAGGGTCATGGCCGAGGTGCAACAGGAAGCCCAGCGAATGCGTGACGAGGCCCGCTCCGCCACATTGCGAGAGTGCGATGAGCTTAAGCGCCATGTCACCTATGAGGTCCAGTGCATACTGTCGGAGATCGATACTATAAGGGCAGCCGCTCAGGAAGAGCTGGAGGCGCAGAGGATATACGCTGAGGCAGCTACTATTAAGACTATGTCGCACAATGTCAGGGCACAGGTCATGGGGCGGATGGATAAGGCGCTGAACGAAAAGAATGGCGCAGATGCCCGCGTCCTCTCTCAGGAGAGGCCGGAGTCCTGGGAGGTAGTAGGCGTCGAGAACAGCCATAGCTATGGACCGATGGCCGAGCCCGTGGAGAGCAAGGCCGACGGACAACACCACAACGGTATGCCCTTAGACCAGATGGACAAGGCGGCAGAAACTAAAAGCTCCAGGGCGGGGAAAGGGTCATCTGGACATAATAAATGAGAATACTGCCGAAAGAAAAGCAGGCTCCCGATGAGCTCTCCACGATTGAGTGTGAACCTGCTCCCTCACCCCGGCCTTCAGCCACCCCTCTCCCATTAGGAGAGGGGCTGGGGGTGAGGGCTTCCACACCGAACTGTGATGAGCCTCCCGATGAGACAGGTATTGAGGGCACTACCCGTGTTTCACCCCACCAAGGGCGATTACAGCTCCCAGGCTTCCAGGCTGGTGAAGAGGCCCCATCGCCCTTGAGCAATGGGGCGCTGAACGTAAGGGAGATGTGCGATGCCTGGGCCATGCCTGGCGAAAGAGCCAGGGAGGCCCAAGCCAAGCTTGAGGCCTTCCTGGCCGTCAGGGAGAAGGCCGCAAGGTTGAGAATGGCAGCCCAAGGGGCCTTCGGCCAGGGGGAAGCAGTGCAGCAAGAGGCCCGTCGCGTAAGGGACGCGGCCAGGAGAGCCCTTGACAGCCTCGTTGTCGCCAGGCCCAGGGACTTCGCATCCAGGGCCGCAGCCGTCAGGGAAATAGACGATGCGGAGAAAACCCGCTTCAGGCTCCAGCGAGCCGTCCAGGGAGAAGCCTGGGATGAGGCCGACAGGGCGAGGATAAGGGCGTCCGTAGAGCTTCTGAAGGTCCTGAACGCTGTGGGCACGGCGAAGGCTTGGGCGGAGCGGGAGCTAGACGAGGGGGAAAGCCTTTTGGCTATGGCCGAGTCCTTCAAAGAATCGGCTCAAAGGGAGCTGAGCAACGCCCAGGCTATGGTGAAGGGGCTCCTGGTTGATGGACAGCAAGCGTACGGGTTACTGGAGATAACAACCCATCTGCCCCAGCCTGCTCACCAGGAACGGGCCACGGTATCCCAGGCCCACGAGCGTCGCTTTGTCCCCCTGCAGGAAGAAGCATCTTCTGGGCCGGGGTCTTCCAGCACACCAGGGCCAGGGGAGGCTGGGGTCGGCGTCGGCGCAGGAAAGGTTGAAAATATCCCGGAAGAGATCAATGAAGAAGCCTTAAAGGAGGAGCTGGCAGCCCTTCGCCGCTCCCTGGAAAGCATCCTGCCACCAAGGAATGCAATCCAAACGCCCGATGTATCCAACTCTCCGTTATCAGAGCCCTCTCAGAGAAAGGAAATTCCACCAGACTTAGCCCTTCTTCTGCCCCAGCAGCCTCCCTCTTTCGGCGTTTCCATCATGCCAGCTCCCCCGCCGTTAGACCAGCAGCAGATGCCCCAGCTCATTGATTGGGAGGGCCTGGCGGCCCAACCCGGGGCTTGGGAGGCCGCTCCGGCGGAGCCCTTGCCAGCTACCTGCTCTGGGCGTCTCTCCCTGGTTTTTACTCCATGTCCAGACACGGAGACGCTGGGAATCCTCTGGGAAGCCCTGGATAGGATCGCAGGCGTTGGCGGGGTCGTTGATGCCCGCCCTCATGACGAAGAAGCTGGGTTTGAATTTGTCCTGGACCTGGGTAACCAGATACTGGTAGTGGAGGAGCTGAGGGGGCTGATCCCCCACACCAGGATGGTGGCCCTGGGTAAGGATAGGTTGAATATAATATGCAGTAGCTAAGCATCTTAGCGGACCAACACGGTAATTCGGGAACCTGGACCCTCAAATCCCCCTAACCCTCCCTTTAGCAAAGGGGAGGTCGGGGGGATTTCTTTAACCCTCCCCATGAGCTTCACACCCTAATGTGTGAAAGCCCTCACCCCCGGCCCCTCTCCCACTTGTGGGAGAGGGGTGGCCCTGAGCTTGCGAAAAGCTGTCTCACCAACTTTGACGGGCGCTATCCAGTATCGAAGTGGGGCATGACTTCCCTGGCGAAAAGCCTCAGGCTCTCGGTGGAGATGGGGTCGGGGAAGAGAAGAAAGAAATAGGTGATGCCGCTATCCACGTAGCGCTTGAGCTGCTCCCTACACCGCTCCGGGGTCCCGGCTATGGCTTTGGACAGCGAGGCTTTGTAGGCGCTCACGCTCGTGCCCGAACGGGCTGCTTCCTTGATTACCAGGCTCTCGTACTCAGCCGCACTCTCGGCGATGAGCACCCTGGTGTTGTGGCTCACCTCGATTTCTGAAGGGTCTCGCCCCACCCTTCGGCAGTGCTCCTCCAGGACGCGCAGCTTAGCCCGGTGCTCCTCAAGGCCCATCTCGAAGCCTATGTTGCAGATGTCGGCATACCTGGCAGCTACCCTGAGAAGATAGGTCTCGCCGTGTCCACCCACCAGTATGGGTGGGTGTGGCTTTTGAACTGGCTTGGGCTCGTTGGCCGCCCCTTCCAGGATGTAGTAGCGTCCCTGGTAGCTGACCTCCTCTTGACCCCACAGCGCCTTGATCACCTCGATGGCCTCTTCCAGCATACTTACCCGCGCGGATGTGGGCGGGAAGGGAAACCCTGAGGCCAGATGGTCGGCTTCTCCCCCGCCCGCACCTATGCCAAGCTCCAGCCTTCCTCCGCTGATGACATCCAGGGTGGAAGCCATCTTAGCCAGGAGGGCAGGAGGCCGGTAGAGGTTGGCCAGCACCAGGGGCGTTAGCCTGATCCGTCGAGTTTCCGCGGCCAGGGCAGAGAGAGTCGTCCAGCACTCCAGGGTGGGGACGTTAAGGAGGTCGTAGAGAGTGGCCGAGTGGTATCCCAGCCTGTCGGCCTCGGACCAGACTTGTCTCAAGTACTCATAGCTGTAGCCGCTCTGGTGTATGCGGACGCTGAATTTGACTTTCCTCATCAACGGCAAACCCCGTCAGGAAGTCTGAACATTTACTCATTCCTCCACCTGATGGCCTGCGGCCTGAAAATCGGGCGTATCGGCGCTGGAGAAGCGCGCAGGCAGGAAGATGTCCATCCTCACAGGTACCTCGTGTTGCTCCACCCTTTCCTCGACCTGCCCCCCTCGCACACTTTCCGTTGCTTTGCTCCGAAGAACGTAGTCAGCGATGGCCTTTCCGGTGATAGGAGCCAGGTGAATCCCCTTGGTGCCGTGCCCTGTAGCCAGCATCACCCCTTCCCATCCGGGCACGGGGCCGATGATGGGCATCCGGTCGGCGCTCAGGGGTCGGGACCCTGCCAGCTGCTGGACAAGTCGTGCCGTCTCCAACGCCGGGAACACGTCTATAGCCCGCTGTAGCAGCTCGGTCCTGGCCGCCTCGGTAGGCGTTCGGTCAAACTCCACGCCGAGGAACAGGTCCTTCTCGTCGTAGTCTCGGCCTCCGGTGCTGCCCACGCTCAGGAGCCCGTCCAGGCGGCTGATCATGTGGCCCCGCTTGGGAGAGCTGATGAGCACAGGCAGTGGGGGCCCGTCGAACCTCAGCAAAAGCCGCTCACCCTTCAAGGGACTCACGGGCACCGGGAAGTGGAGCCACCGGGCGCAGTCGGCGCTCCAGGCACCCATAGCCAGCACCACAGTACCACAGGAGATGTTCCCCCCTATAGACCGCACCCCTGTTACTCGGCTGCCACGGGTCTCCAGCCCGGCAACCCGGCGAAGCCGTACCTGAGCGCCGTGAACCTCGGCGGCGCGGGCCAGGGCAAGAGTAAGCCGGTAGCTGTCCAACTGGGTGGACTCGTCCTCGTACACCGCTCCACGGATGCCCGGAGTCAGCCGGGGCTCCAGCCTGCGCACCTCGTCCCCGTCAATCCATCTCATGGACACGAACTCCTGCTGCCAGGCCATCATATCCTTTATGAGCCGCTCCTCATCCCCCTCAAGGGCCAGGCGCAGCGAAGGGCACCGCTGGTAAAGCAGGTCCATCCCGGTCTCCTCTTCAAGACGAGGCACCAGCTCTGCAAACATACGGTAGGACTCCAGGCCCGTCAGGAAGGAGGGGCCAGGGCTGAACTCGGTGCCCAGCAGGCTGATGGAGCCTGTGGCGTGGGCCGAAGAGCCGCTACCAATGGCCTCCTGCTCCAGCAGCAGGACCTTCACCCCTTCCAGGCTAAGGTAGTAGGCCACGGCGTTGCCGATGACTCCGGCCCCCACCACTACCACATCTGCGGTATCAGGCATGGCCGTTATTCTCCTCAGTTCTGTTACTTGTTTGTATCAGAATGATACATTCCAGTCAAGTTTTGCTATCCAGAAGCCCTGTCAAGGGCTTCCACCTGCTCAGAAGAAAGCCTCCAGCCCGAGGCGCCACAGTTTTCGACTACTCGCTCCACCCTGTTGGACTTGGGTATGGCTATCACGCTCTCCCTGGATATGCACCAGTTCAGAGCTACCTGGGCCACCGTCTTGCCGGTCTCCTGGGCTATCCTTTCCAGCACGGCCGTCCCCTGCTTGCGCCGCAGGCGGGGCCTTGAGGCCAGCGACCCGCTGGCCAGGGGAGTATAGGCTATCACGGTCACCTTGTTCCTCTGGCAGTAGGGCAACAGGTCTCGCTCTATCTCTCTGTCAGCGAGATTGTACAGGACCTGGTTGGAGACGATCTCGTGCTTTTTCATAGCGGCCTGAGCTTCCTGCAGCTCACGGGTCGAGAAGTTGCTCACACCTATGAACCGCACTTTCCCCATATCCACCAGGTCCTCCATAGCCCTCATGGTCTCCCCTATGGGCACCCTGGAGTTGGGCCAGTGGATTTGATAGAGGTCAATGCAGTCCGCACCCAGCCTCCTGAGGCTGTTGTTTGCTGCGTTGATGACATCGTCGTATCTCAGGTGGCTGCCCAGGACCTTGGTAGCGATGAAGACGCTGTCCCGCCGTCCCCTGACCGCCTCACCTACTACCCCCTCGGTGTTGTACATCTCAGCGGTATCTATGAAGGTAGCGCCCAGGGAAATACCCCGTCGGAGAGGTTCGACACCGCCGCTATATCGCCAAGTCCCAAGGCCAATCTCAGACACCTTAACCCCGGTCTTGCCTAGCTCCTTTAGCTCCAAGCAACACCCCCCATGTACAGAGGCGAGGTATGATATGCCCCGCCCCTACTTATCCCCTATGTTACACCATAAGCAAACGGTCAGCCATCGGCATTGGACTTCCGGGCCAGCGGTGCTTTTAGGACTTGCGCTCGCCAGGTATCTAATCTATCATCTCTTCAAAGCACCAACCCACGGTGAAGTAACGTCGGGGCAGAAGGGCGAGCATGTTTAAATGTGTAATAGATGCTGACGCAGAGCTTCGGCTGCTGGAAGAGCGCCATGTGGGGCTTCTTTTTGCACTGACCGACGGAAACCGTAGCCACCTCCAGCAGTGGATTCCGTGGATAGACTGGGTCAAGTCTGTGGAGGAGAGCCGGTGGTTTATCAGGGAATCTCTCAAGCAGTTTGCTGAGGGGACTGGATTTCAGGCGGGCATATGGTATAAGGGTGAGCTGGCTGGCGTCATTGGCTTGAATACCATTGATTGGAGCAATATGTCAACCGTCATTGGCTACTGGCTTGCTGAGGCCTTTCAGGGTAAGGGCCTGGCTACCAGGTCGTGCAAGGCCCTGGTGGACTATGCGCTGGTAGAGCTAGGGCTGAACCGGGTAGAGGTCTCCTGCGCCGTTGGCAACCACAGGAGCAGAGCTATTCCTGAGAGGCTAGGCTTTAAGCAGGATGGTATTCTGCGTGAGGCAGAGTTGCTCCACGACCGATTCGTAGACCATGTGGTTTATAGCGTTCTGGCGAGGGAATGGAAGGCCCGTATGCCCTCACCCTAGAGGGTATGTGAGAAGTACCCCATCCTGAAGGACGTGGCATATGCTGCGCCCTTATGAAGATTAACAAATTAATCCTGTAACCCGATAACGTAGGGGCAGACCTATGTGTCTGCCCTGGGCGCACACATAGGTGCGCCCCTACAGTAACGGCATTTATTATTTAAAGTTCATCAGGGTGCAGTATAGGTTTCACACACGCTCTTAGCCGCTTATCCGACTAACAACAGGAGGTACGTATTATGCTGGCCTTTCTTGGAGGAACGGGGCCGGAAGGCAGGGGCCTTGCTCTGCGTCTAGCTCTTGCAGGCGAGGAAGTCATCATCGGCTCGCGGGATGAGAGCCGGGCCTGGGAAGCTGCGAAAGCCCTGAAGGAGCTAGCGCCCAATGCAGCTATATCGGGAGATGTGAACGCCGTGGCTGCCCAGCGGGGAGATACGGTGTTTATTACGGTGCCCTACGAGGCCCAGAAGCCCCTCCTGGAACAGGTAGCGGGCCTTCTCACCGCCAAGGTGGTGGTGGATGTGGTAGCGCCCCTGGCGGTCTCCAGAGGAAGGGCAAGGGCGTTGCCGGTGGAGGAGGGCTCTGCCGCCATGCAGGCCCAGCACCTCCTCTCCGGTTCCTACGTGGTCGCCGCCTTCCAGAACATAAGCGCCGTAGACCTTATCTTGCCGGACAGGGTCATGGAGGGCGATGTGGTGGTGTGCTCCGACCACCGAGAGCCCAAGGAGCTGGTGATGGGGATGGTGAGGAAGATCAGGGACCTCCGGCCAGTGGATGGCGATGGCCTTGAGAACGCAAAGTACGTGGAGGAGTTTACGGCCCTGCTCCTCAACATTAACCGCATCTACAAAAGTCATTCGATGATAAAGATCGTGGGCATCTAGGACGTCGAGAGATCAACATTTCAGATATGTCAAAGCCATTCGGATTCGGTCCTCCACCTCGCTGACGCCCCAGGGCTTGGTTATGTAGTCCCACGCCCCTGACCTCATAGCCTCGCGCTCATCTCGCTCCTGTCCCTTGGCAGTCGCTATAATGACCGGTATGGCCTTCGTATCGGGGTTGCTCTTGAGCTTTTTCAACGCCTGAATGCCATTCATCACTGGCATCATCAAGTCTAACAGGATGATGTCCGGGTGTTCCTGGCAGGCTTTCTCAAAGGCAGCGCATCCGTTCTCGGCCTCTATCGGGTCATGCCCAGCATCGGAGACGATGTCTATAAGCAGGGCCCTTATGGCCTGGTCATCATCCGCTATGAGTATCTTTGCCATCTCTAACCCTCCTCATCTAAATCTGGTCTAGCACTGTGTCACCCTGATTCTGATAGCCTGTCATTAGTCTACGCCCGTGGCAGAGTGAAGCTAAAGGTGGTGCCTTTCCCTTCCTCGCTGCTCACCCATATCTTTCCCTGATGCGCCTCAACAATGTGCTTAGTAATGAAAAGCCCAAGCCCAGTACCGGGTATTTCCATGTTTCTGGCATGGTCAGAGCGGAAGAACTTACTGAAGAGTTGAGACTGGTCAGCCTTTGATATACCCATGCCGGTGTCTGAGACATCTATCTGTACAAATCCTCCCGCCTCTTTAGCTGAGATGGTCACAGTCGTCTCCGTTGGGGAGTACTTACAGGCGTTGCTAAGCAGATTCCCAATAACCTGAGAGAACCTCAGCCTGTCTGCTCTCACAGGGGAGATGTCTGGCAGAATAGCCAGCACCACGTCAATGTCCTTTTCGCTGGTCTGTGTGTGCATGGAGCTAACGATGTGTTGGACCTCTCGCCGCACATCCAGCTCCACAAGGGTGAGTTCAAGGCTGTTGGACTCTATTCTGGAGACCTCCAGAAGGTCATCAATCAGGGCCTTCAGCCTGAGAGAGCTTTCCTGGACAGTCTCAAGGTACCTTTGCTGCCGCTCGTTGAGTAGCCCCACCGTGTCCTGTCTCAAAAGTATTCTATCAACGTAGCCTATAATGCCCGTGAGGGGCGTCTTAAGCTCATGGGACGCGGTGGCCAGAATCTGGGTCTTGGC
>Ga0137829_10867624_pt1 | contig 17279 bp, 22 predicted proteins | sample OV2TP2_FD_97737 | JGI IMG/M metagenome (GOLD analysis project Ga0137829, IMG submission 97737) | reverse complement strand
TTGGTTATGACATGGGCTTCCCAAGCCTATAACCCGGGTTCAAATCCCGGTGACCGCATTCACTATCCCCGCTCAGATTATTATCTTGTCCCCATCAATAGAAGATTATCTGCCGTCTCGGGAATGGCTACTGGCCACACAACTATCAATTCGTGAAAAGTGGATTAACGGATCCCGCTAGCATTCAACAGCAGCAACGTTACTGCGGAGATAGAAGCGCTGGCAGGTATCGTTATTATCCATGCGTAAACGATTTTCCTTCCTAAACCCCACCTCACTGCAGATAATCTTCTGGTGGAGCCAGTGCCCATTATTGCACCAGAGATAGCATGGGTGGTGCTGACTGGTATCCCAAGCCACGCCATCGATGTCAAGATGGCACCCCCGCCGGTTTCAGCAGCGAATCCTTGATATGGCTTCAAGTTGGTCAGGCGAAACGCCATCGTCTTGACTATTCTCCATCCTCCGAAAAATGTTCCAAGCGATATGGCCATCGCGGCTCCAATTATGACCCATATAGGAACTACAAAACCCTTGGCGTCGAGCAGGCCACCAGCAATCAGCAGAGCCGTGATTACTCCCATCGTCTTCTGCCCATCGTTCGCCCCGTGGGTGAGCGAGAAAAATGCTGAGGAGGCTACCTGCAATCTCCCAAAAATCCTATTTACCTTGGCAGACGTAGATTTGCGGAATGCTATGAGGATGGCAACACTAAACCCAGCTGCTATCGCGAATCCTGCCGATGGTGAAACTACCATGAATATCAGGACTTTCTCGATCCCCGAGAAAATTATTCCTTGGAGGCCACCCGCAATCAGCGCTGAACCAACTAGACCCCCTATTAGGGCATGGCTGCTTGACGAGGGCAGACCGAACCACCAGGTGATGAGGTCCCAGATAATCGCACCGATGAGTCCCGCGAAAATTACGTACAAAGTTGAAAATTCTGGCTGTATTATCCCCTTGCCCACGGTCGCCGCCACTGCAGTGCCGAAGACAAACGGCCCGGCAAAGTTGGCCGTTGCGGCAATTGAGACCGCCTGCAGGGGACGCAGAACGCGAGTTCCCACCACTGTTGCTATTGAATTTGCTGCATCATGAAAGCCATTCACAAAATCAAAGAAAAGGGCGGCGGCAATTGCCCCGTATACGACTAGTAACGCCCCTTCTGCTTCCACCAAATTCAGTCAACCGGATATCATGAGGCGAGATTCGGTCCAATCTGCACCACTCTTAACCGACTCACCCTCGGTGAATATTCTTGACGCACTGGTCGCAGCACCGCGTTAGAAACACGACCTCTTTAAGGCCCTGCACAAAGACATCATGCGAAGCTTCTGCCGTCTTGCAGATGTCGCATATAATCACTTTAAGGCTCTTGATCGAGTCGGAAATCGGATTCACGCTTACTATCTGATGATTGGTAAACGCCGATATCGGTACTCCCATAGTGGGAGTGTTTTGCAACTGCCATATCAATACTTCCTATATATTCTATATAGAATATATGGAATCCAACATCGCGTAGCTCTGCAAGACGATGAGTGTATTCATATACTCAAGCCCTCCATGCTAGGATGAATTCCAATTGAGACAAGGGTTCATGTCGTGGATTCGATCCAACGAGAATGAAATAATCAGCCTGCTGGAACTCCAGGGAGAAGTCCTGATCAAGTCAGTCAACACACTAGTTGAACTAATGAATGATTACAGCAAGCTTTATGAATCAAGCACGAAAATAGAGGATCTCGAGCACGAAGGAGACAAGATTACTCATGACGTCTACACTCTCAATGACAAAACATTTGTGACTCCGTTGGACAAGGAAGACATATCTGCTCTTGCAGGTGAAATCGATCAGGTAATAGACTATGCCGATCGATTTGTCGGAACTCTAATACTTTTTGACATCAAGGAGCGCACGGTGTACATGGCGGAGCTGGCAAAAATGCTTCTGTCGTCCTCACAAGAGATTTACTTTCTGGTAAAGAAACTGCGAGGCTTCAAGAATTCTGATGAGCTAATCGAGCACTGTCATAACATAAGTCAGTACGAACACGAAGCAGACGTCATCTTTAGGACAGCAATTGCGGAACTATTCAAGACAAACGATGCTATTCACATAATCAAGATGAAAGAAGTCTATGAGATACTTGAAGGCGCTCACGATAGGTGCGCAGACGTCGCGGACATATTCGAAGACATTGCTCTGAAATATGGCTAATCTATAGAATCATCTGAGCGAGAAGCTTCTTCCCGTCCTAAATGCAATTGTTCTTGCCGAAGACCTGTCCCGTGCGCCCCTGCGATTCGCGTCAGCGTTTCGAGATGTCCCGTGCTCGTTCACTATCTCGATTCGCACGCTATCGCGGAACCTGGCCTTGAGCATCTTGGCGATCTCAGCGGTCATCCTGATCCCGCCGTCACCTATCCTAACAATCCTGTTCTTGGAGGTTATTCCACCCAGCAGGGCAGACACCTGTTCTACGGCGTCATGAACTGAAGACTCTACTATGCTTGAAATCTCTTGGTTCAGATAGATCACCGATATCCCAATCCTGCTGCCCGGGTCAATTCCGATAATCAGCTGATCGTCAGCATCCGGACCGGCTATAGTTCGCAAAATTCTTGCCTTCGAGATCGCAGGGTATTTTTCAAGCTCGGTGTCCAGAAATGTCATCACCCTCTTGTTTACCATGCCCGCTTCGTTTCGTGTCGTGATAATTACCCGGGCGTTTGATTCCGCGGCCTCTGCTGGTGAAATTGAATCAAACTGGATATCCATCAGCTTCAGGGCTTTGATAATGTTGTAATAAGACCTACCATCTACAGTGGCTACTGCGACCCTGCGGTGTTGCAGTACCTCCTCGGTCAGGGGTGCCCCATCAACAATTAGAATTTGTCTGGAATCCGTTTTTAAAGCTTCTGCTTCAACTTGCTGGCTTCTCTTCGGCATGCCTTCTTGTCCTTGTCGCTTTTGCCTCTGCTTTTTGTTCCTGAAGAGGCGCAGTATCGCCCAAGACTGTCCTGACAATATTGTCCACTGCCTTGTCAAAGTATGAATCGACGTTCTTCTTTATCACTGCCAGACTCTTTTCAGCCTGCTTCGCGATTTCTGCTGACTCTGCGTTGGCTTCAGACTTGGCCTTGTCGACGATAACTCTTGCTTCTTCATTGGCCAGCACTGTTATCTGCTGCTTCAGCTTTTCTATCTCCTCGTTTGAATGAGCTATTATGCGCTTCTTCATTTCATCTACCTTTGCGTACAGACTGTCGATATCGGTCTCGAGCTCGGACAAGGCTCCCACAATACTTTCAACCGCAGAATTTGAAGTTGGTGGAGGAAGATTGGCTGTAGTAGTTTTGTCCTTAGCCAAACCAGTAGAAATGGAAGGACAGGGATATTTAAAGCAAGACGCAGCGGCTAGCCGGTTGTGAGGTTCAGGATCGCCTGAGCCATGTCACCTTTGGTCTCTGTTAGAGCCTGTATCGCCTTTTCCTTCGAAACGCCGGCCTGCTGCATGACGAGGATGATGTCGTCTTCCTTGAACGAGGGCACTTCGCGCTGCTTTTCTTCAATGTCAGTCGCGACTACCTGAAATATCGTGTTGTCTTTGCCCTTCATTTCGATTATCTGCGGCTTGATCAGATACAGTTCCTTTCTGTCCGTCCTGATTATGACCTCTTCCACGTTGTCCATCGGCTTCATGTCGAGGCCCATCTTGTCCAGCATGCGCCTCATTTCGCGGTTGCCCCGCATCATATAATCTCGAGCTGCTCGGTTCTACCTTTTATTCCTTGTCGCACCTTTACTGCTACACCCCGGCTGAATCGGTTCATCAGCTCCGATGCCAGCAGTGATACGCCAACCGCGATCACCTTGTCGCCGTCGATTATGGCAACGTCAGACCCGGCTTTTACGTTTGATCCGCAGCGCTCGACGTGCCTGCAGAATAGCGAGCGCCCCTCACTAACGAACGGAAGAGCCTCCTCCTTTGGGAGAACACAGTTTTCCCTAAATTTCTCACTGTTTCCAACAAGGTATTGAGCCCCGAACAAAGTCAGGGCAATGCCGCCGTCCGTGCGCAGCGTCGCAAAGAGCTTGCCCCCAACGCTAAAGTTCTTTATTCTCCCTGTTCTCCTTGAATACTCAAATTCGATCTTTGAGGGCAAGGAATCCGACACTCCGGCCCCGAACAGCGCATCAAGATGCCGGGATACTTTCTCTCGCGGGTCAATGGGCAGCGGGTTCAAGTGGGCAGATCGGGTTTTACATTCTATAAAGATATTGACCCTGCCGCACAGCATCTATATAGTTATGGGATACGGATATATAGAATCACAAAAATCCATTATTTTATGGAAAATGTCCATCTCTCCGGCGAGCGTAATGCCAAGGACCTTCAGCAGAAGGAGGAGACCAGAAAACTCCAGTATACCGGCGGATCCTCCTACATTGTTTCACTTCCAAAGAAATGGGTCCAGGATCTGGGGCTAAAACAGGGTGACCATGTAGTGATAATGCGTCAAGGTAATTCCGACCTACAGATTGCACCAGCCTCAAAGAGGATCGGCAAAGAGCAGCGAGAGGCGACGATCGAGGTGGCCAAAGACAACAATCCCTATTTCATTGCCCGCAAGCTCATTGCCCTGTATTTCATGGGATACAATGTCATTACCATTGTGCCCAAGGAAGATAGGTTGTTGGTAGAGCAGAGGGAGGTCATCAAGAACATTGTGAGGAGGGTTCTGATGGGTACCGAGATCATCGCGGACTCTGCCACAGGCATCACCCTTCAGGTTCTCATAAATCTGCTCGACCTCTCTGTCGATGCTGCATTCAAGAGAATGCTGATCATAGCCAAGTCAATGTACCGCGACGTCCTTCTTGCTCTGAGAGAAAACAACCTTGAACTCGCCCAAGAGGTTATCAGGTCAGACGACGAGGTGGACAGATTCAGCTTTTACATCGTCAGACAGCTAAAGATAGCGATCAAGAACGATCACCTCCTCAGAGAAATAGGCCTTGAAGAACCTCGCAACTGCCTTGGATACAGGCTGATAGCAAAATCTGTCGAGCGGGTAGCGGACCATGCCACGATAATTGCGAGGGACATCATCGACATGCACCGCCCTCTTAACAAGGACGTAGTTGACAGAATATCGAACATGTGCTCCTTTGGACTTGAAGTGCTTGACGACGCGTGCCTGTCAATGTTCAAGCGCGACTACGAAGCGGCTGACAGGGCGATAGAAAAGGCACGCAAGGTGGACGAAATGGAAAAGGCATTACTACGGTCCGTGTCAAAGCCCCGCGATACCAGCGAGCTTTATAGGATCAAGTTGATTACCGAGAACATCAGGCGGGTCCCGGAATATGCCAGTGACATTGCCGAAATAGTTCTCAACATGACTGTCCAGCAGACGCTCCGAAGAAAAGATTAATTCCGCCCGGGGAACTCTGAATTCCGATGTTGTACTGCGAGCTCTGTGGACGCGAGAGTTCCGAGCAGAAAAAGGTGCTCGTTGACGGCACGGTGTTTAGCGTATGCATGACATGCTCAAGGCTCTGCAAGCCATACGTTCCTGTGCAGGTGCCCGCGAAGAGGAGGAAACCGTCGTTTGTACGTAGGGAGAACAAGATCGCCATGAGTGACTCGCTAATGATCGATCCCGACTTTGCAAAGCTGTTAAGAGAGGCAAGGATGAGGGCAGGTTTGACCCACGAGCAGCTGGGAATGAAGATGAATGAGAAAGCTCAGCTATTGAAAAAGTTCGAATCGGGCGCGCTCAAGCCTGATGAACTGATGGCAAAAAAGCTAGAGCGCTTCCTCGGAATCAAGCTATACGTCAAATTTGAAGAAAGTGCGGACGATGAACGCTAGATGGATACTTCGCGCCGGAAAGCCATTCTGATTACCTACCCGGTGGAGCAGTCGATAAAGGAAGCGATGTCACTTGCAGAGGCTGCCGGTTATACAATCGTTAGGACGGTGACACAGCGTCAGATAACTAGGTCACGGTTCGGTATTGGACGTGGCAAGGCCGAGGAGGTCAAGGAGCTGGTCGAGGAGTTGATGCCCGAAGTCATAATCTTCGACGAAGTCCTCAAGCCAAGCCAGATGTACAATCTTGCCAGCACCTGCAAGCTAGAGATTATCGACAGGGAACGCCTGATACTTGGGATTTTCGAAAGGAGGGCCAGCACTGCCGAGTCAAGGATACAGATCAGGCTCGCGCAGCTTCGCTACGACCTGACCCGGGTGCGCGAAAAAGTCAGGCTTGCAAAGGTTGGCGAGCAGCCTGGATTCTTTGGCCTTGGCAAGTACGAGGCCGATGTGTATTTCCTTGACATCAGGAGGCACATTGCGATTCTCAAGCAGAAACTGGAAAAGGAGGAGAAAAGGAGGCAGCTCTACAGACGGCAACGGGCAAAGTCCGGGCTCCTGACGGTCTCGCTCGCCGGATACACTTCGGCGGGCAAGACAACGCTCTTTAACGCACTTACAGGCGAGACCAAGGTCACCGGGCAAGGGCTTTTCACGACATTGTCCACGTTTACCCGCGCCATAGATCTAGGTGGCGATAAGGTCCTGCTAAATGACACTGTGGGCTTTATCAGCAAGCTTCCAGCGTACATGATTGACGCGTTCAAGTCCACGCTTGATGAGCTCAGATACGCAAGCCTTGTGCTGCTGGTGGTCGACATTAGCGAGCCCATAGAAGAGATCAGGACAAAATACGCGAGTTCGCTTGATGTGATAAACGAGTTTGAAGTGCCCGCCACAAAGATCCTCTACATCCTGAACAAGGTGGACCTTACTAGCACAGAAGACGCATTCGAGAAGGCAGGCCAGCTTGGCATCCTTGGCACAAAGCGCGTCCTGCCTGTATCCGCAAAGACGTGTCACAGCATCAGGCAGCTGAAAGTCATGATACAGTCGCTGCTGCTCGAGCGTGAAAAGGCCGTGACCCAGCCGAAGAAAGGACGCAGCGAACTGCTGACAACAGAGGAAAGCACTCCATGAGAGTCTCCGTCCTCAGAATAGGCCACAGGCTTGCCCGCGACGACAGGGTGACTACTCATGCCGCGCTCGTCGCAAGGGCATTTGGCGCAGAAATGATATACATGACAGGTATCGACCAGTCCGTGGCCGAAACGGTTGCCAGCGTAGCAAGAAGATGGGGCGGAGCAAATTTCAGAGTCGAATTGATAGACGACTGGAAAGCTCTGGCGAAAAGGTGGAAGAAGCAAGGCGGCAAAATAGCGCACCTCACTATGTACGGCATCAACATCGATGAGTCGGTGCGATCGCTTCGCAAGGAACGCGATCTGCTCGTGATCATAGGAGCTGAAAAAGTTCCCCGGGAGGCGTATGAGCTTGCAGACTATAACATCGCCATCGGCGACCAGCCCCACTCTGAAATAGCTGCTCTTGCAATTTTTCTTGACAGGATCTTCAACGGTGCGCAGCTCAAAAAGGAATTTCCCGGTAGGAGGCTGCAGATAATTCCCACAGAAAAAGGAAAACAGGTCAAGGAGAGCAAGTAATCTTTTTAATTGCGGTGTATGGAGCTTCAAGACAGTGATGACACTAACCTGCGCCGATCGCCTATTCAGCGAGATGAGGAGATGCACCTCGACTGACACCAACACAGTTACAGGGTGCACCCCAATTTTTTAGGCGTCATCACTATTGATTTTTACCACCACAGCTGGTATGAACTGTAGCGAAATTTTATATCAGTGAGCTACGATGACGCCATACTGTGGACAACACTCAGAAAATAGTGGTTATCTCGCTAATCGCTACCTCTGCCATTGCGTGGATAGCGTCTTTCTGGCAACCAAGCATGCGTGCTGCCATGACAACATACAATCCCGTATCGATTTCAGTATTTACCGCTAGCTGGACTGCAGGAATGGCGGCAATGATGTTCCCCGCCATTACTCCCATGGTCGTGCTCTATAGCAGATTTCAAACCAGCAGGAACAAAGATGGCCAGAGTTCGGTCACGGTTCAAGAGGAACATGATCCGGCATCGTCCTCTGTTCGTTCCTTCAGAGTAGTTCTATTTGTCGGATGCTACCTTGTGGTCTGGGCGCTCACTGGTGTCGCCCTGCTCCTCGGATGGTCAGTCGTCATGAACAACACCATAATGACAGCAGAGAATGTTCAGCTCATATCGTACCTCTACGGTGCCCTTCTGATCGTAGCCGGCGCGTACCAATTTACTCCGCTAAAGACCACGTGCATAGGCTATTGCGAGTCTCCACTAAGCTTCTTCATGCGCAGATGGAGCGATGGGACATCAGGAGCGGCCAAGATGGGGCTCTATCACGGAATGTATTGCCTCGGATGTTGTTGGGCGTACTTTCTCCTTATGGTCGCACTTGGATGGATGAGCCCGCTTTGGATGGGACTCTTCGCCGGAGTAATCTTTGGAGAGAAGATTTGGTCCCGAGGAATCTTGGTTGCGAGAGCCGCAGGATTGGGACTTGCAGTTGTAGGTATCCTAGTGGCTGCTGGTATGCTTCCCTCCTTGGTATCAACAGCCTCATCAATGACCGATGGTGATAAAATTACACCGATGGATGACGACCCAGACGGTGCCATGACTCGCAACGATGGCTCAATGGGCATGCTGGTCGATACGCCGTCTGGGAAATAGAAAGTATTTGTTGCCATCGCATTGCTACTTGGTCATCTCTCTTTTGCCAAGGGGTATTCCAGTGCAGTATTTGGACAGTCTCTCTTCGATAAAGTAAGACCAGCCCTTGCTGTGCAGGTCAAACCACCTGCTCTTGGGGTCAAATCCTGTGTGGACCAAGGTTACCAGGGTCTTGTTGCCGGCGGCCGGCTCGATAGTCCATGTTACAACGGTCTTTGGAAAGTTCGGATCGGAAAGGTTGGTCCATGAGTACGATATCTTCCTGCCTGGTACCAGCTCCAAGACCTTGCCTTCGACCCTATGGTTTTCCTTGCCTTCATCAAAGAACTTGAACAGCACAGAGCCGCCCACCTTTGGTTCCAGGTCTGCTTGGTCAGGGAACCAGCGTGTCAGCTCCTTTTCGTCTGTGATCGCCCTGAAGACCACGTCTTGTGACGCATCGATTATGATTGTTTTCCGGATTTCTCCTGTTAGTTCTGTCATTTCCGCTTTCCCTCCTTGTTCTCGACATATTCCTTGAGGCTTTGAAGCTTGTCGTCCCAGAACAGGTCAAAGAACTGCACCATCTCTCTCATTGCACTCCTGTTGACAGAATAGTACCGGTTCTGTCCATCCTTGCGCTCCCTTACTAACCCGGCGTCCTTCAACACTCTCAGGTGGGTTGACAGTGCAGGCAGGGTGAACTCGAAATGTCTCGCTATTTCGCTTGGTGTCTTTTCGCCCCGCTTTAGAATAACAAGCATTTGCCGCCTGCTATCGTCGGCCAACGCTTTCCATGAAGATCCCATGCATGCTTTAGTAATTAAAGAACTATTTAATTGTTTAATAACGACTGCTTCATGAGCGCCACTATAGTTTGGGCAATCTCCGACCTGCCAAACAGCAGACCTACGGCCTCATGCCTGCGCTTCTTTGTCGGATTCAACTCGAGTATGTTTAGCTGCCCATCTACTAGAAACTCTAGATGCAGAGACTTTCTTAAAATGCTCGCGTTCCTCACTCCGAATCGCTTACCGGCAAGGCTGTCCCGGTCGAGTTGCGGAAGCGATGAAAGCTTGCTCACTGCATCCACGAAAGCATTTAACAGTGCAAAAATGGGGTCAGGCCTCTCCTTCTCCGATTTCATCCCCCATTTTACCTTGCTTTCAGACGTCGATGCAAGGCTGTCAAAACTCTTTACGAATTCGCCGAACACCGATTCCATTGTCACGTCAATCACATTTTCCCCGGACCTGACAAACTGAGATGTCACCTTCTGGTCAGTGAATTCCATGCCGCGATATTTGGCGTAGAGCAGAGGCTGACCGTATCTTACAACGTACGCTTCGCACCCTTCAATTTGTGACATCAGGTTGAGAAAATAATTCTTTGAGGTAGGATTTCTTGCTGACGCGTTCAGTTTGGCGATTACCATCAGCCTTGTGAGATCTCTGACAAAGTCATCGGCGTATCGTTTGCGGTCATTAAAATCATAGCGCACCTCTTCTATGACCAAAGTTGTCATCAAAGTAGCTCAACTACTGGATTTAATTTTTCTTAAAGTATCTTCCACATGAACTATGGCTGTGTCGCTGCAATTATTATTAGGCCTCTTGTATGTTGCGTCACGTTGAATTCCGCCGAGGACGGACCTTCCTATTTCCCCTCTGATGAATCCCTAGTGCAGAGCAACGTTGCCAGGTTCATGAAAAAGCATGGGATTTCGGATTGGCGTCAGCTTGTGCAGAAGGCGAATAGCGATACTGCATGGTACTGGGATGCCGTCAACGAAGACCTTGATATACAGTGGTTTAAGAAATACGACAGGACCTATGATTCTACTATTGGTATACCGTGGACAAAGTGGTTCGTAAACGGCAGATGCAATATCGTTTCCAACGCAATCGACAGGCACGCGAGAATGCAACCCGAGAAGATTGCGTACATATTTGCGGATGAATTCGGAGCGAAAAAGGTCGCCTTCAGGGACCTCGACAGGAACGTAAGCATGCTTGCCGGCGGCCTCGCAGCAGCTGGCATTAGAAAGGGCGACGTTGTCGGCATCTATCTGCCAATGATTGAAGAGGCGTTCTACGCGATATTGGCATGCTCAAAGATAGGGGCAGTTCACACGACTGTCTTCTCGGGTTTTAGTGCTAATGCACTTCATTCGAGGCTTGTAGACTCGAGGGCAAAATTGCTGATCACATCAGACACCGTTCGCCGGCGCGGTAAGGACATAGACCTCAAAACGCAATGGAGCAAAGCCGTTCAGGGAACGGGAGTTTCTAGCATAGTCACGACGGGCAGCGGCAACAGCAACGCAGTCAACTACCAAGATTTTGTCAGGCGTGGAAACGGGACACAGACAGAGGTGATGGATTCCGAAGGTCCCCTTTTCATCCTCTATACCTCGGGTACGACCGGCGAACCGAGGGGCACTCTGCAGGTGCACGCAGGATTTACTGTTGTCGCAGCGCAGCAGACTGCTTACCTTATTGACATGAAGCCGAACGATGTGTTATTCTGGTATGCAGATATCGGATGGATAACGGGACAGGTGTGGGTGGTATATGGAAGCCCGATAATCGGCGGAACGGCACTTGTTTACAATGATGCCCTCGATCATCCAAGCGCCGACTCTTGGTGCAGACTCATTGAAGATCACAGGGTCAGCATCTTTGGGGTTGCCCCCACGGCAATCAGGCATTTCATGAGAGGTGGCGCCATGGGAGACCATGATTTTTCATGCCTCAGAATGCTCGCCACAACCGGAGAACCGATAAACAGGGAGGCATGGGACTGGTATTTTGAAAAAGTCGGAGGAAAACGGTGTCCTGTCATAAACCTCTCCGGTGGGACGGAGATAGGCGGAGCGATCGTCAGCACGCTGCCTGTCATGACGCTCAAGAGCTGCACGGTTGGCTGCCCGATACCCGGTTTTGACGCGGACGTTTACGACGACGAAGGGAGGAAGGTTGTGAAAGGTGAAGGCTACCTTGTCATCAAGAAACCCTGGCCTTCAATGACAAGAGGGCTGCTCAACAACCCTGAAAGATATATCGAAACTTATTGGTCCAAGTACAGAGACATCTGGTATCATGGCGATATTGTCCTTGTAGATTCTGAAGGGCTGTGGTATATGCGCGGGCGGGCAGACGATGTCATAAAGGTGTCGGGGCACAGGATAGGCACCGCAGAGATCGAAGGAGCCGCAGCCGCGCACCCGGCAGTTGCCGAGGCCATGGCGGTGGGAAAGCCTGATGAGCTCAAGGGCGAAGCGATAATAGTGTGTGTTGTCATGAAGAATGGCTTTAGTGCCGATGACGATTTAAGATACGAGATTATCAGCAGGGTCGAGGAATCGATCGGAAGGTTCGCTCGTCCTGCGGAAGTAAGGATAGTGAGCGACTTGCCAAAAACAAGGACTGGCAAGCTGCTCAGGCGGCTGGTCCGTGCAAGGATCGCCGGCGGAAGCATCGCAGATCAGGACTTGTCAAGCGTGGAGAACCCCTGGTCGCTAGATCAGTTCTAGTAGGTCGTTTTTTGTGCAATTCGCCAGGTTCGAATGCATCGGCGGGACTGATCGCGCCTCCGTCAGGTGCATGATCGACGTGAGCCCCGTCAGCCTACTACCTGGCAAGTATCGCTAGCGATAGCTATTATGAGACGAATTCTCTACACCCCACCCGGGAACCTTTATGTTATCATGAACTTCGACTAGCAGCCATAGATGGGTCCGGAGGGTGATGATGACAAGAAAAAGTTCGAGTTGCCGGGTAGCCGTGCACAGTATGCACCATCCCTCGTTTTTACGATTACCCACATGCTGCTTTCGATAGAGCCCGATCTTGAAGCAAGATCATTCAAGGGTGAGCAGCGCCTAGATGTGTTGATACTTCAGGACACAGACGGCATCGAGCTCGACGCGTCCGAACTCCAGGTAAAGTCCGTCTATGCGGCCGGCAAGCTTGAATTCCGGGTGATCGGAGACAGGCTAGCAATAAAGCTAGGCAGGGCGTTCAAGGAGGACAGCAGGATAAAGCTCGACATTTCGTATTCCGCAAGGCCTCGCAAGGGAATGTACTTTGTTGTGCCCGACAAGCACTATCCAGGCAAGCAACTCGAGGCCTGGACGCAAGGTGAAAGCACGGAGACGAGGTACTGGTTTCCGTGCATAGACCACCCTCAGGTCAAATTCACAAGCGAAATTTCAGTGAGCGTCCCAACGGGCTTTGCGGCGATTTCAAACGGCAGGCTGCTAAAAGTGGAAAAGCGCGGCAAGAAGCAGGTCTACCACTGGTCAGAACCCAACCCCCACCCTGCCTACCTAACTTCGCTGGTTATCGGCAATTATGCTCAGACAAAGGATGGAGAACTACTTCAGTATTACGTGCCCGCCGACAGAAGGCAGGATGCCCCGAGATCGTTTGAGCGGACTCCTGAAATGGTCAAGTTTTTCGAAGAATATCTTGGCACAAAGTATCCGTACGACAAATATGCTCAGGTGACTGTCCAGGACTTTATCATGGGCGGCATGGAAAATGCAAGCTGCTCAACGCTGACGCTTGACACGCTTCATGATAAAAAAGCACACATTGACTACACTAGCGACCATCTTGTGTCGCACGAGTTGGCACACCAGTGGTTTGGCAACCTAGTTACATGCAGGGACTGGCAGCACATTTGGCTCAACGAAAGTTTCGCGACGTACGCCGAGTCACTATACTGGGAGGCTAGCAGAGGAAAGGACGAATTCCAGTACTATGTAATGCACGCAGCGGAAGACTATTTCGAGGAGGCAGGCACACGGTACATCAGGCCGATTGTCACCAAAGTCTACAAACATCCAGACGACCTTTTTGACCGGCATTCGTATGAAAAGGGAGCGTGTGTACTCCACATGCTCAGGCACCTCATCGGAGACCGTTATTTCAAAAGGTCGCTCAAAACATACCTTCAGCGCTTCGCCAATAGCACCGCCGATACGGACGATTTTCGCAAGGTGGTAGAGCTTGAGACCGGCAAGAGCCTGCAGCAGTTCTTTGACCAGTGGGTGTTCAAAGAAGGCCATCCGAACCTGAAAGTAGAGTATTCAACAGATTCTAGGATGGCAAAGTTCAAAATAGAGCAAACCCAGCTCGGGGATCCATTCGAATTCATGATGGAAATAAAGCTCGTGTCTGGCAGAGTAGAAAAGGTGCATTCATTCAAGATTTCAGAGAAATCAACCACATTGCTTATCCCGGTGGACAAAGAAATTGACTGGTTTTCCATCGATCCGCAGTTCAAGATATTGAAGACGATCTCGATAAACGCTCCCAAGGAGATGCTCGTCGAGCAGTTAGAAAAAGGAAGCACGGTAATCGAGAGGGTGGAGGCTGCCAGGGCGTTGAAAGATCAATCTTCCGATGCCGCGATCGATGCTCTGCAAAATGCAGTGCTCTATGACAAATTCTGGGGTGTATCAGCCGAGGCTGCAAAGAGCCTTGGCTCCATCAGGACGGATTATGCGTATGAAGCGCTAAAAAAATGCGTCAAAATCAGCCACCCTAAAGCAAGGCGCGCAGTGGTCCGCGCGCTTGGTGAATTCAAGAGGGAAGAATCGCTTGAGCTTTTAAAGCCGATATTGCACAATGATGAAAGCTATTTCGTAGAGTCGGAGGCTGCTACAGCGATTGGCAAGACAAAGAGTAAGAATGCTGTCGCCATTCTGAGAAAGGCCGCAGAAACGACGAGTTTTCAGAACACCGTTGCCCAGGGTGCGATCACCGGGTTGAAGGAATTTGCCGGTGACAAGGACATAGCGGCATTTTTGATCGGAAAAAGCATGAATGATAACTATCACAGGGTCAGAGAGGCGGCCACGTTTGCTCTCGGCAGGTTTGTAGATGGCAACCCGGCAGTATCAGATCACCTTAAGGTACTCCTTGCTGACAAATGGTTCAGGGTCCGAATCAATGCCTGCAGGGCGTTTGCCGAGGGCGAGGTAGCGAAGGCGATACCCGACCTTAATCGTGTCGCCCAATCCGACCTAGACAACAGGGTCAGGCGAGTAGCGGAGGAATGCATTAACATCATAAGGGATGCTTCCAGAAAGCCGAAGGAAGTTACGCAGATGAGAGAAGAGATTGAAAGGGTGAAGTCAAAGAATCTAGAGCTCTTGCAGAAGATGGACAGGTGGGAGAGGGAATTCCGCTAGTCTTCCCCCCGGAGCCCGCCTGATCCCATTCAATGCAGAGTTTCGGCCGAGGCAGCGGCTTCGATTTCCTGCATCATTGTCGCGGTGAATTCCTTTGCATTTCTGACAAACTCCAGAGATGTGGCAAGGGAATCTGTCTCGTTGAATATCGTGACAACGTAGGAGTTAGAATTGAATTGGCTCACCCTGATGTCGTTCCAGAAATTTTGCGACAGCTCGTCGCCAGTCTTTGACGTTAGTTGGATGGCATCCATGGGGTTCTTGTGACCCACGTACCTCCTAGCCAGGGTCGGAATCTCATCCAGACTAGTTATTTTTGAGAGCATCCTCTGGACAAGGCTGCCGGTCACAATCGAGTGATACACCACCCGGACTGCGTAAATGTCATTCTCGATGTCGACATTAAGGTGCCTCTTGAGCGACGAAGTGACATAGTGCAGGCAGGCGATTGTCTCTGAGTCCGGATTCTGTAGCGCATTCGGGTAGCTCATCACCTGCAATATCCTGAATGGCAGCACGTTGGATTGGACTGGCGCGATCCTGAACCCCTGCATGTAAAATGACATCGTGTTCTGCATTGGATGGCCGCCATAGTCTTCCGCGATCCTGCTCGCAGGGAGTCCCTCGGACCCGCTAAAAACGCTGACAAGCTTGTCGGCATCGAGCAGAGGTTCTCGAAAGTACAGCTGCACGTTGAACTGCGTGATGTTTACGTCCAGCTACGTGTTCACTGCCTTTGCAAATGATTCTGGATCTCCCGTGACTGCGGAGAGCCAGGGTTTGAGCAGCTCCGGGTCGAATTTTACCAAGTCAATACTTGCCTCCTTCAAAAGCTGCGTACCGTCCTCGGGGTAGTCTGCCAGCACCACTATTCTCTTTACCCCTATACTGATTGCCATCTTGCTGCATTCTATGCACGGTGCAAACGTGGAATACAGCGTCGTGCCTTTTGTGCTGCCTGCATTTCCAAAAAGAGCGCATTGCATGATTGCGTTTGCCTCCGCGTGTGTGCAGAGGCACCTGTCAAGCCCTTCTCCCGACTTCATTTCACCCCTGATTCTAGCTGCGCAACGCGGGCACCCTCCTTCAAAGCAGTTCTTTATTCCAGACGGAGTTCCGTTGTAGCCTGTAGCTATCTGCCTGTTGTCCTTGACGATCACTGCGCCAATATGTCTTGTGAGGCAATTTGAGCGCAGCTTGGCTATCTCTGCCTGCAACATGAAATAGGTGTCCCAGTCGGGTCTCTGCAACAGGACTTTTCAATGGCAGTCACTAATAAAAATTAATGATAGCCGGCGCATCGGGTCGAATTGTGGTCGCTTGCCTAGGAGTCTTTTTTCCTAGAGCGCTCGCCTGTCTTCCTGTTCATACTCTCAATGGTTCCCAGAGCAAAGGTATAGCGTATTCCCTCCGCTTTCATTTCAGGCGTCAGCATGTTGTTCATCATGTCGATGTCCGCCTTGACATGCTCCGCCGAGTACTTGTTTGTCCGCGCAACCAGATACATGAAAGACTCCCCCTTGTACTTGTGAATTTCATGGACATTCTGCATTTAGTTTCGTCTTCTATCTAACTACCCGCTGGTATGTCGATTGTTGTGGTCAACAAACTTTTGCAAGCTCGCAGCACAGGTTGCACTCGCCCTACGTGGCAGAGAAATACCGAAATAATTAGTATTTCTCTGCCAGAGTCCTCTTCCGCCGGAGGAACTGCTCATCCTTTGCCACGCGCAAGCCGATCAGACCTGCGACTAGGCTTATGACGACTAGGCCAGCTATTGTGTAGAGATCCGTCATCGCTCTGGGATGACCTCTACTGGTATCAACTTGCGCTTGGTGATTCGCCACCCGACCTCCAGGGCTACATACGTAGGGATGAAGCCGAGTGCAACCCATGCGACCGATTCGATGAAATCCATTGCAGAGATACGTTGGGCGGAATGAAAGATTAACCCTGCTCATACCGGTCGCAAGAAAATCAGCTGCTCGTTTGCGTTATCATAAGCAGACTTGACTGTTCAGGAATGCCACGAGAAGACGCCGTTTATCTTCGAAAACGGATAGGATGTGAAAAGAACGGCTCAGAGCTAGAAAGCGATCATCATTACCGTTCCTTAGTGCAGTAACAGTAATTGACATCAGACTTCCCTTCCTCATAAATGTTAAGTGCGGGACTGACCCGGTAATCTTGATTGGCTGCAAATAATGCGGAACTTGCCGCAGTGATGCGCGAGCTCGGCTTTCTGACCGAGGTTGAAGCCAGCGACAATGCGCAGTTCAGGGCCCGCGCTTACTACAAGGCAGCCGACACCATTGAAAGCCTCCCAGAAAGTATTGTCAGCATCTATGTGAAGGGAGGGATGGGAGCCCTTTTGGAAATCCCCTCCATAGGCAAGGCAATCGCCTCAAAATTAGAGGAATTCATC
>Ga0137829_11692452_pt1 | contig 17419 bp, 18 predicted proteins | sample OV2TP2_FD_97737 | JGI IMG/M metagenome (GOLD analysis project Ga0137829, IMG submission 97737) | reverse complement strand
AGCAGCATGCGCCGCAACTCCGGTATTTCATCGGGACTGTCCTGCAGGTCGGCGTCCATCGTTATCACCACTTCGCCTTCAGCAGCACGAAAGCCTTCATTCAACCCGGCCGATTTGCCGTAATTGCGCTGGAATTTAATGCCTTTGATATTGGGATTTTTGCTGCGCAGTTCTTCAATCACTTTCCACGAACTATCAGTGCTGCCGTCATCCACAAAAATGATTTCGTAGGAAAAATTATTTTCCTGCATCACACGGGCAATCCACCCGCTGAGTTCCGGCAGCGATTCTTCTTCGTTGTAAAGCGGTATGACGAGTGAGAGGTCCATCAGGAAACAGAACCGGTATTCGTTGGAAATTCTTTCCCTTTTTTATTCAGCACAGATCCGCTGATAAGCGAAACAATCATACCCAGGAATAAAGTAATGGCTATGCCGGTGACGGCCTGGCGTACCGGGTTTTGATTTTTCAGCCTGTCAATCATTTTTTCCTTTTGCTCTTCAGGCATATTCATGTTTTCATACACCTGCTCCGTAAGTTTTATGGATTCTTCTCTTGCACCGGGATCAATAACCTGTGAATAAAGCAGGGAGAATGCAGTGGATACAAGCGAAATAATCAGTGTGGCCAACAGCCCGTGTGCTACTAATTTTTTGTAGGTATAATCCGGAGTTATCTTCCTGTAATCTCTCATGGCTTTTATAATGCAGATGATAAAGATGGCTGCAATAATAAGAAACGAGATGATGGAGACACCAAGAAACTTCATCGGGTTGATGCTGTCGGCAGCCGCAACTGCTTTTTTCATCATCGACGTGAAATACATCTGCATGCCCAGGCCCACCAGGATTAATACGGCTGCGCCAATTAAGCCGTACATCAAAGCAGGGTTTTGCTTTTTCATGGTTAAAAATTTTAAGAATTCAAAAATACTTGGTCTTTATTAATTATCCCGGCTACTTTTCCGGTAAACTCTTTTCCTGTAAAAGGCGAGTTTTTCGACTTTGAGCGGATATTTTTTTCTTCATACACCCATTTTTTCCCGGGGCAGAACAACGTGAGGCAGGCAGCTTCATTTTCTTTTACCGAAACGTTTTTCAACCCGAATAGTTTTCTCGGGTTAATGGATAACAACTCAACCCATTTTTCTTCCTTTAACTGCGGCAGGCAGCTTTTTAAAACAGCATAGGCGGTTTCAAGCCCGGTCATGCCGTGTTTTGCATATTCAAATTCCACATCCTTGCTGTCAGCTTCATGGGGCAGGTGATGGGTGGCAATACAGTCCACCGTGGCTTCTTCTATAGCTTTTCGCAATGCTTCCCTGTCTTCAGCCGGCCGCAGGGGAGGATTAACTTTCAGACAAGTATCATAACTGCGCAGGTCATCATCGGTAAAATAAAGATGATGCGGTGTGACAGAGCAACTAATACTTATGCCGCCCTGTTTTCCTCTTTTGATATATTCCAGTGATTTTTTGGTTGTGACGCCGGAGAAATGAAGTTTTGATTCGGCATAGCGGGCCAGCTTGATATCCCTTGCCACTATCAATTCTTCAGCCATTGATGGTTTTCCCGGCAGGCCAATTTGGGTGGAAACAACGCCTTCATGCATCAGTCCATGCGGGTTGATGCTTTTATCATCCGGCACCTGGATGATGATGCCATTAAAAGCTTGTACATATTGCAGCGCTTTCACCAGCAAACCGGCTGATTGAATACAATAGATGCCATCGCCAAAAGCCACAGCGCCGCTTGCTTTCATATCATACATTTCGGCCAGTTCGGCGCCATCAGTATTCCTGGTTACTGCACCGATGGGATGAATGTTTACCGGCAGCGGTTTTGATTTCTGCACGAAATATTCCACCTGGCTTTTTGTATCAACCGCCGGCCTGGTATTTGGAATTACAAACACATCGGTAAACCCGCCGGCAGCAGCAGCCAGGCTACCCGATTCGATGGATTCTTTATATTCATAACCGGGATCGGCAAAGTTGGCAAACACATCCACCCAGCCTGGAGAAACATGCAGGCCATCAATATTGATTTCCTCATCAGCCCTGAGTGATAGATTTTTACCGATTTTTTTTATGATACCGTTTTCAATGAAGATATCTGCAGATTGCTGGTTGAAGGGAGAGGTGGGATCCACAACCCGGGCATTCTTAATGAGAATATTCATTAAGCGGCGAAGATAAAGGTTGTTTTCGGTACGGAAAAACCAGCCCGTAAACAAAAAAGACCCCACAAGAGGTCTTGGTCGGGCAGACTGGATTCGAACCAGCGACCCCTACGTCCCGAACGTAGTGCGCTACCGGGCTGCGCTACTGCCCGAAAAAACAGGAACCATCCGGGTTCCTGAAGTCGGGTGGATCCCGATTCAATCGGGATTACCACTTACATCGTCGGGTGGACTGGATTCGAACCAGCGACCACTTGCACCCCATACAAGTGCGCTACCGGGCTGCGCCACCACCCGAATACCTTTAAGGCAGGCTGCAAATCTATGATTTATTTGTTTTGGTTAAAACTCAAAGTTCATCTTTCAAAACAGGGTATCTTTTTGAAAATGTTTTTTATTTTGAAAAATAACCCGCTGCCATCAATTTTGTCTACACACTAATGAACATCGTCCATATAAAAGAACCTCTCACACTTGAAAACGGGCAGGTATTGCCTGAACCGGTCATTGCATATCATACCTATGGTAAACTGAACCCCACTAAAGATAATGTGGTTTGGGTTTGCCATGCTCTTACTGCCAACAGCGATGTGTTCAGCTGGTGGCCGGGCATGGTGGGTGAAAACTGTGTAATCAATCCCAACGAACATTTTATCATTTGCGCCAATTTCATCGGCAGCTGCTATGGCAGCAGCGGGCCGTTGACAACAAATTCCGAAACCGGCAAACCTTACTATTCCTCCTTTCCAATGATAACTATCCGCGACATGGTGAATGGTTTGATAGTGCTGCGCAAAAAACTTGGCATTGAAAAAATAAACCTGCTGATGGGTGGCAGCATGGGCGGCTACCAGGTGCTGGAGTGGTGCCTGATGGAACCCGATGTGATAGAAAACGGATTTGTAATTACCACATCCGCTTCGGAAAGCGCCTGGGGTATTGCCATTCACACGGCACAACGGCTGGCTATTGAAGCCGACCAGACATGGAAAGATGAATTACCCGATGCCGGTAAAAACGGATTAAAAGCTGCCAGGGGAATCGGGATGCTTACTTACCGCAACTATAAAATTTTCCGGCAAAAACAATCCGATACTGATTTTTCGAAGACAGATAATTTCAAAGCTTCATCCTACATACTGCACCAGGGAAATAAGCTGGCCGACCGGTTCAATGCCCAGAGCTACTGGCTGATTACAAAATCAATGGACAGCCACAACATTGCCCGCGGACGATTTGCCACACTGGAAGAAGCGTTGCACCAGATTAAACAACCGATTCTCATCATCGGTATTGACAGCGATATACTCTGCCCCCTGACAGAACAGAAATTTCTTGCCACACATATTCCCCATGCCACGCTTCACATTATTTCTTCCGATTACGGGCACGATGGTTTCCTGGTAGAAGCAGAATCTATATCACGGCATTTGTTTGAGTGGATGGAGAAGGGGAGTTTGAAGATGGTATGAGTGTTTGTTGATTCGATGATTAAATTGCTATATGGCTAAATTGCTGTTTAAAGTTGCACAAAAACAATCCAACAATTCAACAATTTAACCATTTGCCAATTCAACACTTGTCCAACGCCTGTAAAATATCATTCAGAATATCCTCCCGGTGTTCAAGCCCGACGGAAATTCTGATGAGGCCCGGTGTGATGGCTACGGCCTGCCGCTCTTCTTCTGTAAGCTTTGCATGCGTTGTGCTGGCGGGGTGTGAAGCAATGCTCCTGGTATCACCAAGATTAGCTGTCATGGAAAGCATTTGCAGGCTGTCGAGAAATTTTTTACCGGCTTCAAAACCGCCCTCCGGTTCAAAACAAAAGATGCCGCCGCCATTCAGCATTTGCTTTCGGGCAATTTCATACTGAGGATGCGATGGAAGGAAGGGGTATTTCAGACATTTGATTTTGGAATGATTCTGCAGTTGTTCTGCAATCCATAATGCATTGGCTGCATGCCGCTCCATTCTTACATCCAGTGTTTCCAAACTTTTGCTCAGCACCCAGGCATTGAATGGCGATAAGGCAGGTCCCGTATTTCGGCAAAACAAATACACTTCCTGTATCAGTTCTTTTTTACCAACAATAATTCCGCCCAGCACACGGCCCTGCCCATCGAGCCATTTGGTGGCGCTGTGAATTACAATGTCGGCACCAAGCGCAATGGGCTGCTGGCCGAGCGGTGTGGCAAAACAATTATCCACATTTAAAATAATGTTGTGGCGTTTTGCCATCTCAGCCAAAGCTTTTATGTCCACTATTTCAAGTCCCGGGTTGGTGGGAGTTTCCACATAAATCATTTTTGTATTGGGCCGTAAGTTTCTTTCCCACACTTCAATACCCGCTGACGCATCAACATAGCTGTGCTCAATACCGTATTTAGAAAGGTATTTGGTGATGATGTTATGCGTGCTGCCAAACAAAGCCCGGCACGAAAGCAGGTGATCGCCGCTTTTCATCAGGGCCATAAATGAACCAAATACGGCACTCATACCTGAAGCGGTGGCATAACCGGCTTCGGCGCCTTCCAACACACACATTTTAGCGGTAAATTCCTGCACATTGGGATTGCTGAAGCGGCTGTAAATATTATCATCGGTTTCGTCGGCAAAAGCTGCCCGCATTTCTTCAGCCGTTTCGAAACAAAAACTGCTGGTAAGAAACAGCGGCACAGAATGCTCCATTTCATCCGTTCTGCTCACCTGTGTCCGGATTGCTTTTGTAATCGGGTGCATATTGTTTTTCAGCTTTTAAAAAATCAAAGATAAGTAACCATGCTCAGGACCTTTCTTTATTTTTACCTGTACGATGAAGATTTAACCGCAACTGAGCGCCATGACACCCGGAAGGAAAGAACGGCTGGAATCGGTATTGAATAAAAGGCAGCACGACATCACTGTGGTGCTGGAAAATGTGTTTGACCCGCACAATATTTCCGCTGTGATGCGTACCTGTGATGCCGTAGGTGTGCAGGAGATTTATGTACTGAACACAAGGATCCCAAGGCATAAAAAATGGGGCACTAAAAGTTCATCCAGCGCGGCCCGGTGGCTTACCATTCATCAGCTTGAAAATGCAGAAGAATGTTTTGCAGAGCTGAGAAAAAAGTATTCGAAAATTTTTACCACGCACTTAAGCACCGATGCAGTAAACCTGTACGACATTGATTTTACCCAATCGCTTGCTCTCGTGTTTGGCAATGAACACAGCGGCGTATCGGAAGAAATAAGAAAACTGGCCGATGGTAATTTTGTGATTCCTCAGACAGGTATTATCCGTTCGCTGAACATAAGTGTGGCCTGCGCCGTAACTTTATACGAGGCCTTCAGGCAAAAACAGGCGGCAGGTCATTATAAGCAGGTTAAACTAAATGAAGAAGAGATAAATAATCTGCTGAAGAAATGGGGACTTGAAGAAAGTGATTGATAAATTTTCAATATTCAATTTTCAATGCTCAAAATTCAATTAAAACAGGGCTTATTATTTGCCGGCATTCTCTTTCTTTTTGGCACCTGCTCTTCGCAATCAATATCCAAATGGAAGATAACGGAGCTGGAAGAGTATATTAAAAGAAGTGAACAGCCGGTCATTGTTAATTTTTGGGCGACGTATTGCGTGCCCTGCATCAAGGAAATCCCCTATTTCCATGAAATGGTAAAGAAGTATGAAAATACGGGTATAAAACTCATGCTGGTGAGTCTTGACTTCGAAGAATCGTACCCGGAAAAAATCAAATCGTTTGCAATCAAAAGAAAATTTACCGCACCCATTGTATGGCTTGATGAAACCAATGCCGATTATTTCTGCCCGCGGATTGACAGCAGCTGGTCGGGTGTGATGCCGGCCAGTTTGTTTGTGAACAATAAAACCGGCTACCGCCATTTTATTGAAAGCGAAATGACAAAAGAGGAACTGGAATCCGAAATTCTTAAAATGACATCTGCTCAATAGTTTTCCGGCACTTCTTCAGCCGGGTCGGGTTCAGCCTGCAGGCTGCTGAGTTTGTACAGAAAGATAGTCCAGGCAACGATGGCTACCATTGCCAGCAAAATGCCAAGAAAACTTCCGTAATACATACTGCGGGCAAGCAGGTAACCGGCAATGGCAAAAACAGAAAGGATGATAGTGCGGTTGATGATTGCTCTGAAATTCATAAGCCGTGGTTTTGTGTTCCGGCCAGGCGGAACGGTGAGTAAATCGGGTGTACGGGTACAAATCAGCACATAGATTCAGAAAACTGCAATATCCATACAGCCCGATAAAAAAATCCCCGCCCGTGATTAACCGGGCAGGGCTGTAAAATAGTTTATAAGCTTAGCTCTTTCTTTTAATCTGGCATCCCATCGAACGGCTTTCCTTTACTGATATATCTTTACCCGCCAGCATTTCATCAATGGCTTCTTTCAGATGTTTGCGGTTCACTTTGGCAGCATCACCGGGGTTATCGTCAATGGCACCATGATATACATGCTTGCCTTCAGCATTGAACAAAAAACACTCCGGCGTACGGTTGGCGCCGAACTCATCTGCCAGTACATGGTTTTCATCCACCACGTAAAACCATTTATAGCCCTGCGCTTTCGCATAGGCTTTCATATCCTCAAATGAATCTGCATCATCACGCTGGCCTTCATTGGAATTGAGCAGGATGACCCCGATTTCTTTTGAAAGAGCATAGCTGGCAATTTCATTTGTTCTTGACTGATTTTTTATCACCCAGGGGCAGGTGTTGCAACTGAACATCACCAGCAGGCCATTTTTCATTTTGGCGTCTTTCAGTGAAACTTCCTTGCCCGATATATCCTTCATTTTTAAATCAGGCTTAGGCAGCGGTGCGCCAAGAGGCAATACATTAAATGCCGTAAAGGCACAGGAAATAATAGCAATGACTGCAGCAGCAACGATTGTTTTTTTCATGGTAAAATCGTTTAGTTTATAAAGTTCAGAAATTTTTTTAAATATCAATCACCGGCCGCCCCAGGATTTTTCCTCTGGTCAGACAGGCGGCGCAGCGAAGAAATGCTCACGTTCAGCTCAAAGCCTATGAGTAACACCAGCGAATTGAAATAAATAAGCAGCATCAATATAAGCACGGAACCAATGGAACCGTAGAGCTTATTGTAGTTGCCAAAGTTGGCCATATACCAGGAAAATACCATCGTAAAAACAATCATCATGAAGGTGGCAAGAATGGATCCGGGGTTTATCAGCTTCCATTTTTTATGCACGGATGGGGCATGCTTATAGATAAAAGAAATATTGAAGAAAAAGAGCAGCACGATTACCCCCCAGCGCAGGTTGAAGATGATGAGCCGGACCGTAGGATCTTCAACCCCCAGCCACGAAAGCACAGCACCGCGGGAAACCATTGCCGCAATGGAAAGCAGGATGATGAGAAAAAGAATGAGGGTAAGCTTGATGGCTACCCAGCGGTCGTGCAAAAAATGCCGCCGGGAAAAGCCGATATACTCCATTTTATTAAACGACCGCATGATACCGATCATGGCATTGGATGAAAAAAACAAGGCGAGGATGAAACCCGCTGAAAGCAGATCATTACGCTGGCGGCCGGTAAAATCTTCCAGGAAGCTGATGATAGCTGCATTGTTATTTTCACCGGGAATCAGATCCCGTATGAGTTCAAACAATTGACTTTTGAAATCTTCGATAGGTAAAAAAGGAATAAGGGTGAAAAGAAAAATACAGGCCGGGGGAATTGCCATCAGCATGTTGAAAGAAATAGAGGCAGCTCTTTCATTCAGGCTGGTTTTCTTTACTTGTTTGAAAAAAAAATTCACCACATCAAAAAGCGGGATGCGGCGAAAACCGGGTAGAATAATTTTTTTACTCTTCCGGATGAGAAATTTGACCGGAAAAGACGTGATAAAAACCCTTTTGATTTTAGTAAACAGGTACATCCGCATTTATTTTCCTGCATGGCGTATCGAATCCTGGCGGTTCAATGCTTTCTGGTATTCTCTTGCCTTTGTCAAATGTTCTTTGTAGCCGGTGGTAAATTCGTGCCGGCCGGAAAAATCATCTTTGGCAACGAAATAAAGATAATCTGTTTCGGGTGCATTTAATACCGCGTCAATTGTTTCGGGCAGGGCCGTGCAGATGGGGCCGGGCGGTAAACCCGCATTACGGTACGTATTGTAAGGCGACTCCACAGCAAGATGCTTTTCATAGATACGCTTAATCGAAAAATCTTTCAGGGCAAACTTCACCGTCGGGTCGGCTTGCAGGGGCATTCCTTTTTTGATTCGGTTGAGATAAACACTGGCAATGGTATCTTTTTCCGGGGCAAAGTTCGATTCTTCGTCAATAATGGAAGCCAGCGTGGATACCTGCACGGGTGTGAGTCCTTTTGCTGCTGCTTTCTGTTTTCGTTCTTCGGTCCAGAACTGCTGCCAGTAGTCGTAAAGCTTCAGAAAAATTTTTTTGGGAGTTGTGTTCCAGAAATAGGTATAAGTGTCCGGCATCACGGCCGCCATCACCGTATTGCTGTCGAGCCCGTAGGGTGCCAGGCTGTCGTTGCTGTTAAAAAAATGAATAGCCAACAATGAGTCGAACTCAAACAAATTTCCGCATCGGCGGGCAAAGTCTTCCTTCGTTCTTAATTTGGTGATAACGAAATTGACCGGTATCTGCCGCCCGTTCTTCAGCATGCGCACAAGCTGATACAAACTCATCTTGTCTTTAATCTCGTATTTGCCGGCTTTTACCGTTTTAAACTTCATGGCTGATGCAAGCCGGTGGTACCAGCTGACGGAAGGAATAATTTTTTGCGACACCAAATCATTGCCAACCTCACTAAAACCGGCGCCGGTTTTTATGTAAAAAAATTTGCCTTCAGGGGCATTGACTTCAGGGCCGAATACTTTCCAGGCAAAAAAAGAGACAAGAAGTACGATAAAAGCTGTTATGATGTAAAAGGTTTTTCTTTTCATTGTTTTTATAAAAGTTGTAAAGAATACTGGACTTCCTCCGCACAAGCTTCAAAATCTAAATCGGTGTTATCCTGATATCCATCGGAAGCGGTTACCAAAATAAAGCAAAAAATATAATTGATGCGGCTGTGCATTTACTATTGCTGGCATTAAATAAAAAAACCCCGCCAATTGACGGGGAAAAAAATATCTTAACACATCATCAGTTTTGCTGTTGTTGGTTCTGCTGCTGCTGATTGGGTGTGGTTTGCGGCTGCGCACCCGGAGTAGTGTTCAACGCACCTGGATTGGCAGGAGCGGTGGATTGTACAGGAGCAGTACTGATTTTACCGGCCTTGTTTTCAATTTTGGACGAACTGCCTGAAATAAATAGTGTGGATACGAGGCAAAGCACACCGATGACACCTGCAAAAAGCCAGGTGCCTTTTTCCAGCACGTCGGTAGTTTGTTTTACACCCATAAACTGGTTGCTGAAGCCGGCAATGTTTCCGGCAAGGCCGCCGCCTTTGGGGTTTTGAATCAGAACAATCAGCCCCAGTATCACACTGGCCAGGATAACAATTATTACAAAAACGATAGTCATATCAGGATTTTAAATTTTCGATAAGGCCTGCAAAATAACTGCTTTTGGAAGGATTGAGCAAACTTAATTTGCGATAGATTTCGGCGGCTTTTTCAGGGTGACCCTGCTTTGCCCAAACTTCGGCCATGGCTTCGGTTTCCACATGGCGGTCATCAAGTGAATGCACAGCCAGTTCGACCACTTTTTGTTCTGCAGTACGGTCATTAAGTGATGCGATCTGTTCCGGCGGCATCTGCCTGATAGTTTTGAGCCACTCGGTAAAACTTTTCAGTTGCTGGCCAAAACGGTCGGTGGGTTTTTCTTCCGTCACGGGTTTGATACCTTGCGAAGCAAAATAATCAACCGTATAATAGGGCTCAAAAACCAACCCGGTATCTGCCGGTTCCATTTTTTCTGCAAACGGGTGCTCAGAATCGGGAACTGCAGTTACCTGTTTTTGCAGCTGCCGGGGTGATTCAAAATAATGGGCCTGATTTTCTATTACAAGCTCATCATTATGAAAATCTTCAAAGGTTACAGCGGGCTGTAGCGCTGTCTCCGTAATTCTTTCTTCTGCATGCCCGCCGGCTTCCGATAAAAGATGATGCAGCCATAACGGGCTATGGGAATACAGTGAAGCTTTTTGCAACTGCTGCCTGTACCTGTTTTCATCTGTCTGTTTCAGCTTCATGGCTAGCAAAATTTGAGCTGTTGAAAAATAGGGGTAATGTTCAGCAAGCTGTTCCAGTTCATCCACGGTACACTGCTGCAAACTGTTTTTTTTGAATAGAGAAAAGATGAGATTATTAAGCATGTTCTGCATAACATCAAGATAAGGATTACTTACCACTCAGAGAAGATGCGGTTGAAAATTTCATCGGTCAGGTTGCGTATCATTTCATCCATCAGTCTTGCTTCGGCCTGGGGCAGGCTAAGAGTGGCTGAAAAATCAAAACTGCGGCTGATGGTAAACTCCCGTGGCTGTTCGCCTTCAGTTTTATTATCCACCAGCCTGATGGTGACAGCCACTGTAAGGCGGTTGGATGCCACCTGCTGTCCTGAGATGGCAGATGTAGTGACATCGTATTGAGAAACGAAACCGGAAATATCGTAATCGGCATTTTCACTGTTTACCTGTGTAAGTTTGGTCTGGCTCACAATTTTTTGCCTGAGTTTATCAGTCAGCTGCGGGCTGAGCTGCGGATTAATATACCGGGCCTTGTTATCAATGTAGCGGACATAAACGGTTTTGATATCAGCAGGAATAGAGACCTGGTTGAACCGGTAAATTTTACAACCAGAAAAAAAACCGGCAAGGAAGAAAGTACAGGCTGCAAGAAGGAAAGTTCTGAACGGGTGAAAAACCTGTAATCTTTTGCCTTGTTCCATATACCCTATTTTTAATCTACTCTTCAATGTTGTACTCTTTCAGTTTGCGGTAGAGTGTTCTTTCGCTGATGCCTAAGTCGAGGGCGGCGTCTTTTCTTTTGCCGCGGTGTTTTTTAAGTGCCTTAATGATTAGCTCTTTTTCCTTATCCATGATGTTGAGGCTTTCCTCCACTTCCACATGCTCCTGTATTTCGCCATTCATCAGCACAGGCTGCGCCGGCTGGGATGAAGGCTGCATCAATACCGGCTGAATGGTTTCATGAGCTTTTATACGATAGCCATCGGGCTCTTTTACTTCCTTCAATAAAGCCGGGTTTTGTATTTGTGCCGGGTTTTGCAATACTTCAAAAAACATTTTTTTCAGTTCGGTTACATCCTTCTTCATATCAAAGAAAAGCTTGTAAAGGATTTCTCTTTCGTTTGCAAAGCTTTCGCCGCCTCCGCCATTAGCATGTGCCAGCACCGGCAGGCGGTTTGCAGAATAGGGCTGTAAAAATTTGTTCAACTCGCTGGCGGCTATATGTTTTTCCTTTGAAAGAACTGATACCTGCTCTGCAATATTCTTCAATTCCCGTACATTGCCCGGCCAGGGATAGTTAATTAACAGGTTTTTTGCTTCCTCTTCCAGCTGCACGGGAGCGGTCTTATATTTTTCGGCAAAGTCAACTGCAAATTTTCTGAACAACAGTGGTATGTCTTCTTTGCGTTCATGCAGAGCCGGCACCCGGATGGGCACTGTGTTTAGCCGGTAGTAAAGATCTTCGCGGAACCGGCCATGATGCACTTGCTCCAGTAAATCTTTGTTGGTGGCAGCAATCACCCGCACATCGGTTTTATGCACTTTGGATGAACCCACGCGGATGAACTCGCCGGTTTCCAGCACACGCAACAGGCGGGCCTGCGTGCCGAGGGGTAATTCACCCACTTCATCCAGGAAAATGGTGCCGCCGTTTACGGTTTCAAAATATCCTTTCCGGCTGTCCACAGCACCGGTGAAAGATCCTTTTTCATGACCAAAGAGTTCCGAATCAATCGTGCCTTCCGGTATGGCGCCGCAGTTTACAGCAATAAAAGGATTGTGCTTGCGGGAACTGAGGGTATGAATGATTTGTGAAAACACTTCTTTACCCACACCGCTTTCGCCCATGATGAGTACGGTAAGGTCAGTATTGGCTACCTGGGCAGCCACCTGCAAGGCATAATTAAGAGCAGGCGAGTTGCCGATAATGCCAAAACGGTTTTTGATATTTTGGATGTCCATTATTCTTTTTCGTCGTTAATTGTTTTTAAATCTCTTATTTCAATCAATGCATATGACAAAAAAGCGCCGGCAGAAACAAGGGCCGGGGCCATTTCTCTTTCATAAATGCCGGTAAAGGCTGCAATAAATCCGGTTAACAGAATCAGGTATTTTACATAAACATACATAGCGTTACATATTTATTTCTCCAAGCAATGTAGCCTGTGTACAGTCATTCACTTTCACTTTTACATAATCGCCTTTCTTAAAAGCAAACCCGTTTTTCGGAAACACAATCACCTTGTTCTGCGAATTTCTTCCCATCCAGTCCTTATCGCTCCGCTTGCTGTTGCCTTCAATCAATACGGTAAAGGTTTTGCCAATATTTTTTTTATTGCTTTCCAGCGACAGCCGGTTTTGCAGCTCCACTATTTCCTGCAATCTTTTTTTCTTCACTTCACCAGGCACATCGTCTTTATACCTCCTTTCGGCCAGCGTACCGGGTCGCTCGCTGTAAAAAAACATATAGCTCATGTCGTACCGGCAATGCTCCATGATATTCAAAGTTTCCTTATGGTCTTCTTCCGTTTCAGTACAAAAGCCGGCGATGATATCGGAAGATATGCCGCAGTCGGGTATGATTTCGCGGATGCGGTTCACTTTGGCCAAATACCATTCCCTGGTATATGTACGGTTCATCAGCTGCAGTATGCGAGTGCTGCCGCTCTGCACAGGCAGATGAATGTATTTGCAGATATTGTCATACCTGGCCATCGTGTACAGCACTTCATCGGTAATATCTTTCGGATGCGAAGTGGAGAACCTTACCCGCAGTGAAGGTGAAATCAATGCCACTCTTTCAAGCAGGCCGGCAAATGTTACAGCCTCATCCTTTGCTTCATCAAGATAATAATAGCTGTCTACATTCTGACCAAGCAGGGTCACTTCCCTGAAACCTTTTTCAAAAAGGTCGCTGCATTCTCTGATGATGGAATCTGCATCCCGGCTTCGTTCCCTGCCGCGGGTAAAGGGCACCACGCAGAAACTGCACATGTTGTTGCAGCCACGCATGATGCTTACAAAAGCCGTCACACCATTACTGTCAAGACGCACAGGAGAAATATCCGCATAGGTTTCTTCGCGGCTGAGCAATACATTCACAGCTTTTTGTCCGCCTTCAGCTTCTACAATCAGTGCCGGCAAAGTGCGGTACGCATCGGGCCCCACCACAATATCCACCAGCTTTTCTTCTTCCAGCAGTTTTGATTTCAACCGTTCTGCCATACAGCCCAGCATACCGATGAGCATCCCCGGCTTTGATTCTTTTACTTTCTTAAACTCAGTCAGCCGTTTTCTTACTGTCTGTTCCGCCTTTTCACGAATTGAACAGGTATTCAGCAGCACCAGGTCGGCGCCTTCATAATTGCAGGTGGCGCCGTATCCTTCCTTATTCAGGATAGAAGCAACAATCTCACTGTCAGAAAAATTCATCTGGCATCCATAGCTTTCGATATAGAATTGTTTCCTGTATACATTTGGATCGTCAGCAAAGGGTGCAAAGGCTTCTCCCTGGCGGCTCTCATCCTGTACTTTATCGGTTATATAATCCAGCATCAGATATAAAAAGTTGGATTGCAAAATTAAGCAATTCAATGGAGTTGGTGACAGTCTGTCAGACCAGATACTAAATAGTTTTTTGCCGTTGCCGCAAAAAACAGGTTTTCAGTAGTTATGTCGTCTAATTTTGCATTATGAGATTTATTTTAAGTCTGGCAATTTTTCTGTTTTTGGGGAAAATGGCTCTTACACAGGAAACTAAAAGGACGCAGGGCGGCATCATTGCCGGCAACCTTATCGATTCATTCACGCAAAAAGCTATTGTGGGAGCTTCTATAGAATTAACCCTTTTAACCACAAATAAAAAAACTACCCAGGTAAGCGATAAAAACGGTGAATTTATCTTCACCGAACTTCCGTTCGGTCTTTATCGCCTCACTGTAACATCTGTTGGGTTTACAATTTTAAAAATTGACAGCATGCATGTTCGGGCCGAACGTTTTGATTTCAATCTGCCCGATATCAGGCTTTCCACCAAAACAAAAGAACTGGAAACGGTGATTGTATATGCTGAAAAACCACTGATACAATCCAAAGAAGGAAATATCACCTTCAATGCCGGCGAGTCGGCGCTGGCTGCGGGCAGCAATGCAAGTGAACTGCTCACCAACATACCGCTGGTGACCAAAGACCCGAATGGGAAAATTTTAGTTCGTGGTAAAGAGCCGAAAATCCTGATTGACGATAAACCGGTTGAACTGAACCTGCAGCAATTGCAGGATATGCTGGAATCGCTGCCGGGCAGCTCGATTGAAAAAATAGAAGTGATGACTAATCCGCCGCCCCAGTATGCCAATGAACAGGGCGGGGTGATAAATATTGTAACCAGAAAAGGAAAAGTAGGAATGGGCGGCCGTATCAGCCTGTCGGCCGGCACAAGGGGAGAAGGCGGACTGAACGGTAACTTCAATTACCGCAAAAATAAATTTGCCATTAATGTGAATGCAGGTGCCGGCTTCAACCGGTTTGAAGGCTCAGGAAATTCAGAAAGAAAAAATTCTTATGCCGATTCGGTTAATTATTTCAATACCCAAAACAATTACCTGAATAAAAATACACGGCTGCACCTGCGGGTGAATATGGACTATGACATCAGCAAAAACCAGGGCCTGAATTTTGTCGCTCAGTATAACCAGAATGACTTCAACAACCGAAACACAACTGAATACACCAACATCAACCGCTTTGAAGAAATATATAAACTGAGCGAAAGAACCATCCACAGCGAAGGGAACAACCACAATCCGAATTTTAATCTTACTTATACCCGCAAAGGCAAACAGGCCGGCGAGCAACTTAAAATAATCACCGGCGCTAACTTTTCTGTCAATCAAAGCGACCGGGTGTTTTACCAGCAGTTTTTCAATCCCGATCACAGCCCGAACGGAGTTGACTCCACGCAGCAGCAAGTGACGGATAATAAAAGCAATGGCTTTAATATCCGGGTGAGTTACGACAAACAGCTTGTAGCTAAAAAAACTTTTATATCGGTGGGCGGAGCATACAACCGCAGCAACAGCAACATCAATGTGGATGCAGCGTACATCAGGAAACCCGAAGTCGTGTGGATGCCGATGGATTTGCTGAGCAATCATTTCAAATTTCACCAGGGCGTAAGCAACCTGCGTGCATCAGTAAAACAAATGCTGGGCGAAAATTTCAGCATCACTGCGGGAGTGGCGGCTGAAGCAACCCGCATCAATTTTGAACTGCTGAAAGAAGGCCGCGAAGCGGTAAACAGCTACTGGAATTTTATGCCTTTCGGCAACATCAATAAAAACTGGAACGACAAACTGAGCCTGACTTTTTCTTACCGGCGCACCATCCGCCGGCCGGGTATCAATGAGCTGAACCCGACGATTGATTTTTCTGACCCCTACAATATCCGTTTTGGTAATTACCAGCTCAGCCCTTCACGGGCTCATAACTTCGACCTGGTGCTGGGCAAAACAAAGTCAAAATATTTTACCAATCTTGGATTCGGGTATAATAAAGTAGAAGATATTTTCAGCACCATACGCACCCTGCTGGGCGACGGTAAGACACAGGTGACATGGGAAAACATCAGCCACCGGAAAGAATTTGAAGTAAGCACATGGAATGGCTACACGGTAAGTAAAAAATTGAGGGTAAACTGGAGCGCCAGCTACACATACAACGTGTACAGCGATTATGACAAGCAGGTAAGAAAATACCGCGATGGCGGTTCGTTTACCACCACGCTGAACGGAAACTATTCCATTAAAGACACCTGGAATTTCACCGGCAATTTTACCACGAACCGTTTTGCCAACCCGCAGGGCTCAGTAAACTGGAACCTGAGCATGAATGTGGGAGTGCAAAAGAAGTTTTTTGAAAAACGGTTTATTGTTACTTTGAATTTCATTGACCCCTTCCGCAACCAGCAGGTGAACAGTTATACCTATGGTAAAAATTTTGAGTTGCGTTCCTTCAGCACTACTGAAACAAAAAACTTCCGGCTGACGCTGGCTTATAATTTTTCCCGTGCGGCAAAGAAAAAAAATTAAAAAAAAGAGAAAAGCTCCGATTGGCACCGGAGCTTTTACAATTCACTCAGTAATCAACAGCTTGCCGCTTCGCCGTATCGCCTCGCCTTTTAGATTTTTATAAACAAGCCGGTAAAAATAAATTCCGGTTGAAACAGCAGGCACAGGAATATTGTTTCTGTAATTCCTTGTTTTCAGCACTACTTGTCCCTGCTGATTCAAAATCACCAATTCGTTTTCCACCGTCTGTATTCCCGGTATAATCCACGGCTGGCTTCTCCTGGCTGTATTGGGTATTTTCAGAATATGATTTTCTTTATCTGATTCTTTTTCACCGGAAACCTTCACATTGGGATTGCCCTTGTCATCATCAATAATCATTATCCGGCTGAAAGCGTTACCCTGTATAACCACATTGACAGGATTGGAGAAATTGACCCTGAATCGTTCATTGGGTTCTCTCAACATATCGCCCATAATGCCAACCTGCACAATACCCATATTGGCCCCCTGCGGAATTATCAGTACGCCGTTTGTGGCAGCATAATCCAGGCCGGCAGTAGCATCTTCATCTGCTGTGGCATAGTTTACCTGCAATTGTGTGGGTGCCGGCACACTTACTCTTACTTCCACATTCAGCATGCTTATTCCTGCATCGCCTTCTTTCGCCGGGTAGGTTCTGAAAATAAGTGTGGGCAAATTCGCAAGGCAGTTCTCATCTACATAGCCATTGCAGTTGTCATCAATATTATTGTTGCATAGCTCGGCAGCACCGGGGTTGATGGCCGGGTTATTGTCATCACAGTCGCCCTGTGCCACGGTAAATCCATCGCCATCATTATCACCCACAGGACAACCTTCATCGATCTGCCCGTCGCAGTCATCATCCACTCCATTGCACACTTCAGCAGCATTGGGATTAATGGCTGCATTATTATCATTACAATCCTGGTTATTGGCTACAAAGCC
>Ga0137829_11068534_pt1 | contig 17629 bp, 19 predicted proteins | sample OV2TP2_FD_97737 | JGI IMG/M metagenome (GOLD analysis project Ga0137829, IMG submission 97737) | reverse complement strand
CGGAGCCATCCTGGCAAACGCTGGTCACTTTGACGTCGAGATAGACAAGAATTACCTTTATGGCGTCGGCCGGCCCGAACAAGTAAAGCCAAATGTCGAGAGGCTACACGTCGATGGCAAAAAGCTGTACCTTCTGACCAAGGGAAGGGTGGTGAACCTTGTGGCAGCGGAGGGCAACCCGCCAGAAGTCATGGCGATGTCTTTTGCAAACCAGCTCCTTTCAATCCTGCATTTGGCAAAAAATCACGGCAAGATGGAGATCGGGATGCACCGAGTTCCCGAAAAGATTGACTCTGAGGTCGCGCGGTACGCGCTTGACGCGATGAATGTAAGGATAGACGAGCTGACAAAAGAACAGAGACGATACCAGCAATCTCCTAGTTAGGTTAAAATCTAGAGGGTTGATTGGAACTTTGGTGCCGGACAGAAGCGACAGCAGTGCAATTATCACCAGCGCGCTGCCCTACGCAAATGGCGAGATTCACCTGGGCCACATCGCGTCGACCTACCTGCCGGCCGACATCTTCACTAGGTTCTCAAGGCTCAACGGGGTTGAGGCCTATCATATCTGTGCCTCTGACGATTTCGGAACGCCGATTTTGATAAAAGCCGAGAAGGAAAAAAAGACTCCCGAAGATTACGTCGCATACTGGAACAGTCGCGACCTTGAAGATTTTAACTCGCTTGGAGTTTCGTTTGACTTTTTCTACAAGACGAGCTCCAAAGAAAACGTCAAGTTCGTCCAGGAGGTTTTTGAAAAGCTATCAAAGAACGGACACATCTACGACCAGAGCGTCATTCAGTTCTACTGCACCTTTGACGAAAAGTTTCTGCCGGATAGATACGTCATCGGCAAGTGCCCTTATTGCGGCGCGCAGGACCAGTACTCCGACCTCTGTGAAAGTTGCGGCCGAGTGCCTGACCAGATACTGGAACCAAAGTGCGCGATCTGCGGAAGGCCGCCGATAAGGAAGGAAAGCAAGCACTACTTTTTCAGACTCTCAAGGTTTGGACAGAGGCTCAGGGACTGGCTCCTGTCGAATGAAAACCTGCAGGCCGATCTCAGGAACTACGTAGTCAACTGGATCGACGAGGGCCTGAAGGACTGGGACATTACCCGCGACCTGTCATGGGGAGTGCCGATTCCGCTGCCGGAAGCTAAGGGAAAGGTTTTCTACGGCTGGTTCGATAACCACCTCTGCTACATATCGTCCCTCATAAAGTTCGTCGAGGAGAAAGGCAGGGACGGCAAGGAATTCTGGAACGAGTCAAAGATCTACCACTTTATCGGCAAGGACATCGTCTATCACCACTTTCTCTTCCTGCCGGCTATGCGACTTGGCATCAACGCCGAGTACAAGCTGCCTGACTACATCCCGACCAGGGGGCACCTCATGCTGCAGAACCAAAAGATATCAAAGAGCAGAAACTGGTACATAGGGCTCAGGGATTTCACTTCCGCGTTCAACCCTGACTATCTGCGGTTTTACATAGCGTCCGTGATCACGTATTCGCAGGCGGATCTGAACTTTGACTTTGACGCGTTCTATGAAAGGATCAACAACGAGCTCATCGCAAACGTGGGCAACTTTGTGAACAGGGCGCTTTCCTTTACGCAGAAAAACTATGCCGGCCAGGTCCCAGAGCACTCGCAGCCCGCAGGCGATAATGTTCGTGAGGAACTCGCAGCGGCGGTAAACGAAGCCGGCCAATTGCTATCCAGAAATGAAATAGACAGGGCACTCAAAAGAATCCTCAAGCACAGCGCATTCATGAACCAGTACTTCCAGGCAAACGCTCCTTGGGCTAACAAGGACACAGCAGCAACAACGCTCTACGTTTCGGTAAACGCCGTGAGATCCCTGGCGATCATGCTCGAGCCCTTCATTCCATTTTCCTGCGAAAAAATCTGGAGCCAGCTCAACCTTGAAGGCAGCATCCACCAGCAGAAATGGGATTCAGCAAAGGACGACCGCGCCGTCAAGCCCGGCCACAGGCTCGGCAGAATAGAGCCAATTTTCCGCAAGATAGAAGCAAAGGAAATAGAGCAGTGGAAAGAAAGGCTAGGCAAGAAATGACCACCCGCCGGGGGCTAATGCTTGGCCGGTTCCAGCCGTTCCACAACGGACACCTTGCGCTGGCAAAGCAGATCCTCAGAGAATGCGACGAACTCGTGATAGTTATCGGCAGCGCGCAGTTCAACTACATTGACAGAGATCCTTTCACGGCCGGCGAGAGGATCTCGATGATCCACGGCGCGCTGTCGGAAGGCGGTGTGGACCTATCAAGGTGCTACATAGTTCCGATCGCAAACGACGACAACAATGCCAGGTGGCTCGCGTACCTCAGGTCGATGATCCCTCCGTTTCAGGTGCTGTACTCCGGCAACGACTTTGTGAAACACCTTGCACATTCTCAGGACGCGCGCATCAGGGTCAGGCGCCCGGATTTTCTGAAAAAAAACCTGCACAATGCCACAAAGATCCGGAACCTCATAGCAACGGGCAAGCAGTGGAAGCACCTGGTACCACCTGCGGTAGCGAAGGAAATCCAGCGAATCAATGGCGTCGAGAGGATCAGGCTGCTGGCATCCACCGGCGCTGACAGCAACCCGCAGAGATGGTGAGCGGTTGGTCAAGGGCCTGAGAGCGTGCCCTGTATGCCCGTCCTGCGGATCAAAAAAGTTCAGGGTGGTAGAGAACTCTAAAAAGCATACGGTAGTGCAATGCCTCTCATGCGCCAAGAGATTGTCGATCTAGTTTAACGTTTTTCGTTCTCTTGTTAGAAGATTTAAGTTATCGTCTTAATCTTGATTTTGCAGTCAGCAAATGCTGCGATGTCCGTCGATCTATATGCGTACATACCACTGCTCAGTATAGTCTTTAGCTCCATGGGCATCTCTTTTGTTTTCAAGGACTTTATCGCTGACCTCTTGGCGAGCATGGTCATCAAGAAGAACAGGGACATCAAGGTCGGAAACAGGATCAAGATACATTCGGGCGGCACGATAACAAAGGGCGACATCATGGACATCGGGATGCTGAGAACCACCGTGATGGAGGTAGGCGACGGTGAAAGGCTACCGTCGGTGCGCACCGGCAGGCTAATCAAGGTGCCAAATTACATGCTCATCTCCAGCCCCGTAATGATCTACGGCGACACGATCATCGACGAGGTAGTTTCGTACGTGCCCAGGCCGTTCCCCGACTCTGAAATGCTCATTGAAAGCATGAAAGAGGCGATAGTGGGCAGCGGCCACGGCCTTATCGATGTCGGCCTTTATCAGTCAAGGGACGACAAGCTCGTAGTCCACGGAGTGTTTGAAGTCAAGACAAGCGAAATGGCGGACGAGCGCAGCAGGATCCTGAGGGAGTTCCTCAAAAGAAGCAAACAGATAGGCTCTGTGCCGGCGCGGCCTGTAAACACTCAGCAGCAGACCTCCATCGAAGTTCAAGAGAGCAGGATCACGCTGCCGCTTGCAAACATGGAAAAGGCAGGCAGCTAGATAATCGCATTAGGTCCGGCAGCCGAAGGTTGGGCGTCTCTACTCATTTCAAAGCGCTCGGCAGGATGCACGTGGACAGCTTCCTCTGCCCTTCCGCACTTGTCACACAGCCAGGAAACGTGCTCCCTGCATAGCGCGCATACTGACGTAGGAGCAAGATGGCTGCCGCAGCTTCTGCACGAGCCCCTGTTGTACAACGCGGTACTTGATGGAAGGAAATATTTCAATAATCCGCGCTAAAGATATAGATGATTGTCGGTATATCGTGATAACGTTCCTGCCAATAATGTCGGTAGTTTGATTGAAAAATCGAGATCAGATTCATGATGGTGGGAAATCAACCCACAATGCTCGTTCCCCAAGGATTGTCAACAGCGACAAGCCACTGCCCGTCGGTTTGCCGCCGCAATACATCTGAAGAGATTCCACTCATCTCTACATGCTTGCCTTCGGGGGAAGTACCTATCAAGATCCATCTAGAGCAATAAAGCGCAATATCTCCTGCCTCAACCACTTGATGAGCATGGCCCTTAAGTGAAGGCTTCAATGAAATGAATCCCTGAAGCGCTGCGCGAACTTCATCTCTGCCCCGAGCCAAGTTTCCGGGCTGCGCAATCAAGATGGCCGTGGGCTCGTAAAAACTCAATGCCCTATCGAGATCGCCTTGGTTGATGGCTTCCATTAGATTTTTTACCGTTTCAACGGGGTTTGGTTGTTCCATATATGTACGGCACAGTGAGAACTAATAAACCCGTATTGTTTCCAATGAATCTAAAGAAAAAAAGGCCGTGACCGTGCAGCTGTTTAGAAGTTCATGATTTGGAATCCATCTGAAAGGAGCTCCTTTATGCTGATGTGCTGGTCGAATTTGTCAACAAGTTGGATTCTGGCCTTCTTGATTGACTCTGTTGCTCCAAACGCTGCTGCACAAAATGAGCAGGCTCCCGCGACCTTGCCCGTCACGGATTCATACAGTTTGTGCGCGATGTGATTCTCTTTGGCTAATTCGGCCGGCCATTTGGTTCCGGTCCCGTCGAAGTAGAGTCGCACATCATCATTTTTGAGTTCCTTCGCTGTCTCTAACGCATTGACGACGCGCCCCAAGCCTTCGTTTGATTCGGTGTCTGCAAATACAAATATTGCCACTTTATTCATTGTTTCACCCCCCTACTATTTGTAACTAGATGATGAAAGGCAAGCTATATTAGTTAGAAAGTAACAAAATTGTAGGCAGGTGAAAAGCAGGTAACTTGAACTCCAACCAGAAAGTATGCCCGATATACAACACGTTCGATCTGATAGGCAGAAAGTTCACTGTCCTGATCCTGCGGGACATGATGCTGTACGGCAAGACCCGCTTTAACGAGTTGCTGGACTCTGTCGAGGACATTAACTCAAAGACTCTCTCGCTGAGGCTCAGGGAAATGGTCCAGGACGGGCTGATCAGAAGGCATGTCTATCCAGAAATGCCGCTAAGGGTTGAGTACGAGCTGACCGAAAAGGCCCGGCATCTCAGGCCGGTGCTCGAGCAGATGGGAGAATTTTCTGCGCGGTTTTGCGCAGCTGACGTTTTCAGGGACAAGAAACCTAGAACGTTCAAGCAGGTTATAGAAGCGGTACAGTGAGCTAATGTCGGCAACCTGCGTACCAGCAAGTTCCGGCTTACCTGGTAAGATGCGCGAAACTAACTAGGTAGGGAATTGCTACCATCTTTAAATATCATGCTCCACATTGAGTATGCATGATCAAGATAATAAGATCAAATGAGCACTATCACAACGAAGAGGACTGGCTGTCGACCAACTGGCACTTTTCTTTCGACCACTACCACGACCCGCAGAACATGAACTTTGGCCCACTGCGAGTCTTCAACGACGACACTATCCAGCCGGCAAAGGGGTTCGGTTTCCATCCGCACAGGGACATGGAAATAGTTACGTACGTTATCGATGGAGAGCTGGAGCACAAGGACAACCAGGGCAACCACGGAGTTATTCAGCCCGGCGAAGTCCAAAGGATGACAGCCGGCAGCGGCATAATCCACTCCGAGTACAACCATTCAAAGGAAAAGCCGCTAAGGCTGGTGCAGCTCTGGATATTTGCAAACAAGCGCGGCCTGGAGCCGTCCTGGGAGCAAAGGAAGTTCAGCAAGGAGGAGAGAAATGGCAGGCTCCTGCCCGTCATTGTGCCAGAGAACGCCGATAACGGCAACGCGCTCCACATACACCAGGACGCGTCGATCTACGTTTCCTCTCTTTCGCGTGGCAGCCAAGTGGAGCATAGGTTGCCTGCAGGTCGCAAGGCGTATCTGTTTGTAATAGATGGGGAAGTGCAGCTGAATGGCGGCAGTGTCTTGAAAACAAGAGACGTGGCAAGGATCGAAAAGGAAAGCGAGCTATCAATCCGAGCCAAAGGGGCCAGTGAGCTGATGCTATTGGATCTGCCGGAAAAATATGCCATCAACAACTGACAGCGTCAAATTCAACGTTCTGGGAGTTGCAGGGAGCACCCGCCAGTTTTCATATTCTACGCGGGCGCTAAAGGTGGCGCTGGAACACGCCAGAGAGCAGGGAGCCCAGGTCCGTCTACTAGAGTTGAGCAAGACAGTTCTACCCCAGTACGATCCTGGCAGCAATTCTTCAAAGGAGGTGGAGCAGGTGGCCGAGGCGGTTGCCTGGGCTGACGCCTTTATCCTTGCATCGCCTGACTACCACGGCTCGATGTCAGGCACGCTCAAAAATTTCCTTGACCACTTTTACGAAGAGTTTGCCGGCAAGGTATTCGGGTACATCGTAGCGTCGCACGAAAAGGGGCTGACGGTGATGGATCAGATGAGGACAGCGGTCCGGCAGTGCTATGGCTGGAGCCTGCCCTACGGAGTCTCCGTCAGCGGCGATCAGGATTTTTCTGGAAGCGATCTGTCAAACGCAAGGATAGCGAAGAGAATGAAAATGATGTCCCGGGATCTTGTGGTTTACGGGAGCCTTGTCAGATCTCAGTTCGCCCGCGACCTTGACAGCGCAGAGCCCCACACATTTGCGGCCCGATATAGACCATAGAATGTTGCAGACCGTCAGAATATGACAGCTGTGACCAAGTATTGTGATTGCCGGTCAATTTAGCAGGCGCTTTGCAATATACTGTGATGTACAAAGAAGCAAAGGTGAATGTAGAGTGACGGTACCTTTACCGGAAGACGTGCTTGTCAATGCGGTCGAGAAGGTGGGCAGAAGCGTGGTGAACATCGCCAGCGTGCGGATGCTACAGGATCAGCTCTTCAGGGTGTTCCCTGTTGAGGGCGTCGGCTCTGGCGTGATAATCGATGAAAAGGGTCACATACTGACCAACCATCACGTGATAGACGACTCTGAGCGGCTCAAGGTGACGCTCTCAGACGGAAGGGTTCTGAGGGGCAGGGTCGCGGGAAGCGACGAGGTGACGGACCTTGCCGTACTCAAAGTCGAGTCCGACCAGCCATTGCCGGCGGCGCAGCTGGGCAACTCTGACGATCTAAAAGTCGGCCAGATAGTGCTGGCAATCGGCAACCCATTCGGGCTCACCGGCGGGCCTGCAGTGACAGCGGGGATCGTCAGCTCGCTGAACAGGAGCATCAGGACAAGGAGCGGAGTGCTCGAGCTAATACAGACAGACGCCGCGATCAACCCTGGCAACTCGGGCGGACCCCTGGTGAATACAAAGGGCGAGGTGGTTGCGATCAACACCGCGAACATGCCATACGCGCAGGGCATCGGCTTTGCCGTGCCGGCCAACACCGCCAAGACGATACTGAAGGAGCTCATCGAGAAAGGCAGGGTGACGCGGCCGTGGATCGGTATCGCGTCTATGAAGGTCACTCCGCAGCTTGCCCGGTATTACGGCCTGCCGGCAAGGGAAGGAGCGCTTGTAGCCGGCGTAGAGCCGTACAGCCCTGCAGACGACGCTGGGCTGAGGAAGGGCGACATCATTGAAGAAATAGACGGCAGCAGAGTGGAAGACCCGTCGCAGATAGCGTCGCGCGTCCGCAGCAAGCAGCTGAATGAAAAACTTATCCTGACTGTCAACCGCTATGGGCGCCAGATCCAGGTTCCGGTGCAGGTGGACGAGCGCCCATGACCTATTTTTTCCTGACAAGAAATGCTTTTGAACTCCGGGGTTGATAAATAATGATGGTGTCGTCAGACCAGGATTCAATGGACGAGCTTATACGCGAGATCGAAAAGGGAGAACTCCATGTCATAATATCTATGGATATCAGAAAATTCAGAAAGAAAGTGACAATGATATCGGGCCTTCAGGACAGGTCAGATGTCGAAGAGATTACAACCCAGCTGAAGAGCAGGATAGGGACCGGGGGGAGTTTCAAGGACGGCAGGATACAACTTCAGGGAGACCATAGGGAAGCGGCAAAGAGCCTCCTTGCCGGCATGGGATTTGACAAGGAATCAATTGAGGTTCAGTAGCAACATGCTTACCTGCTCAGCCGGGAATAACTTCATAATTTATATCTTCAAAAGTAGATCATGATATGCAGGTGAAAAACGAAGCCGAAAAGGCCGAGTCAGCATCCCTCGAGGATAAGGGAAAGCCAGAGGATTCTGTAGAGGTCACATCTGGCAAGACCGCCCAGATTCTTGTATCGGGCGAAGACTCGCTTTCTGTCGAGGATTTTCACAACAACGATACCAAGGTCCTTTCGGCGTTGAACGAGGCTGGTTCAAACTATTCGTTCAGGGGCCTGATGCGCAAGCTGAACATTCACCAGCAGAGCCTTTCCAGGGCACTGCACAGGCTGGAGGATATGGGGCTTGTGATGAAAACGGGCTCTGGATACAAGCTCGGCAATTCAGACAGCGTAGCTGCGATCATGAGGCCAAGAAAGCCAAAGATGGTGGATTACGTGCAGCTGCTCCAGACATACATCCCGATAAACGTAAGGCCCCGCGAAGTCGTGCGCCAGCTCGCCGGCAGGTGGTTCAAGAGCCTTCGGTGGCTGGGCATGATTGAAAGCGCGACAGGCTACACATTACAATGGGCAAGCGAAGACGGCTCTTTCCAGATCAACTTGAGGCTGATCTCTGACTATATCGTAATTGAAACAAACGCCTCGACCGACAAAGAGAAGGTGGGCGCCATGGCAGGCTCTTACGCGATTTACCAGCAGATAACCAGAGCGCTGCAGAACCGAATCGGCAGCGCGTACGTCTGGGATTGTCGAAACGGCGTGGCATCAACACACAACTAGCCCAATGTGACCAGCTTCCGAGAAAGCCGGTCAACATATCGTGCCACTTCCTATACTATAGTAATGACTACCATAGTAGGCATAAAGACCAAGGAAGGAGTGGTGCTGGGCTCTGACAAGAGGGCCAGCAAGGGCTTTTTCATTGGCTCAAAAATTACGCAAAAGATAGCAAAGCTGGACGACACTCTGGCAGTAGCAATAGCGGGCCAGCTGTCCGACGCCGAATACCTCATCAAGGTGGCAAAGGCAGAGCGCAAACTCGCAGAGCTTCGACGCGGTTTCCCGCTCACGGTCAAAGAATCTTCGCGGCTGATAGCAAACCTTGCATACTCGGGGCTAAAGAACTACCAGCCTTATTTTGTCGAGCTGCTGGTTGCAGGCGTTGACCAGGACGGCGGCCACATTCTTACAGCCGACATGAGCGGCGCGATAACCAGCGAGGACTTTGCGTCATCTGGCTCGGGTTCGCCGATAGCGTACGGCGTGCTGGAGAGCGCTTACCGCAAGGACATCACAAACGAGGAGGCAAAGCAGCTCGCAACAAAGGCAGTCGCCGTGGCGATGGAGCGGGACCCGGGATCCGGAAACGGAATTGACGTGCTTGCGATCCCGAATCTCGTGATGGAGGTTGCAAAATAATGGCCGAAACAGGAGGCTATGGGAGCAACATGGGAGGAAGATATCCGTACTTTTACGGCCCTGAAGGCAGGCTAGTGCTCGTCGATAGCGCGCTCGAGGCCGTAAGCAGAGGATCTACAACAATAGGAATCAAGACGCCGGCGTTCGCGCTGCTGACAAGCCACATCAAGCCGGTCAGGTCACTGATAGATCCGGCCGAAAAGATATTTGCAATCGACGGACACGTGGGCGCCACGGGGTCGGGTTACATCGGAGACATACTGCAGCTCATAGACGAGCTCCGGCTTGAAGCGCAAAAGCATAGGCTCAACTTTGAAAGCCCGATCGACGTGGCTTCGCTGGCGAAGCACCTGGGGTCGTACCTGCACAACTATACGATATACGCGGTCAGGCCTCAGGCAGCTTCCGTGATCGTCGCCGGCTTTGACCAGACGGGCCTGCAGCTCTACCAGGTGGACCCGAGCGGAACTTTTATGCGCGGATCCGGATTTGCAATAGGCCAGTCAGCCGACGTTGCGCTTGACGTGCTGCAGCGCGAGTACAGCGCTGACATGAGCGTCGAGCAGGCGGTCGCGCTGAGCAACACGGCGATTGAAAGGGCCCTTGGAGAAAGGCCGGTGGTAGAAGCCGGCGTGGTGACGGCACAGGGCAAGCAGTTCGAAAAGCTGCCCTAGCCACTATTTTTTTTGGGCAGTTATCGCCGCTGCCTTCAGTCCTTCAGGGCGACGCCACTTGTTTGCCCAGCGTGCTAGATCTTTGATTATCACTTCAAGTTCCCTTGCCTGGACCGTCATGCTGTATTCGACCCGCGGTGGAACCTCGGGATAGATCTTTTTTGTAACAAGACCTTCGCGCTCTAGCTCGAGCAGGCGCTCGGCCAGCACGGTGCTGCTGATTCCAGCAAGCGCCCTCTTTAGCTCATTAAACCTAATGACATTCCTTGTGCTGAGGTTTTTCAGGATGTGGAGCGACCATCTCCGGCCCAGCACTTCCCACACATCAACTACAGCACATGTTGTGCTTGCTTTTCCATCAGATGGTTCTTCTGGCATACCTAGTAGCAAATAATTACTTGCTAGTTAATTTATGCTTTTTGGTGCCTCCTTCTATGGAAACCATCCAGACCATGAAAGACATTTCTCACCGACTTTGCGCAGCGTTACTGCAGCAGGTCATCGCCGGACTCTAATTCACTAGCGCCGCGCCCGAGCCCCGGTGCGATTGTAATTCTGGCAGTGGAGGAAGCGATAACAACGATACTGCGATCATCGTTGTAAGATCACGATTTATCTGGCATCACCACACCACAACATTTTAATGGGTTTTCTAAAAAGTTGGCATACGTGCGCCCGGGTAGTATAGAGATACCTGGTTGCTTCTGAGTGAAACCAGAATCGTACAGTCCGGTCCAGTATGGGGGACTGTCACTCCTCCGACCCGGGTTCGAATCCCGGCCCGGGCGCTTACACCAATCAAATGCTAACTTTCATGAATCAAGCCTTCACCCTGAAGCAGCCGGGTTATGAACGACACAATCCGCGGAACGTCCTGCTCGACCTTTTCCAATGTTACCAGTAGGACATTGTGATCAGGCATTGGAAATATCAACGCCTGAAGATTCTCAAAATCCAGGTACATGTGCCTGAGCTCTCCAAGCTTGCGCCTGTATCGATAGAATGAGGATGCAACGTGATTTGTCGTCTTGATAAGTTCGCCCATCTCTTTGGGACCAAGAAGCAGGCTAACATCCTCACGGAGCTTGTATCGGCGAACCATTCCAGTCGCCGCTATCATGCTCGCCGATCGAATGTTCGCTGATGACATCAATATCTTGGAAAGCACGAAATCGACTGATTCGCGGTAGGTCCGTTCCTTCAAGCTGCGATATACTGTATTCCAGAATTTATAAGAACTATCCGTCTGATTCATTAATTGCAGCCGGGAATGGCATACCCTAGTCGTACGGCATTTTTTGGCACTAGGAATAGCTTCCTATCACTGCACTTTGTACTTCGTCAGTTCAGAGTAGGGTATGTTGAGGAATACCTCGCTGCCGTTGAATCCCTCCACGCAGGATTTGGGCACGTTGTATTCTCTTTTTGCTCCTTGCATTATGGTAAAATTGTCTCCTGCTTCCGAGATGATGTTTCCTACGTCGATTCTGTCGCTGGACCTTACGTTCTTGTGCATTACCCTTTCCCAGTGCTGTATCACTGGTTCGGACATTCAACTGCAATACGGCAATCGAGTACTTAAGTTTGCCTTGACCTGAACGCTTGGACAACCGTTCTGCCAACTGTGCGTGAATTATCAGTGCCGCAGGTTCATGATCTTACACTGCAAAATATATCAAAATGAAGAGCCCGATACCTGTCGTTGGATACGCTAGGACATTCTGACAGCTACGATTCGAGCCTGATCGAGCGCCTACTCTTTAGGGTCGCGAAAAAGTGGGTGGCAGGGTACGGCGCGGAGCAGGCGGTGGCGTCAGCCGTTGATTCGAACAGCCGCGGCATGTCAGCAATCCTGAATTTTCTGGGAGAGGAGACGACAGATCCCAAGGCAGTAGATCACACAGTTGGCGAGTACCTTTCGCTGATGGATCTGATGCATGCAAGAAAGGTAAAAGGATGCGTATCGGCCAAGCCAACGCAGCTGGGACTTGCCATCAGCCATGAATTGTGCTTGAAGAATTTCAGGAAGCTTGCGGCAAAGGCCAGAGCTCTCCAGCAGTTTTTGTGGATGGATATGGAGTCGGCAAAGTTCGCAGAAGACACCATAGCTATCTACCTTGAGCTTTTCAAGGAATTCAAGATGAGCGGCGTCGCACTACAGTCATACCTGAGGCGCAGTGCCGGCGACCTCTTACACATAGTCGAGGAGGGCGGCAAGGTAAGGCTGGTCAAAGGAGCGTACAACGAGCCAGAAGAGCAGGCATTTACCACCAAGGAGGAGGTCGACGAGAATTTTTCAAGACTAATGAGAATGCTCTTTGAAGGAGGCGCATTCTTTGCGATTGCCACCCATGACTGCAAGCTGGTGGAAGAGGCGATATCGATGTCAGCAGGGAAGTCAAATTTTGAATTTCAGCTCTTGATGGGGATCCGTGACGAGCTCAAGCGCGATCTTGTGGGCCGGGGGTACGCGGTTTCGGAATACATCCCCTACGGCACAAATTGGCTTCCGTACTCTGTTCGAAGGATAAGGGAGCGGAAGCGGAACCTGCTCCTGCTGGCCAGGTCCCTTATTCAACAATAGTCTCAGGATACAGTATTCTGGCGAGCTTCCTTGTTAAGAACCTCCTCCGCGTCGTCCTCCCCCTTCTGAATGAGTTTTCTGATCGTCTCCAGCGAAAAATCGGCATCCTCAAAGAGGAAAGGCACGTCCTCGGTCCTTTCTATCCTAATTATCTTGTCAATGATTGCACCGCGCTCGCATGCAATCTTGTGATATTCTTCCTCGGTCTTCAGGAACCTGTCGCGCATGTCTCCTTTGAGCTCAACATTGTTCAGAATGTCATGCATTTCTTTCAGCAGAAGCAAGTATCTGGAAATTATGTTTGACATCCTGACATTATGTTCAGTTTTGTCGCTATACATTATGTCTCTGGCCCTGTGCATTGCATCAAGCAGGCTTTGAGGAAGATCTCGCTGCACACGCGGAAACAGGTTGACGACATACACCTTCTTGTCATGATTTGGCGACGCTTCTATGACTTCTCTCAGGGGAGTGTTGCTGAGAAGAGCGCCGTCCCAAAGATACCTTCCATCCTTTTCAGTCCACGCGATCCCGTAGAATGGAAAGCTAGCACATGCAGCTAGGTGGTCTTGGTCTATGCGAGTATGCTTGCTGTCAAAAATCACCGGTTCGGCATTTCTGATATCCGTACAGGTCAGCACTAACCTCGAGGCTCTACCGGCGTCATTTAGTTTTTCAAAATCGACATAATTCGCCAAGGTCTCTTTCAAGGGTTCCAAGTCATAGAGGTTGGGCTTGAATACAGAGAAGGGGTTGAGCTGATAGAATTCCTTGAGCCACAGGGAAGAGAAAGCTCGGGGGTTTCCATAGATCGCAGATGTGGCGGAAGCGATAATTGCTCGCTGCAAGTCAGACATGAAAGCTAATGGTGGTGCAACTTTGTTTGCCACATCCAGCCAAAAGTTTTCAAGGTCTGATGCAGGGTCCCCACTCTTTGAACCAGCTATAATTCCGGCATTTACAGCGCCGATAGAAGTACCTGCAATCACGTCAAACCTTACGCCATGCCTATGCAGAGCCTTGTACACACCGCATTCATAGGCTCCAAGGGAGCCGCCTCCCTGCATCACGAGTACCGTTTCGTAATGAAGCTTCTGAATATGCCTGATCTTTAGTTCTTTGATGGTCAATTCAGTGTCTGATATCAGGAAGCTAGAATTAAGAGTTAGGTGCTCCGAATAGAAGTGGCGGCTAACCCGCAATAGTCTGGCTTTGCTCGCGCATGAACTGAGTCAGGTAGTGCGGCCCGCCCGTCCCTCTGCCACTGGTGCCGGAATCCTTCCAGCCGCCAAAAGGCTGGCAACCCACCATCGCTCCCGTGGTGGCGCTTGCCTGCCTGTTTACATAAACCACTCCCGCCTCGATGCAGTCCAGAAACTCGCGCACCTCATCCTGGTTGCCGCTGAAAATTCCTGCTGTAAGCCCGTAGTCGACGTCATTTGCAAGCCTTATCGCGTCGTCAAATTTTTCGTACTCTGCCACGCACAATATGGGAACAAACATCTCCTCTTTGAACAGCCGGTGGTTCTTTGGAAGCCCCGCAACAATGGTGGGCTCCACGTAGTAGCCGTGCTTTAGCTCGCCTTCCTTCATCACAGATCCACCGGCAAGCACCTTGCCATCCTTTGCAGCCACCTTCATGTACTTTTGATATTTCTTGTAGGCGTCGGCGTTGGCAAGCGGGCCCACAAAGGTGTTGGGGTCGAGCGGGTTTCCAACCGGCAGCTTCTTTGCCTTCTCAACAAGCTTGCTAAGGAACTCGTTTCGCACATTCTTGTGGACAAATACACGCGAGCAGGCGCTGCATTTCTGGCCCGAATAGCCAAACGCTGCCTTGATAACGCCGTCGGCAGCCTTGCCGATGTCCGCGCTCTCTGTCACTATCGCCGGGTTCTTGCCTCCCAGCTCGGCTATAAGCGGCCTTGGCCTTTCACTAGTGAATTCCTTTTCCATCCCGAATCCGACTTCCCGGGATCCTGTGAACACGATTCCCGCGACATCTTTGTTACTGACAAGCTCGCCGCCCACCTTGCTGCCTGGCCCGATAACAAGGTTGAAAACGCCGTCAGGAAGTCCTGCCTGCTTGAATATCTCGGCGAACTTGCAGGCTATTATCGGTGTGTTGCTCGACGGCTTGACGACGACAGTGTTGCCGGTGATGATCGCGCCTGTTGTCATGCCCACAAAGATTGCAGCAGGAAAATTGAACGGAGCGATCACTCCCCACACGCCATAAGGCTTCAGGACGCTCTTGCTCTTTTCACCTGGCTGCGCGCTCTTCATCGGAGTTTCAAAGCCGTTGTAGCGCTCGACCTCCTCCGAGTAAAAGCGGACAAAGTCTATTGCCTCATCGACGTCAGCGATCGCTTCATAGCGATTCTTGCCATTTTCGTACGAAATCCATGCAGCAAGCTCGAACTTGCGCTCGCTCATGATGTCTGCTGCCGTCCTGCATATCTTCACCCGCTCGCGGTAGTCGGTTCTGCCCCAGCTAACAAAGGTCTTCTTTGCAGCTGTGATTGCCTGGCGGGTGTGCCGACTGCCCCCTCTAGGGAGGTGGCCGAGGACTAGTCTGGTGTCAATCGGGGAAGACTCGGCGATTGTCTCAGTTGTCCTTACCTCCCTGCCGCCGATGATCATCGGGTATCTCCTGCCAAATTCGGACCTCACCTGCTCGAGCGCCCTTTCGTACCTATCATGGAACTCTCCCTCGGTCTTTTCATGCATGAACCGCCGAACGGTGTTCTCGTTCTCAAACATGCACCGGCAATATGGGTAGAGAAGCTTAAAAATCCTAACGGACGACATAGAAAAGAATACTAACCACTTTCAACTATGATCAGCAAGGCAGATGAGTGCAACCAGCAACAAATCACGGATCTTGCTCTTCATGATGATAGTGGTTGCTCTGGTCTTTTTCCTGACCAGCTTTCTGGCCGCGGTCTTTTCGAACGGCCCGGCGACAACCCCGACTGGCACCGTCAGCGAGCCGCAGAGTGTAGGCAGCAGCTGCATAACGGTGCTCACTGCTGAGAACAGGCTATACGCCGACTGCCCATTTAGCTGACTCTAGGTCCCGGCATTTTCATCTTTCGCGTTATTCATGATTTGAGCAGACGCTGCAGATAACCTTGCTCTTGATCAGCCCTTTCTTTTGAGAACAGTCGCTGCACACCTTTCTGTTGCATATGCTGCATGTCCCACTATGGTTGGTGCAGGCCGGTGACCTGCATATTTCGCACCGAATCTTGTGCGCGGCGCAGAAGGTGGAGTCGCATATGTGGCACACTGCGCGGTGTTCAAGGCAGGCCGGCTCCAGGCAGATCTTGCAGTAGGCGAGATGGGCGCTGCATACCAAGTTGCCGCAGCTGCATGCCCACCCTTCGGCAAGTGCCACGGAACAGGCAGAACACCTCCCCCAGGTGCCGTTCCCTGTGTGAGAGCTCCAGGCAACGTCGCCGTAATGCTCCTTTGCTCCGTTCACCAGTATCCTAGCCCTGTAAACGATCTCTACAAGCCATCCTGTGATTCCGACCTCTGTCTTGCTTTTGACGTTGCCGACAGCCTGGTGGAATTTCTCCTTCTCCTCCTGCTCGATTTCGTATAGCTTTTCTTCGAGATCTCTTTTGTTTGTGTGCAGCTGCTCTATCTTTCTCTTTGTGGTGATGATTTTCTGCTTCTTTGTGTCGATCCTGCTGTCAATTGATATCAGCCGCGCCTTCAGGCTCTTTTTCTTCTTGCTTTCTTTTTTTACCTCCTTGTACAGTTTCTCGTACTGCTTTACAGCGTCGGCGTCTGACTCGGCTGTCTTCCTTAGCCCCGCGACCGCTGCATCAATGTCGGAAATCTTGCTCCTCGGCTTTGCCGACCTTGCGGCAATGATCTCTTTCCGCTTTTCTTCTATCAGGATGTCGAATTTGCGAGTCAACTCTCTTTCCATTTCGTTGACGACCTTTTGAAGCTCGCCCTTCCAGAGGCCGGCCATGCTTCTCACCTGCTGCGGTACAAGCCGGTGCGGAATCAGAGAGTGCTTTGGCAACTCTACAAGCTCATCGCCAAACGCTGCGAGCTCGGACACCTTGTCCAGCGACTCCTTTGCATAGCTCTTTTCGAATACCGAGGCGCTGAGTTCAAACACAGGATGGAAATTTTCCTCTTCCTCTACTGAAAGAACCTTGACTGATTTCAGGTTGCTGCCAAGCTTGATAAAGCTGGCAAGATCGCGGGGCTCGAACTTTTTCTCGATCAACAGGAAGGTCTCGTCCTTGCCTTCCGCCAACACTATGGAGTCGTCCCGGACGGGAACAGGAAGGGGTTCGATCGGTCTTTCCGGCACTCCGACTGCAAATTCGTCTTCTCCGACCAGCATCACGGGAGCATGCTCGGTTTTCTTTAGCGGTTCCATCAGCGCCGCTATCTCGCTATTTTCCAGAGGACCGCGGTGGTACGACAGCGTCCAGCGCGATTTTATCACCGATTTGAATCTTGGATCGAAAATATTGCAGTAGAATTCCCCTGGCCTCAGCCTAGCGATCTCACGTTCCGCATCTGAATCAAGCTCCAAGCCAACGCTTACGCGTTGAATGTCGCGCTGCGCGCCGAGCCGGCCGATAAGCCGTACGTTAGCATTTGATATCACCTTGTAGTCGAGGTCGATGGCGTTCTGGCTGGCAAGGAGCATCCCCAGGCCGAAGGCCCTCGCCTGCTTGATCAGGAGCAGCAGCAGCTTCTTTGACGGAGGTTCCCTGACAGGCGGGCAGTAGCCTGCGATCTCGTCAAAGTAGAGCAGGTACCGCAGCGTCTGGGCGCTGCCCTGCTTGATCAGCCACTGGAATAGCCGCTGGAGAATCAGCTCCACAAAGAGGTGCTTTTCATTCTCTGACTGGATGTTTCGCAGATCAAGTACGTTGATCGACGGGCTGCTAAACAATTGCGAAAAGTCTATCGAGTCTGCCGACGACCACGACCGCAACTTTGGATCTGAC
>Ga0137829_12449394_pt1 | contig 17705 bp, 14 predicted proteins | sample OV2TP2_FD_97737 | JGI IMG/M metagenome (GOLD analysis project Ga0137829, IMG submission 97737) | reverse complement strand
AAGCCCCCCTCCCTCCCGGTTATGCCCTGCACCATAAGCCTTGTGGTTTCATCGACTAAAATTCCCATAGTTCCTCCCGTTCTCTCTAGCGAGCCGAGACCGCTTTGTCTGCAGCCTCGGTCAGGTCATCGGCGATGATGACTTTGATTCCAGACTCGGCCAGGATGGCCTTCCCCTCGGCGGCGTTGGTCCCCTGCATACGGACGACTATGGGCAGATTCACCGCCCGCTCTTTTACCGCTTGCACGATGCCGCTGGCCGCCACATCGCAGCGGAGAATCCCTCCGAACAGGTTCACCAGGACCTTTTTGACATCCGGGTCTGCCAGCAGCAGCTTGAATGCCTTATAGACCTGTTCCTGGCTAGCGCCTCCGCCTACATCCAGGAAGTTGGCTGGCGCAGAGCCCTTGCTCTTGATGATGTCCATAGTAGCCATAGCCAGCCCCGCGCCGTTAACCATGCACCCCACGTCGCCGTCCAGCTTCACATACGAGATATCGGCATTGGAGGCCTCTACCTCCAGAGGCTCCTCCTGTTCTGTGTCCCTCAGCGGTGGTATGTCTGGATGCCGGAACAGGGCGTCATCCTCGAAGTTCAGCTTAGCATCCAGGGCCAGGAGGCGATTGTCTTCCGTGATTACCATAGGGTTAATCTCCGCCAGGGAGCAGTCTTTTTCCTCAAACAGCTTGTAGAGCTTTCCCATCAGGTCAACGGCCGGGCGGACCAGCTCCTGTGTAAGGCCCATCCCATAGGCCAACTGCCTGCCCTGGAACGGCTGAAAGCCGGTGGTAGCATCGATGTATGACCGCAGGATCTTCTCGGGCGTCCGCTCTGCCACCTCCTCAATCTCCATGCCGCCCGCCTCACTGGCCATGATCACCGGCAACCGCGCCCCGGAGTCGACCACTATCCCCAGATAAAGCTCCTTTTTGATGCCGATGGCCTCTTCCACCAGGAGCTTCCTGACCGGCACCCCTTCAGGCCCCGTCTGATGCGTTACCAATCGCCTTCCCAGCAGGTTTGAGGCAAAGCCTTCCGCCTCCTGTGGTGAATTGACGACCTTCACGCCGCCTGCCCTGCCCCGGCCGCCTGCATGGACCTGGGCCTTGATCACAGCGCGTCCTCCCAGGTCCTGGGCCAGCTTTCGTGCCTCTTCAGGCGAAGAGGCTACTCCCCCCTTGGGTACGGCTATCCCGTACCTGGCCATGATCTCCTTAGCCTGATACTCGTGGACCTTCATAACGACTCCCTTCTTAAAGCCAGGATGTTTCCAGATTACCTGTTACGATTACGCGGCTGCTATTATAACCCAGATTGGCTATTTGCCTAATGACAGTTTCTAACGACAACTGGCGGAGGGGGTGGGATTCGAACCCACGAGACTCATCGCCTACCCATTTTCAAGACGGGCGCCATAAACCGCTCGGCCACCCCTCCCGGTCTGAATATGGTAGCCCATTAGCCCACTACCGACAACGTTTATCATGCAAACCAAAAACAGCGATTGGCCGATACGACCCATGACACAGGCCAGCGAACACCACCTTTCTCCCCCTCTTAGGCTTAAGAGGGGGAGAAGAAAAGAACCTCAGGGGGACACCCCCTGGAACCCCCGGCCTTTCGGCTTCATTCAGGGCAGGCTTTGGGGCTACACTCCTTAAGAGGCGCAGGAGGGCCCTGGGAACCTGGGTTCCCAGGTGGGGGTCTATATCGTGAGGGGGTTTTACCCCCTCACGGGCTCCCCCAGGGGGAAGCACTGAAGGGGGACTTAGTCCTCCTTCAGATAACTTGGGGTATCCCCCAGAATTTAACCTCCCCCTTCTCCTGCAGGAGAAGGGGGTAGGGGGATGAGGTATCAGATCAGCACGAGTTTATCAATGGCTTCTAGTTCGCAAATGCTCGAAAGCCGGCGATCAAAAAGAAGATACCCACCAGGAGAATTATGCCTCCACAGCTAACAGATAGCCACTGATAGAAACGATCCCCTATGATCCGCCTGCCGCCAGCGATGCCCAGCGCCACCAGGCTATACCAGAAGTAGTCCGCCAGGATATGGCCCCCATAAAAGGATACGATGCCCGGCAATCCCATGGTCATCGACAGGACCAGGTAGCCCACTCCAACCGTAAGCCACCAGACCCACCAGTATGGGTTGGCGATGCTTACTAACGCCCCCGCCAGGACCCCGACAAGTCGGGGCCTTGGGGTTTCGGAGTGTGGGTCCATCCTGATAGGCAGCCGTGCTTTCCTCCCTTCGACCATGATCATAGCGCCCATCCACAGAAGCACCAGCCCCCCTAGTATGCCAATGCTTCCCACTATCGTCGGAGTGTTAAGAATCTGGCGAAGCCCCTGGGCCAGAACCACTACCATGACCAGCTCCAAGAGGGAGTGCCCGGAGGCTACCGATGGCCCGGCCCAAAATCCCACCCGCGCCGCCTCTCGAATGTTCAGTACCAGGAGCGGGCCCGGCGATATGGCTCCTGTGAGGCCCACCAGGAAGGATGTGAAAAACACTAGCGCCAGCTCAGCCATGGTAGTCAAACACCGCCAATACCTTCCCGCGTAAATACTGAGACATTGCATTGATGTCCCTGGGGAGTCCAGAGGGGCGAAGCCCCGGAGCCTGCCCTGAGCGCAGTCGAAGGGGCGGGGGAACTGGGGGTGTCCCCCAGATTTTTCTTCTCCCCCTTCCAGGAAAGGAAGGGGGACAAAGGGGGATGGTTCGGTGCCCTGACACGAGGCCGTGCAGGACCGAGGAACCCTTCGTGTCGGGACTTACACGAGCAAGTGCTAGTCATATGTTACTCAGCGCGAGGTGCCCGCCCCATGAGCTCGGCCACAGCCTCTTTAGGAGGCAACCCTTCAAAGAGGACCTTGTAGGTGAGCTCTGTAATGGGCATCTCGACTGCTAATTGGGCGGCCAGCTTGCGAGCCGCGATAGTGGTGTTTACCCCCTCTGCCACATTGGGCATGGAATCTAGCACCTCTCGCAGCGGCCTGCCGCGTGCCACCTGCTCGCCGACGTACCTGTTGCGGCTAAAGGGACTGGCGCAAGTGGCGATAAGGTCGCCCAGCCCCGCCAAGCCCGCAAAGGTCAAAGCATTGGCCCCGGCCGCCACGCCAAGGCGGGTGATCTCCGCTAATCCCCGCGTTATGAAAGCGGCCTTGGCGTTGTCACCATAGCCTAGGCCATCGCTCATGCCCGCACCCAACGCGATGATGTTCTTGAGGGCTCCCCCTAGCTCGACTCCAATGACATCGGGGTTGGTGTAGACACGAAATGCTTGCGAGTTAAAGAGACTTTGGACCGAAAGAGCAACGCCCTCGTTGTAGGCGGCTGCGACGGTGGTGGTAGGCTGGCCTCGCGCCACCTCCTTCGATAGGTTTGGGCCCGACATCGCACACAGCCTTTCGCGGACGCCTTCCCCCAGCTCCTCCTCTATCACCTGGCTCATCCTCTTCCCGGTGTCCTGCTCCAGCCCCTTGGTGACGCTGACAATCACCGGCAGGTCCGGTGAGACATCTTTGAGGACGCCCAGATTAGACCGAACGGTTCTAGATGGCACCGCCAGCACAATGAAACGCGCCCCGGAAAAGGCCCTCTTGGGGTCGCTAGTGACCTTCAAGGAGGGGGGAAAGGGATACCCAGGCAGAAGGCGCTTGTTTTCGCCATCCCTGGTGAAAAGTTTGGCCTCATCGGCTGTTCGAGCCCAGAGACTCACCACCTGTCCACGTTTCGCGAGGAGTATACCCAAGGTAGTGCCCCAGCTCGTCGTGCCTAATATGGCTACTCTGGTTCGCTGAGCGGAGATCTTTCACCCCCTGATACGCGAACTTATCTGAGATCGCTTAATAACATGGGATTACAAGGGGCTTCGCCCCTTGACGGGGGTCTGGGGGTGTCCCCCAGATTCAATTTCTTCCCCCTTCCAGGAAAGAGCCTGTCCTGAGCTAGCCGAAGGAAAGGGGGATGGGGGATGGCTCAGTAGCATATTAACGCTCTCTTTATCTTACGCGAGACAGCCTTATCTGCGGCTCCTCGCCTTTTGCCAGCCTTTGAAGATTAGCGCTATGTCGCACCAGAATCAAGGCCATGGCCATAAACCCGAATGCCATGTACTCCCAGGGATGGTTAAGCCATGGGGAAAGCACAACTATCCCAAGCAGCCCCGTGCTGGCTCCAATGATAGAGCCCACCGAAGCGTACCTGGATATGACAATGGCAACAATGCCTGCCAGGAAGGCCAGCGCCCCGGAAGGGGGCGAGAGGGCAGCAAGGGCACCCAGGGAAGTGGCTACTCCTTTTCCTCCCCTAAACCGTACGTACACTGGCCAGTTATGTCCCAGGGCGGCTGCTATGGCCGCCGCCACCTCAACGAGAGCGCCATTGGGAATGGGCCGAAGCCAATCAAAGCCTCCTATGGACGAATAGGCCAACCATCGCGCAAACAGCACAGCCCCAAACCCCTTCATGAGATCTAATAAGAACACCATTAACGACAGCTTGAGACCCAGAGTGCGCAGCACATTTGTGGCACCCATGCTGCCACTTCCACGCTCCCTGATGTCGACTCCCTGGAACATACGCCCTGCTATTACCCCCCAGGGCACAGACCCCAGCAAATAGGCGAAGGTCGAAGCAACAAGGACGTGTATCAAGGCTTATCTTTTGGTGCCCCTCTGAAATATCATGCGAATGGGCGTCCCCCAGAAACCAATCGATTCCCTGAGAGTGTTTTCCAGATACCGTCTGTATGAGAAATGGACCAGCTCCGGTTCGTTTGTAGTGAAGACAAAGGTCGGAGGTTCCTCCTCGGTTTGGCTAACCTGGTATATATTTACCCGTCGAGTCCCTCTGATAGGGGGTCGGTGCAAAGCCAAAGCATCGCCCACCACCTTGCTTAGCTGAGTCTTCGGCACCCTGACCTTTCGAATAGCATAAATGGCCCTGGCCTCCTCCAGCATCCGTTTTACGCCTTCTCCTGTCTTAGCCGATAGCCGCATGATGGAGGCGTAGGGGACAAACTTGAATCTCGCTTTCACCTGCTGAAGGACATCTTCCCATTTCAGGCTCTGCTGTTCAGCCAGGTCCCACTTGTTTACGGCGAGGATAATGCCTTTGCAGGCCTCGGTTACAAAGGAAGCTATGTGAGTATCCTGGTTGGTAGCGGGGTCAAAGGCTTCCAGCACCAGCACCGCTACGTCTGCATTCTGGATAGAAGTTATGGCGCGCAGGCTGCTGTAGCGTTCGATCCCCTGAGATATGTGGCCCCGCCGACGAATTCCAGCAGTGTCGATGAGCACCATCCTCTGCCCCTGGAAGTTGAATGGTGTATCCAGGGAATCTCTGGTAGTCCCAGGAGTCTCGCTGACGACGGAGCGCTCTTGCCCCAGAATGGCATTCAGCAACATGGATTTGCCAACATTGGGCCTGCCCACTATGGCGATCTTGAGCCCCAGCTCCTCTTCCACCTGCTCAGGAGACTCGGGGAATAACTCCAGGATATGGCTGATCAGCGGATCGATGCCCAGCCCATGATAGGCACTGATGGGCAGAGGCTCCCCAAGGCCCAGCCGGTAGAATTCCGGGACCAGGGATATCCTTGCCGCGCTATCGGACTTGTTGGCGGCTAGGACTACCGCCTTCCCTGACCTTCGTAACAGGTCGGCTATGTCTTCATCGGTGGAAGTCAGCCCCTCCTTTGCGTCCACCAGAAAGAGGACCAGGTCCGCCTCCTCAATAGCGACGCTTACCTGTCCCGTGATGTGTTTCCTCAAGTCCCCCTGGGGTTCCAGGTCCAGCCCTGCTGTATCTACCACGTTAAAGGCTCTGTCGTCCCATGACACGGAGGCGAAGACCCGGTCTCGAGTTGTTCCTGGTTCATCTGCGACTATGGAGCGCCGTTCTCGAATAAGTCGATTAAAAAGGGTGGACTTACCCACATTGGGCCTTCCCACGATGGCGACCAGGGGCACGCCCGAGGACGGGAACTTCCAGAGGCCCGGGCCAGGCGATAGAGAGGTCTTGCTTGCGGTCTTCATCCCAGCAAATCCAAAAGAACCGCCTTCTGCATATGCAGGCGGTTCTCGGCCTGGTCGTAGACCACGGACTGCTGGTGTTCCAGCAGGCCAGGGGCGATCTCCTCCCCCTCATGGGCAGGCAGAGGGTGCATGAACAGAGCGCCGTTTCCTGCGGCTGAGAGGAGCGCCTCATCGACACGATAGCCAGCGAAGGCCCCCCTTCTCCGCCCTGCGTCGCCTTCCTGGCCCATGCTCACCCAGACATCGGTATACACAACGTCGGCACCTTGAACCGCCTCCCTTGGCCCCTCACACTCCTGGATGCGACTCCCGTTTGCCGAGGCCAGCTTCCCTGCATGTCCTATTACTACTCTATCCAGCCTATAATCGGGAGGCGAGGCTATTGAGAAATGCACGCCGGCCATGGCACATGCCAGGGCAAGGCTGGCGGCTACATTGTTTCCATCGCCCAAATAGGCCACCTTCGCTCCCCGCAGGTCGCCCTTCTTCTCCCAGATGGTCAAAAGGTCTGCCAGCGCCTGGCACGGATGCTCTTTATCGGAGAGGCCATTGATAACCGGTACGCGGGCGTAGCGGGCCAGCTCTTTGACATCATTGTGGCTATTGGTACGGGCGACGATTCCATCCACATAGCGGCCCAAGACCTGGGCCGTAGCCGCAACCGATTCCCTGGTGCCCAAGCCGATCTCTCCCTGTGATAGGTAGATGGCGTGTCCGCCGAGCTGGTACATCGCCACGTCAAAGCTAACTCGAGTACGATGTGAGGGCTTTTGGAAGATCATCCCCAGTGTTTTCCCTGGCAAGCTCTTGCTACAGCGGCCTCCCTTCAAGTCAGCCGCCAGACTCAAGAGCTCCGCCAGCTTGCCCGGGCTCAAGTCCAGGATAGATATAAGATCTCTTTTGTCCATACTCAGCGCTTGTGAGTTTATGTCATTGCGAGCGGCGCTTCGCCGCGTGGCAATCTGGGGTGTGGGATGCCTTGCCCATATCCCCGCATTTCTTCACAAGCTCTCGGCCATAGTATAGGTGGGGATTGGCATCGAATCAATAATGGGCAAGACGATTCAGGGTCTTTCCATTATTGTGAGGCTTCCATATCTGGCCCCGATTTAATCGGGGTCAGTCCTGCAGAAATGTCATTGGTATGAAAATAGAGACTGAGCTAGCCACATCTCAGACGCTCACAGGCTCTGAGTCTATCGAAGGGTGAGAGCCGCATGAGTTTGTCCGCCGTGGTGAGCGTGTCGAACCATGCGAGTGGACAAACTCATATTTTCATCTTTTAGGGCGCCCCGATTATATCGGGGCATGGATGATTCTGAGAAAAGCGAAGAATCTGAGGTGGAGTCTATAGTGCTCCCCTCCCCAGCCCCTTCACTGAGAGTTTATGAGTTTTTGGCAAAGGGGTGCCTTAGACACCCTCATTTTGTATCTGGCGGACGGCCTAAGATGGTGCTCAAGACCAATCTCTTCACAAACTCTCAGAATGTGCCATTGGGCCACTGCCACTAGCCCATTTCCCATTACACGGCGCATTCGCTACCATTCTAACCGTAAGCATCTATCCTAAGGAGCCATAATGTCTAGAGGCGGTAACAGACCACGATTCAATCAAACTATTCAGGGGCTAATCCATCAATTTCAATTAGGCCATTACACAAAAATGAAACAAATCAATCAACTTCTAAAGGAGAACAATCAAAATGGCGCTACCGCGGCGCTATGCGCGCCCGCGTGCGAAAGCCGGGATATCGCAGCCTTATACGGTGAGACGGCGATAGAGGAGGGGCAGGCGGCGCGGGAGCGAGGTGATGTCCTCCACCACCTCATAGGCCATGTCCTGGCACATAGTGCGCAGGTAGTCGTGCCCCGCCCTGTCCACGGTGATGCAGAAGGGGTTGATGCTCTTCCGGCGGGCTTCCATGAGTGCCATCTTTGTATCATGGACGGCGTACTCTTTCTCTACACCCTCTCGACTGTAACCCCGGTCCTGAGGTCGCCCATCGGAGAGGAGGAAGAGGATCTTGGTCTTGGCCTCCACCTTTTCCAGCTTGGCGGCGGCATGGCGAATGGCTGGCCCCATGCGGGTGGCATGGAGCGGTGTCATCTTATCTATACGGCGCTTGACTTTAGTGGTGAAGCCTTCTTCCATATCTTTGATGACATAGAACTCGACGTTCTCCCGGCCGTAGCCGGAAAAGGCGTATATGCCATACTTGTCGCCGATGGTTTCCAGGGCCCTGATGAGAAGGACTATGCTCTCCTTCTCCACGTCTATGATGCGCTTGTAGGCACGGCGAGTCGGGTCCTCTCTTCGAGACCTGAGCCAGGTAAGGTAGTCCCTGGGGTTGTCGGTGGAATCCCAGCGGTCAAAGTTCTTTCGGGTCTCTTCAATGGCCTCGGCGGTGGATGCGCTCATGTCCAGCAAGAAGCTCATAGCAACGTCCCGTTGCACCTTGTTGCGGCGCCAGTAGACCTTTTCGCTGGGGCCGCCCCCTGACTTTCTCTGCACAATTGAGTCTATGACAGCGTCAAAATCGAACTCCTCGCCGTCAGGCAAGCGCTTGACCTTTCGCAGCATCTCTGGAGACATCATCTCGAAGTGGCGCTTGATCTGAGAAGCAAGGATGGCGTAGTTCTCCAGGGTCTTGGAGTAGAACTCCTCCGTCCCCTCCTCCATGCGCTTCTCACGGACACAGCACCAGCGAGGCTTGTAGTCCCCCGCTCTAAAGTCCCACTCGTCGTAGATGAAGGAGTTGGGTTCGTTGATCTGCAGGGGGTTTTGGTCTTCATCTCTTGTATCATGCCAGTACCCCGGGTCCTGGTAATAGTTGGCCTGGTTACGGATAAGGTCATTTAGTAGGGTGTCGACGAACAGGTCGGCATAGGAGGAGAGGTCCTCCTCTTCAAGATCGCCTGCCTCTGCCGAGGAGGCCTTGCCCTGTGCCTGCTCTCGCCCTGGGGCTGGCATTTGCCGGGGCCCTCGAGATTGCTCTTGCTTTTGCTGGTTCTTGGTCAGGTTGGCCAGGAGTTGAGCCAATTCAGGCTTTACCTCTCCTCGATAAGAAACATCCCTGGGGGACCGATATGGCTGCTCCACATTGCTATCGGTTTCGCCTTGGGACGATCGATCACCACGGGCATTTCGTTGCAAATTTTCCAGGAGTTCCTCCAAATCCTCGAGGCCAGCCTCCCCGGACAGCTCGCTGAGGTCTACCTCATCGGAGTTCTGTCCCTGGGATTCGACGTTGGGGATCTGGGAGAGGAGCTGGTATATACGGATTGCGGCTTCCGCCGAGTCCTCTACAGAGGCGTCAGCGGATTGAATTCCCTTAACATATCCTGCGAGAGGTTCCAGGTAGGGCAATATCTCCTGTGGTACGGCAACAGACGCCTTGTCCTCCAGGGATAGACGGATTAGCAGCTCCATCAGCGATTCCCTTAAGGGGAGAGATGTGAGGTCCGGGCGTTCGCCAATGGCCTCATCTTGGACTTTTCCATACCATGCGCGGAGCCCACCGTAGTTCCTTTTGGCCTGGAAGTCGGTGCGGCCGTCCTCGACCGTGGTAAAAATATCCAGGGCTAGCTTGCGATCCGGGAAGAGAGCTATGAACTTCTGAAGGTCATTGAGAGTACCGTTTTTCTGCTGGCGGGCGGCTGATAGCTCCTCCCGAAGGTTGGGGAAGACCATTCCTTCCCTTGCAAAAGAGAAGCCAAAGGTGCCAAATTCCTGGTGGGCCAACTGGTGAGTCGCCATCACCTTGAACCAGCTAAAGTTATCGTTTTTAGACTCATATCGCTCTACCAGCGCCGGTAGTACCACTGCGTTCCCTTCGGTAAGGGGTTTTTCCAGGCTGGACCACCCCACGCCGCGCTCGGTTAGATCCGAAGTAGCCATGATCTGAACGTCTATGCCGGTGAGGGCGCGAGAGTACATTCCCAGTACCTCACGAACTCTTTCCAACTCCACCGCGGAGGATAAGGATTCAAGCAGCTCCTCGCTCCGAGCCGATTCTAGGCGGAAGAAGGCGAGCCCACTTTCGGGATTTTCCTGGACCAGCTTCAGGCCTTCTTGGAACCAGAGGTCCAGATATGCCCCTCTGATCTTTGATAGGACAAGGAAGCTATTCTTGAGGAAATCTACTGCGGAGGAGTCGGAATGCTGTATGAGGATCTCTGAGAGGTCTAAGAGATGCCCGTGCAGGGACGGGTCTACGCGGTCTATAGACCTGGAGGCGTCCATGAAGAGAGAGATGCCCAAAGCCCCGTGCTTGCGGGCTGCGCGCTCCGTAATTTCCAGGAACCTGCCCCTCTGACTTCTCTCTACGCGCCCCAGGACCTTCCCGCCGGCCTCGAAGCAGTTTCGGGCGTCTCGCCAGTTGCTATCCAGCAGGGCCGTGATGAGGCTAAAGAAGGGGCCTAGGTCCTGCTTCTCTATCCTGGGCAGCACCTTGTCGGCCAGATTAAGACATTCATTGGACAGGTCATAGGACTTTTGAGACAGGGCGTCTACAAAGGCAACAAATCGCCTGGTATCGGCCAAGGTCATATATCGAAGCATTCTGGGGCTAAGATCGAAGAAGGAGGTGGATAGGGAGATAGATTTCCACGTTCCTTTGTAGAGGCTTTTGCCCATCTGGGACCATTCTCCCATATGGTGGGGGGGAATGTAGGCCAATGCCCCTGGGCTGGATCTGAAGAAGGCGCTGCATAGGAGGGCCGAGTCCTCCAGCAGGGAGCGGCCATATCTGGCCCAGGCCATCAGGTGAGGAAAGGCCAGAAGCTCTGATACCTTCGGGGAGGCCTTGAAGAACTCTACCGAGGCCTCCCAGGCCCTGAAGGCATGGCCGGCGATGGCGAGGCCCTCTTGCAGCCAGAGAAGAAGCTCTGGCTGACTCAATCTGCCCTCCAGCAACTTTCTGGACCTTTTGAACTCTATGCCCAGAGCGGAGGGGAACTTATCCAGTTCCGCCTCTGACCCCTCAAGCCTGCCTTCGTCATTCATATCTCCCCCATATTTTAACTTCGGACCGGTTGAGCACCGGTTTCTTCATCTTTGGCTAGGCGGGACTCTCTCCCCGCCCTTCCTGAGCTCTCCTATAAACGACGCCAACAGCCCCAGGAACTGGTCAATTATTTGGGCCGTAGCGCCCCAGATAATGTGCCCATTATACTCAAACTGCCAGCGGATACCAGACCCTCTCGGTGTAAATGGAAGGCCCTGCCACGGTTGTCTGTTGGCAATGAGAGCCGAGACTGGAGCCTCTATTACCTCTTCGATCTCCTCGTCAAAGGGTTGAAAGGCGTAGGGATAAGGGATTACCCCCACAAAGGGGGTGATGATGAAACCGGTGTTGGTGGCAACGTCATCCAGGACCCCCAGCACTTTAACGTCGGCGGGTGCGATCCCCATCTCCTCCTGGTTCTCCCGTAAGGCCGTATCTATCAGGTCCTCGTCCTCAGGGTCTTTAGCGCCCCCTGGCAGGGAGATCTGTCCTTTATGATGCTCTACCTTTTGTGTTCGTCTGGTGAAGAGGATGCAATCCTCTCCCCCCTTACGGAAGATGAGTAGTATGACAGCGGCCTGCGTCCCTCCTGCCAGCTTTCGAGTCTGGCTCTGCCTTTTCTGGAGGGTGCTCTGGAGCTTGCCTAAATCTATTACCATGGGCCTCTTTGCCTTAGGTTCATCTGCTTTATTCCTGAGCCTTTGGATTCAGATGCTAAGGACAATGGACTACTCTCGACAGCAGCCAGGCTAACTCTTGGAGAACTAGGTGAGAGGGGACTGGACACCTAAAGATGGCCTTTGCAGAGGTTATGGGAAGATGGAGGTGATGACCTCCTGGATGCTTCGTTGAACCTCGGCATCGTCCGTCAACGCCCACGCCACGGCTACCTGACACGCCCGACGAGGCGCTATGCCACTGACTATGAGCTTGCCTGTATAAATTAGGAGGCGAGTGCTTACCCCCTCTTGCAAGCCGTGCTCCTTTAGGTTTCTCACCTTCTCTCCCAGTCTGGCAAGGTCAAAGGCCGTCTCCTCGTCGATGCCACTCTCGTGCTTGATCACCTCTTTTTCTACATCTCGAGGGGGGTAGCCAAACTCGATGGCGATAAAGCGCTGGCGGGTGCTGTGCTTAAGGTCCTTCATCGCGCTCTGATACCCAGGATTATACGATATGACCAGAAGGAAACCATCGTTGGCCTCTATCACTTGCCCTCGTTTCTCCACAGGCAGAAGCCTCCGATGGTCGGTCAGGGGGTGAATAAGGACCGTTGTGTCCTTGCGGGCCTCCACTATCTCGTCCAGATAGCAGATAGCGCCAACCTTTACAGCCCTGGTGAGGGGGCCATCGATCCATTTCGTCTCCTCTCCCTCCAGCAGGTAGCGACCCACCAGGTCGCTAGCGCTGAGGTCTTCGTGGCAGGCCACTGTTACCAGGGGTATCTCCCGCTTGGAGTCCTCGTCCTTGGACTTTTTCTTAACAACGGTGAGGGGGCGGCCCAGGCGCCATGCCATGTACTCTACAAATCGAGTCTTGCCGCAGCCTGTAGGCCCCTTGAGGAGCACCGGGATCTTCTGGCCGTACGAGGACTCGAATATTTCAACCTCGTCCTTAACAGGGATGTAAAATGGCTCGGCCTTCAGTATGTATTCCTCAATGAAGTACTCTTTGTACTCTCTCTCGGACCCTTCTGTCGTCATTCGCTTCTCCCTAAACCATTACTCGCTGATTCCACAATCGTATTACTTTCTGGCGGACCTCTTCTAGATTACAGTTAGTGTCAATGATAACCTGGGCGCGTTTGGCTTTCTCCTCGGGAGGCATCTGGGATTGTATTCGTGCTCGGACCTGTTCTTCCTTAAGGCCGTTTCGCGCTACTATCCTCTGGACGGCTACCTCCTCCGGGGCGACTGCTACCCATACCTCATCTGCCAGGGGATGCCAGCCCGCTTCGAACAGGATGGCAGCGTCCAGAACCAGTGCTCTTGTGCCCCTTTTGTTGTGGCTTTCGATCTGTTGTTCGGCGATCTCGTACATCCGTGGGTGAAGTATGTGATTAAGGCGAGCTAAGGCTTGTGGGTCGCCGAAGACGATTGCCCCCAACTTCTTTCGGTCTATAGAGTTATCTGGCAGAAGGATTTCCTTCCCGAACTCCTTTACTACTTCCTCCCATCCCTCGGTATGGGGCTCATAGGCTTGGTGTCCTACTTTATCCATGTCAATTATCTCAGCGCCCAGCTCCTTTAGAAAACCTGCGACCGTACTTTTGCCGCTTCCTATTCCTCCAGTAAGCCCTATGACTAGCATTTGCCTCCTACCAGACCTCTAAGGATAGTCCTTCATTCTAGCAAGATTGAGGGAAGCGATTCAAGAGGGATATGCTAAAATATGGCCAGCTAGCCAGGGAGGAATACAAGGTCTTTTCATTATCGGGGTGCTTCCATATCGGGCAATGACACTCCCTGTGATTCCAGCAGAAATGTCATTCTGAGCCGGAGGCGAAGAATCTGGGGTGGGGTCTCTCTGGGACTCACCTCCCCAGACCCTTTGCGGAGTTTACACTGAGCATCGAAGGGTTCAGGGTGACAATGAAATGACCTTGGAGGAAATTTGGTAGAGAGCCTTCGGAACCTTCCTAGTGTAGATAGGGTACTGCTAGATCCCAGGATTGCCGCCCTGGTAGCGACCTACTCCAGGGAGGCCGTAGTGGCCCTGGTGAGGGGCCATCTGGACGCGGTGCGACAGGAGATCCTGAAAGGCTCATCGGCCCCTACGCTCTCTGAGGTCGTTGATGACCTATGCGGCCGGGCGAAGCGGCTCTGGCGGCCCAGCCCTGGGGCAGTCATCAATGCCACCGGCGTCATCATTCATACTAACCTGGGCAGGGCTCCTCTAAGCCCCGAGGCTCTGGAGGCGGTGTCGGTAGCAGCCCGTGGCTACTCCGACCTGGAGTACGACCTGCAAGCAGGCGAGAGGGGAAGCCGCCATGCCCATGTGGAATCTCTCCTCTCCCAGTTAACCGGTGCCGAGGCCGCCCTGGTAGTGAACAACAACGCCTCGGCGGTCCTTCTGGCCCTGACCGCTTTGGCTAAAGGTCGAGAGGTGATCGTGTCCCGCGGCGAAGCAGTGGAAATAGGCGGCGGCTTCCGCATTCCCGATGTCCTGAGGGAGAGCGGAGCACGACTGGTGGAGGTGGGGACTACTAACAGGACCTATATCCAGGACTATGAAACAGCCATTACTGATGCCACGGCTGCTTTTCTTAAAGTCCATGCCAGCAACTTTCGGGTGATGGGCTTCACCCATTCGGCCTCTCTAGGAGAGCTGGTAGAGCTTGGCCGAAGGCGCGGCGTGCCCGTATTGCATGACGTGGGCAGCGGCTGCCTCATAGACACTACCCAGTTCGGCCTGGAGCACGAGCCGATGCCTCAGGAAAGCATGGCGGCTGGCGTAGACCTGGCCTTCTTCTCAGGCGATAAGCTCCTGGGTGGCCCTCAGGCAGGCATTATAGTAGGAAAAAAGAGCCTCGTTGACTTGTTAAAAAGACATCCTCTGGTCAGAGCCGTCCGTATGGACAAGCTTGATATAGCGGCCCTTTCGGCAACGCTGCTCCATTACCTGAAAGGGGAGGCTCTGGCCAAGATACCGGTCTGGAGGATGATAGCGGCTGACATTAGGACTCTGGAAAACAGAGCCCGGCACTGGGCTAATAAGATTGGCCATGAGTGCACTGTAGTTAAGGGCCTTTCAACTATAGGGGGCGGCAGCCTGCCCGGCGAGGCTATCCCCACCTGGCTTGCCGCTATTGGAGAACAGGGCATTACTGGCGGGTTGGAGGGGCTGGCGGCACGGCTTAGGCAAGGGGACCCTGCTGTGGTGGCCCGTATAGAGGATAATCGCCTCCTCATGGACCCCCGCACAGTCTTTCCTGAGGAGGATGAACGCCTCATACGGGCAGTAAAGGCGAGCCTGGAACCAAAGAGGTAGCAGTGCTTTTTAGCTTTCTACACAATGAGTAGGCTCTGGAGGACCTTATGAAGATAGCCCTTGATGCCATGGGCGGTGACAAGGCCCCAGCAGCGGTAGTGCAGGGGGGAATCGATGCCGCCCGAGAGCTGGGGGTCAGCGTGGTGTTGGTGGGACGAGAAGAGGACATAAAGCCATGCTTAGATTCCTCTAACGATGGCAAGCTGCCAATATCTGTAGTGTCCGCTCCGCAGGTCATTGCCATGGACGAGCAGCCTACCATCGCCCTCAGGACCAAACCCCAATCATCCATCGTTAAGGGGCTGATGCTAGTGAAGTTGGGGGAAGCGGACGCCTTTGTCTCAGCGGGCAGCACCGGAGCTGTAGGCGTTGGGGCGTACTCTATTTTGGGGTGCATTCAGGGCGTCAAGCGCCCTGCCATTGCGTTGCTTTACTCCACTCTAACGGGCCGGGCATTGTTCCTGGATGCCGGGGCCAACGCCGATTGTCGCCCCCAGATGCTTCTGCAGTTCGCTCAGATGGGCAGCTTGTATATGCAGAGGCTCTTTGGCATAGCGAACCCCAGGGTAGGCTTGCTGAACATTGGCGAAGAGGAAACCAAAGGGAACAGGCTTATCAGGGAGACCCATCGCCTCTTAAAGGACGCGGGCCTTAACTTTATAGGTAATGTTGAGGGTAAGGACGTCTACCGAGGAGTTGCAGACGTGGTGGTAACCGATGGTTTTACTGGCAACGTGGCCCTAAAGCTCAGTGAGGGCCTCAGTGAGGCGATATTCCTCTCGATCCGGAGGGCGCTCGCCTCAAGCGTTGCAACCTCAGCCGTTTCCCCTTCCCTGCTCCAGGGGGTGTTGACCTCTCTGATAGGGAGTTGGGACTATAGTGGGCTGGGGGGGGCATACCTCTTGGGGATCAAGGGGAACGTCATTATCGCCCATGGGCGCAGCGATGCCCTGGCCATCAAAAACGCTATTGGTTTCGCCAAGCAGACAGTGGAGCAGGGGGCACTTCAGGCGCTGTTATCAGGCGCTGCATCCAAACAATAATGGTCGTTTACCTAAGGGGGTTTCCAAAGGGGCTTTGCCCCTTTGGCGGGGGAACTGGGGGTGCCCCCCAGATCCAATCTTAGCCCCCTTCCAGGAAAGGAAGGGGGTTGGGGGATGGCTCGGAACGCTATTAGACGGTCTTAAACAATAATTCCTTGAATCTTTGGCGATTATCTGGCATCCTATATATTAGAAATAAGCATATTAAAGGAAGGAGTTTGGAATACCAATGAGCGGATCTATTCCTGTAACGGACGCCAGCTTCGAGACCGAGGTTATAAAATCCGGCGTGCCCGTTTTGGTGGACTTCTGGGCAGAGTGGTGCGGCCCCTGCAAGATGATCGCCCCGGTGGTGGATGAGCTTTCGGAGGAGTACGCGGGGAAAATCGCCTTCCATAAGCTGGACGTGGATGAGAATCCCACGACCGCCGCCAAATACGGAGTTCGCAGCATCCCAACGCTGCTCTTCTTTAAGGGAGGCAAGCCCGTATCGTCGATCATAGGCGCTGTACCGAAGAGGGAGATCAAGAAGCGCCTGGACCAGGTTTTGGTTTAGCTGATCTCTAAAGAAGGCTATCTGTTCGAGACACCCCTCGGCACTAGAGGGGTGTCTTGGCTGTTTCAGGGATAATCGCAGCGCTAATAAGCTGCCGTTGTCTAACAAACAGAGGGCAGGTCCTCTCTGCCGATTCTGGGAGCGGATGGGTCCCGGTGGGCTTCGCGGGCTTCAAACCCGTTGGCGGGTACCCTTCGGTGTCTGCGGTGGGTTCGACTCCCTCCCGCTCCCGCCACCTTTAGCTAATCGCTCCAGGCTCTACCAGGTGTTATAATAAGCCTTCTTTTTACAGGAGGGCCTGAGGTTGCTTTTCAGCCTGATCGATCTGTTGCTTGACGACCCTATGAGGTTCCTGGCTTTCCTACCTATATTCATTCTCACCTTTGGTGTTGCCCTCTTGGGGGCCATCACCGTCCACGAGTTCAGCCACGCCCTCGTGGCCGACCGGCTGGGAGACGGGACCCCCAGGCGCATGGGCAGGCTTACCCTGAACCCGCTGGCACACCTGGACCCTTTGGGGACTGTTCTACTTTTCATCGTGGGCTTCGGCTGGGGAAAACCGGTCCAGGTAAATCCCCTGTATCTCAGGGCCGGGTATAGGCAGGGCATGGCGTTGGTATCCTTTGCCGGGCCTGCCTCTAACATCGTAGCTGCGTCTCTTCTTGCCCTGCCCATCAAGCTTGGAATGCTGGCCTGGTACCCCCCTTTCCGGTTGATGGGGCTCTCCTATGACGATGTCCTGGGCGTTGTAGGCACCACGGTGGCGCTGCTTATCGTTTTCAACATTATCCTGGCCGTGTTCAATCTTATTCCCATATCGCCTTTAGATGGCTTTAAGGTGGCTTTGGGGCTTCTCCCCCGCCAGATATCCGACAGCTATGCCCGGACAGAGCTGATAGGCCCCTTCATTCTGCTGGGGATTATCGTTTTGGATAACTTTAGCGGGCTTGGCCTTCTTTCACTGGTTATCCGCGTTCCGGCCAATTTTATCGGCTGGCTACTGGTAGGCCGCCCCCTGTTTTTTTAAAGAGCGGACCTGGCATCGACAAAAAGAGAAGATTCAGCTAT
>Ga0137829_10150494_pt1 | contig 17722 bp, 23 predicted proteins | sample OV2TP2_FD_97737 | JGI IMG/M metagenome (GOLD analysis project Ga0137829, IMG submission 97737) | reverse complement strand
GCCTTGCCGCGCCCCGTAGCGACAGTCTCCGATGGCTCAGGGGAGGTACGATCTCCCACCACTTGGCGATCACCCGATCCAGAGCCAAATGTGCCCGTTTTCTGCTAACCGCACGGGCACCAGCGGTTTGAAGGGACCGTACGCCGAGGAAAGGATATAACCCAGCGTATGACCCAGCAGACTACCGACGCGCCTGTTGCGCGGCCGGAGCCTTTTTGCCTTTAGCGTTTAGTGGCGCTGCCGGCGGCTCGATGGCCCGCTCCTTGAGAACGTTCTGCATGATCGTCTCCTTCTCGGCGCCAGGATTTGACGCATCGGCCACCGTGCGAGTACGGTGCTCGACTGCAGCCAGGATGTGAGCGCCGATGAGTTGGCTCGGCGAGTAGTTGCCATTCTTGTCCACGCAGCCCGTCGCGATAATGAAGTTCTTGAAGCGGCGCCTACCAAACTCGCTGCCCGCTTCGACGTACCAACCTCGACACTCGCGGCCAGCCATAGGCGTCTCCGACCCATCAGCGTTGGCAACGACTCTATACGTCACCGTCACCATCGGATCGCCCTTCTTTGAATGCTTCTCCCTCGATGCCTCAATGATCTCGAGCTCGTAGTCCCCCGGATCAACACGATCGAAGGATGACCCATCGTGTGGAGCGAGGTCCTCATCGGCGAAGATTTGCGATTCGACATAATCAGTTCCCATGTTCTCAGCCATTGTTTATCTCCTCTTTCGTACAGTTGTTATCGTCTAACCATGACCGGAGCTCGCTGCGATGAGCTCACCACAGGCGGCCTATGAGTTTGTACATTCGGCAAGGCTTTCTGTTTTTCCCCCCACAATGCCTCCTCAAACGCACGCCAGGAGCACGTTGGCAGAGGATCGGGGAGTCTACCCTCGTCACGGCCACCAGCCATGAACGCCCCGAACTTCTTGGTCCGAGTCTCGAAGATTGGAGGCTGGCTTGGATTATGCTGGTAGGCACGTTGGTACCAGACGTAATTACATGCTGCTGGAATTTTTTGTCCTCCTTGTCCCGGAATCATGGGACCGCCGATGGGGCGTCCTTCTTCTGGTGGTTTCTCTAAACAGATCCAGATGACATTCAACCCGAGCCGATGGATCTCAACGAGCGTGTCTTGGAGATGTGTCCAAAGCATCCCGTAGCCTCGAAGGGTGTCGGGTTCACCGTTTCGATCCTTGGGGCCAGCTTTCAAAATCCAATTCCACGCGAGGTCCACGTAGAAAGTCAACGAATCGATGACGACCGTCTTGTACTTCCCAAGACTAACTCGGAGCTCAGCTTGAGCTTTTTTCATGTCCTGGACCGACTCGAGCGTCCAGACATCAGGGAGCTTGCCAGGCGTGTAGAAGTCGTTTGGATCTATCGATCTGATGGTTTCATAGCCACCCTCTACTGCATCAGAGAGGAAAATCGGATCGGGTGCAGTCGCAGCGAACCTCGTCTTTCCACTCTTGGACGCTCCGTAGAGGAGGACCGTAGTAGAGGCTGGTCGAGGAGTCTTGAGATCGATCACTTTCACTGGTGTACTCCTTCCACGAGTCCTTGTTTTGCCATCGCGTGCAATAACTTTTCTGGGCTCCAACTCGATTGGTAATTTTTATCGAACCAATCCATGCATTTTCTGCGGTAGGCGCGCTCGAGGACGTTGCAAGAGTTCATAGCCACCTGTTCGATGCACCAATACTTATGCCCGCCATTCCGGCGCAAGTGCCCCGCCGCATGCTCACCAAGAATCGTTGATAGCTGCACGTCGTCGTACATCTCACCCTCCTCGCTTGATCAGCTTGAATGCAAGCAATAAATAGTTCACAGCGTCGCAGATCCGACCATAGATCGCCTCAGACTCTACTTGGCCACGCTTGCAGTAGGAGAAAAACGCAGCCATGTGCTTAAATAAGTACACTGCTAGTACCTGTAAGGGCTTTACTCCGAGAAAAGCGGCAGCTTCATCGAAGTTCATTAAACGATTAACAGAGCCACCAGTGTAGTCAACACCTTTCTTCGCCATGATCTTATCGCAGGCTTCGATGCAAGCTCGGAAGTCCACATCGGCGAAAATATTCGGCAGCCAGTCTATCGCTGATAACGGCACCTCTGGTGTAACCGTGGAATCTTCTAACGCATGTACTCTTAGCACTCTGCTGAGTTCATCCAGTTCGGTATCAGTCATGTGAAGGCACCTCTCCTATGCGACAGAAGTCGAAATAAGAACACTGACCATAACGAGTTTGACAACCAGACAAGGACCGAGGAAACTTCATCGTCCGACGGAACATTCCCTCGAGCAACTGCCACTGGCGCAGGTCCTCCCAGTGCCGACGGTAAGGCGCCGACTCCGGGTTGACTATCAACCGTTCCATCTCAGGAACCTTCGTCTTCGACGCTACGTTGACGATGACACCTTGGAGAGGACCGAACTTGTGAACTAGCCCAGCTTTTTGCCACAACATGATCTGCCCGAGGATTTCCCCATCCATGTCCCATGGACTAGACGCAGCGTAGGCCAACCTAGAAGTCGATTTGTGCTCGACGTCGTAGATCCCAGGCTTGAGTCCAAGTGGGTTCTCAACCGTTATTCTAGCAATTAGATCGTAGCGACAGGTAAGCCCACTCGATGGATCCCGCGCCGATTCCTCAACTACCAATGGCTCAAGGTAGTCATCCTGGTAGTGTGCCTCATAAGCTTGATAGATCCGCCAAGCTTCAGTCAGGTACTCCGCGTTGACTTCTAGCCGGTTGAGTTCGTCCTTCATCTCCTCAGCAGAGAGCGTTTGCCCATTTGATATGAGCGAGCGGTAGTAGCAAGCCAAAAAGGCATGGTAGCTCGTTCCAATCTCAAGGGCTTTCGCATCTGAGTGACCATTGACCTTACGAATGTAGGTCAACTCGAACGCCTTTGGGCACCTCTGTAGAGTAGCAAAATAGGACCAGCCTTTTCCCGATCCACCAGTCGTAACAGGCAGGCTATACTTCTTGCAAACCTGCTCGATAGCGTCACTGGTCGTCATTCACTATCTCCAAATAAAGGACTAAGATCTATCGGTTGATCAGCCCCAAGAGTTAGAGCTTCCTCCAATACATCAATCGCAGACTCGGCCGCCGGGACCCCGATCGCCTTGGCATCTTTGATCTTCCGCATGAGTGCAGCAATAATGGCCACTTCGATAGAATCATCGACAACAATGTAGTCCACTGTCATCGGTCGAGTTACGGCAAACGTCCGCATTTCAGCTTGAGCTACTTCTGCCGGCGTCCAAGACAGCTCCGCGAAGATGGCATGGCGAGCATGCGAGAGATCGATGCCGACTTGTCCTACACCGATGGTTATGATGAGTGCCGCAGGACAATTGAACTCTCGCCAAGCACTCAACATCTCCTCACGCGTATCTTGCCCGTAATCACCAGTTACAACGAAGCTGTAGAAGCCCGAGTCGCCACTTCCTAGTTGCCCAACGATCTCCTCGGCAACGCCCTTGTGCCAAGTCCAAACGACAACGGGTTCACCGTTTTCAAGATACTGCTTAGCGAGCTCTACTGTACGAGCGATCTTGTTGAGGCCTAAGAATTGACGGAGGCGAGCGATCTCACCAACGGTCGTATGGTCACGCTCGAGATAGGGACGAGCCGCTTCCACGAGCGCTTCCAGCTCAAGTCGTTCTCCGGCCGTCAATGGAACTACTTCTACGGAGCGAGTCGTGTCGGGTACGTGATCTGCGATGTCCTCCCAACGATGCCGGATCATGACTTCTGACAGGCGCTTCTGTAATTCATCTTCATTTCTCGTTCCCTTGAACGTCCAGCCGTAAGCACCCAGCTGCGCATTCGTATGGTGCTTTGCAAAATCAAACAATGTTCCCCATGCTCCAGGATTAGCGATCTGCAATATCGAATGGATCTTCCACGGTTTATTCCAGAGGGGAGTCCCTGATAGACAAACGACTCGTGAAGCTCGCAGTGACAGATTCATAGCTCCTTGGGTACGCTTCGACTTCTGGTTGGAGCACACATGGACTTCATCAATGATGCAGGTTCCCCACTCACGGCATGTTTGCCAAGATGAAACAATGTCATAGTGAACAAGCACGATTTGACTTTGACGCACGTGCTTAGCATCGAAGTGCTGCCCACTTAGAACTACAGGATCGACTCCAGGGAAGACTCGACCAAGCCAGTGAAGCCACACTGGTCGAGTTGCCAATGGAGCAACTATGAGTAGCGGACCAGTCGATGGATCGTGACTGCTGAGTGCGGAAAGAGTCTTACCCGTTCGCTGTGTCGAGGCGATGAGGGTCCCCCTACGTCCAAGTATGAACTCTCGCTCTACATGTTGATGAGGACGTAGGCTCCAGCCTAGGGCCTGAGATTTTGAGTCGAAAGATCGACGTACTAGGGCCGAAGGCTCATTCCTGATCTTATCTATGGCTCCAGGAATGAGGGCAAGGTGACTACGGTGGACGAGAAAACCCTTCGGGTCTAGTCCCCAACCTGGGACGTCCTTCAAGAACTCAGCTGAGCTCCTCGAGATGATGAACCAGTCTTCTCTACCGGCAGGCGTAACAAGCCCTGTCGGTGCTTTAGCGTCTTTCGGCACCGACTCCACCCCCGACTGGTTGGGCACTCTACACGGGTCGCTACGCTACGCAAGTAAAATCGTACTTTGCAGATCACTTTTTTCATTCACAGGGTTGTCCACAGGTTATCCACAGGTTATCCACAGGGCCACAGATTTTTTCTCTTGCATATGGTCCTATATCGGCGAGACTGCCAAAGACGCCGCGGTTCCGTTTCGGCCGGCGCAAGCCAAAGCGGAGAGGTTACATGGTACACGAAGCGCCTGGAGCGCGGGGTGGTGGTGCGCCCGGAATCTTAGGAATCTTAGGAATCTTAGAAATCTTAGCCAAGTATGGGTACAAATGCGAGGAAGTTGAAGGAAGTATCAAGTTTGAGTGTCCTCGAGGACGACAAGGCAAACACGCAGCCAAGCTCTCCTGCACGTACAACCCAGAGCGAACGAGTTTCTGGTGTGACCTCTGTAGCGGTGGGGGCTACGCTGAGAGCCTGCTCAAATGGTTAGCTGAGGACTTACCCCCCCGACTCACTGACCTCGGCAACGCTATCCGACTGGTCAACACCTTCGGAGATGATCTACGATACCGCAAGGAAATCGGGTGGTTCGTGTGGTCAGGCCGTCGCTGGGAACATGATGAGACTGGCCACATCCATAGGCATGCGAAGCGGGTCTCAGACCTCATTCGACAGGAAGCGAAGGAACTCCTAGAGGTCGCCAAGAAACTCCTCGAGGTCCCAGAAGCCGATGAGGACAAGAAGAAAAAGCGAGTTGAGAAAGCCGAGCAGAAACAAGCAATCGCAGAAGCGCTACTCGAGTGGGCTAAAAAGTCCGAGGGTATAGGTAGGATCGAAGCAGCTATTGCGCTTGCCCGGTCTGATCTAAGGGTCGCCATCAACGATGTCGAGAGCTTGGATGGAGATCCTTGGCGCCTGAACGTCCTTAACGGCACTATCGATCTGCGTACAGGTACCTTAAGTAGACCGCGCAAGGACGACCTCATAACCCGACTGGGAGAAGTACGGCATGATGAGGTAGCGACCTGTCCACGATGGCTCGAGTTCCTCACCGAAATCTTCAAGGGCGACAACGAACTCATCGGCTACCTCCAACGCGCAGTCGGCTACACGCTTACCGGATGTAACACTGAGCAGGTATTCTTCTTCTGCCATGGAATGGGGCGAAACGGCAAGAGTACGTTTTTGAACGTGATCTCTCGACTCATGGGGGACTACGCCAAGATGATGCCGACTGACAGCCTCATGCAGAAGCGGACCGACGGGATCCCCAACGACCTAGCCAGGCTTCGAGGAGCCCGATTGGTCCGAGCTATGGAGACGGACGAAAACAGACGGCTTGCCGAGTCCCTGATCAAGCAGATCACGGGTGGTGAACCGATCACCGCCAGGTTCTTGCACCATGAATTCTTTGAGTTCATCCCTCAGTTCAAGATATGGATTTCAGGGAACCATAAGCCATCGATCCGAGGGGCTGACGATGGTATCTGGCGTCGAGTGCGACTCATCCCCTTCAACGTCACGATAGCTCTAGAGGCAGTAGATCCTCACCTGGGGGACAAACTCGTCCAGGAGCTCCCTGGGATACTCAACTGGGCACTCGAGGGCTGCAAGCGATGGCAGGCGGAGGGCCTTGGGGAAGTAGCCGCCGTCAAGGAAGCAACTGGCGAATATAAGGAGGAGTCGAATCTCGTCGCCAGGTTCCTCGAGGAACAGACTATTCGACACAGCTCGGACCAATACAAGACCGTTGCCAAGCAGGCACTCTATGGTGCCTTTCGGGAGTGGGCTACGAGGCAAGGAGAGTACCCCTGCAAGTTCCGAGATTTCAACCAACGCATGGCGCGCCTAGGCTTCGATCCAGACCAACGAGATAAGCACCAACGGTTGTGGGTCGGCCTAGAACTACTCCATTCCATCTACAGCTAAGCTGTAAAAAGCCCGTTCATAGCGTTTGCTCAGATCGCCGAGTTCCATGCTGAAGATGACGGATATGACGGAATACCCCCCTGCGTCGGGTTAGTCCTATATATTTTCTATTTTTATATCTTTTAGTCGTGCAGTACGAGTAACTAGGATCGGGGGGGCATTCCGTCATCTCCGTCATTCTCATGTATGTATTTACAGCTAGTTAGACAAAACACACCACTGGTAATAAGTGTAAGGCTACACCCCCCTGACATTGAGATTTGCTTATTGGAAAGGCAGTTTTTTTGATATAACCCGCCGACATTATTGGTGTTAGAGGGTCTGACATAGGAACGCTGATTTTGAGCTCAAAAACAGGCCATTTTTGCCGGAAAATCAGCGATGAAATGTCAGGGGTAGCTCAGTTAACTAGGCATAACTCCCCACCTTTTGAGTGCCGAACCCTGACATCGGGAATACCTAAGTAATTTATTTGGGTATTCCCGATGTCAGGGTTCACCTCAGCCAACCAATCAGAATTCTTCGTGTTTTTAGTTTGGGCCCTGACATTTTATCGCTGATTATCCGGCAAAAAATCGCTCTTTTTTGCCTGAAAATCAGCGATAGGCATGTCAGGGTTCTTAAAAAATTGTATGGAAGACAGTACGAAAAAATGCCCCAGTCGAGGACGCACTCAACTGGGGCTATCAACGAGGAGGTGTACTCGTTGTGGCCGCACCCCACCCTCTCCCCCGGGGACCGGGTTCATGTACGGCTCAAGTGTCCTTTTACAAGCTCTGTGGGCATAGTCAAGAAAAATCTTCACGTGTGTGGATCTTCGGGCTCGAAAGATGATTCTTGGGCAGAAAGACTTGACTAAGGATCCAACTATGCAAGGGTGAGATCGAAAGGGGGTTTACCCGTGCCACCTGCCCGATGCATGTTCCTAATTCGCCATGAAGCCTCCGGGAAGATGTCCACTGTCATCGCTAGTTCACACCGTGCTGCAGTTGAGGAGTTGCGGATAAAAAAGCCAGGCATTGTTGTCCGTAACGAAGTCTTCTGGGTCAAGGAGCGTGGAACGAATGATGACTGGGAAGTCTTCAGAATTACAAAATGAGAGTAGCAATATGGACAAACGGTTTGAAGAGGTTGTAGTTCTGTCAAATACGGGTGGACGGACCATCATCCCTATCACATCTAGGGTTGGACTAAATGGTCGTAAGACGTTTTCATTCTCGATCCAGCGTGAGTTCTACAAGGATAACGAGGTCATGCGGACGCCATGGCTCTTTCGTCGTGACATTCTAGACATCCGAGTACTCCTTGATGATCTAGAACGCGCCATTGAAGAAGAAGAGGAACGAGATCGGCGGGCACTTCAAGAAGGGCAATAGATGCCTTTGAAATTAGATCTCACTAGCCTCTCTGAAGTAGAAGTCTTTGGGTGCTACGGGTCGAAGAAGAATATCCTACCAACTCGGATGCGATTCTTGCATCCAAGGGCGCGTGAAGCATTTCTGAAACTCGATAGTCCACGAGTACGGGTCTCCGACATGTTTCGGTCAGCGGAGGCATCCCTTGCTGCGGTAAAAGCTAGGCGTGGGGCCCAACCGCCTAGCTTCTCAGGGCACAACTATGGATTATCGATCGATGTCGACGTGGACTGGTGTCTCAAGAAGGGTAGGTTTGCAAGCAAGCTCGATCTTGATTCATACCTGGAGCTCCACGGCTGGCAGTGCCACCGTCGTGATCACAAACTTGAATTTGAGGCTTGGCACTACAACTGGAGGATTGATGTTTATCTCAAAGCAACCGACAAGACGACCGCGCCCGCGTTGGAACGGAAGATCCAGGACCTCTATGGAGAAAAACTCAAGCTCACCAAGAGTCAAGCGCAAGAGTGCCTCAAGCGTCTTGGACTCTACAATGGAACCGTCGATGGAATCCTCGGTCCGCTTTCCAGAGAAGCAATTGCCGCTTTCCAAAGGGCTTGGCAGATTCAAGATCCACCACAGACGCTAGGATCAAGGACCCAGCGACTTCTGGCCTACGTTTCCGCACCACGCATATAGCGGTCACGGCAACTTCTACAGATGGGTGGGAACATGACGACGCGGTACCCATCGATAATCGGGGTGTACACTCGGCAGTCACTATCATCGCACTGCGCGCAAGTGGACCATCGAACGTACATCCAGGTGATCCTCTGTGGTACGATGGCGACTGGATACCCAACTCTCAAAGCATTTCAGGGAAAAGATCGGGGATGTCTTGGATCAAAAGGTTCTTCCAGCGTTCAGTGATGATCCCGACCCCTAGGTATTCATCGGCCGGGGTAGCTGATCCACTGGCAACAAGAACTGCGCACACTCGACCATCAGAGTCATAGACTGGCGCGCCAGAATTGCCCTTAACGACCCGAAGGCCGATCCATACCATCCCATCTGTTACTGAAATAACCTTGCCGCACTTCTCAACTCCAACCCCAGTAATGACGCATATTGTCTGGTGTAGCTGTGGGACTTTCGTTGTTGCGTTAACCCAAGCCCCTTGGTAGGGCCTGCGACCTTTTATGGCTACCAAGCGGACGACATCGATGTCCTCGTTGGCTTCCTTGTCCACCACGACCTCGGACACGGTTAGATCCCTACGTTGTGTCTTTATAAGGTATGGCTCGGAGCCATCTTTGCAACGTACGACGTGCCGTGCAGTTATTACATGCTGAGTCGTGATGGCAAATCCGTTCCCTAGATTGTAGTTTTTTCCATGACATAGGGTGAGAACTTGGACGACCGCCCCTGACATCCTAACGTCGCCTGCACGTATGCTCCAAGGGTCTCGGCACTGGAATTGACATGCCGACAGGAGGAGTAGGTATAGAACAATGATGAACCGCACCTACTCCATTATCTCATGTAAATCAACTTCTAGCTAGGATAGCGTATTTTTAGTGCTTTTGAGGAACCAGATAGCAAGCCCCGCTATGGCAAGTAGTACGAAAGTCCCTACGATTCCACCACTAGCTCTAGCATCGGCTAGAGCAACCTGTAAGGCCGCCTTGCGCTTGGCTGCACTCTTCTCGGGGCGGAAGAACATGAGATAAGAGGTCGTGATCCCCGGTATCGATCCAACATAGGCGTTGTGCTCGTGCCAGTCGGTGAGAACCTGCTCAACAGGCTTAAGCCTTGCACCGGCCTGGATGCCTCTTTGGAAGACATGAGGATCGAGGAACTTCGTCGCTCCACCAGTTCGATCGGCTTGTGTGCCAGCCATGACCTGTTGGGCGAGGCTAAGATGTGCATCCTTGGGGGCCTTCGAGGTCGAAGCGTACCGTCCTCGCTGCTCTCCGTACTTGCCACTTGCCTCTGGGTAGGTAGACTTTGTGAGCAGCGAGGTCACCGATAAACCGCGCCGGCGAGCTTCGTTTTTGACTGCATGCCCGATCTGCGTCAAGGCGAATCGCTTCTCTAGTGCTGGCCCCCCGTAGCCCTCGGAGGCTAAGAGCCGAGCCATCGAGTACACGTCGAGTGGAAGTCCTGCTTGGGACGCCAATATTGAAGGTGAAGTAGGGATGACGAGGAGGCTCAACGCACTCCTATTTTGTTACCAGACAAGGTTGAAACTTCAAGACCACGTTTTCGTAGCTTACTGAGCATGGTATCTAATTCTACTTGCGTGAGGTCAAATGATACCCAGTTTGGCCCTTGTGCTACTGGCATATCAGGAGCATCATCCCATAGCGCTGCGGCGGTTTGTTCATTATTGATGGGAGAGAATGTATAGACCTTTGCTCGACCATTGGATGGTCCAGCCGAGCTATCTCTTTGTGATGGTCGTTCTTTGAATAATGTCATGCGCGATCCCGCGCGCCTTCTCCTTTTACCAGAACCAATCCAACCACCTTCTGTCGAAACGTAAGCTAAGCCCTCTTCCTTCGCTAGTTGTTTGAAGATCTTATAGACCTTTCGTCCATTGGTAGTATCTGGAACTTCCCAATCTATGATTGTCCACGTACCATCACGCTTTCGTTCAGTAGATGTTGAAAATGGTATAGCATCTTCGTTTAGCATACCTTTCACCCACGCTGTGACCTCGGGCTCGTAAGACTCTACGCTGATTTTCATTTAGGAATTCCTTTCCCTGTCGATAGCCGCCTAACGAAGTTGATGGCGTTGTAGCCGATTGTCGTCCAACCAAAGAAGGTTAACCAGGGCATGCGACTTTTTTTGCCTGCTTGGACCATCATGGGACCGATTACGATGACATCGAGGACTCGAACCAACTGAGCAAACGGTAGATCTCGGTACGTGGTCATCGACGTGAGATGAACCAGAGGACACCGACTAGGAGGGCTATCACCCCAAGTCCCATGCCGGCATGTTTGACAATCGAGAGCCCCCGGGACTGCGCCAACTTGGCAAGCTCGGGAGACTTGAAGTCATCTATCGGGATGTGAGGTTCACCTGGGATCGGTCTACCGTGGCGTTTGAGGGTCAAGTGCAAGTGCGGCATGGACTTTTTGATCCCTGTTGCCCCAGAGAGTCCAATCTTCTGTCCCCGCGATACGGTTGCGCCAGTCTTGACGAGCCGCCGAGACAGATGCATGTAGAGTGACTCCCACCCGCTTCCGTGGTCGAGTTTGATATACTCACCTTCGGGGCCGCCGGAGAGCTTGGACGTGATCACTCGACCCGACTCGATGGCGTAGATGGGCGTTCCAGGCGGGGCCTGAAAGTCCATGCCCTCATGAGTCTTGCCAGCTCCGCGATAGCTCCTATCTGAGCCCCAAATATCCGAAACTATTGCTGGAATCAATGGACGGACGAACGCGGGCACCGGATGCAGCTTTCCCCGGAGAGGGTACTAGAATAGTTTACCCAAAAACAGCATCCCAAGCAACAACGCAAGGAGACCGACAGCTATGTACTCGCCGAGTGATTGATAGTGAAAAACGAGAGGGATGATTGGCGGTGTGATATCGGTCGTCCGTTGGACGTGCTCGAGGAGGATTTCACGCCAAATTCGCTTTCGATCCTGCATCATGGTTCGCCTCTATAGTAGTGCGGCAGCTTGAAGCTCCGCAATGTGCTTCCACGATCTCTCAGCTACGAATTCTGGGCTAGCGCTTGAACCGATCCGGAGTCGCTGGGCTGGATCTAGAAGCAAACCCACGAGTAGATGCGCTAGCTCTTCTTGTGTGTTCCACAAGACTACGTTCGGTGCGTTGCTCTGGTAGATCGGGGTGTTCTTAGCCAAGACTGGAAGCCCATAGGCGATGGCGTCAGCCACCTGCCCCGATGCCGAGTATGGTCCTAGCTCTGGATCTCGAGCGTTCAGTTGGTGGCCAAGGATAATATAGTCGGCGTCGCCAAACTTGAGGTTCTCTTGGAATCCAAGGTTGAGCTCGACGAACTCATGGAGTCCAAGTGCCGCGATGGTCTGTTGCAACGCTACAACGTAGTCGTGGTGCCTGTACTCGCCCACGATTCGGAGTCGTACGATTGGGTGATCTAGATGACTTAGGGCCTGGGCGAATCCATGAAGGATGTCGATGTGCGCCTTGCTAGGAGAGATGAAGCCTGGAACGAGCCCAACCACTAGCTCATCGTGGATTTTTGCTAGTCTAGGAACCGGCGTGATTCCATGGGGAACCATGATTGGTTCCCAGGTTTGGTGCCACGATTTCAGCATCAATGCAGCGGCATAGCTATGGACGAACGTCACTGGAGCGAAGGGCGGTGCCCGGAAAAAGCTTACCTGCTTCGGTGGCGGTAGAACGGTGTGCAATGTGAGCGCGACCCGGATGTGCTGGCGGACGGCTGCCATGAGAGTCCACAGATCTTGATTGTCGGGGAAGATCCCAAACTCGTGTTGGATCCAAAGCACGTCGGGGCGCTGGGAACTCGAGTGCAGGAGCTTGACTAGGTTCGAGAGCGGCTGTGTGCGGTACCAACAGCGGAAGACGGGGATGCCTCCCTTGTCAACCTTCTCGAGTTTGCCAGGTCCGTCGATCTCGGCGAGGATCGTGACTCGATGGCCTAAATCAACAAGCGCGTGGGCTAGATTCTCACAGTAGTGCGCGATTCCACATCTTGCTGGTGGATAAGTAGAGAGGAACGCAATATCCAAGCCCATGGACTTAACCTGTTTTTGGTTCCTCTGTTGCAGCCTTTGCAACCACAGCATCCTTGATGGCGCGGATGAAGTCCAAGCACTGTTCCGAGATGGGTCCAGCTCGATACCCTTCTATGATGCGTCCATCCAGGCCACGACCTAACGGCTTACTAATAGACTCTTTCATAATGTCATAGTCATTTGGGTGAAGCCTAACTACGGTTCCAGCAGGTTGTTCCTTGAATGCCATACGGATAGCTCGACGAGATTCGATCGCCTGATCTGTCTTACCGAAGCGGTCATCTTGTAGCACGACGTTGCAGAGGAACTTGTAGAAGCTCCACTTATCACCCGTCTTGGCTTCGGTAACCTCGTCCACGAACTCGACATCGGGCGGTACTGTAATTTCACGCATGGTCCTCTTTCTCATGTAGGACGCACTTCGCCGCTCCCGGCGGGTGCGGGCGTCCTTACCCATGGATGCACCGTCTCACCATGGGATCCATAGTCAAGAAAAAAATTTAGGGTAGGTGCCAGAATGGGTGCTTATCGCCTATCTGGTAGGTTTCATACTCGTGCTGTGAGACCTCGAGCTCCTCGGTTACACAGTCGAGGTACTGACAACGCTTGACGGTGAGGTAGTATCTAGCTGGATGGCGTATTACACGATAGCTGTGTAGGAATCTATTACTTGTTATATGTTCATGTTGGATACGTTTTTTAGTAACGTAGTGTTGTTGGCTAGTAGTGCAGTTGAGCGTGAAGATGAATAGTGCTGATCGAATCACACGCGGTTCAGCAACTTCGTGATGATGCCTGTGAGTTGTCCGCGTTCAGCCAGTGTGAGCTCAACTAGAGCATCCATGCTCTTACTTTGACGGTCGATGATCGTTCCGTCTGAGTATTTCGTTACTACTGTCGCGTGGATCTTGCCCGAAACCGTAAATGTCACTTCACATGTACCATGTGTTCGATCAATGACTGCCTCAACCTTTCGTTGTCTAACACAAGCTGTACAGAGATTACCTGATGGAGAAGTAGGAAGGTCGGTTTCGCCAAGTATAGCTGCCCAGTCTGGTAGCGCTGAACGGTCTGCATGCTTTGGATCGCTACATACGATGGCGGTCATGAGATCCGGATGTCTGTGACGATGACACCATGCTTCTCGTAGTACTTGCGATCGGCGCCGAGGATGAGCTGGTTGACGTTCATCTTCTTTAGCAGGAATAGGTCAACCTTTTTCCACATTGACGATTCTAGGTCCGGACCGATGATGATCGGAGCGTCGATGATCGTGCATCGTCTTTCACGAATTGGCACCTTGATCTCGATGCCGTAGCGGTTGCGTAGATCGACCAGCTCCGTGTTTTCGGCCTCAGCGCAAGGAGTGCAAAGCCAGCCATGAGCATACGTAGGTGGGGGCTGGTCGTGCCGGTAGCCGATTACCTTGTCGCAGTCAGGGGCGGGGCAGCGGAGCTCCCACCCACCACGGTAGGCTACGATGGACATCTTCCGCTTGACGACGATGATTCGTCCGTCAGGGTGCTCGATGATGGGTGTGCCCTGCCCATCGTTGTCGAGCTCAAGGATTTGATGGGCGCAATCGTTTCTAATCCACGGGTGAGGCTGCTTCTCTCTGACGAGGCGCTTTTCAAGTCGTGTAACAAACATTTTTAGCCTCCAGCTTGAACAACGTTGCCATCCGTGCCCGCTACTCCGGCAAGGCCATTTGTACCGCCAGCACCGCCGCCCGTACCGACTGTGCCTGCCGCGCCGCCGCTTGCTGTGGGCGCCGTCCCGGATCGGGAATTAGCTATTGAAAAAACATAGCCACCACCGCCGCCAGCTCTACCTGAACTTGCACCTTCTCCGCCACCGCCACCACCACCACCATTGCCGGCTGCCATGCCGTTGGCGGTTCTGTTGTTGCCGGTCCATTGTCCAGTAAGGAGTGATACCAAGGCACGAAAAGTGCCACCACCAGCGACCGTAGTAACGACGCCACCTGCCGCACCAGCGCCCCTTGTGCCTGCTGCTGAGCCATCACCACCGTTGCCTCCTGCTCCACCGCCTGAGCCGGCACTCTCTGCAAAGCTCCCTGGTGCTGTACCCGCCGTGCCATCACCGCCATCGCCACCATTGCCACCAGCTCCACCTCCATTATTACCCCTAAGAGTGCCTGTCCCTGCTCCTGCACTACCACCGCTGCCGCCAGCACCACCGCCAGATCCAGTAGCGCCATTACTTCCAACGGTTCCATTGTTGACGATAGAACCACTATTAGCGATGACTGCCGTAGCCATAATGCGGAAGTCAGCGGTAGTTAGCACGACAGCAGCATTAACAACCAAATTAGTCGCTACTAAATCAGCCGATCTCGTAGTATTCACGCTGATCGTCGTAGCGCCGTCATTACCGTCTCCGAAGAAAACAGTAAGTAGGGCGCCGGTTCCACTAAGTCCTGGCATTCTTGGCTCCTATGCTGCTGGCGACTCGGCTATGACAGTGATTGTTCCATCGCTCCAGAGGACAACATACTGCGTTCTATTGTTAGGAGTTGCTAAGCCGTTGTCACGGGCATAGACCCTGATCGCATCGGCGGCTGGATTCGCCGGTACTGCGATCTCAGCAAACTGCATAAAGCCGCTAGTGCCTGTGAGTTGGATACCTGCGTTGGCAGTAGCAGTCAAGGTAACGTTGGTGGCAGAGATCGAAGCTGGTGTTCCTGTTGCGATGTCAGCAAATGCACCATTGTTGTTGGAGATCTGGAGTGTGTTTGTACCCGTGTTGTACTGAAGTACACCTTCATTGGCCCTTGCTGTACCAGCACCAGTGAGGACCAAACCTGCATCGAATCGAGCATCGCCTGCATCGACGATGATGGCATAGGTTCGAGTGAGCGTGACTGATCCTGCGGCTACTGGTGCAGCAGATATGTAGAGTGTCGCGGCCGCATCGATAGTGACAGCCGAGGTGTCGGTGATGGTGATCTGTGCTAGTGAAATTGAAGCTGCGGCCGGTACTGTTGTAACCTGAGTCGTACCCGTCACGGTCAGGGTGTGGGCCGGAACTTCGATTCCAACGTAGCGCATCGAGGTCGCGCTCGACAGCGTTGGACCACTGGTCCCGAGTCTCATTATGATCGCGTTCGTGATTGTCGCGTTCGTGCCCTGAGTTGGCGCGCGGTCGATTTCCATGGAGACGGCGCTGGTGATTGTCGAAGCTCCAGTGAATGCGTATGTCGGTATCGCGATTCTGAAGGCTCGTTGAGTAGTAATGGCTCCGGTTGTATTCTCTTTAGTCTGTCCAAGATTGAATATGACCTCAGAAACTTCGACGCCTATTCCTCGTTGAGTGTTGGCAGCACCAGTGATACGGAATAGCTCGGACGAATTAGTTGCATTTCTAACGGGTTGCACTACTTGAAGATCAGCCGTCAACGTTTCAGTGTTGCCGATACCGAACCGGGCTCCCGTGTCGATGATCATGTTGATCGTCGTGACGGTCGTTGCTAGTGGATCGGCATCGCTAGAACCGACGATCACGAAGTTGTCGGTAGATCTATGCCAAATGAACGGCCGGTCAAGCCGGGAGGCTTCAGCAGTGCCAGAACTACCACAACCAAGGAGCATTCTAGGCACGCCTGGTGAGTTTTCGATGTTGATCGAACCGCCATAGCGGAGGACACCTGCGGTAGTGATAGCGTAGTTGGCATCCGCAAGACCCTTGACATAGAGCTGCGGGGTTGTCGGTCGGCCACCACCATTTGTATCGAAGTTATCAACGAACATCCGGCCGTCTTCGGCAATGCGAACGGCCTCACGCATCGTTCCCGATACGTTGGTCGTGTAGAAGCCGAGGTAACCTGATGTTTCCGCGTCAACGCCAGTCGTCTTGGCACCACGGATCGCTGCAAGCATGCCGATATTGCCAGTACCCGTGCGCGTGCCTGCGAAGCCGATGATCGGTCCAACATCGGCAGCGTCCGTTGTCGTCGTGACCATGAGGACGGTCGCGTTCGTGAGTGCCTGGTTGGCAACGCTCGTCCCTGTAAACGGGTTGGTGCCGCGGACCTCGAGTGACGTATTCGGCGCGGCTGTAAGAACGCCAAGTCGGTTGTTCGTATCGTCGAAGAAAAGACTTGCATTGTCTTGTGCTAGAACACCATCAGCTCCAACGAATACGACACTACCTGCAGTGAGGGTATCAACGATGACCGTGGAGGAAAACCGTCCTGATCCAGTGACATGTAGAGCTTGCGCTGGGGTAATGTTACCTATACCGAGGCGGTTGTTGGTGTCGTCCCAGAAAAAGTTGGCGTTGTCCTGCTGAAGGATACCAGCAGCACCAGCGAATAGAACAGAACCCGCTGTTGCATCGGTGATACTACCACCGATGGCCATACCCTCGGCAGCGGCACTAGCGTTAAGAACTTTGATAAACATGATCGGTTAATCTCTCATACGTTGGTAGCCGTCCATTCGTCCACGCTTGATGCATTCCAAACTTCTACTACGGCTGTACCGCTGACGGATACCCATTCGATCAAGTTGTCCTCTCCATCTATGCGTTCTACTACGAGTGGCCACCAGGTACCGGCGGTTAGCCGTTGTCGGATGATGCCAGCTCCACGACTGGCCAATGCCAACCCATGAGTAATACGGATAGCAGATTGGGCGTTCACGACGAACAAGATCGGCGCTGTAGGGATGGATGTAATGGTCAAGGTCGCCACGGTAGTCGTAAGGCTGAACGAACGACATGGGCCGAACTTGGACGCCATGTAAGAGCCGAGTAGATTCGACATGGCTATCTCCCCCGTCCAACGTACTCGCGTAAGCCGCACACGATCATTTCACCTAGATTTTTCAAAATCACTAGCCAATCTGGGAGCGGCTGTAGGCAGTACGAAACACGTTCGGCTGCACTCGCGTCTGACCCTAGGTAGAGCTTAGCACCTGGTGGAATGAGCAACTCGACGGGGGTGCCGGTAGGAAGGGACATGCCAGCGCCGGATGAAATTGGGAAGAGATCCGATGTACTTCCAAAAACGACCGTCCCGGAGGTTTCCTTGATGAGCGTTAACCGTACCC
>Ga0137829_10080075_pt1 | contig 18158 bp, 17 predicted proteins | sample OV2TP2_FD_97737 | JGI IMG/M metagenome (GOLD analysis project Ga0137829, IMG submission 97737) | reverse complement strand
CTCAGGCAATGCCAAGCGAATCCTGGGGCCGTGAAACTTTTTCAGGCCCTCCATCGTATTATCTAGAGGGGACATCTGGCTGCGATAAATGGACAGTGGAATCAATGAAGGAGGTTCTTGATGCTGGCCCATAGAAGGATCTTCTGGTTTTGTGGTGTAGCCCTTGCTATTCTGGTAGTCGCCTGCGCTCCCTCGGCACAGCCCGCTGCGCCCGCGGCTCCTGCAGCTCCCGCGGCGGCGCCCAAGGCCCCGGCACAGCCTGCTGCACCAGCAGGCGCTGCACCTGCAGCAGCACCTGCGGCTCCGGCAGCGCCCGTAGCAGCAGCCGCACCTGCAGCACCCAAGCCCGACCAACCACGATATGGTGGAGCACTGGCTTATGCCAGAAGTACTGCTCAGTTGAATCACCTGGACCCCATCCAGTTTACCGCGATCAGCACCCACGAGGTTGTGAACGGGGTGTATAGCCGCCTGGTAAAGTTAGACTGGAAGGACACACCAGAAAATGTGATCCTTGTCCCCGACCTGGCGGAGAGCTGGCAAGTAAGCAAGGACGGCCTTACCCTGACCTTCAACCTGAGGAAGGATGCCCGCTTTCAAAACATAGACCCTGTTAATGGCCGTGAAGTAACCTCTCAGGATGTGAAGTACTCTTTCGAGAGGGCAGCCTATGACCCTGCCAGCTTGTTCCAAAGCAGCTATCGGAACGTGGACCATTTTGAAGCGCCCGATAAGTACACCTTTGTCATCAAGATGAAGAGCATTGACGTCGAGCTTTTGACGTTGCTTGGGGCCAATCGCGCCTGGATTGTACCCAAGGAGGTAGTGGAGAAGTACGGCAATCTCAAGACGGTCCTCATTGGCTCCGGCCCCTTCGTCTTCGATAGATGGGTGAAGAACGTGGCGGTATTCTTGAAAAAGAACCCCAACTATTATGTTAAAGGCGAGCCATATGTAGATGAGTACCAATGGCTTATTATTCTTGACCCTCAGACCCGCATCACCGCTTTTCGCACAGGCAAAACCTGCTGTCTATCAGGGATGTTCGCAAATGAGTTCAAAGACATTAGCAAAACCAACCCTGAAGTACAGTCGCGCAGACTACTGTCAGCCCGACAAATAGGGTTGGGCATGAACTACAGCAACCCAATCTTCAAAGACATTCGCCTCCGCAAAGCCCTGGTGCTTGCTGTAAATAGAGAAAAGTTCTTGGAAGTAGCCTATGAAGGGGATGGGGTATTGAGGGGACCCATCACTGGCGAGTTTGCCGCTTGGGCAATCCCTCAGCAAGAGCAGAAGAAGCTCTGGCCTCAGGACTCCGCCCAGGCGAAGAAGCTCCTGGAGGAGGCTGGCTATAAGCAGGGCTTGACCCTGGAGCTTCTACACTCTGCTGGGGCAGGCATTGATAGAGACCAACTAGTGGCCCTACTCACAGAGTGGTATAGGCAGATTGGAGTCACAATAAAGGTAGACATATATGAGCGGACTATCCAGAGGAGAAAGCAGGACGCGGGCGACTACAAGCACCTGGTCCTTGGCTCAGACTCTCAGGTTACGCCTGAGGCTCGGTTAACCCAAAACTTCCGAACTGGCGGTAACAAGAACATGAGCCAGATCTCTGATCCCAAGCTGGACAAATGGATAGACGATATGGCCTCAACGGTAGATGATGAAGAGCGGAGGAAGATGGCCCTGGACATTCAGCGGTTCATCTTTGAAAACTTCTTTTACACGGTCAACTGGGCTGATGTTTATGTTTATGACCTGTGGCAGCCATGGGTTAAGGCGTACAAACCACTAAAAGCCGAAGCTGCCGCATTCAACTATTCCACAGTTTGGCTAGCCAAGTAGCCCACTGTGCATGTTCGTACCAATCGGTTCTTAGGAGCTATACCAGGCCCGCTCATGTCCTTCGACCAGCTCAGGATGAGCGGGCCTATTACAGCTACGGGAGGCCGTTTAATATCATCCGAGCGATCCCCCTTGCCCCCTTTCCTTCGGCTAGCTCAGGACAGGCTCTTTTCTGGAAGGGGGGCAATCCTTCCCTTTGGGAAGGAGAATCTGGGGGACACCCCAAGTTATCTGAAGGGTGACTTACTTGTAGGACAACCTGCCCATCAGGGTAAATAACCCCCGTTCTTGAAGGAGGAATCAGACATGGCTTCGCTTAGCCGGAGGCTTGCCGATTTTCTTGGCGAGCTCACTTTTGAGGACCTCCCGCCCCAGGTAGTAGACAAGGTAAAGGCCCACACCCTTCACAAGCTCTCCACGGCCTTGTGCGGTTACGCTCTCCCAGAGAACCGAAAACTGGCCGATATGATAAAGCGGGAAGAGACCCCAAAGAGAGGCGGGGCCACCATTCTGGTCGATGGAAGTAAGGCCACCAGGATGGGCGCTGCTTTTGCTAATGCCAACATAATGCGGGGTTTCGGTCAAACGGACTCCTATAAGCTGGTCGCTCACCCTGGCTCCACCGTCATGCCTGCTGCTTTTGCCATGGCCGAGACCGAGCAGCGCTCTGGCAAGGACTTTATCGTTGCGGTGGCTGCGGGCTACGAGATCATAGAGCGACTGGCTGGGGATTTTCTTCCCTCTACTCAAGCCCGAGGCTTCCGTGCGGGGCCTGTATATGGGATTTTCGGTGCAGCCGTGGCAGCGGGAAGGCTCCTGCGACTGGACCGGGACCAGATGAACAGCGCCATCGCCCTGTCGGTTAACATGGCGGCAGGGAACCTTCAAGGGCGCTACAGCGGGGGCGGTGGGGAGGGCACGGCCCACGAGCCAGCCGCCACGCGTAACGGCATGCTAGCCGCCCTACTAGCTAGGGATGGGGTAAAGGGAGGCGAGACCACCCTGGAAGGCGAGGCGGGCTTCTACCACTCCTACGCCGGCAGCAACAAAGGGAAGCTCATCGATGCCTTTACGGGAAGAAGATACACTGATATTCAGGCGGTGGCTCAGGGTCTCGGTCAAAGATGGGAGCTAATGAACACGGTGATGAAAATCTACCCCACTGGAGGGCCCAATGAGCCCATGGTGGACCTGGCTGCTGAACTGGCTATCAAACACAAAATAGAACCCGACGATATCGCCTGGGGTGAGATCGAAGTCAACTGGATCGAAGCTCTGCGCCCGAGCCCTGCCTTTCGCCCTCCTGGAGGGCTTGGGCCTCATGTTGGCAGCCTGGAATATTTCTGTGCATATGGCATAGCCAAACACACCTATCCAGTCATTCGTCCCTTCACTTCTATGGGCCACAGCCGCGGAGAGAGGCAAGAGGACCCGCCCGAAGTCCTGGAGCTCATGGAGCGATTCATCGTGAGGCTGTCGCACACCCGCAAACCGCTCGCTTCAAAGATAACGGTCCATACCAAGGATAGGAAAACCTATTCCATTGAGGGCACAGGCGACGAGTTCAAATGGGACCTAAAGACGGAGCGTGAACGGATTGTGGCCCTGGTCCCCGGTATGGCGATCTCTGCGGCCCAATTCCAAGGGCTAATGAAAACGGTCTCCAGGCTGGAGGAGCTTGATACCATTGACCCCATAATAAACCTCACCCTCATTCCTACGAAAATGTCATTCTTCACCCCGATGCTATCGGGGTGAAGAATCTGGGGTGGAGTTACGGCCCCACAGCCCCAGACCCTTCGTCCCGATGTATCGGGACTCAGGGTGACACATTAGCCGGCTTTGTTGCAACGACTTCCTGCATCATGACATCTCATTAGGTGGCTTTTCGTTGGGCTTGACAATGCGAGGGCGTTATGATAGCGTTCTCAGCTAGGAGCTGCTCCTCACCTCACATCATGTGATGCCCTCAACAAGCGGCTTACAGCAAGAAGGAGGATGCCAATGAAAAGCCTAAGGACTCGGACCACTCTTGGTATACTTTTAGTCGCCTTGCTCGCGCTTTTAGCCTGCGCGCCGGCGGCGCAGCCCGCGGCGGCCCCCGCAGCCCCAGCGGCGCCTGCTGTTGCCCCTAAAGCACCCGCTCAACCACAGGCTCCAGCCCCGGCGGCAGCAGCCGCAGCGCCCCGAGCTCCATCAGCACCCGCTCCAGTAGCAGCCCCGGCCCCCGCAGCTCCTAAGGGTCCGCAACGAGGGGGCATTCTAAACCACTGGTTCTCCGCTGAGGTACCCCGCCTGGACCCTATTTTGTTGACAACTGCAAGCCTCGCATATCGGATCGGGGGCGTTTATACGCGTTTGATTCGGCACAAGACGGGGCCAGAGGTACAGCCTGGCGAGATCATCCTGTTGCCTGACCTGGCTGAGAGTTGGGCGGTTTCACCGGATGGACTGACCTTCACCTTTCACCTCAGAAAAGGGGTAAAGTGGCAGAACCTACCCCCTGTTAATGGAAGGGAGTTCGTGGCTGACGATGTGATATGGTCCTACAATCGCATCAAAACCCCGGGTTCGGTCTATGCTTCCTGGTTCAGGCAGACAGAAAAGTTAGAAGCCCTCGACCGATATACGGTGAGGATAACCAACAAGGAGCCTATTGCAACCTTTCTCCTACGCATTTCTGATCCCTATGCAATGATAATGCCCAGGGAAGTCGCCGAGGCAGACGGCGACCTGAAGAAGCGGGCTATTGGCACAGGTCCTTTCATATTGACGGAACGAGTGGAGAACGTGATCACCAAGCTGAGGCGCAATCCCAACTATTGGGAAGCAGGCATACCCTACCTGGATGGATATGACGTCTACGTCATTCTCGAACAATCCGCCGCACTAGCTGCCTTCAGGGCGGGCAAACTGGACATCGTAGGTGCCAGTAGCAAACAGGAGAGGGAGTCTGTTCTTAAGTCGAGACCTGATGCTCAGGTAATACAAACCACTGGGTTAGGTTGGTCCAAGTTCATATTTAGGACTGACAAGGAGCCCTGGAACAACCAGAAATTGCGGCAAGCCATTTCTGTAGCTATGGACCGCCAGGGGGAGTTAGACACCCGTTTCAACGGCGAGGGGAGGATGCAAGGTCCCATACCACCGTATCCAGGTTGGGCGCTGCCTGTAGAGAAGCTAGGGGAGGCATCCAAATACTATAAGTATGACCTTAACTATGCTAAGCAGCTCCTGGCAGAGGCTGGCTATCCTAATGGCATTGGCGACCTGCTGTTCACCACACCCCCTACAGCCTCATGGACGGATCGAATCTACTACTACAATGGCAACTGGCTGAAGGCAGGCATCAAGTTCAAAATCCAGTTGATGGAATACGCCGAGTTCCTAACTAAGCCGTACGTTGCCAAATATGAAGGGGCCTCATATATACCTGGCGGTCCCGGGGCAGCGGATCCGGGCGAATACTTACAGCTACTATGGCACCCTTCTTCTGAGTTATACAATACTTCCCACGTCAATGATCCCTTTGTCACTAAGATAATTGACGAGCAGAGCCGAATCCTGGACGAGAACAAGAGGAAGAAGATCATCCAGGACTTACAGCTATACTTGGCCGAGAAGATGTATTACGTGCCTTTGCCAGGCCCGCTCGGTTATACCCTGGTTAATGCAAGAGTTAGGGGATACATGCCAACCACGACTCAAAATGGAGGCGACGTATGGAGGTATGTATGGATAGAGGGCGCTAAGTGAGCCGAGGCTTACCGCCAGAAGCACTTAGATTTACAGCATGTTTTTGGTGAGGGGTTAAGATGCAGCAATATATTGCTAGAAGACTGCTCTTCGGCGTAATTGTCTTCTGGATCGTCGGCGTCTTTATCTTCTTCCTCGTGCGTTTCCTTCCAGGCGACGCGGTGTATATGCTCATGGGAGAGGACGTCACTGCTGATCCTAAGGCCATAGCCGCGGTGCGAAAACAGTTAGGCCTGGATAAACCGATCCATGAGCAGTTTTTTGCTTGGGCAGGTGGAGTGTTTAAGGGTGACCTGGGCAGCTCCCTCCGAACAGGCGAGCCAGCGGTACAGAGGATCCTTGGCCGGCTGCCCGTGACCTTTGAGTTGATGGCCCTTGCCATGGTCTTCGGCATACTCATAGCCATACCAGTAGGAGTGCTTTCGGCCATACGGCAAGACTCGGCCTTAGATAACACCTTGCGAGTCGTTTCAATCACTCTACTGGCCATGCCCGCCTTTTGGATCGGCACGATGTTGCTGGTTTTTCCTTCCATATGGTTTCAGTGGGTGCCCCCCCTTGGCTTTACCAATTTTTGGCAGAACCCCGGGGATAATCTTTTGCAGGTCGCCTTCCCAGTTTTTGTTCTGGCGACACACCTATCCGTGAGCATGATGCGGATGATGCGCTCTTCACTACTAGAGGTTTTCCGTCAGGATTACATACGGACTGCCTTTGCGAAAGGGCTCAAGGAGGCGGTGGTAGTTGGGAGACACGCCCTGAAGAATGCCTTGATCCCAGTGGTCACCCTGGCCGGGTTGTCTGTCGGACGATTGCTGGGAGGTACTGTGATCCTTGAGAGCATCTTCTCCATACCGGGCGTAGGGAGGCTTTTCCTTGAGGCTGTCACGAATAGGGATTATACCCAGGTGCAGGCGATTATTCTCTTTTATGCCCTCGTATTTGTTGTGATGAATCTCATCGTAGACATCATGTACGCCTGGCTAGATCCAAGGATCAAATACCGGTAACCAGATCGGGGAAAGGGTGTGAAAGGCAACTATGGCCAGAGGAAATGGTAACGAGTTGTCGGAAAGCGTCATAACCATAGAGGCACCTCTAAGGGCCAGGAGGCTCAAGTGGAGGCCTTTGCTTCAAACAGCAAAGAGGAAACCCGTAGGTACTGTTTCAGCGGCAGCGATACTGGTTTTAATCCTTGTCGCCATTTTCGCCGATTTTCTGGCTTTGCATGATCCTACAAGCACTGGTCCAGAGGGGGCGTTAGCCCCACCAAGCCTCCGATACCCTATGGGGGGAGACCATCTTGGGCGAGATATCTATAGCAACATAGTATATGGAGCACGACTCTCTCTTGCCATCGGCATAGTCAGTGTCGCTCTGGGGAAAACGGTGGGTTCAACCCTGGGGATTGTATCAGGGTATTTTGGTGGGAAAGTGGATTTTACACTGCAGCGGTTTGTGGATGCCTTTATGGCTTTCCCTACCTTAATCCTGGCAATAGCGATAGTGGCTTTTTTGGGAAACAATCCCATTAATGTGACTATTGCTATTGCTATTACCACTATGCCTAGCACTTCCAGAGTAGTCAGAGGAGCCGTTCTTTCGGTCAAAGAGAATGCTTACGTAGATGCGGCGAGGGCCATAGGATCAAGCAATCTACGAATCATGGCCTATCATGTTCTACCCAACGTGATGGCGCCCATTATCGTTTTAGCCAGTATTGCCCTGGGCGGCGCTATCCTGGCTGAAGCCTCTCTGGCCTTCCTGGGGTTGGGCGTGCCACCACCGACACCGTCATGGGGTAGGATGCTAGGAGGCCAAGCGATAAACTACATGGTAGCGGCACCGTGGATGCTTATCTTCCCCGGCCTTGCCATCACTACAGTGGTGCTGGCCTTCAACCTCCTGGGAGACACCGTTCGTGACATTCTGGACCCAAGACTAAGGGGCGGCGGATAAAGACTTGAAATAGTGCTCTAGTCCAGAAACAAATGAAAGTACTCACTGTTTGCATCGGGAGGTGAGGCTATGGACGCTTTGGTTCTTGGCGGGACAGGTCCGACTGGCCCCTACATCGTAAATGGCCTTTTGGAGCGGGGCTATGAGGTAACCATTATGCACGGCGGCTTCCATGAGGCGGAGTTCGCTGGCCCCGTAGAAGATCTGCACGGGGATGTCCATTTCAAGGAGAGTCTGCAAGAGACCTTGGGGAACCGCACCTTTGATCTGGTCATCTTCACGTACGGCCGACTGTTGACTACCGCAGAGTTCATGGTTGGAAGGACTGGCCATTTTATTGCGGTAGGCAGTCACTATCTAGGCGGGAGGCCGGGACCCCGGGACCCCCGCTGGGGTCCTCTAGGGCGCCCCTTCCTAGTCACCGACGACAACAGACTGCCACCCGACCCCCCTTCGAGCGGCCTCAGTAACCGCATACTCGATGCCCTGGAGAGGCTCATGGAGCTGCACCGGGAAGGCCGTTACAGTGCCACTTACATCGGCTATCCCAACATCTACGGGCCACGTGCGCCAGCCCCGGAGGATTGGTGCGTCGTAAAGCGGATCCTTGACGGTCGGCGGCAACTAATAGTAGCCGATGGCGGCATCAAGATCCATCAGCAAGGATATGCGGAGAACGTCGCCGAATCTATCCTGGTAGCCGTAGACAAGCCAAGAGAGTCAGCAGGGGAGACATTCGTTGTGGCTGAGCAGCCCCTCTACACCATACGCCAGTGCATCGAGCTTATATGCAAGACAATGAACTGGGAGATGGAGCTGGTGGACATGCCATATCCCCTGGCCAAATCTTGTCATTATCTGTGGCACAGTGGCCCAGCACATGATGTATGTGACGATAGCAAGATCCGCAAGGTCCTGGGCTTCAAGGAGATTGTCCCCGTGGGTGAAGCTAGAATCCGCACCGTTAAATGGCTCGTGGAAAATCGTGAGAAATATAGCAAGGAGTGGGAGGAGCAGATAGACGAGACCTTCGACTATGAAGCCGAGGACGAGCTTATTCGTCGCTGGAAGGAGACGTACCACAAGCTAGCTGAGGTTGAATTTCACGGCAAGCCTGCAGCGCACAGATATCGCCATCCCAGGACGGCGGGAGAGGCATGGCGCAGGCCAGAGCACACCAGGCGCTTCGGAGAGCGACCGCTCGAATACTACTAATCGGCCAACAAGTTCCTAGCCTCCTGTGTCCTTCCAAGGACCAACCTGCCTTATCGTTACCAATGCCGAGCGGGCTAAGAACCTCAGCAGAAACCGGCCTATGTCACTGGAGCTCAAGGTATGCCAACGGGACGGAACAACTACACCATGTTCGCCCGCCCGGGGTGGGCTTGACCTTTGAGGATGCGTATGAGTTCAAGAGCCCGGAGCGTGAGGTGTGTGAGATGGCGGGTGTTTCCCAGAAGGACATAAGTGCCCTCTACATGTACGATGCCTTCAGCACCAACCTGTGGATGGTGCTGGAGAGGTTTGGCTTCTGCCCTCCTGGGGAAACTCACAAATGGGTCGATGATTACGCTGGCTTGTCGTGAGTAGCGCCGATCAGATAATTCAACTTACATATTGTTGAGGACAGGGGCTTTTGATTCTGGGATTTGGGGCACATGCTCCGCTCATGGTGAGCTAGTCGAACCATATGAGCGGAGCGCAGTTCAGGAGTCCGCTCACGCCCTTCGACTAGCTCAGGGTGAGCGGACAAGAACCTACCGCTGGACAATCGAAAAACCCTGTTGTTGAGGAGGGGATCATGGACGGACCGCTGGCTGGAGTCAAGGTGTTCGACCTCACTGTTGCTGGGGTGGGCCCCTGGGCATCCAAGCTCCTGGGAGAAATGGGGGCCGAGGTGATTCACGTGGATGCCCCAAGCATTGGTTTTACAAACGCTCTGCCCACGGTTCGGGGGATGAGCCTTCTGATGATCATATGCAACTATAATAAGCGCGGCATTTTCCTGGATCTGAAGGCGCGCCGAGACCGCCTTGTTGCCTATAGGCTCCTGGAGAGCTGTGACGTGTTCCTTGCCAACATGCGTCCAGGCGCTGTCGACAGACTAGGGCTGAGCTACGACGAAGTGTCTAAGATAAATCCCAGGATAGTCTATTGCCTGGCCTCTGGGTTTGGCGAGAGGGGACCGATGGCACCAGTTCCAGGGGCAGCTCCACAAATCTCGGCATTCTCCGGTTGGTCCAGCACAACCGGAGAGCGAGGGAAGCCTGGCGAGTTTTTCCGGCACTCAGCCCACCTAGACTTCAATACCAGCGCCTATATCGTCGAAGGAATATTGCAGGGGTTATTGCACCGGGAAAGAACCGGGATAGGGCAGAAAATTGAGGTGGACATGACCAGCGCGGCTATATCCCTCCAGACCTCTCGTTTTGCGGAGTTCTTTGCCACGGGCAAGACACCCCCTTCTATGGGTAGCACTGTCACCACCACTGTGCCGCACCAGGCATTCTTATGTCAGGACAAGCAGTACATTATGGTAGGCGTGGTCGAGGATGACCAGTGGCTCCGATTCTGTAAGGCCATTGGCAATGAGGAGCTGGCTAAAGACCCCCGCTTTGCTTCCAACCCGCTGCGCGTGCAAAATCGAGAACTCCTAATCCCCATTCTGGATCACGTCTTCGTTGCTAAGCCTATAAGATGGTGGGAGATCAGACTAACGGAGGCTCAAGTGCCCAATGGCAGAATCCGGGGCTTCGAGGAGCTCCGTTGGCATCCTCAAATAGTAGAGAATGAGCACATGGTAAAAATGACCACCCCCAGGTGGGGCACCTTATACGTCGATGGCATGCCGTGGAGGTTCAGTGGGACCCCAGGAAGCATGAGGCCGGGATTCGTGCCAGGAGAACACACGGAAGAGGTGCTCAGAGAGCTGGGCATGGTGTCAGAAGGCTAGCCCTCCAAAGCTCAAAGCCCGCAGGAGGTGAACATGTCCGGAGCCTTATCGGGATTTAAGGTGGTTGATATTACCCGCGGATTATGTGGCCCCTATTGTTCTATGCAATTAGGAGACGCGGGAGCAGAAATAATCAAGGTGGAGCCACTCCAAGGGGACAGCGCTCGCCTAATGGGACCTCCTTTCATCGGAGACGAGAGTGCCGTGTATCTGGCGCTAAACCGCAACAAGAAAAGCGTAGTCCTTGACATTTATAAGAAAGAGGGAGGGGATATCCTCATCAAACTCATCAAGAATGCCGACGTGTTCATTGAGGACCTCGGGCCAGGACAGCCCGAAAAGCTAGACATTGGGTATGATCAACTGAAGCCCATCAATCCAAAGCTCATTTACTGCGCCATTAGCGCCTTCGGTGAGAAAGGACCTATGGCAAACCAACCTGGCTCTGAGCTGGTGGTCCAAGCCATGGCCGACTATACCAACTCCTTGGGAGCGATAGGTGCGCCTCCAGTACGTCTTGGGACAGATGTGGCGAACACAAACACTGCCGTTTTCGCCTTCCAAGCGATTGTAGCAGCCCTGTTTCATCGAGAGAGGACAGGCCAAGGGCAACGGGTCAGCACCAGCATGCTTGGCTCTTTAATGCACATGAGAGGTGTGTTGTGGGGAGCCCAAAGCGATCCCGTAGATTCTTGGGGTGATGGGCACCACCAAGATAACTATATTATGCCACCGGAATACACTTATAAGACCAAGGATGGGCATGTTTTTCTATCTTTCGGACAGCACGACTCTTCCGACCCGGACGCCTATCAGAAACTCTTAGCGGAGCTTGGGCTCACGGAGATGTTGGAGAAAGACCCCCGGTTCAAGGTCGCCAGGCAGGTCCTCGGAACTGTCTCTAGATATGCCTGGGAGGTCAAAGGGATCTGGGAAGAAAAGTTTAAGAATATGTTGACTCAGGAGGTCATTAACCTATTCGAGAAGTACGGGGGGCTTGCCATGCCCGTGAGCAACTACGAAATGGTGGCGTCCCACCCGCAGGTCCAATTGCTTCAAATGATCCGAGAAATGGACCACCCCAAATTAGGTAAGATTAAACAGACAGGCATCCCATGGCGCCTGTATGGCTCGCCGGCCGAATTCCAGAGCCCGCCGCCTGCTTTGGGAGAGCATACCCAAGAGGTTTTATCGAAGCTGGAGCTATCAGAAGAGGACATTCAGCACTTGAGGGAGATAAAGGTTACGCTATGACAAATGGTGGATCATGTCGAACCGTTACCTAAGTAGCTCTGGCGTAGCTGCCTCATGTCATCCATCCCCCTATCCCCCTTCCTTGCAAGGAAGGGGGGAAAATTATATCTGGGGGACACCCCCAGACCCCCGCCAGAGGGGCGAAACCCCTCTGGATTTCCCTTTTTCAGGACCCTGGGGAGGCCCTCAAGTCTAGGCAAGCTCAGCACGAGAGCATGGAGGTAGCAGATGCCCCAACGTCGAGAGGCGGCCATAGTTGGCATTTACGAGTATCCCCTGCGAGTGGTTGGCCCAGGCATCAATGCCCTTCAGATAAAAGCCGAGAGCGCCGCCAAGGCCCTGGAAGATGCTGGCTTGGCATGGAAGGACGTGGACGCGGTCTTCGACACCGGTTCCGATGGCGCAGGGGGCCTGGCCATCTCCGAGTATTTCGGATTCAAGCCGAATATCATTGATGGCACATCGGTCGGGGGGACCTCATTCGAGTTCCAGGCGAATCACGCCGCAAAGCTCGTAGCAGCCGGCAAGTGCAACGTGGCCCTTATCAGCTACGGCTCCACGGCACACACAGATAGCAGGGCTATCGGAACGGCTGGCGCAACAGGCGTGGGCGCGCCGAACCTTATCGGAAACATGGAGGACCCGTGGGGCATGACCCTCATAGGCGGTTATGCCATGGTCAAGACACGCCACATGTTCCAGTACGGCACAACCGATGAGCAGTTCGCAGCCATATCGGTCGTTACCCGTCGCCATGCCATGAGGAACCCCGAGGCCGTAAAGGCGCTGACTGACCTGGGATTTTCAAATGTGCGTGAGCTTACCCTTCAGAATGTTGTTAGCTCCAGGCTGGTAGCCTACCCCCTGCGCCTTTTGGAGTGCTGTCTGGTAACTGATGGCGGAGGTGCCGTAGTTATCGCTTCCCCGCAAGTGGCCCGTAACATCAGGAAGAAGCCCGTGTGGGTCATTGGTACTGGTGAGGCCACGAAATATAGAGAAAACGGCGGCGATATAACTATCAGCGCAGGAGCGCAATCCGGGCCCATAGCCTTTGCCGATGCAGGAGTAAAGCCCTCGGAAATTGACATCTTGATGGCCTACGACTCCTTCACCATCACCGTGATGTGCCTTATTGAGGACCTGGGCTTTTGCAAGAAGGGGGAGGGTGGTGCCTTTGTCAGCGACGGCCGGTTGAACTTTGACGACCCCCGTAAGCCAACAATGAATACCGATGGCGGCGGCCTTTCATCCAATCACCCAGGAATGAGAGGCCTCTTTCTTCTTACTGAGGCTACGCGGCAGCTCAGGGGAGAGTCCACATCGCAAGCAAGAAACGCAAAACTGGCGGTAGCTGTCGGCAATGGTGGCCAACTGGGGGCTCGCCATGCTACTGGGGTCACTATCCTGGCTGCGGACTAGCTGGCAGCTTTTAGGCCATTTGAGTGAAGGAGGTTAGCCCATATGCCACCCTTGAGACCACAGCCCAGGTTCCCTGAACCCGACAGCCATCCTTTTTGGGAAGCCACCAAACGCCATGAGCTTACCTATCAAAGCTGTAGTAGTTGCAAACAACCCATCTTCTACCCCCGCCGTCACTGCCCTAACTGCGGTTCTATCGAGAGCACGTGGCGAGCCTCCAAGGGATTAGGGACGGTTTACACCTTTAGCGTCATCATGCAGAGCCGGCATCCTGCCTTCAGGGAGCTGGGACCATATGCCGTGGGCTACGTAGACCTCGACGAGGGGTTCCGCATCATGACCAACATCGTGGGCATTGCAGATCCCACCAAGGATATCCGATGCGGCATGCGGGTTAAGGTGAGGTGGGAGGACCAGGGTGATGGTGAAGTGTCGTTACCTTTGTTCGAGCCAGCTTGAAGACCCCTATTAGGTAGTGGCATCGTGAGAGGCTTCGCCTCACTCGAGCTCTACCAGGAAAAGGGAAAAGCTCTCGCTTTCTCGTCATTGAGGGGGTTAAGATTACGGTGAAAGGAGCGCAGGGATGCAAAGCAAGCTCTATGACAGCATGGACGCAGCGGTGACAGATATTCAGGATGGAGCTTCCATCATGTTTGGGGGATTCGGCGGTCCTGGCTCCCCCTATAACCTGATTACTGCGCTGCACAGGCAGGGCGCTAAAAACCTGATAGGCATATCCAACGGTGCAGGGGGTCAGCGGCCCCACGATCTCTCTATTCTTATCGCGTCGAGGAGGGTCCGAAGGATGCTATGCGCTTTTACTGCTCCCACACATACCTCCCGCCCCTCAGCTTTCAGTGATCTGTATGAAAAGGGCGAGATTGAAGCAGAGCTAATGCCCCAGGGGACGCTTGCCGAGCGTATCCGCTCTGCGGGCACGGGGATACCCGCTTTCTTTACACCTGCCTCGGTTGACACTGAACTTGCCGAAGGCAAAGAGCATCGCGTCTTCAATGGTCGCACTTATGTCCTTGAGGAGGCTTTGAGTGCCGATTACGCATTTGTCCGCGCCTGGAAAGCGGACAAGTTTGGGAACCTGATTTTCCGGCGCTCCCAGCGCAACTTTAATCCCCTTATGGCAATGGCTGCTCGATGTACTATTGTGGAAGTTGAGGAACCTATTCTCGAAGTTGGCAGCCTGGATCCAGACCAGATCCACACTCCTGGAATCTTTGTGCATCGCATAGTGCATATCCCGCCGCCTCCGGAGGGGATACTAGATACCCCACGGGATGTGTAACCCCCAGGAAGAGGTGAAATCATGGTGACTGCGAAGAGTCATAAACCAGTCCTGGACAGGGAGACCATGGCACTCCGCTGTGCCAAAGAGTTTCAGAACGACTGGATTGTCAACCTGGGAGTTGGCATGCCAACCCTCTGCTCTAATTTCGTTCCGGAAGGGCGCACGGTCATCTTCCATTCGGAAAATGGGGTGATTGGCTACGGGCCTATAGCCACGAAAGAGAACCTTGACCTGCATCTGGTCAATGCTGGAGGGCAATATGTAACATTGCTTCCTTTCGCCTCTATTGTGCACCATGCGGATGCCTTTGGTATTATCCGCAGCGGTCGCATTGACGCCTGTGTGCTGGGGGCTTACGAGGTGGCGGAGAACGGAGATTTTGCTAATTGGAAGGTTGCAGGCAAACGTGGAGGAGGTATCGGTGGAGCTATGGACCTTGCCATCTGTGCGCAGCGAATATTCATAATCATGGAGCACACTACCAGGGATGGTAAGCCGCGCTTGCTAAGGCAGTGCACTCTACCCGTCACTGCTAAAGGGGTAGTGAAAATGGTATTTACGGACCTGGGAGTATTTGAGATTGGGTCCCACGGATTCGTGCTGAAAGAGATAGCACCGGGATGGACACCAGAGGAGGTGCAGCTACTAACCGAGACCAAGCTGACCGTCCATCCGAACTTAGCTGAAGTAACGCTATGACCAATCACTACCACTCTGGAACCCCAACCACCAAATCATTTTGAGCCTAATAATCCAACAGATGGAAAAGGAGGGAGGAAATCACGTCAGGTCCGTTTCAAATGGCTAGATCATTTAGTATCTCAGGCCAACTGATCAAGGAGGAGAATGATGACGAGCGATTCTAAATTTGAAACCAAGCTGTGCTATGAGATGGCGGGAGTAGGGTTCAATGTCAGCCTAAATACTCCCTCTCTGGAAAGAGCGCCTGTTTTCAAGCTAACCGTCGACAACCTGGCGACAGGTCAGCGGCTCAGCTTTAAACACGAGGCTTCTCCCGCTGTCCACGACTTTACTCGCAACTTTGCGCGCTGGCTCGGCCGTATGGGTATCAAAGCTACCGCCAGCGATGATGAGATCAGCGGCCAAGCACAGAAAAGCCTCTCGGGCAGCGAGCTAATCAAAGTCCTAGTCGGCGCGACGGATAGAGTTGATCAGCGTTTCAGTAACTACAAGCAGTCTGTCATCGGCTACAACACCTACTCGGATATCGTCTACGAGAAGCGGGACCAAGTCGCCTACCTTATGATTAACCGGCCGGAGAACCTAAATGCCAAGCGTGGCTGGACAATGAACGAGATGGCGGAAGCCCTGATGGATGCGGCCAATGATCCATCGATTCGTGCCGCGGTCATATCCGGCGCGGGAACCCTTGGTTTCTGTACCGGCAACGACCAGAGCTATGACCGAGAAGTGGAAGACTCCGGCTATGCGGCCACCGTTAAGATTGGCTATCAAGCAATCATAAACCAGATGCCTCAGCCGGTCATCGCTGCGGTGGACGGCCTTTGCGTCGGTTCCGGTAATATCATGGCTTACCATTGCGACTTCACCATTGCCACTACCCGCGCTCGCTTCGGTCAGGCAGGACCCAGGGTCGGTAGTCCGGCTTCCGGGCACAGCAGCGCGGCCTTGGCCGCCCGGGTAGGGCAGAAGCGAGCCCGTGAAATTTGGTACCTTTGTCGTTTGTACACTGCTCGGGAAGCGTACGAGATGGGCTTGGTCAACAAGGTGGTGGAACCGGAGGAACTCTGGCCAGAAGTGGAGCGGTGGCTTGCTGATATCAAGCGAATGAGCCCAGTACTCCTCCAGACGATGAAGATTTCATTTCACAACCACGAAAACTTCATCATTGGAGAGAAGACTCCTGCTCAGCAGTACGCGCCCGACTACATCACGTCTGAGGAGGCTAAGGAGCGACGTCTCTCCTTCGTTGAGCGCCGACCCTTGGATCAGTCCAAGAACCTCCCTTATGTGAAAATCCCGATCAAGTAACCTTCCGTCAGAATCTAGTGTTGTGTCCCAATGACGGCTTTACAACGACTGACCTTGTCCAGAATGGCATCAGCCCTTTTGGACCAAACGAATGGCGTTGGATGCTCATTATTTATTAAGCGGTGAAGGAGACGGCAGATGCTGAGCAAGGTATATCCATCCATGGATGCAGCCGTAGCAGACATCCCCGATGGCTCCTCTATCATGTTTGGAGGGTTCGGCCCCGGCACTCCATATAATCTCACAGCCGCCTTATGTCGGCACAATGCCAAGGACCTGGTGTGCATCGCCAATGGGCCTGGCGGCCAGAGGCCCGGCCAAAGCCCGTATGATATGTCTTATCTCATCAAGGCGCGCCGTGTCAGGAAGGTCATGTGCGCCTTCACCGCAAGCCCTCATCCATCTCGGGAGACACCCTTCACTGAGCTTTATGAAAAGGGAGAGATAGAGGCGGAGCTGATCCCGCAAGGGACGCTGGCGGAACGCATTCGTGCAGGAGGAGCTGGGATACCCGCCTTCTATACCCCTGCCAGCGTGGGCACCGAGCTGGCGCAGGGCAAGGAGCATCGCATATTCAATGGCCGCACTTACGTTCTGGAGAACGCCCTGACCGCTGATTATGCCTTCGTACGCGCCTGGAAGGCAGACACCTTCGGCAACCTGATATTCAGGCGCTCGCAGCGAAACTTCAATCCTCTCATGGCCACAGCCGCCCGATGCACCATAGCTGAAGTTGAGCAGCCCCTGGTAGAGGTGGGCACCCTGGACCCCGACCAGGTCCATACTTCTGGCATTTTTGTCCACCGCATCGTCCATATTCCTCCGCCCCCAGAGGGCATCCCGAATACCCCTTTTAACATGTAGCGAAAGGAGGCAAGCCATGGCCACAACCAGACATAAGACAGTCCTGGACCGACAGACCATTGCCATGCGCTGCGCCAAGGAGTTCCAAGACGGCTGGATTGTTAATCTGGGCGTGGGCATTCCGACGCTGTGCTCCGATTTTGTTCCGGAAGACCGATTCGTGATATTTCATTCTGAGAATGGCGTCATAGGCTACGGCCCCCTGGCCACCAAAGAGAACCTGGACCTTCACCTGGTCAACGCCGGCGTCCAGCATGTGACCCTGCGGCCCTTCGCCTCCATTGTCCATCACGCGGATGCCTTCGGCATCATAAGGAGTGGCAGGATCGACGTCAGCGTGCTGGGGTCATACCAGGTGGCAGAGAATGGCGATTTCGCCAACTGGAAGGTCGCCGGCAAGAGGGGTGGTGGTATCGGTGGGGCGATGGACCTGGCGGCATGCGCCAAGCGGGTGTTCATAATCATGGAGCACACTACCAGGGAGGGTGAGCCAAGGCTGCTAAAGCGATGCACCCTTCCGATAACTGCGCCAGGTGTGGCGAAGATGGTCTTTACAGACCTGGGAGTATTTGAGTTTGGGCCTCAGGGGTTTATTCTCAAGGAGATAGCTCCTGGCTGGCTGCCTGAAGAGGTGCAGTCGCTTACCGGGGCGACATTGCAGATCGACTCGCATCTCACAGAGGTCACTTTATAGCTGAAAAAGGCCCCGGCTCCTGCTAGAACTCCTTGCAAAAGTTACCTTGGAATGCAGCTTTTTGGCCTTCAAAAGGCGGGCCCTGTCTATCC
>Ga0137829_12614117_pt1 | contig 18217 bp, 16 predicted proteins | sample OV2TP2_FD_97737 | JGI IMG/M metagenome (GOLD analysis project Ga0137829, IMG submission 97737) | reverse complement strand
CGCAGGAGGTCTTCGACAACGAAGTGAATGGTCGCTTCGGTGGCGCTGTAGGCACCCCTGCCCGCAACTACGACGGCGACATCGTTTCCGTCGGCGTCGATTTCGTATTCTGAGGAGCGCACCGATGAAAGCATCCATTCGCATCCTCTGCGGCGCCGCCGTGCTCGGTCTGGCCGCCATGGCCCAGGCCGAGGTCGCCGTGATCGTCAATCCCGCCGCAGCCAAGACGCCCTCTCAGTCGGATGTCGCCAACATCTTCCTGGGCAAGGACAAGTCCATGAAAGGCATCGACCAGGCCGGCTGGACGCCTGCCAAGGAAGCCTTCTATGCCGGCGTGACCAGCAAGAACGAATCCCAGCTCAAGTCCTACTGGTCCGGCCTGATCTTCACCGGCAAGGGCCAGCCTCTGCCCAGCGTCGCCGATGACGCCGCGGTGGTGGCCAAGGTGGCGGCCGAAGCCGATGCCATCGGCTATGTAGACGCCTCCGCCGTGAACGGCTCGGTCAAGGTGCTGTTCACCTTGCCCTGAGTCGCGCCGCGTTACGAAACCGCCCTTCGGGGCGGTTTTTTTATGCCGGCGCCCTCGCAACAGCCCGAAACACCGGGCTGACCCTGATCAGCTTCCGCAGCGCCCGGCCTGACTAGACTTACGTCCAATTGGGTCCGACCGACCCGCAGCCCACCATGAACAAAAAATGGAAGCCGACCATGAGCACACCTGACGCCTTCGCCCAAGCTGGGAAGACGGCCGTACTGCAGAACATCCACGGCACCATGGAGTTCCTGCGCAAGTACGCCCCCTTCAACCAGATGGAGCCGGCCCACCTGGCCTATCTGGTGGAGAACTGTGAGCTGCGCTTCTATGCCGAAGGCGACTGCATCATTTCTCCCGAAGACGGCGTGGTGCAGCACTTCTATATCGTCAAGCAGGGTCGCGTGCACGGTCAGCGCCCGCACACCGCCAAGCGCGGCACCGATACCACCTTCGAGGTCATCGTCGGCGAGTGCTTCCCGATGGCGGCGCTGATGGGCGAGCGGGCGACCCGTACCGCACACCTGGCTGCCGAGGACACCTTCTGCTTCCTGCTCAACAAACCGGCCTTCGTCAACCTGGTGTCCAACTCGCCGGTGTTTCGCGACTTCGCCATGCGCGGCGTGAGCAGCCTGCTGGATCTGGTCAATCAGCAGGCGCAGATGCGCGCGGTGGAGAGCCTCGGCGAGAACTTCTCGCTGGAAACCAGCATCGGCGAGCTGGCCCTGCATCATCCCGTCTCCTGCCTGCCGTCCCGCCCGCTCAACGAAGCAGTGGCGATGATGCAGGAGGAGAACGTCGGCAGCATCGTCATCGTCGACGAAGCGCTGCATCCGCAGGGCATCTTTACCCTGCGTGACCTGCGACGAGCCATCGGTACGGGCACCACGGACCTGAGTCAGCCGATCGCCCAGTTCATGACCCACGATCCGTTCTACCTGCCGCCGGACGCCACCGCGTTCGATGCGGCCATCGCCATGACCGAGCGGCATATCGCTCATGTCTGCGTGGTGGACAACGGCCTGCTGCGCGGTGTGATCTCCGAGCGCGACCTGTTTTCCCTGCAGCGCGTGGACCTCGTGCATCTGGCCCAGACCATCCGCCATGCCGATCGCGTCGACGCCCTGGTGGTCATCCGCAACCGCATCAAGCAGCTGGTCGACAACATGCTGGCCCACGGTGCCTCGTCGACGCAGATCACCCGCATCGTCACCCTGCTCAACGATCACACGGTGTGTCGGGTCATCGAACTGGCCATCGCGCATATGGGCGATCCAGGCGTGCCGTTCACCTGGCTGTGCTTCGGCAGCGAAGGGCGCCAGGAGCAGACCCTGCACACCGACCAGGACAACGGCATTCTCTTCGAGGCCGCAGATGCCGCCGAGGCCGCGCACATCCGCGGTCGCCTGCTGCCGCTGGCCGAGCGTATCAACCGTGACCTCGACACCTGCGGCTTTACCCTGTGCAAGGGCAACATCATGGCCAGCAATCCGCAGCTGTGCCTGTCGCGGCAGGAATGGAGCCGCCGCTTCAGCTCCTTTGTCCGTGAGGCGACGCCGGAAAACCTGCTCGGCAGCACCATCTATTTCGACCTGCGCAGCATCTGGGGCCCGGCCGAAGGTTGCGAGCAACTGCGCCAGTATCTGCTCGACGAGATCAAGGACAACAGCCTGTTCCAGCGCATGATGGCGGACAACGCCCTGCGCCACCGCCCCCCGGTCGGCCGCTTCCGTGACTTCGTGGTGGCACGCAAGGGCGAAGGCAAAGACACCCTGGACCTGAAGGTGCAGGGACTGACTCCGTTCGTCGACGGCGCACGCCTGCTGGCGCTGAGCAACGACATCGGCACCTGCAACACCCTCGAGCGCCTGCGCAAGCTGGTGGAAAAGGGCGTGATCGAACCCAAGGATGGCGCGGCCTACGAAGAGGCCTACCACTTCATCCAGCAGACCCGCATGCAGCAGCATCAGCAGCAGGCACGCGATGGACTGCCCTATTCCAATCGCCTGGATCCGGATACGCTCAATGTGTTGGATCGACGCATCCTGCGCGAGTCCTTTCGCCAGGCCCAGCGTCTCCAGGCCAGCCTCGCGGTGCGCTATCAACTATGAGCATGTTCTGGTTCAACCCACGCGGTCCGAAGTTGCCTCCCGAACAGCAGCAACGCGTTGCCGAGCTGCCGCGCCCGGAACTGCCGCAGCCCGTTCCGCTACGCCAGCAACGACTGGTGGTGCTGGATCTGGAAACGACCGGGCTGCACCTCAAGCGCGACCTGGTCATCGCCATCGGCGCGGTGGTCATCGAGGACGGCGCGATCGATTATTCGCAGCAGTTCGAATGCACGCTGTGCCGTCAGGTCAAGGTCAATGAAAGCGTGCTGATCCATGGCATCGCGCCTAGCGAACTGGCCAACGGGCTGCCGCCGGCCGAAGCGCTGCTCAGCTTCATGGAGTTTGCCGCGGGCAGCATCGTCCTGGCCTTTCACGCCCCCTTCGACCAACGCATGCTGGGCCGCGCGCTGAAGAACGAGCTGGGCTATTCGCTGGAGAACAGCTTCCTCGACGTGGCCGACCTGGCCCCGATGCTGTTCCCCGAAGCGATGATCCACCGCGGCAGCCTGGACCACTGGCTCGACTACTTCAACATCCATATCCCGCAGCGTCACAATGCGTCCGCCGACGCCATGGCGACAGCCGAGATCGCGCTGATCCTGCTCAATCGTGCCCAGCGCATCGGCCTGACCACCTTCGACGAGCTGGCGCAGCGCCTCAGGTGCTGGCAGCGCGCCCGCAAGGCGGCATTCAATTCGATCTGAACCTGGCGACACGACCGCGGCCGTTCGGACCGCGATGACGGACACAGACGCAGCCATGCCCGAAAGGACAGGACGACCCAAATCTCGGGCCGCCCACGCATGAAGTGACGGTGCGCCTCAGATCACGCTGATGCGCGTACGGAATCAGCGCCCGCTTTCGCAGATGGACCGATACAGCGGCGAATCCTGCTGGAGCTGGGTCAGTGTCTCGACCTTCGCCTCGCCGGCTTCATTCAGCCGGAACATCGCCTTCTCTCTGCACAGCAACTGATAGCGTCCACTTTGCACGGTGGACATCAGGCTGGTCTTTTCGAAGCGATACAGCACGAAGCGGGCAACGCGACCCTGATCGGTGTCCTGGATCTGCGCATTGGCTTCATCCAGCACGGTGTAGGCCAGCGGCATCGGGAATGCCAGGGTCCAGGGTCGCCAGAGCATGTTGCCTTTCTCGCTCGATACCACCACCGAACCCTCCGGCAGACGGGCCTGGGTGCTCTCGAACCAGGTGTATTCGTAGTGGATGGTGTACGCCAGCATGCCCAGGCCAGCACCTACCGGAATGATCCACTTCGGCAGGCGCTTGCGCATCAAGGAGCGCAGCGCCAGTGCAATCCCTGCACCCGCCGTACCGGCGACAATTGCAGCAATCAGATGCCAGAACATATACAACTCCCCCTAAAAAAATCGGGCTTCCAATTGGAAGCCCGACTTCTACCTCAACCTTGTTTCAGACAGGGTCTGATGTCTGGTTGCATTATCGATCAGTGATCAAGCGCAGCGCCAGCACCTTTCGGGGTACGCACGCTCTCGACCAGATCCTGGATTTCCTGCGGCGGAGCCTGAGTCGCCAGGGACACGGCATAGGCCACGATGAAGTTCAGGATCGCACCCACGGCACCGAAGGCCTGCGGGGAGATACCCATCCACCACTGATCAGGCGTGTTGGCCAGGCTGTTGGTGCCAGGGATGAAGAACCAGCCCAGGTACAGGAAGATGTACACCGCGGTGGACACCACACCTACCAGCATACCGGCCACAGCACCTGCGCTGTTCACGCGCTTGGAGAAGATACCCATCATCAGCGCCGGGAACAGGCTCGCTGCAGCGAGACCGAACGCCAGTGCCACTACCTGAGCCGCGAAGCCCGGCGGGTTCAGACCCAGATAGGTCGCCAGGAGAATGGCTGCCGTCATGGACAGACGAGCGGCCAGCATCTCGTTCTTCTCGCTGATCTTCGGATTGATGAGCGTCTTGATCAGGTCATGACTGATTGCCGAGGAGATCGCCAGCAGCAGACCAGCCGCAGTGGACAGCGCCGCCGCGATGGCACCCGCCGCGATCAGGCCGATGACCCAGCCTGGCAGGTTGGCGATTTCCGGGTTGGCCAGAACGATGATGTCGTTGTTCACGGTCAGCTCGTTGCCGTTCCAGCCACGCTCCTGCGCAGTCGGAGTGAAGGCAGCGCTGGCGTCGTTGTACATCTGTACGCGACCGTCGCCGTTCTTGTCTTCCCACTTGATCAGACCGGTACGTTCCCAGGTCTGCACCCACTCAGGACGATCTTCGTAGCGGATTGCTTCAGCCTGCGGGCCTTCCGGATAGATGGTCTGAACCAGGTTCAGACGAGCCATGGAGGCAACAGCCGGAGCGGTGAGGTACAGCAGGGCGATGAACACCAGAGTCCAGCCAGCGGACCAGCGAGCGTCAGCTACCTTCGGTACGGTGAAGAAGCGGATGATCACGTGCGGCAGACCAGCGGTACCGATCATCAGCGACAGGGTGAACAGGAACATGTTCAGCTTGTTGTCGATGTCGGCGGTGTAGGCAGCGAAGCCCAGGTCGGTTACGACCTGATCCAGCTTGTCCAGCAGCGGCACGCCGGAGTCGACGTGAGTGCCGAACATGCCGAGCATCGGGATCGGGTTGCCAGTCAGCTGCATGGCAATGAACACGGCCGGAATGGTGTAGGCGATGATCAGAACGATGTACTGAGCCACCTGGGTGTAGGTGATGCCCTTCATGCCGCCGAATACCGCGTAGGCGAACACGATCGCGGCAGCGATCCAGATACCAGCGGAGTTGCTCACTTCCAGGAAGCGGGAGAACGCCACACCAGCACCGGCCATCTGACCGATTACGTAAGTAACGGAGATGAGGATGAGGCAGATGACGGCTACCAGGCGCGCACCACGGCTGTAGAACCGGTCACCGATGAAGTCCGGTACGGTGAACTTGCCGAATTTGCGCAGATAGGGGGCCAGCAGCATGGCCAGCAGCACGTAGCCACCGGTCCAGCCCATCAGGTACACGGAGGTGGCATAACCGCCGGAGGCGATGATACCAGCCATGGAGATGAAGGATGCCGCAGACATCCAGTCTGCCGCAGTCGCCATACCGTTGGTTACAGGGTGAACGCCACCGCCGGCGACGTAGAATTCCTTAGTCGACCCGGCGCGAGCCCAGACCGCGATCCCGATATAGAGCAGGAACGAGGCGCCCACGAACAACATGTTGATCCAATATTGGCTCATGGTGGTTACTCCTCAACCCCGAATTCCTTGTCCAGTTTGTTCAGCCGCCACGCGTAGTGGAAGATGATCGCAATGAACACGATGATGGAACCCTGTTGAGCGAACCAGAAGCCAAGATCCGTTCCCCCTACAGGGATACCGGATACCAGCGGACGCAGGAGGATACCGAAACCATATGAGACAAGAGCCCAGACCACTAAGCTCCAAGTGATAAGGCGAACATTCGCCTTCCAGTACGCAGCAGCATTTTCTTTATCGTTGTCGGCCATTGACGTTCTCCGCCTTATTTTTATTGCGTGTGAAGGGAACCCACATGCTGAATTTAACAGGGCAGGGTTTATGAATGAAAGCCCCGACTTTAGTCTGACAAACAACCCGCAAAGACCAATCCAGATGCCGAAAAGCGCCGCCGCAAAGCGTCCCAGGCTGGCGATTTGCCACGAACCGACCTGCTCGCCGTAACCTTTGTGGCAGACGGTTTTGACGCATGCAGGTGCGGCGGGCTGACGCGGCGCTCCTCCCACCTTCGGGCAGTCGCCTCGGACGCATATCGAGACCGACCGGTCACGAAATTAAATTCACCGCGTAATTATCATCCCCAAGTTCGAAAAGTATAACTTGGAGATTGAACTCTTAATGAAAGATAAATATTTAAAAAACAAGAGCAATGAACTTAAGAAAACGATGTAATTAACTTATCGTCAGTTCATTGCCTTTTGATTGCAAACGAAGCGGCCGCCACACTCCATCGAGGCAGCCTCCTTCAAGCAGGTTTCCAGAGGTCGTGGCGCGCGGATAGACGGACGTCGAGCCGCACGTCGACGCCCAAATGCCAGCAGCGCCCTGCAGGCACCCTCGAGCCTGGCTCGGAGCCGAACAGGGCTGGCTACGGCAGGCCTTGCGGCCTATCGGCAGGCGCGAAGCGGAGAGACGACCTGGCCGGACAGATGCCGTTCGACGCAGGTCGCGTACAGTTGGTGACCTGCGTCTAACAGGCAGGCTGACCCGCCGTGTATTTCTCGGTCGGGTAGATCGCCGCGTTGAGATCACGAATGGTCTCTGCGCCGATCAGCAAGGGGTAACTGAAGTGCGTCCGGTCGGTGAGGTTGACCTGCACCTCGCGCAGCTGATCGCCGATGCATAGCTGCATGCCCACGACGGGGCGCTCGGCCCGCGGCGGCTCGCTGTCGGGATCGACGTTTCCGGCCTCCTCGGCGCGGGTCTTGATACGACTGATACCGAGCAGCCGCTGCTCATAAAGGGTGTCATCGGCACCATCGACGGCCAGACGGAAGCGCACCCAGTCCTCGCCATCGCGCTTGAACTGTTCGATGTCGCGGGCCGACAGCGATGCGGTCATGGCACCGGTATCCATCTTGGCGGGCAGGATCTTGCCGATCTCTTCGACCTTGATGTGCTCGTAGCGGCCATAAAGGGTGGGTTCGGCCGCGAACGCCGGTAGCGCCAACAGCCCGGCAAGGAAAAGAACGCGAGACAAAACAACCTCCTGGGAGCGAATGATGGACAGTTTTCGATCAGCCGCCCCCCGCTGGGTTCAGTCTTCGCGCCTTTCAAAACGTTTCACCACGCAGGCAGATAGCCATGCCGACCGCGCCGAACGCTCCTGCCGGCAGCCTGATAGACTGCAGACCGATTTCCATCCGAAGGCTCCAACCGTGTCCAGTCCCGCCTTTTCCACCCTACCCCTTTCCGCCGCCATGCTGGCCAACCTCGAAGCCCTCGGCTACGCGACGATGACGCCGATCCAGGCGCAGAGCCTGCCGCTGATGCTCAAGGGGCACGACCTGATCGCCCAGGCCAAGACCGGTAGCGGCAAGACCGCAGCCTTCGGCATCGCCCTGCTCGACCCGCTCAATCCACGCTATTTCGGCTGCCAGGCGCTGGTACTTTGCCCGACCCGCGAGCTGGCCGATCAGGTCGCCAAGGAGCTGCGCCGACTGGCGCGGGCAGCGGACAACATCAAGATCCTCACGCTGTGCGGCGGCGTCTCCATCGGCCCGCAGATCGCATCGCTGGAGCATGGCGCTCATGTGATCGTCGGTACGCCGGGGCGGGTGCAGGAGCACCTGAAGAAAGGCACCCTCAAGCTCGACGGCCTCAACACCCTGGTGCTCGATGAAGCCGACCGCATGCTGGACATGGGCTTCTACGACGCCATCGCCGAGATCATCGGCCAGACTCCGGCCAAGCGGCAGACGCTGCTGTTCTCGGCCACCTACCCCGCCAGCATCGAGCAGCTTGCCGCCAGTTTCATGCGCGCGCCGCAGCAGGTGCGGGTCGAGTCACTGCACACGGACTCGCAGATCGAGCAGCGCTTCTACGAGATCGACCCCGAGCAGCGTCTGGATGCGGTGGCGCGCCTGTTGGCCAGCTTCCGCCCGGAAAGCTGCGTGGCCTTCTGCTTCACCAAGCAGCAATGCCAGGAGCTGGTCGAGTACCTCAACGGCAAGGGCATCTCGGCAGCGGCGCTCAATGGCGATCTGGAGCAGCGTGATCGTGATCAGGTCCTGGCGATGTTCGCCAACCGCAGCCTGTCGGTGCTGGTGGCTACCGATGTCGCCGCCCGCGGGCTGGATATCGACGCATTGGATATGGTGATCAACGTCGAGCTGGCCCGCGATCCGGAAATCCACGTCCACCGTATCGGCCGGACCGGACGCGCCGGCAACCAGGGCCTGGCCGCGAGCCTGGTGGCCCCGGCCGAAGTCCATCGTGCCCAGGCCATCGAGAAGCTGCAGAAGTCGCCGCTCAACTGGCATTCCCTGGACGAGCTGAAAGCCGGCGCGGGTGCGCCGCTGCAACCGCCGATGGTGACGCTGTGCATCGCGGCCGGGCGCAAGGACAAGCTGCGCCCGGGCGACATCCTGGGCGCCTTGACCGGCGACGCCGGCCTGCCGGGCAGCCAGGTCGGCAAGATCGCCATCTTCGACTTCCAGGCGTTCGTGGCGGTCGAACGCGATGCGGCCAAACAGGCCCTCAAGCGCCTGAACGAAGGTAAGATCAAGGGCCGCTCGCTGAAGGTCCGCGTGCTGCGCTGAAGCCAGCCGCCGCCAAGCCGATAGCAAGCAGGCCAGCATCAGGCGGCCGGAGGGTTGAGCCCCGGCCGCGGCCGTGACAGCGTATGCGCTGGCGCTGCCCTATCTGCCCGTCCCAAACCGGATCGCTCCATGCCGCAACCCTCGCTCAGCCAGTACTTACGCCGCCTCTGGGCGCTGGAGAAGTTCGGCTACAGCCTGCGCGTGCTGATCGCCATGGCCGGCAGCATGGGCCTGGCCTGGCACCTCGGGCAGCCATCGCTGATCATTCCGCTGTTCCTCGGCATCATCGCCAGCGCCCTGGCGGAGACCGACGACAGCTGGCTGGGCCGGCTCAGCGCCCTGCTGGTGACTTTGCTGTGCTTCAGCATCGCCGCGGTAGCCGTCGAGTTGCTGTTTCCCTATCCGTGGCTGTTCGTTGCCGGCCTGGCGTTGTCCACCTTCGCCCTGGTCATGCTCGGCGCGCTCGGCGAACGCTACGGCGCGATCGCCCAGGCCACGCTGATCCTCGCCATCTACAGCATGATCGCCGCCGACCAGCGCAACGGCGAGCTGCAGCAGTTCTGGCGCGACCCACTGCTGCTGGTGGCCGGCGCCGCCTGGTATGGCCTGCTGTCGGTATGCTGGAACGCGCTGTTCGCGCACCAGCCGGTGCAGCAGAGCCTGGCGCGGTTGTATCGCGAGCTGGGCCTGTACTTCCGCTACAAGGCAGCGCTGTTCGAACCGGTGCGCCAGCTGGACGTCGAACAGCGCCGGCTCGAGCTGGCGCAGCAGAACGGCCGGGTGGTCAGCGCCCTGAATGCGGCCAAGGAAACCCTGCTGCACCGCCTGGGCAGCGGCCGCCCCGGCAGCAAGATCAATCACTACCTGAAGCTTTACTTCCTCGCCCAGGACCTGCACGAGCGTGTCAGCTCTTCGCACTACCCTTACCAGGCCCTCGCCGAAGCCTTCTTCCACAGCGACGTGCTGTTTCGCTGCCAGCGCCTGTTGCGCCTGCAGGCCAGCGCCTGCGCCGAACTCGGCGAGGCCATCCAGCTGCGCCAGACGTTTCGCTACAGCGATGCCAATGCCCAGGCACTGGAGGACCTGCAGGCGTCGCTGGAGCACCTGCGCGAGCAGAACAACCCGGCCTGGCGCGGCCTGCTGCGCTCGCTGCGGGCGCTGTCGAGCAACCTCTCCACCCTGCAGCGCCAGCTCGCCAGTGCCAGCGACCCCGCCGCGCTGGAAGGCACGCAGGACAGCAGCCTGCTGGATCGCCAGCCGCAGACGCTGCGCGAGGCATTCAACCGCATCCGCCTGCAGCTGACGCCGACGTCCCTGCTGTTCCGCCACGCCTTGCGCATGGCCATCGCCCTGGTCGCGGGTTACGCCGCGCTGCACGCCATCCACCCCGAGCAGGGCTACTGGGTGCTGCTGACCACCGTATTCGTCTGCCAACCCAACTATGGCGCCACCCGGATCAAGCTGGTGCAGCGGATCAGCGGCACCGTGCTCGGCCTGGTGGTCGGCTGGGCGCTGTTCGATCTGTTCCCCAGCCAGCCGGTGCAGGCACTGTTCGCCGTGGTCGCCGGAGTGGTGTTCTTCGCCACCCGCAGCACGCGCTACACCCTGGCCACGGCCGCGATTACGCTGATGGTGCTGTTCTGCTTCAACCAGGTCGGCGATGGCTACGGGCTGATCTGGCCGCGCCTGTTCGATACCCTGCTCGGCAGCCTGATCGCCGCCGCCGCGGTGTTCCTGATCCTGCCGGACTGGCAGGGCCGGCGTCTGAACCAGGTGGTCGCCAACACCCTCAGCTGCAACAGCGACTACCTGCGCCAGATCATGCGCCAGTACGACAGTGGCAAGCACGACGACCTGGCCTACCGCCTGGCCCGGCGCAACGCCCACAACGCCGATGCCGCGCTGTCGACCACCCTCTCGAACATGCTTCTGGAGCCCGGCCACTTCCGCAAGGATGCCGAGACCGGCTTTCGCTTTCTGATCCTCTCGCACACCCTGCTGAACTACCTGTCCGGCCTCGGCGCCCATCGCGAAAGCCTGCCTGACGATGCCAGCGATGCGCTGCTCGAGCGCGCCGCGGAGCAGCTGGCGGCGAGCCTCGACGATCTGGCCACGGCGCTGGCACAGAACAAGCCGGTGGCCATCTACAGCGAAGAGGAAGAAGCGCTGGCGCAGCAGCTCGAACAGATTCCGGAGGAGATGGACGATGCCCATCGCCTGGTGCAGACCCAGCTCGGGTTGATCTGCCGTCAGCTGGCACCGCTGCGCAGCATGGCCGCGCACCTGATCAAGCAGCAGCCGGTCCAGCGCTAGTACTGGGGCAACGCGTCCGGGGCGGGCATGGCGTGGCGGCGAAAGATCGCCGCGTAGCTGCCGTCCTCGACCATCGCGGCGATCTCGCGCTCGAAGGTCGCCACGATGTCGGTCGCCTGCGGGTGGTCGCTGCGCACCACCAAGGACAGCCCGGCCCGCCTGAACTCACCGGGGACGAAGGAAAGCTCATCCCGCTCATGGCCCAGCTCGCGCTCGAGATGGAACAGTACGGTGCGCTCATCCTCCAGCGTCAGGTCGACACGTCCGGCGAGCACCATCGCCGCCGCCTGGACGAAACTCGCAGCGTAGCCCTTCTGCAACCGTGCGTTGTCGTCCAGTTCGTCGCTGTACATGTAGCCCCGGCTCAAGGCAATCGGGTGGCCGATCAGGCTATCGAGGCCGTCATAGCGAAAGTCGCTTCCGCGTCGCTGGACCCAGCGCATCCGGTTGACCAGAAACGGGCGAGAGCTCAGCGTGTAGTCGACGCGCTTGAGCGTCGGCCAGCCATTGACCATGTCGTAGCTGCCGTTGCGCAGGCCGAACAGAGCGCGCTCCCAGGGCACCTCGATGTACTCGACCCGGTAGCCCCCGCGCTCCAGCGCGGTGCGGATCAGCTCGACGGACAGCCCCTCGCCGGGCAGGCTCTTGTCCGTATAGGGCGGCCAGATGTTGCCGGCCAGCCGAAGCACTTCGGCGGGCAGCGAAGCGCTCGCCAACAGCAGCATCAGTCCGAACAATCGTCGCATGGCCATCACGTCCACCCGCCCCTCTGGCAAAGCGCTATCAGCTCATCAGAACACAACGCAGGTCGATTGACGTCGGCGCCTCGTCGGATGCCGGGCTGCAGCGAAACCGCGAGCGGAGTACCATCGCGCGTTTTCGAACGAGGTATGCATTGGTGCAGACTGACGTGGTGGTAATCGGCGCCGGTGCCGCCGGCCTGATGTGTGCATTCACCGCCGCCGCGCGCGGCCGCCAGGTGCTGCTGCTGGACCACGCCAACAAGGCGGGCAAGAAGATCCTCATGTCCGGCGGCGGGCGCTGCAACTTCACCAACCTCTATACCGAGCCGGCCAACTTCCTTTCCAGCAACCCGCACTTCTGCAAGTCTGCCCTGGCGCGCTACACCCAATGGGACTTCATCGAGATGGTCAGCCGCCACGGCGTTCCCTATCACGAGAAGAAGCTCGGCCAGCTGTTCTGCGATAACAAATCCAGCGACATCCTGGAGATGCTGCTGGACGAATGCGTGCGGGCCGGAGTCGATCTGCGCCTGGACACCGCCGTGACGGCGATCGAGCGGCTCGATCAGGGGTATGCGCTGCAGACCGGCATCGGCGCGGTGCGCTGCCAGTCGCTGGTGATCGCCACTGGCGGGCTGTCGATCCCGACCCTGGGCGCCAGCGGCTTCGGCTACCAGATCGCCCGCCAGTTCGGCCACAACGTGCTGCCGACCCGCGCGGGCCTGGTGCCATTCACCATTACCGAACCGCAGCTCAAGACCCTGTGCAGCGAATTGTCCGGCACCTCGGTGGAGGATTGCCTGGTCAGCTGCAACGGGCAGAGCTTCCGCGAGAACATCCTCTTCACCCATCGCGGGCTGTCCGGCCCGGCGATCCTGCAGATCTCGTCCTACTGGCACCCGGGCGACGTGGTGCATATCGACCTGCTGCCGCACCTGGATCTGGTGGAATGGCTGACGGCGCAGCGACAGGAACGCCCCAACATCGAGCTCAAGACGCTGCTGGGTGAGGTTTTCACGCGCAAGATGGCCGGCCTTCTGTGCGAGCAGTGGTTCAGCTCACGGCCGCTGAAGCAGTACGGGCCCAGCGAGCTGGAAGCGATCGCGAACAAGCTGGCGGACTGGCAGGTGGTACCTGCCGGAACCGAAGGTTACCGGACGGCGGAGGTCACGCTGGGCGGTGTGGATACGCGGGAAGTGTCGTCCAAGACCATGGAGTCGCAGAAGGCGCCAGGGCTGTACTTCGTCGGCGAGGTGCTCGACGTCACCGGCCATCTGGGCGGCTTCAACTTCCAATGGGCCTGGGCGTCGGGCTACGCGGCCGGACAGTTCGTCTAGCCGGCGCAGCCCCGGAACCGCTACTCGTTGGTCCGGTTGGACGGCGGCGAGATTTCCCGCGGGCCGGCGGGATCGGTAGCGGTGTTCTGGTATTCCTGCTGGTTGCGGCTGTTGTTATCCAGCGCAGACTCCTCGTCGTCCGGCGAGCAACCCGCCAGCGCCAGGGCAGCCAGTGCACCAGCCAAGATAAAACTCGACTTCATCGCTTTTCTCCTGCGCATGACACCCTGAGCCCGCGGCCCAGGGTGCCGGGCCGCGCTTACTGCGAAGTGCCGGTGCCGGTGCCGGTTCCAGTGCCAGTGCCAGTGCCAGTGCTCGGCGCGGTACCGGAGCCGGACTCGGTGCCCATGCCGCTGCCATTGTCGGCAGGCGGAGTGGCCATGTCGCCCGAAGTACCGGTGCCAGTGCCCGTTCCGGTGCTCGGTGCAGCGCCGGTACCGGTGCCGGTCCCAGTGCCTGCAGGCGGCGTGGTGGTGTCAGTGGAGGGTGCGGCCGGCTGCTCGGTGGTGGCCGGCGGCGGGGTCGGCTCGCGGTCGCGGTCTTCGTCCGGGCCGCAACCGACCAGCAGAAGTCCGAGTACGGGGGGCAGCAGATAGGTAAGACGCATGGTTAACCTCCTTCAGAGTGATCCGGCGGGTGGCCGGAGAATTCTTGAATCGTCAGATTCACAGAAGGTTGACCTTGTTAAGGCGCAAGAGTGCCCCGGCCGTCTCATTCCTGGCGGCGCGCAGATGCCGGTCAGCCAGGCAGACAGGCCGGGAGCGGGTCGTTCAGCGTCGTCCCGGGCGTGACCGGATGCAATGCCCAGAGCTCGTCGAAACGATGCTCGCGATCGAACATCCGCTGCAGTTCTGCCGCCGAGCGCGGAGGACTGAACCAGTAACCCTGCACCAGCTGACAACCCTCGGCGCCGAGAAAGGCCACCTGTTCGGGGCGCTCCACGCCTTCGGCGACGACCGCCAGGCCGAGGCTCTGGCCGAGCCCGATGACGGCGCGACTGATGGCCACCGAGTCGGGATCATCCGGCGCGGCGGCGATGAAGCTGCGATCGACCTTGAGCACGTGCAGCGGATAGCGTTTGAGGTAGCCGAGCGAACAGTAGCCGGTGCCGAAATCATCCAGGGCCAGGCGCACGCCGAGCGCCGCGATCTCGTGCAGGCTGCTCATGGTCGCCTCGCTATCCTGCATCAGCAGCGTCTCGGTGATCTCCAGCAGCAGGCTGTCCGGTCGCAGCCCGGTCTCCCGCAGCACGCGCGCCAGCAGATCGGTGAAACCGGGCTGCTGCAGCTGACGTATCGACAGGTTGACCGCGCAGTACAGTTGCGTCTGACCGGCCTGCTGCCAGCGACGGACCTGGCAGCAGGCCTCGCGCAGCACCCACTCGCCGACGCGAACGATCTCGCACGACTCCTCCAGCACCGGAATGAACTCGTGCGGCGCCACTGGCTTGTCGTTGAAGCGCCAGCGCAGCAGCGCCTCGACGCCGACGACATAGGGTCGGCCCTGCTCGACGCGGCAGATCGGCTGATAATGCAGGGCGAATTCCCGCCGCGTCAGCGCCTGGGCCAGCGCGCTCTCCAGTTCCAGCTGACGGGCCGCCTTGGAATGCAGGCCGTCGCAGAACAGGGCGAACTGGTCCTTGCCCGCACTCTTGGCGCGATACAGGGCCAGGTCGGCCGCCTGCAGCGCATTCAGCGCCTGACCATCACGCTGCAGCGGCGCGATACCGATGCTGGCGCTGACCGACAGGGTGCGCTCGCCCAGCTGCAGCGGTTGGCGCAGGGCCACCAGCATGCGCTGGGCGACGCGCTCGGCATCGGCTTCGCAGGCCAGATCGCCAAGCAGGGCGACGAATTCGTCGCCGCCGAAACGGGCCAGGTGGTCACCCGGCCGCAGACATCTCAGCAACCGCTGCGCCACTTCCACCAGCACCTGGTCGCCAGCGCCGTGGCCGAGGCTGTCGTTGATCAGCTTGAAGCGGTCCAGATCGACGAAGAGCAAGGCCGCGGCCCGACCGTGCGGTCGCTGCTGCACCTCCTTGAGCAGTTCGTCCAGGTGCAGACGGTTGGCCAGGCCGGTCAGGGCATCGTGGCGTGCCGCATGGCGCAGGCATTCCTCGGCGGCCTTGCGTGCGCTGATGTCGGTCTGCGAACCGGCCATGCGAAGGGTTCCCTGCTCGCAGCGCTCGGCGACGCCGCGCACCAGCACCCACAGGTAGTCACCACCCTCGATGCGCACGCGGTATTCATGGGCCAGCGACGGCGTACGCCCGTTCAGGTGATCGGCGATCGCCTCGCGCAGCCCAGGCAGGTCGTCCGGATGTACCCGCTCGAACCAGCTGCGGCTGGTATAGCTCGGCTGCGCAGGCATGCCCAGCATGGCGGTCCAGCGCTCGGACAGGTGCAGCTGGTCGTGCTCCACGTTCCATTCCCAGATGCCGTCCTCCGAGCCGCGCAGCGCGCGCGTCAGCCGCGCCTCGCTGTCCTCCAGGGCGTGCCGCTGAGCGGCGCTGTAGGTGTCGATGGCGAGGATCATGTCGAAGAAGACGATCTTCAGCAGGCTGTCGTACAGCCTGTGCTGCTCGTTGTCGCCGAGCAGCGTGCGCAGCATTTCCGACAGGTAGAAGCGATAGGCACCGAGGTACCATTCCAGGTCGACGCCGACCCGCTGATGGACCAGCCCCACCAGCAGGCGGTCACGCACGTAGTCGCGCTCGTAGGGACCGTTCCACAGGCGCCGGTAGTATTCCTGCTGGCGCTGCTTGAGCCGCATCAGCCCGGCGCAGTCACTGTGCAGGGTGGCTGGCTGGCCGAAGTCGGCGAGGTGTTCGTAGAGCTTGTCGATGAAGGCGCGATGAGCCGCGTCCAGCTCGGCCGCGGCGCGGTTCAGGCGCAACGCGTCGCCGGTCTGCCACTGCAGGAAGCGCTTGCGGGTCAGGATCTGTTCGAGGCCCAGTCCCACTCGTTGCAGCAACGCCTTCAGCTCGTCTTCCATCCACGCCCCTTGCTTCCCTGCCGCACCCATGCGCCTGAGAACATCATCCAGGCCTGAGCAACGGAAGTTGATACTAGAAAGCCATCAAGGGTCGCAGCGACGCCTGGTCGCACTATTGATGCACGTCAGCAAAGATGCAGGTCCGCGGGGCGGAAGCAGAGCGGACCGGGGCAGGGAGCCCCGGTGGCCGGTAGGCGAGGTTCAGGCTGCCTGCTTGGCAGTGAACTCCTTCTTCAGACGATTGCGCAGCTCGATCATCTGCGCACCCATTTCCTCGAGGCGCTTGGCGTCGAACAGTTCGCGCGCCTGCGGGAACATTTCCGATTCCTCTTCCTCGATGTGGTGCTCCAGCAGCTCCTTGCAGACCTTGGCCCGTCCGGAGAACTGGACGCTGCCCGGATCGGTGGCCTTCAGATCCGGCAGCACCAGCGAATCCACGGCTCGGTGCTCTTCCTTGGCCTCGTGATACATCTTCAGCTCTTCCTTGCCGCCGGCTTCCTTGTAGGCGGGGTAGAGAATCTGCTCTTCCAGCTGGGTATGGATGGTCACTTCCATTTCCAGCTTGCTGAGCAGCTCGGTGCGCGTCTTCACGGCGCGCTCGGTGGATTCGGTCAGGCGCGTCAGCAGGTCCTTTACGCGCTCATGATCCTCGATCAGCAGGTCGATGGCGTTCATGTGGCTGTCCTCTTCGGCTTCACGGGCTTGATGACCGGGCTCTGGCGGCCCGGTTTGCTACGGCTGCGGCATGGGCCGCAGCCGTAGGGCTCAGGCGTACTCGTAGGTCGGCAGTGCGGTACGGCTCTGGCTCTGCAGATGGGCGATGGAAGGCGACATGCCGGCTTCCAGTGCCAGATCACGGCGAACCGAGCTGACGACCCATTCCAGCTGAATCCGCGTCTGAGTCTGGCCTTTCGACAGCGCGCGCTTTACCAGCGTGCGGTCGTCGTTGCGCAGGGTCAGCAGCAGGCCGCCATCGGGACGGGGCTCGGTGAGCACTTCGAACTCAGGGAATGCGGCAGTAAGAAATTGTTGTGCAGCGGTCATTGTTCTGTACTCCAAGAAAGTTCCAGCGAACATTAAAGGAGCAGCGTTCGTGCCAACCTGCAAAACAATTAATTTTCCTTTAATAACAAAGACTTAACTAAAATCAGCCAGGAATTAGACCGTGCAAAACGCAATACAAAGCGTGACGCAGGTTGCATTCTGCGGCCTGCGTCAGCCGCGAGATGCCTTGCGCCAGACACTGGCGAGCCAGGGTTGCTGGGCCCGAGGCAGCCCGGCAGGACGATAGTAGTGCTCCAGTTCGACGAAGCCCGCGGCCAGCAACCGCGCCCGCCAGCTTGGCCAGCTATACCAGACACCGTAGCGGTCACCGCTCCAGCCCTCCTCGTCCTGACCGCGGGGATTGGAGCAGAACAGCACGCCGCCCGCCTTCAGCGCCTCGTGCAGACGGGCCAGCACGCCGGGCAGCTCCGCGCTCGGAACATGGAACAGCACGGCGTTGGCGAAGATGCCGTCGAAGCTCTCCGTCGGCAGCTGCAGCTGCAACAGGTCCTGCTGCCAGACCTCGCAGCCGCTGTCCGCTCGCGCCATCTCGACGAATGCCTCGGTGCCGTCGAGGCCCACCGCGACGTGCCCTCGTGCGGTCAACGCCTTGAGATCGCGTCCGGGCCCACAGCCGAGATCGAGAATACGCAGCGGCGCCGGCGCCTGAATGTGACGCAGAAGGGCATCGATGTTCTGGCTGACGTCGTGGTCGCGGGTGCCGTCGCGAAAAGCCTCGGCATTGAGGCGGTAATAGTCGAGGGTGCGCTGTGCCGCGCGGTCCGGATCGCTCATGGCATTCATCTCCTGCAGGGCATCGCCCACCCTAGCGTGCATGCGCGCCAGCTG
>Ga0137829_11381034_pt1 | contig 18260 bp, 24 predicted proteins | sample OV2TP2_FD_97737 | JGI IMG/M metagenome (GOLD analysis project Ga0137829, IMG submission 97737) | reverse complement strand
TCTAGCGCCCGCTCCATCTGCCGGCGCAACAGCCCCTGAAACACATTGTCCTGGTGAAACGCCCCCAACTGCCGCGCAAAGTTGGTGACCCGGATGCCCCCGCCCCACTCGAACAGCTGAATCTGGCGCTGGCCCCAGGTAATATTATAGATCGGTATCCGCGTCGTCTCGGTGAGCCGCGCGGAGGTCGGGTCAGGTAACTCCTGCACCCGCATCAGGTTTATAACGGTTTTGTTAGCTCTAGGGCTCTTTATCCCTAGATTCTGCATATCCCTATGCACGCCCAGACTATATCTTCATCCCTGTGGGATGCCGGGATTTCGTGGCGGGGTTATTCTTTCGTCACCCGCTAGTCGTTCGACCTTCCCTACCCCTGGCCTTTCGGTTACATGCAGGGCTTGGTACGGGATTGACTGTTCGAGTCTTCCCCCGTTTAACCCGGTTTGCTACCGCTGGTTGCCCAGTGGAGGAGCATAGTTTTAATTATACTCACCCTGATGGGACGAAAAGTCCTGATCCGGCACTTGTGTCAAAGCTAAAAGCTTTGACATTCCAACGGCTTGCATTAGTAGCCTATCACTCAGGAAGCGATTCCTGTAAACTCCTCCCGGTGATGCCGTCCACGTCGTTGTGGCCATTTAGAACTACTCCATGTTAATCTATGGTATTTCCCCCATAGCATGTTATACTCCCTCTTGAGTGGCGCTGGGATTGCAACCCTGGCGGTCTAGTCAACCGCCTGCCACTCCACCATACTGACTACCCTCTGACTAAGGAGCCCTGGGCATGTCTCAGACCCTCGAAGAAAAACGCGCTTACAACAATGCGTGGTATACACAGAACAAAGAGCGTCTGCACAAAAAACGTGCTGAATGGCGCAAAGCCACTCCTGAAAAACTGCGAGAGCAACGGGCAAAATCGCATGCGAAAAACCGGGAGAAACGCCTTGCTGGTATGCCTGCGTACTATCGAAAAAACCGAGACGTGTTTTTGCCCAAAATGTGGCAGTATCAGGAGGAACATACAGAGGAGAAACGGCAATATCTGTCGACCTACTACAGAGTAAACCGAGAAAAGGCTTCTGCAAAAGCTAAGCAGTATTTGAAAGAGCATCCAGAAGGGTTTTCTGAAAGAAACAAAGCGAGAAGGGCTCGCAAAAAACACGCTCCTATCAACGACCTGACGCATGCTCAGTGGTTGGAAATTCAAGAAGCTCAAAATCATTGTTGTGCTCATTGCGGAAAACGCTGTAAAGGCCGACTTACTCAGGAGCACATGACTGCCTTAACCAACGGCGGCTCACACACGCTGCATAACGTGGTAGCCGTGTGCTCATCCTGTAACAGCAAGAAAGGCACCAAGGAATCACCCGTCCTTGTGCAGCCACTCCTCCTCACCATAGCCCCTAACAAAAAGCCTAGATAGAGGAGCCCTCCCATGCCCACCTGGCCCTCCTTCTTCCACCTCGCCATGCCGACCGTGCCTCCAGCGATTCCCACGCCCGAGGACTACCGCGCCTTGCTCTCCCCCGAGGAGGACACCGTGTTTACAGCGGAAGCCGATGCTCTCTACGCGGCGCTCCAGGCCGCGCTTGCCGCGCACTGCGAGGCGCATCAAACCTCAGCAGGGGCGTGTATCACCGCGGCGCAGCAGTTGGTTGATACGCTGCTGGCTGCGGTCTTTGCAGACGCCTTGGATGCCTAAAGACTCAGTCGCTACCCTCCGCCAACCCGGCGCACCTGGGCGTGATGACTGAGCATGCCGCCCATGCTCATCGGCTGATACTCCTCTGTCTGCCCTGCTGGCGTTGGCGTAGGCCCTGCCCCCTGGCGTCCCATTGGCTGCGGTCGGGCAGCGGGTGCTGGCGCTGGTGTCTTGGTTGGCGCCGCAGGCTGCTTCGGCGGCATCAGTTCGAGCGACTGGCGGATTTGCTCTTGTCCGGGCAGTTGCGGATCAATTTGGGTCGTGACTGCCCAAAATAGCCGGCTTTCACGGGACGCGAGATGCTGCTGCGTCCCTGGGAGATGCACGTCATACCCGGCAGCTCGCGCTGCAGCCACGGCGTTCGACACCAGCGTGTCTTGCTGGTGCTGGATGGCCTGGACTTCGTCATGCTGCTGCATTGTACGTTGAGCGATGGTCTGGGCCACCTGCTCGGCGGTCGGGCGGAAACGCGCCTGTACGGCGTCTGAGGGCAGGAGGTCTTCATACACCGCGGCGACAATAGTTTCGGCAAAGCTCCGCGCACGCCTCGCCTCAAAGTCAGCATCGGACTCATCCGCTCGTTGCTCTTGGATCGCCTGAAAGTTGGAGCGAAAACGATCCGCGACACGAGCATAAATCCTCTCATCAATCCCTGGGGGCTGTGGAACGGGAGTTGGTGTAGGGAGAAGCGGCGCGGGGGTCCGCAACGCCGCGATTTCGGCTCGCAGCGCCGCGATTTCGGCCTGGAGTGTTGGATCGCCGGTCCCAGGCTGTGGCCCCCCTGTTTGGAGTGCGGTCGGATCAATCTGGAGAGGGACTGCATCCGCGGGCGATGGCGGCTCCGTCGTGGGAACGACTTCTGTCTCTTGCCCTTCGAGCTGGGGTTCGTCCACAGGCAGGTCTTCCAAACCGGTGAACGCATGCCGGGTTGCCGAGAGCGCTGCCGAAAGCCCTGCAGGCGGGTCGATATCCGTCTGTAAGGGCTGGCCATGGGGGTCCAATGGGGGGAGCTGTGTTGTCGGGTCGAACGGCAATGTGATAGGCATCTGGGCTGTCCTTTGTTGGCTTGGCTCATATCGGCGTCTTGGCACAAAAAAAAGCGCCACTTCCCGCCCGTGGCCTCGGGAGTGGCGCTTTAGCTTTTTGCGTCACGCTAGAGATGATCAGTCCCTAGAGACGCCGATATGCAGTTTTGCTACAAGCAATACTAACAACCTACTATTTTGTCAAGGATTAGTAAGAAGTTCTGTCGGAAGCATATCCTGCACAATACGCTCTCCGGCAGTAACGCGCGTGGTCACGCTAGCGAGCAACGCTGCCAGCGTCCGAGCTTCCGGGTCATCGGCGATCAACTGGGCAATCCGTGCAACCAACCGGGCGGCCACTTCCCGCAGCACCTCACCACCCTGGCCACTGAGATCGTCAATCAAGCGCAAATACTGGCTGTGCTGCTCCTGGCGACGCTGCTCCCGCTGGGATTCTCGGGTAAGCTGCTGAACATCGACGGGTAAGCCGGTTTCGATATCGACATCGAGCCCCAGGCCCATGGGCATCGGGCGACTAGAAACCATACACATCTCTCCAGTTACTCTGTTGCCTCAAGATCAACGCCACCACACGGCGTATTGTTCCCTACTACCAACCTGCGCTTATGGTAAAGTCGCTTCTCTTCCTCGGTCAGATCGCGCGTTGAGGCTTTCGGGAACCGCACATCAAAAAATCCAAGGCCTTCCACCCACTGCCCAATCCAGTCTTCCCCATCCTGGTTGTAAACGAGGCAGAGTTCTGGTTCCTCACGACTGATGTCGCCCGCAAAAAAATGGACAGCGCGAGTGCCCATCATGTAGTGGGAAAAAGGTCGTTGGAACATCGCTTCCGGGCGCATGGCGTCAGCAAGTGTTTCGTCTACTATGCGACTATCGTGGTCATGTTGGAGCAATGTTCCCAGTGACCGCACCGGCTCAGTGATCTTCTCTTTGAGTAAGCCTATGTCTTTGGTGTGGATTTCTCGCGGAATATGTTTCCCAGGAGAATGGATATTCTGTGCTTGCGTGAGGAGAGAGGCAATCGGAAGCAGGCTGAACAGCATATTGTCGCCGTTTTCTGCCATAACGACGACACGGAGAGGATGGCAAATCACGTCCTGGAGTTCTGGGTTGATCTGCCCTTCAAAGACATGGATTCCCTCCCCAGAATACAACCCTGAAATCTCTCCATAAAACATGGTGCGTCGGAACGTCCCGAGTTCTTCTGCTGTGATGGTGTATGAATCCATACGTTTAGATTCCCTACTCACATGGCGAGATAGCACATGCTCTATCGCTCTCTCACATGCGAGACACCACACAAACTCTGTCGCAAATGTTCCATGCTCACTCATCACGTCCTCCTTGTCGGGGACCTGCTGGGCGTCTCGACGCGGCCACCCGCTGCGCTACAATCTTTTCCCGCTCGATGGCGAGTTTTTCTCGGTCAAGCGCCAGTTGTTCGGCCTCGGTTCTGGCCCGCTGCTCGATCTCGCTTGCATGGAGGCGCACCGTGTCGTGCTGCATGCGCAACTTTTCCTGCTGGGCGGCAATCGCCGCAGCAATTTTGGTGAGTTGCGCATCTGTCTGGGCGGCCTCCATGAGCAAGAGTGCTTCATCTTTACGCAAGGCCTGGGCAATTTTGGCAATCTCTAAGCCAATCCGCGCAATCTCGGCTTCCGACTCCCGCCCCGCACCCTCCGTTTCCACGTCCTGTTGCCGGAGTGCAACAGTGGCCTTGAGCACTTCGAGTTCGCTCTGCTGGGCTTCGAGGGCGCTCTTCCGTTCTTCCATCGCCACTTTCCGCTCGTCGAGTTCGGCTTTTTTGGCAATGGCCTGGACTTGCATCTCGAGGAGTTGATCCTGCATCTGGGCCATATGCTCGACCCGCTGACTCTGTTGCTGCATGAGCTGCTCGGCCTCTTCCTCGTTGATCAGGAGGTTTTCGTCTTCCAGGTTCGCCCTGGCTTCAATGGCTTTCGCCACGTTGTACGGTCGCACATACGGACTAAACACCTGATGGGTGGCCATCGGGACAATGAGGCGTTCGATTGCGGCCAATTCTTCGGCTTCTTGGAGGAGCGTCTGGAGACCGGAGACGTGCACCGTTCCACGAAGCGGAGGGAGCGTCACGCCAGTAGGGGTATCGTCCGTAAAGATGGTGGGTTGCCCATCGCCGCGGTCCCTAAACATGTCGAGCAACTCTAGCACCGTGAACACTTCAAGAATCGCGGCTCGGGTGGCATTCAGGCGGAGCGTTTCCATCCCGGCCAAAATAGCCTGCACGGCGCCCACGTCCTCATTCATCCCCATCTTCGTGAACGCCGTTCGGCTCTGGGCGAGGTGTTGCGCCGCCTCGCGGGCCGTAATCTCTGCCCGGTACCCTGGGAGCCCCTGGATCGTGTCTGTCACCATGGTGCCGCGCTGGAACACCATGTCGTACCACTGGGAGTTCGCCAGGATGTCCCCAGTGATAAACCGCTGATCGACGGTACGTACGGCCATCTGGCCGCTCAGCGTATTCATCACCTCGTAGACTTTGCCCGGCCAGGGATCGAGATCGTCTTTGGTGACGAGCGCCTGGCTGTTCACCTCACGCATGGGATTCACAATCCAATTCTGGTAGTCGGCATGGAGGCTCAGAAGGTTGCACATCAGATACCAGAGGGAGACCACCGACTGGAGAAGGGAGCGGCCTTCAAACCGGAGGAGATGCGGCAGTGGGGAAAAGCTAATGCCGGGCCACCGGAGCGTACTATACTCTACGGGGTCCACGGCGCTAATGAGGCGTCTGCCCCCGACTGTATAGGTGGCGCTGGGCAGGAGTTCTTCTCCGTTGGGAGCGAGCACGGTCCCCCAAAATTCCCGGGTGAGGATGGCCGAGCGATATTTGTTCCGTTGATGGACGTAGTTGCGCAGCCTCGCCTGGTCGGTCTGGTGCAGGAGCTGGTTGTTCCCCGAGGTCTCCCGCTGGGCATCCTGCTGCAGCCCACGGGTGTTGCGGTAGCGCCCGTCCCTTTCCCCATTTCTGAGGAGGTGGTAGTCCATCCACTCGCTGTGAATCCAGTACAACCCGCTCTGGGGCTCTCGGTTGAGGGCGTTGGGGTCCCGATCAATCTTCCAGGGCTCGACCAGCGCGTAGGTGAGTGAGGCCTTTGCTGCGTCCCAAATCGGAATCATCTCCATCGACTGCCCCACCGCAAAGCCCATTTCCGAGGCATCTGTAAACCGCACCACGAAATTGGCGTGCTGCTCGTCAAGCTGCCGCTCCATGAGTTTGGTCCAGAAGAGGCTGATCCGGTCATCTGGGGCGTTTTTGATCGAGAGAAACTGCGGGGAAAAGGCCGCCTGGACCATAGCCACCGCAAACTGCACGGCAGCATACGGTTTGGGGAGCACGGCCCGCGTCTGCCACTCTTGCTTCGTGTGGTAGTTGGGAGGTTCGTTCTCTTGGTACACCTCCCATGTCCGGCGTTGAATCTGGCGCACGTCACGAAGGGCTGTGGCGGTCGTGCGTGTGCATTCCTCCACGTAATCGACATAGTGCTGCGGGGACTCCCCAGCATAGGCGTTGGCCGCCTCGGTGCGCTCCTGGATTTCCTGGGCATCTGGCACGTCGAGGCCATCCAGATTGCGGCGAATGCGGCTGAGTTCTTCCAGCACGAGAGCGGTTTGGGGTGGAATGGGGGTATACGTGGCCATATCACTCTCCCGGTGCCCGCTCTCCGAGCCTACTGCATTCCTCTAAAACGGCATCAACTTTCGCATTCCAGGCTTCCCAAGAGAGTTGGGTATCATCAGGCTCTCCCAGAGCATCAAAAGCATCTGCTCCTCCTATATGACGGTCAAGGGAGAGAACTACCCATTGCATCTCGACTGGACAAAAAGACGATTGCTGCGCCATATGTAGTAGTCTATCGGACAAATACCCCTGAGAAAAACAGAAGGGGTCTGTTTTGAGAGGTTGCTTAGATATGAGGCGCATCAGCGGTAATCGCTCGAAAAGTCTCAAATAGGCTGCTGGAAATTCCACGTCACAGCGCTCCCTGTTTGGTCTATCTTTGCATACATCATGGGGATAGGTTGCCCTTCCCGGGGAGGTTCTCCTGGGAGTGACTCCCCAGAGAGGACCAGATAACACAGGTTCCCCTCCACCCCGAGTTTTTCATCTGGTGTGGAGAAAACACGCTCAATTCTCACCTCTTCTGGCAACTGCAAAACCTTTCCCAAGAATTCAGGCGAGCAGCGTATGATGCCCATCTTCTTCCTGGTCATTTCTTCCCCTTCACAAACGGCAGCGGGCGCTTTTTCGCCCGCTTCTTGCGGGGCGTCACGCCTGGCACCAATCCCTCGCTCACGTCGATAGCGTACTTCTGCTTGTAGGCGTCTTGGGCAGATTTGTGGCGTCCTTTGACGCCGCTTTGGCCAGTAACCACGTATGTGCCATCACGCTTCATGACTTTCTGTGGCATAGAACTGCCGTGCCTCATATTCTGCTACAGTTAATGGCAGAGGGGGGTCAAGATTTTCAATAGCAACAATGAACTGGCCTGTGATTTCGCCGCGAGGAGCGATACAGCTTGGCGGGCACTCCAGAAATGTATCAGATTCTACGACAATCCAGAATCCCATTCGACCGGTATCAGGCGTCATCATGATAATCCTGGCATCTTTTGGCAAACCATTGGCGATCTGGACAACCTGCCCAGTTTGCAGTAGCTCGTGTAATCCATGGGCAGAGATAAAATACTGCTGTACTCGTTGAAAATTCCGTGTGCCGAGATTAAGTTCCATGGGGCTCTCTCTCATCCAAAAAATCCATCAGTTCGGCCACTGACGTACACACCCTGGTCTCCCCATCTCCCCTGACTACCGAACACCACATCTCAAACCGCTCATGCGGGCAGAATGTCCAGCGGTATGTATCATCGTAGTCTATTGTACAGACGGCACAACACACGACCATTATCGTCCCCAATCAATTTTCGCGTAGTTCCGTCGATACGTCTCACTCGGCGGAAGCCTTCCTGCTTCCCGTCCAGGGTCGCCACTTGGGAGGTTGGGAGGGCTTCCCGACCACCCACGCTCGTAATCCGTAAACACCGCCTTCTCACCACCATCCCCCCCGGAGCGCATGTCCACGTAGGACTCAAGGTACTGCATCTCGCCCTTGGAGTTTTTGCCCACGGCCTGTTTGACTTCCCAAAATCGCTCACTAACTCTGGAGCCGACCTTCTGCCCAAGAGTGAGACTGGACTGTCGGCGTTCCCGGTTGCTACTCATCACAGACTCCTCAGAGCAAGCAGTGTCTTTGCTTGCTTTCCCCTGGCTCCCATTGCAGGCGCGTAAAGTTATAGACTCGTCCATGGATGGAGCCCATAACCCACCAATGATCCCACATTCCGTGGCGAAGGAAGTGCAGCGGTTTGCGCCACCAGGCCAGCAGGTGAGTCACGACGTTATACGCTGGGTATGCCTGCGTTGCATGACTTTTTGATCTCATACCGCCAACTGCTCTAGCAGCATGGCCACCGCCTGGCGCAGCCCGGTGTAGGAGCGCATTCTGTTCTGCAAGCCTGGGGATGAAAGACATGACCACCACTGCAATCTTGGGATTGCATGCTGTACTCCTTGGATTACGACACTCGTGTCACGTAGCTTGCCGCCAACGCGCGACGACGGGGTGTGGGGTGTATACGCCGCTTCAGATAACTCTGATGGGTGAGGGCTGTCCAGGGCGCGATGATACACACAGGGTTTGCAAACGCCTCACAGACATGGCTCGACTGGTCTTTCAGCGGAGTCTGCTGCATAATCGCCCCGCTTTTATTCGTGGGGATATGCCAACGGCCTTTCAGTCCCCCGATGAGGCGCTTGCACCGCTGTGGGTCAATCAAAATCGCCGGCTGTCCCCGAACCAGCCACTGCAGGGCATGCAGCACGCCAAGATGAACCTGGGGCCACGTCTGCGGCCCGTTCTCAAACGGGATGCGTTGCCCCATGCCCGGGTCAAACTCTTTTTCCACCACATCCGCGGCCACTTCAATCACCCCGTTTCCCGACGAGACTTGATTGGGTTGGCGCATGCTACGATCCCCAATTTGCCGCCAGCCATAACTTTTGTCCTTCCATCGTGCGGACTGCATGAGCGGGTTGAGCTGGTTGTGCAGGATATCACGCACATCGGTCCCGTCCAGGCACTCATCCAGAATCCACAACCGTCCGTCCGGCCACTGCTGCCCGAGCACGGCGGTCGCATCGCTCCAACTGTCCCATCCCACAAAGGACATGAGCCCTTCCACCGGCTCTAGCGGGATAGGGGAGACGTGAATAGCCGGGTTGAACACCCTGCCGGTCACTGGCTTGCCCGGATAGCGCATCGCCGGCATCCCCTTGACAAAGCGGGCAAAGCCGACCGGGTCATTCGCAAACGCAGCGATGACTGCCTGCGAGGCTTCCTCTTTGAGATGGATGTTTTCGCCAGGGGGGATTTCGATGGTTTCTTTGGTAATCAACGGTGTGCGCGGGTCCACCATCCCGTCAGGCGCTTCGAGGCAGCGGCGATAGAACCAGTGTTCCTCATCGGGATGGTTCGAGGAGATTTGGAGACGGCCTTTGGTCCCCTTCTGCCGGGTACACCGGACGAGGGCGGCGTTGTAGAGGTCTTCCGAGAGCCCGGCATTGGCGGTTCGCACATCGGTGTAGGGGCAAGGCTCTTCCAGCCAGATCAGGCCCCACTCGCCGCCCTGGATATCAGCAATGGAGGCGAGGTCGTCAATCCCTAACAGGTCCACCTCAATCCCAGGGCCGACATGGATCTGGAGCTTTTTGAAGTCGTGAGACCACTTATGCGCCGTCGCGCTTTCCTGGAAAAACGTCTCAAACGCGGGAACGATAGTCCGCAGGATGTTGGTGTGGGTATCACGGATGATCGCGGCCCGGAGTTTCACGTTGTAGCGCACGGCATGGTACAACACGGCCATGATCATCGACCAGGTCTTGCCTTGCCCGAACGTGCTCACGGCCACGACAATCGTGGCCGTGCTCTTGATAATCCGCTCCTGGGATGGCGACGGGATAATTTCATGCCGGCGCACGGCCCCCGTTTGGATAGGGTCTTCAACTACCGGGGGATACCAGGGCATAGGAGAACCTTCTATGGGAAAGGCACTGGCCTACAACCATAGAAGGATTATCAAAGCGATAATGGCTTGTCAAGGGAGAGGACTGGCAACATTGCTCAATTCACTTCATGTGGTGGGTTGAGAGAATCGGCGCGGTGCCATAAGTTCAAAAAACGGGTCCATGCTATTTTCGCTGATCCATGTATGTACCATATCTGGAGGTTCAACAGGAACAAGAAAAGGATACGTCCAGGTGTATCCAGTCTCCCGCACCGCCAAAATCACCCGACAGACTCCTTGAGAAGAAACCAATGTGTCGCCGACTTGCCAGGCAGGCACAGGGCGCAGTCGCTCTTGCATCTCTTCACTGTGAGAAACACTGTGAAAAACACTATCACAACCGGGGCAGACCATAGCAGGATGCGAGCCACAATCATCGCAAAAGACTTCTGCGTCTTTCCACAATGCTGACAGGAAGTAGGTATCGCATGTTCGGCAGAAGGTTTCTTTGACCTGCTTGGTGTCCATAGTACCCCCACAAGGCTCTCGCCTCTTCCTCTGTGGCATAGGCTTCCTTATGCCTTTGAGGGGTCTTGTGGCTGGAGAACGGGAAGGACCGCCGACCGCACAATGCGCCACCTGGACCCCGCCAGTTTGATAGCGGGCAACTTCCCGATGGCACACCAGTGCTGAATCGTCCGCAGGTCCACGCGACACAGGGCCGCAGCTTCCCGTGTGGTGATGTAATAGTCATCCTGCGGTAGAGACGAGGCTGGCTTCAAGGGCCGCTTCCTTTTCAAACAACTTCTGGAGCTTGACTTCATCTGATTGCCGCAACGCGATTTCGGCACGGACTTTGGCCAACTCATGCTCGCGGCGGTCGGTATCGAGGTCTCGAATCCGTCGCTGCAAGCGTTTCCGCTGCTCGACAAGATAGGGGCGAGGCTCGACCCCCTGTTGTTCTGCGGTCTGGATCAGTGCCGTGCACCCCGAGAGGTATTCGAGCGCCTCATCCATATTCAACAACGAGACGTCAAGAGCTTTCAGGCGTTGAAAGAGCATAATCCCTCCTAAGAAACGCCCGTGGGGGCTGCAATGCCTGCGCCAGCGTCAACAACGGCGTCTCCATAATCTCTTGATAGAGATCATACCGTTGCACGCGCATCGTCTCTGCTAACGTTCCCAGGCCATACTCGTCCACATCGTCGGCCACGGGGAATATCTGGTACGGAAGTCCGGCCTGCTGGCAGTTCGTCGTGAGAAAGTCCTGCTCAGGCGCACGAAGAAATTGCCCATGCCGTTGCAGTACACGCCCAAAACCATCCATTTGATAGGCCCATCCCGCCACCTTGTACAGATACACTGGCGGCTCTTTGCCGAGCCACGCGGCAAACCTCGCATACGACTCGTGAAACCAGGGCCGCATACGCTCGCCGCCATCAGACACGAGGGCAATCCCGTCTGCCTGGAACTTCCGTTCGAGGGCCACGGCCGGGACACACCCAATACAGGTCCCATCGCCCACCTGCACCTGCGCGGTCATGCGGCAAATCTCCGCATAACTCTTTCCGGTGACATCAAAGACCAGTGGCTCTCGGTCAAAAAACACGAGCAGCACCTGCCCACTGACGCGCCGAGCCAGATACCCCGCGAGCATGCGACTCTTGTCGATGGTTTTGTCCATCGATGGGCTCCGGTCCCCGCCGATGAGCCAGTTGCCGTCAATCCCAGGAGCGGCTTGGAGCTGCGCGTCTTGCAACGCTGCTAATTCCACAGCAAGCGCAGGGTCCTCGTCTGCCATGGCCTGTGCTGCCGCTGTGGCAGTCAGCAGGGTGTCCTTCCGCCCACGTTTTGCCGCTCTCGCGGTCGCCGCAGTGAGTGCGCCACGGGTGGCGCCAACAGCCTGGACGCCCCAGCGTTGGAGCGCCCGCCGGCGTTTGATCGTTTGTGCTGGCGTCATGACATCGAGTACCGCAGCGAGAATAGCAGGTTCTTGGATGCGCGTCCCCAAGCTCCCTTCACACACCATGACGGGGATGCGTTCCTGCCGAATCAACCCCGCAATGGCGTCCGATTCCCATGCCTGCCAGCCACTGATCTTGCCCAGCACAGTCCCGAACGGAGGCCGGCGCTGAAACAGCGTGCTGTTTGCGTCCTCGGACGGCCTCGTCATACTCAGCTCATAGAGAGCCCTCACCTGCCCACGGTAGTGTAGGACAGTACGCTCCCACCATGGCCAACACGCTTCACGGGCCTTGAGATAGCCATGAATCATCCTGAGAAACTTCGTTTTGCCCCATCGCGCCAGCGGATAGCTCCGCCCGATCTCCCACGCCTGGAGGAGCGCTCGTGGGTCAAGACAGGCCAACAGCGCCAGGGAATTTTCGCGCAACGCACTCGCATAGTCTCTGAGGGCCAGCGTGGCCAGTGGCAGACCCCCAGCCGCATCACGGATGGTCCCCTTGCGCTTCGCCCACACCATGGCATGGGCGAGAAACACGGGGTCTGCCTGAGCAAATCGTTCGACTATCGGGCGATAGCTCGCCAACTGCCCATGGGGAGATCGCATGAACGCGGCGACTAACTCCTGCCTGGGAGACTCTCTGAGACTTTCCATGTGCTCTTGCCCTCTCTCAAAAGAGGCGCTCTCATCAATCGGCCAGGACATTTACACCACTGCCTCCCCCATCGTGAGGGGGGGAGGATGGGAGTCGAACCCATCACAACGTAGACATTGCGTCAACGTGAATCCTGCCCAGCGCGAGAGCGCAGTTGCGGGCCTCCGAGTCGAACGGAGCTGGATGGCTTATGAGACCATCGACTGAGCCGCTAGTCTAGCCCGCACAGTTGTGCCTACCATCAATCGACGAGGGGTGTAGGGCTTGCGCCCCACGGCTGGGATCGAACCAGCAACCGCTTGCTCTTACAAGGCAAGTGCTCAACCAGTTGAGCTACGTGAACCCTCCTCAGCGCGGTAGGCATGAACAATATACAAGAGCACATCCTATCACGCAAAGGAAAACTGCGGAGGTGGTGGTAGCGTCATCGGCGTGCCGTCCCCGCGGAGAATGGGCTTCCCGGCACAGATCAACTCAAAGAGTGCTTTGGTCTTCCGCACATCGTCCTGGCAGTAGTTCAGGACCTCTGCGTAGCGGCCCTCCTGCCAGAGCCGTGGGGCCTGGGCACCGGTCATCGCTTTGGCCCCGAGGCCATTCGCCTGGCTGATGGCGTCGAGACTGTGTAAGCCGCGTTCAAACTTCCGTGCGGGATCAACCTGCCAGATTTCTGCCAGAAGGTCGTAGGAGGTCGCACAGAGGGTCTGAAAGGCGTCACAGATGCCTTCCAACCACACGGCGGTGCCAGGATCGGAGTCGTTGAGTGCCTCGGCACATTGTCGCAACAGTCCGCGCATCAGCGGGAAATCAAACGCAATGCCATTGAAACTGACCAGGAGCGGCTGCGTATCGACGACATGCCGCATGGTCTGTGCGAGCGTATGGACATCGAAAAACTCGTAGCGGTCGCCGGCGTACCAGTAGACACAGCCGATACTGAGACCAAGCGCCGCCTTGTTGCCCCAGCCCAGGGGATCAAACAGGTCAGTGCCATCTCTACGGCACTTCCATACCTCAGGCGTCCCAGCCGGCCACCCCTCTGCCGTGAGATTTTCATGCCGAGTTTGAGGCTGCCCACAGTGCCGGCAGTCCTCAGCGCTATGGGCGGTTTCCAGGTCCAGTACAACGATATGACGCTCTGCCATATTTTCTTATCCTTTCTTTGCCCCCCCCTACGCTATCCTCTTCTTTCCCTAGAATGGCAATCATGAGCCGCCGTCAACTCTATCACTTGCCGTCGTGCCTCCCACCAGGGCATGGGCGCTCCCGTGTCTGCATCGACATCGTGACCATACGTGTCCATGATGGTGGCTACCCATCTGCAGATATCGCTGATCAGCGCCTGGCGCCTGTCCGGATCTGCTTGTGGGGCAAAAAACTGATAGAGATGGGTACGGAGTGCGTCCATCCCTGCGCGGGCCGTGTGCAGTTGGTGGGCAGAGCGAACGGGGGGGTCTGGCGAGGTACAGAGATGACATTGCATCGTGGTTGTTCCTTCAGGGGACTCCGTATCGTTGCGTGAGGTCTGATGTCTACCTTTTTCGCGCGGCATAGGTCTTCCTTTCGTGTTCATAGGCACGCTCGAGCCATCCACGGACAAATGTTTTCCACCGTGTCGTCGGACGTTTGCGGGGATTTTCCGTCAACCACGCCTCCATCCTGGCGAACTGACGTTCCAGCCAGGCGAGGTCCGGGTCATTACAGGTGGTGTTGAGGCTATTCCACCAGGCATTGTCGTCGAGGTGTTCCAGGGGGAGGTTGAAATCCTGGAGCGCTTGTCGTAACCCAGGCCAACTCGCTTCGGAAATAGGCACAGGTTTTGAGGGTTTGCGACGAGAGACCGTGGGCGGTTGGGAAGTCAGAGAGGACGGAGCTGGACACACTGATCGTCCAGCTCCGTCCAAACTCTCGAACGTAGTGAGAGAGTTATCTTCTTCCTTCAATTGAGGATCCTTAAGAGAGAATACTTCGTGTAGCTCACAGCTACTACCCTCCCTGCTGTGAGCTACTACCCCTCCCTGCTGTGAGCTACTACCCTGTAGCTGTGAGCTACTACCCTGTAGCTGTGAGCTACTACATGGAGTATGGAGTTGGCTTAAATCATTCAAAATATAGAGGTTCGTGTCAGGATCGCCAGATTCTGACACGCGTGCCTCAATCGTCACAAGGTTTGCACTCTGCAACCTTTTGAGTGCGCGGATCACAGTATCGCGCGAGGTTCCTATGTCTTTTGCTATTCTGGCATGCGATGGGAAAGCCTTCGTGAGTTTCGAGCGACGAGCGAGGTAGGCGTAGACGGCGATCCCATATGGCCCGAGATGTGACCCATAGGTATCGAGCACTTCGTCATCCATCCAGAAATGGTATACCCGGCGTGCATCAGAGAGCGTATCTTCAGTCACAAGCACTCTCCTTGCGCATCTGTCGTCTAAACGACTCGCGTTGTTTCCTCGTTTCTTGCAAAATATGACGCAACTCACGGTTGACTGAGCGGTCGTTGCTCGCTGCTTCATCGGTAAGCCATTGTTTGAGATCAACCGGGATACGTACAATCACTGGTTCTATCAGCTCTTTCATAGTTGCTCCTTTCATGAAACATTATGATAATAAAATGATGCAACACGTGCAACAAAAAACTCGCCAGTAGGCGAGAAGCCAAGATGTCGCGTGTGCGCATTACTCCATCGTAGTCAACGCGTGAGAATGTGGCGTCAAGGCACTTGACAGGGCCATACCGATAGTGCATAATCAATGCCCATGAGAACACTCAAACTCCCCCGACATACCTGTCAGCGATGCCAGCATACGTGGATCCCGCGGGTTGACACCACGCCGGTGACGTGTCCACGTTGTAAGAGCCCCTACTGGCACACCACTCCACGACGGGGGAAGGGGAACACCCTCTGCAAGCAAGGAACACCCACGCATGACCCACATGACTGATTTACCCGGGCATTTTTTTCATGAACCTATGCAGATCTGGATGTTCCATGAGGCACCAGAGGCATTGCAGGCCCTCGCTGAGCATGGCAGCGACGAGGATTGGCTGGGCGCTCCATACCCTGCTGGAGCGGATGAGCAGAGAGGAGAAACCGCATGAGTGAGACGCTTGCACCATCGAACGTGAAACCAACAGAGACGAGGCAACACACCGCGCTTGAACGTGCCATCCTGGCCGACTGGTACCAGGAGACCTTACGGCGGTTCCTGGGTACCCAGGAAGCGGTGGATGCGTTTACCGCGGAAGTGTTTACCCAGGCCCGGAAGGCGCCGCAACTCTACCACTGCACGATTGAGAGCACCCGCTTTACGATTGCGCGGGTGGCGTCGCTGCACCTCAACCCTGCTTTGCCAAATGAGGTCTTTCTCATTCCGAGGAACAATAAGCAGAAAGACGGCACGTATGCCCTGGAGATGACACACCAGTACGGCTACGGGGGCTTGCGGAAGCTGGCCCTGCGCTCGCCAGAAGTGCAGGACTGCTTTACGGAGGCAGTCTGCGCCAACGATACGTTCGTGCCCCCTCTCACCCCGGTTGATCTTCCGCTGCACCGCCTGCCTGGCGCGTTCAAGCCACGAGGCCGGGTGATTGGCTACTACGCTGTCGTGCAACTCACCAATGGCCACTGGCGCTTCTGGCCTATGAGCGTGCAAGAAGTCCAGGAGCATGCCAAGCGGTATGTGCCTGATCTGTCGAGGGCTCCCGCGTGGCACAAAGGGGTCAGGCCCGATGTGGACGATGGCCTGACCTCGTTTGACAAGATGGCCATGAAAACGTGCCTGCGGATGCTTCTCAACGGCAGGGACGTGCCGTTGTCGGATGCCATCCAGCAGGCTCTTGACGACGAACCTCTCCTCATGGTGCCAGCCGCAGCCGAGCAACAGGGCTATGTGCGTGACGGGCAGACTTTTACGCGGCCCGTGATCGCCATGCACGCCGAGGAGACGCCTACCGTCGATGACCTGCTCCGGGACATCGCGGGAGACACACGAGAGACGCAGGAGGCCCTCGCTGACGCACGCAGAGGCGGCAAGAAGGCAGCTCAGACAGCGCAAGCGTCTCCAGAGCCGTGGTGTGACGATGGCAACACCGCAGGGCATGACCCAGATGCATGCCCCGCTCACGCACGAGCAGGGGGCGAATTTGAGACTTCTGCCCCTGGCAAGACTCTGGACACATCCCAGGTTGGGATAACGCAAAAGAGACGTGGTTCTGGTGGGCAAACACAGGCAGCCCTCGGGGAGCCTGCCTGGAAACAGACGCTGCGGGCGCACCGGGACGCCATTGGGCAGATGGCCGTGCCTGGCGTGTATGACGAGGACGCCCGGGCGCGGCTGGACACGCTGGCTGAGGCGATGGATTTTGCCCTCTCCCCCCTGGGCACGACGACGGATTCTGAAGGGCTCAGGCTGGCGGCGGCGGTCCTGGAGTGGATTGAGGCGGCGAAGGAGCGCGGATGAAGATCACTCTCCCTGGTATCCCTGCACATGCAGTCCCACCACAGGGGAGGACGCTACGCAACCTGAACGTCGGCCCGGGATGGTGGCATCACCTCGTCCCTCCTGAGCCTGCCTCGTTGGCATGGGAGCGCCTACGCTATGTAGGCGATGAGGACGCCGGGCACGGATTGCGGTATGAGTGCTGGGAGAACTCCAGATACTATTGCTCGGTACGACGATTCAAGAAGGGGTGGTTTATCAAGAATCGCCCCTATGTGGTCATTGGGATTTCCAACGCTGATGAGAGCGCGAGGCATGATTGGCGGGACTTCCAAGCCATCAAAAACGATATCGTCGGGCGCGACTGGGAAGCGGTCGAGCTCTATCCTGCGGAGTCGCGCCTGAAAGACCCGAGCAACCGCTTTTATTTATGGTGCTGCGAGAAGGGGCTGTTGGATTTCGGGCTTCCAGGGGGGCGCATGGTCCTCGACGCGGATGAAGCTATCGCGCCACAGCGGCCATTGCCTCGGGATAAGAGCCTCCACGAGGCCAGCGACGGGTCGATACCGCGCAGGAGACGCGAGGAAAAGCTCTGAGTATCCCTCCCTTCTGCATCAGGGCACGACTGCCAACTCTTGGAGGTGTGTTGATGAGCCATCGGCCGTATGCCCTCTGGTGTGAGGAGATTGCTGCGCAGCCTGTCCCTTCGTGGCTCCAGGACCAGATGCGCGAGGTTGCGTCGAGCGGTGAGCAGGCGATTCGGATCGCTATTGGCAATCTGGAATTGGCCTATTTGCGCACGCGCGATGCCCTGCAGGAGCACAAAACGGCCCGGTGACCTCCGATGGTACGTGGTGACCCTGCGCGTATGCGCGAGGTGCCGCATGGCGATGCCCAATGCCGCTAGGCGCCAATCCGGGCTTCCCCCGTTGCATGAGTGAGGTGTCCTGATGACCGACTATGAGTTGATCACGCTCCTCGACCGGGGAAACCATAGCGTCACAGCCTGTGAGGCGGAGGTGCTGGAGACGCTCCTGCGCCGGTGGCCGCACTGGCCGGCACAGTGGCCGACGATGCGCCAGTTAGGAGTCCTGTATCAGATGACGCGCGCATACGTGCCCGACAGCCCAGAGCTGGTGGCGTGGCGCGAGCACGCGCAGCGACGCTATTGCGCGGCGAAAGGGCCATAGATGCCTCGCCGGCGCTGCGCCTGCCCGCCTGATGGGAGCCGGTATTGTCCGCAGTGCCAGGCGCTGCTGCAGCGGGCGGGGGAGCCCTTCACGCCACGAGTCCCCGCCGCTCTCCTTCCCGGGCCTCCTCCTCCCCCTGCGGCTGCCGTGGATCGCTACAAG
>Ga0137829_11537158_pt1 | contig 18355 bp, 16 predicted proteins | sample OV2TP2_FD_97737 | JGI IMG/M metagenome (GOLD analysis project Ga0137829, IMG submission 97737) | reverse complement strand
GCGGTGGCCCTGCCGGTATCTCGGCCGCTGTTGAGGCTGCCCGCGCCGGTGCCAGCGTTACCCTGATAGATGACCAGCTATCCCTTGGGGGGCACCTGAGGGCCGATGTGAGCGCCCATGCGGAAGCACCCGATTATTCCGGCATGAGAGGATACGAGATCGCCAGCAGGCTGGCGGAGGGCGCTGAAGGGACACCCGGCCTGGAGGTGCTTTCTGGTGCGACTGCCTTCGGTTTGTACGAGGGGAACCTCCTTGGGATCGCACAGGCTAGGCGGCTGGTCAAGCTGCGTAGCAAGAGGGTCATCATCGCCAGCGGATGCCACGAGGTTCCGCTGGTGTTCCGGGGCAACGATCTGCCAGGGGTGTTCCTGAGCACAGGCATCCGGCGGCTCACGAACCTCTATGGCGTGAGGCCCGGACACAGGGCGCTGGTAGTCACCAGCAACGACCAGGGCTATGTCGTAGCCTCGGAGTTGCTGCAGGCTGGCATTGAGGTAGCGGCTGTGGCAGACGCCCGACAGGACGATTCCCGGCCTCTGAGGGAGGTAGAGGCGCTGAAGGCCCAGGGGGTGCCCATTCTGATCTCCCATACCATCAAAGAGGCAAAGGGAAGGAAGCATGTCAGAGAAGCAGTGGTGGTGAGCCTGGAGGATGAACGGGAGCGGAGCTTTAGCTGCGACCTGATATGCGTCGCCACAGGCTTCGACCCGGCAACCTCCCTCATCTACCAGGCGGGCGGCAGAATGGCCTACGATGAGACCCTCAAGGAGACCGTTCCAGGCCAGATGACGCCCTCGATCTATGCTGCCGGCGATGTCACCGGAATTCACGACCTTCAGGCGGCTATCCTTCAGGGGCGGACCGCAGGTTTAGAGGCAGCTTTGAGCCTGCTGGACCTGGACAAGACAACCGCCTCTAGACAACAGGTCGAGAGCTATCGGAGGCAACTGGCGGAAAGGGAGGCACGCTACAGGGCGCAGTTACGAGCCAGCCCGATGCTGGTATCGCCAGGCCAGGGGAAAAAGAGGTTCGTCTGCGTCTGCGAGGACGTTACCGAGAAGGACCTGCACGATGCCATCGCAGAGGGCTTCGATGAGATGCAGACCCTCAAGCGGTACAGCACCTTGTCCATGGGCCCGTGTCAGGGCAAGATGTGCCTTAAGGCATCTATCGGAATCTGCGCCGAGCGCACAGAGCGAAGCGTCGAAGAGATAGGCACCACCACATCTCGCCCCCCCATACATCCCGTATCGCTGGGGGCGCTGGCTGGCCCATCTCACAGGCCCATCAAGCGCACGCCCCTCGACCGAAAGCACAGAGAGCTTGGAGCCAGGATGATAGACCTGGGGCCCTGGAAGAGGCCCCACTCCTACGGGTCGCCCGCGGAGGAGTGCCTTGCGGTCCGCCAGCGAGTAGGAATCATAGACGTGAGCACCCTGGGAAAGCTGGATGTGCAAGGTAAGGATGCCCCTGGCCTCCTGGACAAGGTCTACACCCACATCTTCTCCAGCCTGCCAGTGGGCCGCATCCGATATGGCCTCCTCTGCTCGGATAGCGGAATGGTCCTGGATGACGGCACCGTCACCCGCCTGGCCGAGGACCACTACTTCATCACCACGACGACGGGGAACGTAGATTTGATGGAGGAGTGGTTGAAGCTGTGGGCGGCTGGAACGGGCATGTGCGTCCACATCACCAACGTCACTCCCGCCTATGCCGCCATCAACGTCGCAGGCCCCAGGGCCAGGGATACCCTGGGTAAGCTGACAGACATTGACCTCTCCTCCTCCGCCCTTCCTTACATGAGGTGTGCCAGAGGAGAGGTGGCTGGAGTACCATCCATGCTGTTACGCATCGGGTTCGTGGGAGAAACAGGCTGGGAGATACATTTTCCCGCAGAGTACGGGGAGTATATGTGGGACACGCTGATGGAGGCCGGAAAGGAGTATGGCATCGCGCCCTTTGGTGTTGAGGCTCAGCGTATCCTCCGCTTGGAGAAGAAGCACATGATCATAGGTCAGGATACCGATATGGTATCCAATCCCCTGGAAGGCGATATGTCCTGGGTAGTGCGGTTCGACAAAGAGGACTTCATTGGCAAGCACGCGTTGGAGGCGGTCCAGGCGAGAGGGCTTAGGGATAAGCTGGTAGGTTTCCTCATGGAGGACTCGACCGTGCCAGAGGATGGAATCCCCGTGGTGGTCAATGGAAGGCCCGTCGGCAGAGTCACCAGCTCTCGACTGAGTCCAACCCTGGGCCGGGGTTTCGGCCTGGCCTGGGTGCCGGTTGAGCTTTCCGAGGACGGGACGAGGGTCCATGTTCAGGTCAACGGTAGGCCGCAGCCGGCCAGGGTCATCGCAGCGCCTTTCTACGACCCAGAGGGCAGACGGCTGAGAGAGTAGCCCTCACCCCTGGCCCAAATCCCCCCAACCCCCTTTGGCAAAGGGGGATTCAGGGGGATTTGGGAGAGAGGCGGTCACAGGTCAGGGTGAGGGTTGGAGGATATGATGGTTACCTGGAAGCCGGTCAAGCTGACCGCCATGCACCACCAGCACCTGAGTCTAGGGGCGACGATGGTGGACTATCTCGGCTGGCAGAGGCCCGCTCGATACACCTCTACTGAGGAGGAACTGGAGTCTGTACGTGTGGCGGGAGGCTTCTGCGACGTGAGTCCCCTTGGCAAGTTCTATGTCCAGGGAAGGGATGTGGGTGGCCTGCTGCAAAGGGCATTTCCGGAGGCCGCCTCTCCTTTGTCAGGGCTTCGGCTCAGGACAGGTCGGCTGGTTGTCTGCCGCTTCGCCGATGATGAGGCGTTCATCACTTGCTCGCCAGATGAGGCGGACCAGGTGTCCCAGGTCATCGAGAAATATCTTTCTGGATGCGCCCACGTGGTAGACATGACCTCTAGCTACGCCGCCGTTAACCTCCTTGGGCCTTCCAGTAATCAACTCCTTGCCAGGCTGACCGACTTGAATGTATCGCCCAGCAGGTTTCCCGACTTGAGCTGTGCCCAGGGGCAGGTTGCGGAGATATATGCAATAATCGTGCGCTGCGACCTGGGAGGACTGCTCAGCTACGACGCATACTTTGGCCGCGACTTCGGCGAGTACATGTGGGAGGCTATCCTTGAGGCAGGGCGCGAGCTTGGCATAGCCCCCGTTGGCGTGGAGGCATTAAAACAGATAGCCAGTGGAGGATGACCCTTGCTCCAGATATTTAAAAAAGAGAAGATGTGGCAGAAGCACTCCCTGAAGGACCGCTACGACGTGGTAATCATCGGCGCTGGAGTCCACGGACTGTCCACTGCTTACTATCTGGGCAAGCTGGGCATTACCAACGTCGCCCTTCTGGACAAGGGCTATCTTGGTGGGGGAGGCAGCGGGCGGACTACCGCCATAATCCGAGCCAACTACCTTACACCCCAGGGTATACCCTTCTTTGCCGAGAGCGTGAAGCTCTACGAACACCTCTCCCAGGAGCTGGGTTACAACATCCTCTTCAACCAGATGGGGCGCTTAGACCTGGCCCACACCGACTCTGCCGTCTTCGGCCTGCGTATGCGCACCGAGTTCAACCGGATACTTGGGGTTGACAGTCGGCTGATTGGCCCCCAGGAGATCAAAAGGCTGGCTCCGGCAATGGACCTCCGTGAAGGAAAAGACCTGCCCATTATGGCAGCCATGTACCATCCGCCAGCAGGCGTAGTGCGCCATGACGCCGTAGTGTGGGGTTACGCCAGAGGTGTGGGCAGAGCGGGTGCTGAGATTCATCCCCACACTGAGGTGGTGGGCATTAAAAGAGAGAACGGTAGGGTTACAGGACTCCAGACATCCAGGGGCGACATCAAGGCCGGGGTAGTCGTCAACGCCACCGCTGGCTGGTGCTCTACCATAGCAAAGATGGTAGACCTGGACCTGCCCATCACCACTCATCCCCTCCAGGCTTTTGTCACCGAGCCCTTGAAGCCCTTCCTGGACATATCCGTGTCCTCCGCCAACCTGCATGTCTATGTCTACCAGACCGACAGGGGAGAGGTAGTCGTGGGTGGCGGCGTGGACCCTTACTCCGCATATAGCATGAAGTCCAGCCTGTCAATGCTTGAAGAGCTGGCAAAGCACGCAGTGGAGCTTTTTCCGTGTCTGCGGGAAGTCAAAGCGCTCCGACAGTGGGCGGGCCTCTGCGACATGACCCCCGACTACGCGCCTATCATGGGTGAGGCGCCAGGGGTTAAGGGTTTCATCCTCACCTGCGGCTGGGGCACCTGGGGCTTCAAGGCGGCGCCTGTGGCGGGCAAAGGCATTGCCCAGCTTATCGCCACCGGAAAGACCCCCGACCAGATAGCTCCCTTCTCCATCTCTCGTTTCTCCCATGGCCGGCTGGTGAACGAGCGAGCGGCCGCGCCCGCCGCAGCTATTCACTAAGCTCGAGTGGCGGCCAGCCCCGCTGAAGGCTGGTCGCTGACTATGGCGACGCCGATGAACGGGCTTCAGGGGGCAAGGACTCCTCCCAATGAGGGATCAGGAGGCGGGAGGTGGTGGGCAGCGCCAGGATAGAGACCACACCCGCCAGGCTCAGCACAAAGGACAGAATGACGGCGCCCATGTAGTCATCCGTCATAGTCCAGATAAGCCCGCCCAACACCGGCCCCAGCGCCATGCCAAGTCCTCCTCCCAGGTTCTGCCAGCCGTAGGCGGTGCCCGTGGGGGCGTTGCCGTAGTACTGGCGGTTGATGATAGGGAATGCGCTCATCTCGCCTCCCAGACCCATGCCGAAGATGATGGCAAAGAGGTAGAAAGTCCAGGTATCCTGAGCAACAAGCAGGATCAGCACAGGGAAGGTTTGCAGAGCGAAACTAACGGCCATAACGCCTTTGCTGCCCATGCGGTCCGCCAACACGGGGACTGCAAATCTGGTGATAACGCTGACGATGGTAAGGGTGGCATAGACTCCAGCAGCCATCCCATGAGATAGGCCACTGTCCACAGCCATAGCGACCAGGAATAGCAGGATGATGTTGTGTCCCGCGCATCCCCAGAAGTGGATACCGACCAGGTTCCAGAAGGCGCCGTTGCGCTGGGCCTGCTGAAGGAACACCCTGGTCCTTATCTTAGCAACAGGCCCCTCGTGCAACCTCTGGATAGGCTCATCCGCGGATGCACCGAAGGGTCTTAGACCTATCTGACCGGGTTCGTTATGAAAGTATCTGATCAGCAAGAGGAGGACCGCGCCTCCCACCAGGCCAGGAAGCCAGAAGGTCCACTTCAGGCCAAAGTGGTCGAAAAGGAGGGCTATGGTGAGAATGGCCACCGCGGTCCCCAACCCCTGAAATGCTTGCAAAGCCCCCATAGCTACGCCCAGGTACTTTTTGAACCATATAGTGACGGACGCTACCAGTGGCACCTGGAAGATGGCCATAGAGGAAGCAAGTATAATGCCGAAGTAAATATAGAATTCCCACAGATGGGTCATGGTGCCGGTAAGCATCATGCCAGCGAGGAACAAAAGGGCTCCCAGGAACATGGTACGGCGGATTCCATAGCGGTCTCCCAGCCAACCCGCCACGGGGCTAAAGAGTGCTGAGACAATCCATTGCAGGGCGAAGGCGATGGATATGGAAAAGTAGCTCCAGCCGAATAGCTCTGAGTCCTGCAAGTGGGGCACTAACAAGCTGGTAGCGAATCTGATCGAGGAGTTGGTCATCCACATGATGGATGCGACCGCTACAATGACCCAGGCATAGTGTATCTTGAGCGTCCCGATGGAAAGGTTGGACGGACTCAAACTGACATTCAGCATCCTTATCCCTCAACTCTTGGAGAGTGTCTGGCGACCCTTTCACCTGCTACACTTTGATGACATCCTGCTGGGGCGCACAAGCCTGGATCGCCTCCATTACCTGCTTCTTAGCATCCTTACCTGACGCACGCGGCGATATGATGGGCAGAACGATGCCAGCTCGCCGGTAGTCACGTATTCTCTGCCGACACTCCTCAGGTGTCCCCGCCAGGGCGATCTTGTCTATGAGGCCAGTGGGCACCAGCTCCAGGGCGCGCTCTCTGTCACCTTCCTTCCAGGCTCGACTCACCGCCTCCACCTCCTGGGCGAACCCGGCTTCGGCCATCAGCCTGCGATACCTTGGGAAAAACCCGGCATAGCTTGCAATGGGGAGGCGCATGGAGTCTCGAGCTTCCTCTCTGTCGCCAGACACAGCGCAGGGCAGCAGGGTTGCCACGTCCACCTCTTCTGGGACTCTCCCCGCACGCCTGGCACCCAAGGCGACGTGCTCCGCAGCGGCCGTGGCGTGCTCCAGGGTGCACCAGGTCAACAAAGTGCCCTGGGCGATCTGGCCGCAAATCTGGAGCATCCTGGGGAACACCGCCGCCACGTAAATGGGGACTTCCTTCCGCAGCGGCTCAAACCACAGGTCGAAGCGCTCGATGTTGTAGGTGCTTCCCTTGTAGGAGACCTCCCCATCCCGCAGCAACAGGCGGACAATCTCCACGCACTCCTTCAGACGCTGCACAGGCTGTGAGAACTCAAGGCCATGCTCTGGCTCTACCTGAACTTTGTGGCTTGAGCCCAGGCCCAGGATGAACCTGCCATGAGAGAACTGGTCCACACAGGCGGCAGCCATAGCGATGGTCGGAGCGCTCCGTACAAAGATGCTGGTAATGCTCGTACCCAGGAGGATTGTCCTGGTAGCCAGGGCACAGGCAGTTAAAACAGAGAACTGGTCGCCTCCATGCCCCTCTGCTACCCACACTGACTCATAGCCCAACTCCTCCGCGAGCCGGACGCACTCCACCACCTCTGTTGGCGCAAGACCTCTTGAGAAAGCTACCCCGAGCCGTTCCATATCAGTAGGTCTTGATCTCCAGCACGTGGCCGTTGGGGTCTTTGAAGTAGACTGCTTTCCCCAACCCTTTGGCTCCGGTTGTCATGCCGGGCCCCTTCATATTATCCATGTCGTAAGGGCCATCCCCGTAGGGCATTCCGGAATCACGGATCCTGGCGAAGGCTCCCTCGAACTCATCAGGGTTCATGGCAAAGGCGTAATGGATACTCCGAAAGTCATCGGACTTTCGGAAGTCCAGGTTGAAGGTGTCGTTGACCCGGACCGCCAGGAAGGGGCCTACTTCCCCCAGGAACTCGAAGCCGAATATGCGCGTATAGAACTCGACAGCCTCTTCTCGGTCCCGTACCGGTACGATGGTGTGGTCAAGGAACGTAGCCATCTTGCGACCTCCTGCATACATTTATATATAAATCATTAATGTATTACATATCAATCTCTAGTAAGCTATACTGTGCACGTAACCCTTGTCACTGTAGGACTATCTTAAAGTAGATGTACAGCATACCATGCCCCTACTTTAGTGACTATCTCCCAGGATGTCAATGAGGTACGCTGAGGTCGTCCTGCCACATGTTATGACGCTTGACGGCTCTATGGAGGCGCTGTACACTCGCTCCTATCAAGGCTGGAGCATGGTGCCGAATCCCAGGCTCTACTCTCCCATGTCCTCCCTTGCCAGGGGTGGACCAGGGAGTGAGGCCCTGGTGCCAAACTTCAGAGGGGAGGATTTGTATGGCCGGCAAGCGGATTCTCTGTGCTTTTGGAATAGACCTTGACGCAGTTGCAGGCTGGCTTGGGTCTTACGGTGGGGAGGACTCTCCCGACGATATTTCGCGAGGGCTCTTTGCAGGGGAGGTCGGAACGCCTCGCCTGCTCAAGCTCTTTGATAAACTTGGAGTAAAAACGACCTGGTTCATCCCGGGGCACTCCATCGAGACATTTCCTGAGCAGACAAAGATGATAGGGGATGCAGGCCATGAAATTGGCCTGCATGGGTATTCCCATGAAAATCCTATAGCCATGACGCCAGCTCAAGAGGAGGCGGTGTTGGTCAAGTGCATCGAACTGATCGCCAGGGTGTCTGGTACACGACCCACGGGCTATGTAGCGCCCTGGTGGGAGTTCAGCCACGTCACCAACGACCTCCTGCTCAAGCACGGGATCAAGTATGACCACAGCCTGATGCACAGGGATTTCGAGTGCTACTATGTGCGAACGGGAGACCGGTGGACTAAGATAGATTTCTCCAAACCAGCCGATTCCTGGATGAAAAGGCTGGAGCGCGGCAAGGAAACGGACCTCGTTGAGATACCGGCCAACTGGTATCTGGACGATTTGCCTCCGATGATGTTCATAAAGAAATCTCCCAACAGCCACGGGTTTGTGAATCCACGCGATATTGAGCAGATGTGGCGGGACCAGTTTGACTACGTCTACCGGGAGTACGATGAGGCAGTCTTCCCGATGACGATTCACCCAGACGTGAGCGGTCGCCCCCAGGTCCTACTCATGCTAGAGAGATTGGCTGCCTATATCCTGGCCCACCCGGGTGTCAGTTTCTGCACCTTTGACGAGATCGCCGACGACTTCGCCAGACGCCACCCTCGGAACAAAGGGCCCAAGTAGGCCAGGGATCAGTTACCAGTCTGAATCAGGAGCTGACGATGTTCGGAGTCAAGGAGGGATTGACACCACCTGAGCTTACCACTACACTCACTCTCGTCTGGAACAGTGCCCCGTTTGGCTACAGGAAGTCTAGAATGAGAAATTACGGTTGAAATGAGACCTGGTAGCTTGGTATAATGGTAGATATCTACCAGGGCCGGTGTGGTGATGTCAAAGTGGACGACCGGGCCTTCTTGAAGACTCGATTGATACTCAGGGTGAGAAAGGAGGGATAACAATGCCAGGCCGAGATGATATGGCACTGATGGCCCATCTGATGCGGCGCGCTGGATTTGGCGCATCCCGCGAGGAGCTTGAGGCCCGTGTGGCGAAAGGCTACGAAGCCACTGTGGAAGAGCTGTTACACCCCGAGACTCAGCCCGAGGTGGACGTGAACATCCTGTACCGCTACTTCCCGAATCTGGAAGGGCCCCTGGCGCCGGTCCAGGCCCAAACCAACTGGGTATACCGAATGATTAACACCAGGAGTCCCCTTCAGGAGAAGATGTGCCTTTTCTGGCACCAGTTGTTCGCTACCGGCAACTCTAAGATAGACAACCCACCCGAGGTTTTACAACAGATCGCCATGTTCCGACGCCACGGGCTGGGCAGATTCCCTGAGTTGCTGGTTGAGTTGGCCAAAAACCCGGCCATGATCTACTGGCTGGACAACAACGGCAACCACAAGGGGGCAATCAACGAGAACTGGGGGCGAGAGCTACTGGAGCTGTTCTCTATGGGCGTGGGCAACTACAGCGAGGACGATATAAAGGAAGCCTCCAGGGCTTTCACCGGTTGGACCATCGGCCAGAAGATACCGCGCAACCCCCTGGGTCGTTTCTACTGGAGCTTCGAGTACAGGCCAGAAGACCACGACGACGGCGAGAAGGTTTTCCTGGGCCACAGGGGGCGCTTTAACGGCGACGATATAGTAAACATCGTCGTCCAGCAGCCTGCCACGGCCAGGTTCCTGGCCCGCCATCTGTACAACTTCTTCGTCGCCGACGAGGTCCAGGTGCCTAGCTGGAACATAACGCCTCCGAAGGACCCCCAGGCGATTCAAACCCTGGTGCGGGCGTACAACGAGTCCAACTACGATATCCGCGCGGTGCTGCGGGCCCTGCTCCTCTCCGATTTCTTCAAGAACGCAAGGTTTGCCAGAGTGAAGAGCCCCGCTGAGCTGGTAATAAGCACAGTACGCCTGGCAGGCAACTTCGGCCCCCCCAGGCCCGGCTACCAGGAGCTTGCCTTCGAGTGCGCCTATCAGGGGCAAGAGCTTCTGAACCCCCCCAGCGTGGAGAGCTGGCATACAGGCCAGGAGTGGATAGATGGGGGCGCACTGGTCCGGCGGGTAAACTTCGCTGCCAAACTTCTGGGCGATACCACCTTGCCCGGCATCCGGACTATCGTCAACCAGCTTAAAGATCGAGGCAACCTCTCTCCGGCGGAGTTTGTGGACCAGTGCCTTGACCTGATTGGGCCCATTCAGGTGAGCGAGGATACCCGGGCCGAGTTGCAGGCCCAGGCCGAGGAGGGAGGAGAGCTTCGCTGGGGTACAAAGCGTCAAGCCAGCGCCTCTGAACATCGTGTAGGAGTCATGCTGGCGTTGATAGCCGCTTCCAGAGATTACCAGTTCGCATAACAAATGCGTAGGGGAGTACGGCCGTACGCCCCTGCGACAGTGAAAGGAGGGCTAACATGGCATCTATCGGTAAAGACACGGTGTTGGTAGTCCTGCAACTAACGGGGGCCAACGACTATCTCAACACTGTAATCCCCTATACCAACCCCCTCTACAGGGATAACAGGCCCAACGTGGGCATCCCCGAGGACAAGGTCCTGCCCATTGATGACGAGCTAGGCTTCCACCCCAACATGGGGCCTGTGAAGAAGCTCTGGGATGAGGGCAGGATGGCTATCATCCACGGCATCGGCTACGAGAACTCCCCTCGTTCCCATTTCCGTTCCATGGACATCTGGCACACCTGTGAGCCGAATAGAGTGGGCACCGAAGGGTGGGTCGGCAGGGTTATCCGTGACCTGGACCCCACAAGTGAGAATGTGCTGAAGGGTGTGAACTTCGGCCAGGGCCTGCCGAGGGCTATGGTGTTGCGGGGCGTGCCCGTGACCTCGGTGTCCAGCCTCGAGTCATATGGGATGTTGAGTGAAGTGCCAGGCATCACCGAGGAGCAGGAGAGAGCCCAGGTGCTGGAGCGCTTCTCGCGCATGTACTCCCCCGCCATAGGGAGGGGGCCTGTAATGGACTACCTGGCCCAGACAGGGCAGAACGTGCTAAAGGGTGCCGACGCCCTCAAAATAGCCCCTCAGAAATACTCCTCCACGGTGGAGTACGCAGACACACCGGTAGCTAAATACCTGAAGAGTATCGCTCAGGTATACCTGGCCGACCTGGGCGCTCAGGTCCTTTACACCCAGCACGGCAGCTTCGATACCCACTTCAACCAGACGCCCATGCACAACAAGCTCTGGATTGACGTCGGAAGGGCCATCGGCGACTTTTTCGATGATCTGAAGGAACACGACGCCGGTGACAACCTGATCATGATGCTGTTCACCGAGTTCGGCCGCCGTGTTCACGACAACGGCACGGGCACCGACCACGGCGCTGGCGGGGTGGCCTTCGTCATCGGCAACCGGGTGAAAGGTGGCCATTACAGCGAGTACCCATCCCTCAAGCCCGAAGACTTGCAGCAGGGCGACCTGGCCCCTAACTACGACTTCCGTGGTTTTTACAGCACCGTAGTGGAGAGGTGGCTAGGTCTGGACCCCGCACCCATCGTAGGTGGACACTTCGAGCAGCTTGACTTCATATAGTAGATGTCATATGAAGGAGCCGTTCGTTTTACAGCCTATTGCCTGGTACGGATGGAAGAACGGAGGCTGTCTCAGGAACCGGTGGAAGTAGTCCTGCGTTCTCCCGATCAGGACCTGCCAGCTAAGAAAGGACGGCGTGTGGCTCAAAGCTTGGCAACCTCACCCAGACGTGGCAAGAGGGCCTTGCTCCGTGTATTCTATGAAGAGTCGGGAGAAGAGCGTGTGGTGGTCAATGCCTACCTCACAGAGCGACCCGAGCGATACTGGGAAGGGGACTTGCCATGAGGATCACCTACGATCCAGAAGGTGACATCCTGTACTTTAGACTGCGAGAAGGGGCTGTAGTGCATAGCGAGCCCCTGCTAGACCAAGAGGATATCATCATTGACTACGATGAAGAGGACTGTCCTCTAGGGATAGAGATAATGAATGTCAGTGACTTGCTGGGCAGCACGCCGGTGAGCATTGAAGTTGCGCTTCCCACTGCATCGAGGCACAGCTAGCGTGGACGAGAAGTCGTCTTTAGGGAGGGCAACATGCTCAAGTGTCGGTGTGGTCACTATGCCTTCGAGCATTTATGGGACCCCCGAGGGTGGGGGAAGTGTACAAGATGCTTCTGCCTGATGTTCAGCAGGTGGTAGTGATGAGTGTTGCAATGCTAATCAGTAAACTTGATGGCGAGCACAAATCTGACGATAGGGGGTAGTGATGCTGACAACTGTCGCAGCAGGGCGGGTATTTACTTATAGTCACTGCATTGGGATGTATGGCATGTCTGGGCTGGGGTTCTGGTCCCCTGTGGATTTCGTCCTGTGCTCAAAGGGAGTCTTCTACGCGCTAAGCCGGGGCGATGGGGAAGCTCTTGGCCCGCGGATCAGCAAATGCACCCTGGACCACCAGTTCCTCACCCAGTTCGGAGGCTTTGGCGCAGGGGATGGGCAGTTTATCTGGCCCGTTTCCATTGACGCGGACCAGGACGAGAACCTGTACGTCTCCGACGAGCGCCTCCATCGGATCACCATCTTTGACAAAGAGGGGAAGTCTCTGGGCCAGTGGGGTAAGGCTGGCAGCGGCGAGGGTGAGTTCAACGGCCCAGCGGGCCTGGCCTTCGACCAGGAGGACAACCTCTACGTTGTGGACAGCCTCAATCACCGCGTACAGAGGTTCACCAAAGATGGCAAGTTCCTGGGCCAGTGGGGCCAGCACGGCGCTGGCGACGGGGAGCTTAATATGCCCTGGGGGATATGCCTCGATAGTAAGGGCGACGTGTATATCGCCGACTGGAAGAACCACAGAGTGCAGAAATTCTCCCGAGTGGGAGAATTTCTGGGCAAATTCTGCGCCTCCGACTCCGGTGTTGGGAGCCTTGACCACCCCACTGGTGTGGCAGTGGACTCGGAAGGGGATGTCTATGTGACTGACTGGGGCAACCACCGGCTCCAGGTCTATGCCCCCAACGGGACCTTCATCACCTCTCTGATAGGGGATGCCCAACAGCCCTCACCCTGGGCGCAAACCTATATTGCCGCCAACCCCGACATGGTCAAGGCGCGCAAGAGGGTCAACCTGGAACCGGAATGGCGCTTCCGGCGGCCGGTGGCGGTGAACGTTGATTCGGAAAACAGGATTTTCGTGGCAGAGTCTGCACGCCACCGCCTCCAGGTCTACGAAAAGGAGAAGGACCTCGGGGATGTCCCCCTGAACCTCTAGTAATCAGCTATCAGCGGGGTTGTAGCAAACCTAAATGCCAGAAGCTGGCTGAAAGCTGATAGCTTACAAAAGTGGGATAGCCCTCACTCCAGACCCCTCTCCCAATGGGAAAGGAGACTGGGATGAGGGCTATCTTGTCTCATCTCGTAGCAGAGGGAGGCCCCATGAACATGGAGCGCGACTTTGTAGGATATGGCCCCAACCCACCTCGCGTGCGTTGGCCGGAGGGAGCGCGCATCGCCATTTCTTTGGTGGTGGCGTATGCTCAAAGCCTTTACAGCACCTGTCGCCAGCACTATCATAGCCTCAAGGGTTCTGCCGAAGGAGATACCCGAAAGGCTCAAGTCCGAGACGGTTAGGGAAGGGTAATCTCGTCGAGGACGTGCTTCAATGGCTAAGGACGGCTTCTAGCACCTCACGCCAACAGGGATGGAGGGAGAACATGGTGAGTTACTCAGGCCAGCCTTTGAAACGGTTTGAAGACCCCAGGCTCGTGACGGGTGGGGGCTCCTTTGTGGACGACATCGTGCTACCAGATATGCTCTACGCCTACGTGCTCCGTAGTCCCCACGCTCACGCACGCATCCGCTCTATAGATGTTTCCGCGGCCCGCAATATGTCCGGCGTGGTAGCGGTGCTCACCGGGGGAGACCTGGCCGATGAGGTGAAGGTTGTCCCCACAAGAGCTATATCAGACCAGGCGGTGTCCTCAGCACCAGGGGGCATGGTGGATGAGCTGAACGGCCGGGAGCAGCCCGTTCTGGCTACAGACAAGGTGTGCTATGTGGGACAGGCGGTGGCAATGGTGGTGGCCCAGGAACGCTACCTGGCCAGAGACGCAGCGGAGCTTATAAGGGTAGGCTACGAACCCCTCCCACCCCTCATGGACCCCTTTGAAGCTGCTACTGCCACGCCAATACACCAGGAGCTGGGCACGAACATGGGTATGCGGATATACCGTGAAGGTGGTGACCTGGAAGGGGCCTTCGCTCAAGCCGACCGGGTCATCCAGCAGAGGTACGATGTGCAACGCCTGGCCCCAGCGCCCCTGGAGAATCGGGGAGTACTCGCCCACTACCAGCCCCAGGAGGACCTGCTGACTGTATGGGACTCCACCCAGGAGCCTCACCAGGTATGGAGGCATCTGGCCCACCTCCTCAACCGGCCAGAGGATAGGGTGCGGGTCATAGCTCCCGATGTGGGAGGCGGCTTCGGTGAAAAGGGATGCTTGTTTCCTGAAGAGGTCTCCGTACCCTACCTATCCCTCAGATTGGGTAGGCCCATCAAGTGGGTGGAGGACCGGCAAGAAAACATGCTTGCCTTCCACGGCAGAGGCCACATCGTAGACGTGGAAGCCGCTGTGAAGAACGACGGTTCCATCCTGGGGATGCGTGTGAGAGTTGTGGCGGACCTGGGGGCCTACTTCGTGTCTTCCACGACGGCGGTGCCCCTCCTGGCAGGCCACCGTATCGCAGGACCCTATAAGATCCCTGCCATGAGCGCCGAAGTGTTGGGCATAATCACCAACAAGCCGCCCACCGGCGCTTACCGTGGCGCTGGAGGGCCTGAGTCCGCTTTCTGTATGGAGCGAACCGTAGACCTGATCGCCAAAGACCTTAACCTGGACCCGGTGGAGGTGAGGAGGAAGAACTTCATTCCACCCGATGCCTTCCCCCACACCACCCCCACCGGCCTCATCTACGACTCCGGGGACTATGAGCGCGGGTTTGACCGTGCCCTGCAGTTGGCGGATTACTCTAGCTGGCGGGAGAGAGCTCGACAGAGGAGCCCCAATGAGCCCCTCCTTGGTGTTGGTCTGGCTACCGTCGTGAAGGCCTCCGGGGGCGCTGGAGAGATGAGGAGTGAATACGCTCAGGTAAGAATAGAGCCATCAGGCCAAATCGCCGCCTATACTGGGGTATCCCCCCACGGCCAAGGGTCAGAGACCGCCTTCGCCCAGGTCGTGGCCAATGAGCTAGGCGTGAGTCCGTCAGAGGTACAGGTACTACACAGTGATACGGCCATCCTCCCTTCCGGCGGAGGCACAGCGGCGAGCCGAGGCACCGTCGCTGGCGCGTCGGCCTTGTACGTGGTGCTTCAGGAGGCCCGCCAGAAGCTCTCTCAGATAGCCTCTCACCTGCTGAAGTGCCCCGCGGATCACATTGCCTTCGAGCATGGGCGTGTCTTCAACCGCAGGAACCCTGGTCAGGCGATGACCTTCGCCCAGGTAGTCTCCGCCGCCAACAACGAAGAGCTATTACCCCCAGGAGTCCGGCCCGGACTAGACTTCAGTGGAAGGTTCACCCTGCCCGGCAACCCTTACGCCTTCGGCGCTCATGTAGTAGTGGTTGAGGTGGACAGGACCACTGGAGAGGTAAAAATCCTTCGGTACGTAGCAGTACACGACTGCGGCCGTATCATCAACCCCATGATAGTAGAAGGGCAGATACATGGTGGGATCGTCCAGGGAATAGGTCAGGCGCTCACGGAGGACATGGCCTACAGCAAGGATGGTCAACCCCTGACGGGCAGCTTGCTGGATTATGCTCTGCCTATGGCTGAAGAGCTACCCGACCTGATACTGGATACCGTGGAGACCCCCTCGCCGATAAATCCTCTAGGGGTAAAGGGGATAGGTGAGCTACCCACCGTGGCCGCGCCCGTCGCCATAGCCAACGCCGTGATGGACGCCCTGTCCGTCCTGGGTATACGCCACATAGACACTCCTCTGACCCCGGAGAAGGTATGGCGCGCAATTCAGGGTCTGCCCTGAGCCTGCCGAAGGGAGACAACGGGTGGGCGGTTAGACCCCGCGGGATAATACTCATTCGGTCTCAGCAGGGGCGCAGCGTGCTGCGTCCCTGCCACTACCTGCGAAAAAAGCTAAATAATAGCAGTTTTTTTACTTTACTAAAAAGTCCACTCTTAAGTATAATGCGGGCCGTGGCGATGCGTGTGGTAGGTGGTGTCGCTAAAGGGAGAAGGTTAAAGGGGGCTACAATCTCCGAGGCGCGTCCGACCTCAGAGCTGGTGCGAGGAGCTATCTTCAATGTTCTTGGTCCTCTAGACCTCAAGCCAGTCAGGGCGCTAGACCTTTACGCAGGCTCCGGTTCTCTGGGCATAGAGGCCCTTAGCCGGGGCGCTAGCTGGGCCGATTTCGTGGAGCGGCATCCACGTCAGTGCGCTGCCATCAGGGAGAATCTGGGAGTCACAGGTTTCACTGATAAGGCCCAGGTATACTGCATGGATGTGGATAAGGCGTTGTTGGTCCTTCTCGAGCACAATGCGGGCCGCTACGGTTTGGTGCTCATGGACCCCCCCTATAAGCTCACGTCTCTGGATGAAGTGCTGGATAGCCTTGCAGGGTCGAAGCTCCTGGAGGAAGGGGCCACAGTGGTGGTAGGGCATTCCAAGAGACTCTCTCTGAAAAGCGGTTACCCCTCGGGCTTGAGCCCTCAAGGGCAAAGCCAAAGCCTGTCCCTGGTTGGCCGCTACCGTTACGGCGATAGCACGGTGGACTTTTTTGAGAAAGGAGGCCCTTAATGGTAGCAGCTATATATCCAGGGTCCTTCGATCCCGTAACCCTGGGTCATGTGGATATAGCCACACGGGCATCGGCCATCTTCGATCGGGTAGTGGTAGCCGTCTACGCCACGCCATCTAAAAACCTTATGTTCACCGCCCAGGAGAGGGTAGACCTCCTTCGTAAGGCCTTAGAGCACCTGCCCAACGTGGAGGTTGCAGAGTTTACAGGCCTGGTGGTGGACTGTGCCCGGCAGCTTGGCGCAAGTGTAATCGTGAGGGGCCTTCGTAGTGGCTCGGACTTCGAGTATGAGTTTGAGATGGCTTATATGAACAAACAGCTGGCCCCGGATATAGAGCTGGTATGCCTTATGGCTAGCCTGGCGTATCAGTACGTAAGTTCCAGTCTTTTGAAAGAGGTAATCGGGTTGGGTGGAGAAGTAGCGAGTCTTGTACCTCCACACGTGATAGATGCTGTAAAGCGAAAGTTGGAGCTACAAAAGTAGCAGCATCATAGATGAAAGGAGTTGTTATTATGGATATTATGAACGTCATAGACAAGCTGGATGCCCTGGTGAATACTAGCACGAAGGTGCCCGGCACTCGTAGCAGGCTCGTGGATGCGGACAAGATTATGGAGCTGGTGGAGCAGCTACGCCTGTCCATACCGCAGGATATAAAGGCTGCGCAAGAGATAATTGACAAAAAGGACGCCATCCTTAATCAGGCCCAGGTGGACGCCAGGCGTGTCAGGGGCGAGGCGGAGGATGAGTATACAGCCAGGCTAAACCAAAACGAGCTTGTGGCGACAGCCCGGCGCAAGGCCCAGGAGCTTGTAGAAGAGGCCGAGCATAAGGCCAACAAGCTAATGGAGCACGCCGAAGCTGAGTCCAAGAACAACCGAGCAGAGGCCGATGCCTATATCGTCCAGACTTTTCGCAATCTGGAGCGTGAAGTGACCTCTCTGCTCACCAGTGTCAGGAAGGGTATGGATGCCCTGGGGGTCAGCGCACACACCTAAAACCGTTCCAGAGCAGTCAGCTATCAGCTTTCAGCCATCATCGTTCAGCTCTCAGTATTGTCGTGCTGGACCTAACCGCTGGAGGCTGATTGCTGATAGCTTACACCTGGGGGGATAGGGCCAGGGTGAAGCTATCTGAGAGGTCGCTTCGCCTCTAATAAAGCCTCTGGAGCGCAGAATCGGCAGCGAGAGAACCCTTCAGACATGAATCGGGCTCTGCTCTACGATGCTGTCTCAGCTACCGGGCCCTTGACCCATCGGCACTCAGGTAGATGGCCGTGCTGACCGAGGTCTGGGCAGGTACACACTATGTCATCGCGTCTCCGATAGCCTATCGCCTCCAGATAAGCGTAAAAGCCCATGTAAAACGTATCTCCTTCGTCTATAGACTGAAAGCCGGCTTTGAAGGCTTGCCTGAGTTCCTCATAGGTGGGTTCTCGGAGGTCCCTGGATGCCTGCATGACGAATCCCTCGTGTTCTAAAGTGGGCCTAAGGAAGATATGTCTTTCCCATCCGCGACTGACATCATAGTCCCGCCTTTGATGCCGCCTCTCGCATACCCTTGAGATAAGACTGGCTGGAGGTCTGGAGCAGGGTGTTGACATTGCTGTGGAAGTATTGAACCCCCATCCCCAGGAACTTGGGCACCAGGGCATCGGGGCAGCTTACCCCGGCGGTCTTCCCAGCGCCGCGTATCACCTTCACACCTCTTTCCATCATCCTCTGCACCTCCGGGTGGGTCTGCT
>Ga0137829_12347393_pt1 | contig 18535 bp, 11 predicted proteins | sample OV2TP2_FD_97737 | JGI IMG/M metagenome (GOLD analysis project Ga0137829, IMG submission 97737) | reverse complement strand
CTTTTCCAGGACGCAGACCTGGAATACGATCCGGCCGATTACCCTTCTCTGATAGCTCCCTTGCTGGATCAAGGGGCGCAGGTCGTCTACGGCGTTCGCTTTGTTGGGAGACCTAGAGGGTACAGGATGCATTACTTGGGTAACCGTTTCCTGACCATCTTCACCAACCTACTTTACGGGTCGAACCTGGGGGACATGGAGGTTGGCTATAAGGTTTTCCGTCGGGAGGTAATCCAAGGGCTTCGACTGAAGGCGCAAAAGTTCGATATAGAGCCAGAGGTTACCGCCAAGCTCCTCAAGAGGGGCCTAAAGATTTTCCAGGTGCCCATCAGCTACAACGGTCGAACGTATCAGGAAGGCAAGAAAATTCGGCTAAGAGATGGTTTCGCTGCCGTGTGGACTCTGCTAAAATACCGTTTCGTGGATTAAGAAGGGCACAGTGACCTTAAAAGCTCAAAGACCTACCGAAAGTCGAGGGAATCCCTCCCAGGCTGCACGCGGATTCTGCGTGTGGCTAACGGGCATCCCCGCCTCGGGCAAGACCACATTGGGACGGCTTCTCGTGGAGGAGCTTCAAAAATATAGCCTGCCCACCATCCTTCTGGATGGCGATGAGCTCCGTAAGACCCTCTGCCGGGGCCTGGGATTCTCCAAAGAGGACCGCGACGAAAACGTTAGACGAGTAGCCTACGTTGCAGATATCGTCACGCAATGTAATGGCATAGCTGTGGTCTCTCTAATATCCCCTTACCACGATGCTCGCGAGCAGGCTCGACAGAAACTAGGCAGATTCGTGGAGGTTTTCCTTAGCTGTCCACTGGAGGATTGCATGGCCCGGGACACCAAGGGGCTATACCGACGAGCCTTAGCTGGCGAGATCTCTAATGTAACAGGGGTTTCCGATCCCTACGAAGAGCCGTTGACTCCGGAGGTTGTGGTCCAAACGCACCTGGAAACGCCGAGAGAAAGCCTCCAGAAGATCATGGCCTACCTTGAATCCTGCGGATATCTGAATGGTGCTAGGCCCCATCGCCACGCCAGGTAATCCTAGATCCCCAAATAGGCCGGCAATCTGGGGAGCAAATTAACTCCAAGAATAGTTCCCTGCTTCGTGCTGGTATGAAAATGTCATTCTGAGAGCTTGTGAATGAATTGGTTTTCTAGGCCCGTAGTGCCGAAAATCAGATACGAATCGAGGGCCAGAAAGGGCCCAAACCGGATAAATTCACAAACTCTGAGCCGGAGGCGAAGAATCTGGGGTGGGGACCCCTCCCCAGACCCTTCGTCGCCCGCCGCAGGCGGACTCCTCAGGGTGACAAATGGTATTTTCATCCTTTAGGGCGTCCCGATTCAATCGGGACATGGATGATTGCGAGGGTGTCAAGCCTGTGAGAGTTTTAGGCCCGCTCGTGGTTGGCCAAGCATGCCGTGAGCGAAGTCGAAGGGCTCGGCCTGAGCGGCACTGGTAGAAGTGCCGACGCCAGGAGCCGTGAGAGGGGTTCGTCCGCAGCCAGCTATTCCTCTATCGCATCAAGGCCATGTACAGAGCTGGTGGTATCCTCGGTGAGAATGAGCCTCTTCAGCACCCTCCCTGTAGAAAGCTCCAGCTCAACGATCTGAGTAGGCGGGGGACGAGAGGTCTGTACAGGCCCATAGCTGCTGTTAGCACCGACACCCACCAGGACTCGTTCATCAGACAGCTTTTTCAAGCCCCGCAGCCAAACGGGTCCCTGTATACCTATGGATGTTGATGGGAAATCCCGGATGAGGCGGTTGGTCTTCCGTTCAAAGAGTTTAACTGACTGATTCCCAGTGTCGTTGATGATCAATCTCTCCTCATCAATGATCTGCCCATTGTGCACCATACTCAGGCCGGGGCACCCCAGCTCGATCCCCAGATCAGGCTCTATGCGAATGACGCAGGCCTTCTCATTCCAGGGCCACTTGAAGATCGTTACATACAACTCGTCCTGGAACCTATAGACGCTATTGAGATGGAAGTCATCGGCGGAGAGTGCTGGAAACCGGCGATATATCCGCCAAAGCCAGCTCTCCACCACAGTCTTTGGCTTCACGTTCAAGACGTGGTATGGAGCACCGGAACGGGTAGGCAAACTTCCCAATCTGCCGAACCGGCGCAAAACAGCGCCCGCCAGAAAGCTCCCCATGCCATAACCCGAGGGCCACCGACCCCGGTACTGGTCCTGAATGCCATAGATTACTTTAAGAGGTCCGTATGTCCTGGGGCTCCAACACCTGATGACTTTCCCGGAAAAATCCACCTTGATAGCTAAATCCAAGCCCGTGCTGGCAGCCCAAACGCCATCTTCGTCCACCACCAACTCATGCAACTCACTGAACCATGGGTTAACTATTTGTCCCACCTCGTTCCATGAGTAGTCGTACTTGGTGATCCTGTCACCCATGGCAACGTACACGGCGTCGCACGTGAGGCGAAGGCCTGCAGGCCCGCGGAATCGTGTGAAGGGATTTCTTAAGAGGCCAAGGGCGTCCTTGGGTGCAAATATGGGAAGCGTCTTTCGGATTTCGAGAGCATCCCAATCTATGTCATAGATGTAGCCGTATGGCGCTCCTTGTTTGGGCGAACGAACGACTGTGGTACAGATGACTCTCATGTCTGATGACGGCAAGGATTATAGCAATTCTTGTCTATTTTTGCCTTCTACTCCTATAATTCCCTCGTCATGATTCCTTAACACAAGCGCTATATCAATTAAAACGGAACTCTGATCTGCCCGAGCTAACTTAGGTAAGATGACCTCGTGTTTGGTTGAAATCACAAAAATACGTCTTTTTCCCTTCCGCCCAGGACATTTACCTGGGAGTATGCCTATTGCCCGTGCCGAGGAGCGCTAAGCCCTTCTTGGACTCTCCCATGAACACGCCGTTAATAAGGCCATGACATCCCTTGCCGATGCTGTCGTCGTAGCGTTCCTGGACGAGGCGTGGGACGCTCCACCAACTGGCTTCACCCGAAAGCGGATGCTGCTGGCGCTGGCAGCACAGCTAGAGCAGGTGGGGAGCCTTATGCTGTGCATTGACAGGCCCATCCGCCTCGTTCCCGTGCCTCCGAGCGGATCCAGGCAGTATATGGCCTGGCTCAAGAGGAAAGGTAGTCTTAGCCGGGAGGGGAGGGGTCTGTATCTATTTCAGCCGTGGTTCTTCTTTCACGAGCGGCTGGCCCGAGGGATCCCTGGCGGCGTTAAGCTTAACAGGGCCGTGTTGAGGGCTCAAATAATCAAAGCCCTCCATGCGCTGAATGCCAAAAACCGCGTTCCCCTGGCCATGATCTTTCACCCCTATCAAGAGGATATGACAGGTGTATGCAATGAGAAGCTATTGCTCTACGAGTGCTATGACGAGTATAGTGCGGGTATAGCATCTGAATGGCAGCGGCGCGCCATCCAAGGGAAAGAGAGGAACATTCTACAGCAGGCTGACCTGGTTTTCGCTACTTCCCGGCAGCTTTATGAGTCCAGGAAGGCTAAGAACCCAGACACCTATTTGATTCAAAACGGGGTCGATTACGAGCTCTTTGCCTCATCCAAGGGCTTAGCCGACAGATTCGATACTGCTATGGCCTCGATCCCACATCCGAGGATCGGTTTTACGGGTGCGGTCTGGGAGATAGTGGACCTGGAGCTGGTCATATCCACGGCCACTCAAAGGCCCCATTGGCAATTCGTCTTCGTGGGCCCTGTAGATCATCGCCAGACTTTTCGGAATTCCGGCGAATTCCAGCGGAGCAAAGCACTTCCTAACATACATTTCCTGGGGGTACGCCCATATGAATCAGTGCCGGATTACCTGGCCTCCTTCGATGCCTGCATCCTCCCATATAAGAGAAATGAGATCAATGCCGCCAACTATCCCCTTAAACTTAATGAATACCTGGCTGCTGGCAAGCCTGTAGTGTCAACAGATTTCTGTGGGGATTTGCAAGACTTCCTCGAGGTGGTGACTTTGGCCCCCAGCACGGACGATTTTGAAAAGGCGCTGGATCAGATTATTGCCTCGCCGGCACCCCAGAAGATCGAGCGAGCAAGGGAAATCGCCAGGAGTAATTCTTGGGCAGCTAGAGCAACACAGATGGTAAAGCATATCGAGGCAAAGCTATCCCAAATGGACAGCAAAAGCTAGAGTCATGAAGGTCCTTACGGTTTTTGGCACAAGGCCAGAGGCCATCAAGCTCGCCCCCGTCATCGCTCTACTGAGCAGGGCCGAGACGCTTTGTCAGACCGTAGTCTGCGTAACGGGGCAACACAGGAGCATGCTACAGCAGATCCTCTCCGTATTCTCTATCAAGCCCTACTACGACCTGAGAGTCATGCGGAGGATGCAGACTCTGCCAGAACTGACGGCGAGCATCTCTGAAAAGTTTCACGGCATCCTTACCCAAGAAAAGCCCGACCTCGTCCTTGTGCAGGGAGACACGACTTCGGCAATGGTTGCTGGCCTTATTAGCTTTTACGAGAAGATCCCGGTAGGCCACGTTGAGGCGGGCCTCAGGACAGAGAATAGATACAGCCCTTTCCCTGAAGAGATGAATCGAAGGCTAGTGGGCGCTCTGGCCACCCTTCATTTCGCCCCCACGGAGAGTGCGAAAGCGGCACTACTTAGAGAGAACGTTCCTGCTGAGTCAATATTCGTAACAGGCAATACCGTGGTGGACGCTATTCAACAAATGCTGAGCAAGCCCATGCGGAAGAAAGGAGTGGTGAACCTAGACCTGTCCCAGCAGAGGCTTATACTGGTTACTGCCCATCGAAGGGAGAATCTGGGAGAGCCTCTGGAGAACATCTGCAAGGCTATAATAGAACTGGCGAGACGGCATCCCGACACAGAGTTTCTCTACCCGGTCCATCTGAACCCTGCCGTAAGGGCCACCGTTTACCCAGCGCTGGGATCTGAGCCGCGTGTCCATCTGGTCAAGCCCCTGGCCTACCCCGAATTTGTGCGATGGATGTCGCGCGCATACCTTATTCTGACTGATTCCGGCGGCATCCAGGAGGAGGCACCAGTCCTGGGCAAGCCGGTCCTGGTACTGCGGGACAAGACAGAGCGCCCCGAAGCGGTCCAGGCAGGGTCGGCTAAGGTTGTCGGGACCGACTGGAAAGAAATTGTAGAAAACACGGAACTATTGCTGAATGACGGTGCCCTATACCAGACGATGTCACAAAAGCGGAACATCTTTGGGGATGGCAAAGCAGCCGAAAGAATAGTAGACATCGTCTTCTCAAAATTTGGAGTGCGGCCCCTGGCCAGTTGAGACCAATTACAGAGCAATGTATAGCGGTCTAAACGTTTCCAGTGGTCAGCCTGGACTGGTGGGATGTCATTCCGAACGCAGCGAAGCGGAGTGAGGAATCTAGAGCGGCCCATCCCCGATGGTATCGGGGCGTACGTCTTAGATTCTTCGTCGTCCCGATAGGATCGGGACTCCTCAGAATGACAGGGCATATGTTTGGCTCACCATTCAAGGCTCTGTAATGTACGAGACGGTTAATAACAGGGAGTTATCCCGACCAGTCGGGATCGGGGGTTTGGGGGTGTCCCCCAAATTCAAATTTGACCCCCTTCCAGGAAAGAGCCTGTCCTGTCCGATGGCGTTTCACCCATCGGACTCCGATATTTCATTCGGAGAGCCAAGTCGAAGGAAAGGGGGTCAAGAGGATGGTTCTAAAGGCTATTAAACGACCTCGTCAAATGACCTTGATGCGGGCCTTTGATGTGCCCCATGCTTGAGAAACGTAAGATATGCTCTCGTTGATAGTGGCATTCCTGCTCTCCCTGATAGCGGCGCTGTGCCTGACCCCGTTAGCCAAATGGATAGCAGTGCGAGCAGGGGCGACGGATGTCCCCAACGCTCTCTCGATTCATGGGCGACCCATCCCCCGCTTGGGGGGTCCAGCCATCTATGTGGCAACATTAGGAGGCCTGCTCTCGGGGATTTACCACAACGGAGACAGCGGCGATTTGAGTTTGGGGACGCTGGCCGGAGTGCTCCTGGGAGCCACCGTAGTCCATCTGGTGGGTGTCATAGAGGATGTCAAAGGACTGGGCCCTCCATTAAGACTAGCGCTGCAACTGGGAGGAGGACTGGTAGCCGTAGCCTTTGGGCTGCAATGGGGATTCGTTCCCGTTTTGGCTTTAGGGGTGCCTATCGCCATCTTCTACCTTCTGGCCGGGGCCAACGCCATGAACCTGCTGGATGGTATGGACGGCCTGGCGGCGGGGGTATCAGCCATCTCATCGATTTTCTTCGTCGCCTTCGCCTTGCTACACTCTCAGGGGCTGCCGGGCCTAATGGGGGCTTCTCTGGCTGGGTCCGCCTTGGGGTTCCTTTTCTACAACTTCCCCAGAGCCACGACCTTTATGGGGGATGGCGGAAGCCTCTTCTTAGGTTTTATACTAGCGTCTATGGCTTTGCTTTTAACTTCCAGGCCGTACGATCTACAGGGTCTTGTTGGGCCTATCCTTATCCTTCTGCCTTCTGTGATGGATACCGGCATGGCCATAGCTAGACGAATCGTGAAAAAGAGGCCGATTCTAATGGGAGACCGTGCCCACATCTATGACATTCTGCACACTAAGGGACTATCGCCTACTAGCGTGGTGCTCATCATGTATGGGGTCTCGGCCATAGCCGGTGCCTCGGCCCTCATCACAACCATACTACCAGGCCCTGCAGCCCTGACCGTTGCTCTCGTTGAGGCTTTAGCCCTATTTCTAATCTTCTGGCGACCATCGCTATTAGTCCTGGAACAGGGACGATAACGCTATGGAAGTCCCGCTATCGCGCCCGGATATCTCGCCCAAGGAGAGGGAGCTGGTCCAGCAGGTCATGGCGACCGACTATCTCAGCATGGGCCCTATGCTGCCGCGGTTTGAGGGAGCTATGGCAAAGTTCATCGGGTCTAGTTATGCAGTTGGGGTGAGCAGCGGCACCGCAGGCCTGCACCTGGCGATGAAATGCCTAGGAATTGGGCCGGGTGACGAGGTGATAACCACCCCTTTCAGCTTCGTGGCATCGGCCAACTGCATACTCTACGAAGGGGCTACGCCGGTGTTCGTGGATGTGGACCCGTACACCTTGAACATAGCGCCGGAGCTAATAGAGGAGGCGATTAACCCCCGCACGCGGGGAATCCTTCCCGTCCACATCTTCGGCCAGCCCTGCGACATGGGCCCCATCATGGAGATAGCCAAGAGACATAGCCTAATGGTGGTCGAGGATGCTTGTGAGGCAATAGGGGCAGAGTATCTGGGGCGCAAGGTGGGGACCTTTGGCCGCGCCTCTGTATTCGCCTTTTACCCCAACAAGCAGATGACCACCGGCGAGGGTGGGATAATCGTCATCGATGACCCGGAGTGGGCGGAGCTATGCGGCAGCCTGAGGAATCAGGGCAGGGAAACGGGCGACCAGTGGCTAAGGCACGTCCGCCTGGGTTACAACTACCGGCTGGATGAGCTTAGCGCTGCCCTGGGCGTCGCCCAACTAGAGAGGATTCAGGAGCTACTAGACAAAAGGGGACGGGTGGCCGCCATGTATGACGAGAGGCTCCAGGGCATTGAGGGCCTGGAGATCCCTTACGTTTCCCCCAAGACAACCAGGATGAGCTGGTTTGTCTATGTGGTCCGCCTACATTCTTCCCTGGACCGCCACAAGGTCGCAAGGGATCTAGCAGCAGCGGGTATTCCTACCAGGCCCTACTTTACTCCAATTCATCTGCAGCCCTTCTACGTGGAGCGGTATGGCTACAAACCTGGGGACTTTCACCATGCAGAGGCTGCGGGTAGCTCGACCCTGGCCCTGCCTTTCCACGCTAACCTATCTGGCGAGGAGATCGATTACGTTTGCGAAAACCTGCGAAATGTGGTAGCCTCAGCTATGTTTTTCGGAGGACACTAGCTTCCAAGCGGCGGCTAGAGAGTGTTGTTCTCCTAATGGCTAAGGTGCGATAGATGAGGTCCAAGGCCCTGAGATACCTGATAAGCATAGCTGCTGATATATTTCTTGTCTTTGTTGCTTTTTTCGTATCACTAATGCTGCGCTTCGAAGGTGTCATACCCCCTGACTTCCAGACGAGCTTCCTCACCCTCATTTTACCTATCGCCGGCGTGTATGCAATAAGTAACTATGCCTTCGGACTTTATCACCGCCTGTGGCGCTATGCCAGCTCCGAGGAAGCCATCAGCATTCTTGGATCTGTAACCCTAAGCACCCTACTCCTGGGCCTGGCAGACCTGGTCATCGGCAAGCCGAGGCTACTGCCTATTAGCGTCATCCTCATGGGAGGAGTATTGACGCTGGCCGCCTTTGCGTCCATCAGGTATCGGCAGAGGCTGATAACCGGTTTCCTGTGGCGGTGGCGTCGGATACGGAGCGGATATAAGCATCGCGTGTTGGTCATAGGAGCCGGCGAGGCCGGGCAGTTGGTGACGTGGAGCCTTAACAACCAGAGAGAGGGCTATGAAGTAGTTGGACTGATCGATGACGACCCACGAAAAGTCGGCCTGAGTGTTCACGGCGCGCGAGTGTTGGGGGATAGAAAACAGATCGTTCCCACCACCTCCCGACGGATGGCGGATATGATCGTTATCGCTCTCGATTCAGCCAGCGGAGAGGATTTCCAGGACATACTCTCCAACTGTCAAAAGACCAGCGCCAAGATCAAGGTAGTACCTAACCTATTTGAAATGATGGAAAGCAAGGAAGGACAGCCTCCGATACGGGATATAACTGTCGAGGACCTTTTGGGCAGGAAATCGGTGCCAATAGACGTAGAGGCCTGCCGAGACCTCCTTCAGGACAAGGTCATCCTGGTTACAGGAGGAGCCGGATCCATAGGTTCGGAGCTATGCCGCCAGATCCTCCGTTTTCAGCCAAGGCTCCTCCTCATAATGGACAACAATGAGACAGGCCTGCACGACCTCAATACCGAGGTCTCCTTGAACGGACTCAGCCATTTAGTAAGGATTTGCGTAGGAGACATCGCTCGCGAAAGCAGGCTGGAAGCCTTATTCCAGAGCCACAAGCCTAACATCGTTTTCCACTGCGCTGCATACAAGCACGTACCCATCCTGGAGGAATATCCTGAGGAGGCCGTGTGGACTAACGTCCTGGGCACCGAAAGCCTGGCGCGCCTGGCTATGAAGTATGAAGTGGAGAGGTTCGTCTTTATATCCACTGACAAAGCTGTGGAGCCACAAAGCGTCATGGGAGCCACCAAGCGCATAGGCGAGCTAATGATGTTCTGCTTGTCAACGCAAGGCCGCACAAAATTCACCTCAGTGCGTTTCGGCAATGTCCTTAATAGCCGCGGAAGTGTCGTTCCAACTTTCTTGAAGCAGATCGATCAGGGCGGCCCCGTAACGGTCACACACCCGGAGATGAGCCGCTTCTTTATGGGCATGCTGGAAGCTGTCAGCCTAATCATTCAGGCTGCCGCCCTTACCAAAGGAGGCGACACCTTCATGTTGGAGATGGGCGAGGAGATGAACATCGTGGAGCTGGCTCGAAAGATCATCCGGCTGAGAGGTCTGAGAGTTGGCGAGGATATAAAGGTAATCTACACGGGCATACGTCCAGGTGAACGCCTTAAAGAGGAGCTCCTCTGTGCGCCGTTCGAAAACAAGCGCCAAACGGACCACCCGTTTATCTCTCGAGTTGAGAGCAGCTACTCATTACCGGTAGCCTTGCTGGAAGCCAAAATAAAGGAGATCGGCGCCCTTGCCCAAAACGGGCACAGAGAGCAGCTGCTCTCTGCAATATGGGAGCTGGCCTCCTTCCCTACGCATGCTGCCCAGGAACCGTTGAGCGAAAGGACTAGCAGGTCCTGATAATCATGAAGGACCCAAGGCTCATTCTCGTCAGCTCCATTATGGCTCTTACTCTGGGCTTGGTGGTGACTGGCTGCGCTGCTACCCTGGCCAACAGTCCAACGCCCACCTTTGCCCCACCCCCAACGCCAGAGGCCCCCTCATCTCTATTTGTGGTGGAACGACGAGACATCGCCGAGACCCTACAGGCGAGAGGCCGTGTTGTCTCCCTAAACGAGCAGGCCCTTCTCTTCCCTATGGGAGGGTCCATCAAGACCCTTAATGTCCAGGCTGGCTCACAGGTTGAGGAGAAGGACCTCATAGTTGAGCTGGACGTCCCCCAGTTGGCTGAGCAGGTAGAAAAAGCCGAGTTTGAGCTGAACACCAGCCTGCTGAACCTCAAGGCGTTGGAGGCGACGGAGAATGAGAGCCACGAGCTCTGGATTCAACGCTCCAAGCTATGGGAGGAATACTACCAGATCCAAAGGGAATCGGCCATTACCGAGAACCAGCGCAGGCTGGTGGAGATTCAGAAGCGAATAGCCGAAATGGACACAGCTATAAAAGCCTCTGAGCAGAGGCAGACTCAATTCCTGGTAGATAGGGCCAAGCTTGAGGTAGAATACCGCAAGCAAGTCCTTACAAGGTCCAATGAGAATCTGGCGCGAACCCAGTTACGTGCCCCTTTTGGAGGCGTTGTTATCTCGCTGGACGTAAGGCCTGGAGACAAGATTGCGCCCTTTGAAGCCTTCGGCGTCCTTGCGGACCCTGACCGGCTTGAGATCGAAGCCTCCATACTGGAGACAGAGATGGGAAGGGTTGGCCTGGAGCAGCCCGCTAATATTGTCCTGGACGCTTTTCCACTAGCGGGGTATAAGGGCAAGGTCAGGCAAATCGGCTCTAAGCCGATCCTGTGGCAGGGTAAACGAGCTTTCCCAGTGAACATAGCCTTTGATCCGGGCCAGAAACCCCCCCGTGCCATCAGAATGGGCGCAGACGTAGTCATTTCCAGCAAGATCAGCGCTAAGGCCCTGGTAGTGCCCACAAGAGCCATCTACACCGATGGTAATGCGAAGTTCGTAGAGGTGATCAAAGAGGGCAGATCAACTCGTGTGAGAATAGAGACCGGCATCTCAAACAAAGAGCACACAGAGATCATAGCTGGGCTGAACGAGGGAGCCGTTTTGCGGCTCCCTCAGTAAAGCTACGCTACTAAAGGTCCAACCTATCCGTACAGCTTTGAACGCGAAACGCCTTGCCATCGCCTTAACGGGCCTGTTTATTGCCGCCGCCGCTTATGTGACCGTATCTGCCCTTTATATCTTCAACAAGGCTGAGTCCGTTCGAAGTAACCTACAGAGCCTAAAATCACTGGCGGCTGCTGAGCGCCAGCTACCCGTGCATCAGATACCAAACATCAAGGCAAACCTTTCGCGACTAGAAGAGGATGTGGAGGACTTAAGGAGTAGTCTCTCCATTTTCCTATTCGCCGAGCCTCTATGGGAGCGCATCCCCATCCTGGATCCCACGCCTTCGCAGGCTGATCTTCTGCTCCAATCCCTCGCACAGCTAATTCAAAGTGCCCAAATCACTCTCGGAGGAGCAGATGAGCTCCTAACCCTCAGCCAGGACGGAAGGCACAGTTTTTTTCTCGACGAACGTTCGGCAGAACGGATACTCGACGCACTCGGGAAGGCTGCTGAAAAGTGGCAGAACGCCAGCGCCCTTGCTCCCTATTTAGAAGCCAAGCTGAAGAGCCTAGAGGACTTGAAGGGAGGGCCAAGACTAAAGAGCTACGTAAAGGAACTCAGGGAAGCCTCACAAGGGCTCCAGGAGCTTCTAGAAGGCGGAGTGATGGCTCCTGAGGTGGCTCAGGAGCTTCTGGGCATGAATTCTCCCAAGAACTATCTGATATTAGCCCAGAACAGCTACGAGCTAAGGGCGACGGGCGGGTTCATAGCCGGGGCCTGGCTGGTGACGATAGACAAAGGCCAAATAGTGCGCCTGGCGTTCCACGACAGCCCTGAGGTAGATGATCCCAGCCGGGAGTATCCCCCACCGCCCCCTCCCATTTATAAGTACATGCAGGCGGGTTTCTGGCTGTTCCGAGACGCCAACTGGTCGCCGGACTTTCCCACCACTGCGAAAGTGGCCGCTCACCTCTATCAAGTGGGCCAGCGCCTCCAGGTAGACGCGGTCATCGGAATAGATGACCACTTAGCTCGAGAACTGGTGGTAGCCCTCGGCCCTATCCCCCTGGAGGCCTTCCAGCTGACCGTTTCCAGCGCTAACGTCACCTCCGTGTTAGAGCAGGGGCTAGCAGATATCGGACGCATCGATAAGGGAGGCATCCCTCCCAGAAAGTTTCTGCTGAAGCTACTAGGGGACAAGATTCTCCAGAAGGTCCAGTCGGGGCTCACGCCCGAACAGATGGGGCGCATAGGAGGGGTGCTACTCTGGGGGTTGCAAGAGAAACACCTTTTGCTCTACGTGCCAGGTTCCACCACCCAGCAGCTTCTGGAACAGAGAAACTGGAGCGGTTCCCTCCAGCATATGGGCGGCGACTATCTTCAGGTGGTAGATAGCAACGTGGGGTATAACAAGATAAATCACAACGTTGAGCAATCCATCAAGTACGAGGTCTCATGGGACGACCGAGGAACTGCCAGTGGCGAGCTAACAGTAGCTTATTCCAACACCAGCACGGTTAAAGTGGAGGAATGCCAGCAAAGCACCAGCCCTGGGGGATACGAGGAATGGAAAGTGGGCTGCTATTGGAACTATATGCGGGTCTTTATCCCGGGCGAAGCCCAGGTGGAAGGCACCACCTACGTTGCCCTTCCCAAAGGCAGCTTAGTGAGCACTCTGGCTAAATTGGACGATCCCAACTATCCATTTATCGGCGCCGGAGATAAGGGTACCAAGGAGATCGGCCTCTTTTTCGTGGTCCCCCCCGCTGAACAGAAAGCGCTGAACTTCTCCTATGTATTGCCCAGGGAGGTCCTATCTCGTGCCCCCACAGGAAGCCACTATTCGCTATTGGTTCAGAAACAGGCTGGAACGCTGGGGCATCCGCTAAAGGTAAAGGTAACGGCCCCTCCAGGCATGGTCATCTCAGAGACCAGTCCAACTCCGGCGGCTCTCGATGACAAGGTAGTAGAGTTTCAGAGCAAATTGAATAAGGACACCACTTTCACTGTCCTCTTCGCTCCCAAGGGTTAGTCCTGACACTAGAAGTCATCCCGAAATCCGTCCTTGGGGGTGTCCAGAGGGGGATCAAGGGTATGAGGAATTTCGGGTTAGCTTCTAACAGGGTGCTGAAAAAGGGGAGTCCAGAGGGGCTTCGCTCCTCTGCCGGTCCTTCCCAGGAAGGATGGGGGTGTCCCCCAGATTCATTCCCATCCCCCTCTCCCGCCTCAGGCGGGGAGAGGGGGATCGAGGGGGTGAGGGATTTTGGAACAGTTACTAAAATGGAGTGAGTTTTTGGTCAGGGCTTCGAGAAGGGGGCTGGACTTCGATAATTACTGGGAAGATTTTCACAATAAGTAACAAAAGGCACTTGCGCAAACACGAATTTCATTATAAAATCCTGCACATATTCTCTTTCGTCGTGAAAGGAGGCCGCCAATGCCTTCAAAAACTCGTTACCTTCGATGGGCAGGGTGGGGGTCGATAAGTGTATTAGTAGCTGTTGTTCTAGTCCTTACGTCCTCAATATCCCCCGTCTGGGCCACACCTGCTCAGGACCCATTACAGCAGACCACTGTACCGCCTGCCACCAATGAGGTGGGGATGGTGGGGTCCGGGACGCTGACGAACACCACGGTGTCAGCTTCCCTGGTGGTTCCCAGCGGAGCTGTTGTCAGCAGCGACCAGGTCCTAATGAAGGCTATCACTGCGTCGGGCGCCCTGCCGGGCTCCGTCTCACCCTTCATCTTCAAGGACAAGGCGGTCCAGATCAGGGTCTTCCCATCGCCATACACAACAGAGAAGACAAACCCGGTTTTCTCTATCGCATCGACCCTCAGCTTCACTCAGACGAGCACTTCGGACCTGGCTGGAGGCCTAAAGATAGGGCGGTTTGAAGGGGCTACCTTCTCCCTTGCAACTACCACTGTCAGCTTCTCGGGGACAACCGCTACAGTAAGCGCCTCCATCACCCAGTCTGGCTTCTACGCCCTCGTGGACACCTCTAAATCCGCGGGTGCCAATGAAACGACCCGCCTAGGTCCCGGCACTCTGAGCAACACAGCGGTGACTGCTACATTGACCGTCCCCTCAGGGGCCATCGACAACGACGTTCAGATTATCATGAGGGCGTTCACCTCTGAGTCGGACATCGCCCAGTTCACGGGAGTCACGTCGCCTCATACTTTCCAGAAGGGAGCAAGGCTCAGCGTTTTCAAGGACTCCTCGGTGCGAAGCTCCACGACTTTCTCGCCCGCAGCCACCTTGACCTTTACGCTGCCCTTTACACCTCCCGCAGACTACGATATAGCGAAGTTCTCAGGAGGCTTGTGGCAGCTTCAGAGCGCCACTATCGATACATCGGCCAAAACGGTTAGCAAGACCATCTCCTCGGTGGCCACCAGCAGCGCCGGTGTCGGTGACCACTATGCCTTAGTCCAAAAGGGCGGGGCGGCTGGCGTGGTAGTAACTGCGCCCGCGGCCACGGCGACGCCCACTCCGACTGTTACGCCAACACCTACACCTACGGCTACCCCCACACCGACGCCCGTTCCCGTGGCGACGGCCGTTCCCACAGTAGCGCCTCCCGTCGTTGCGGCTGTAGTTCAGACGGAGGTGAAGGTCACGCCCAGGATTGGAGCCAACGCTGAGGCAGTCGTGGACGGCCAGAAGGTTGTCGTGAACGCTGCCGATGTCAAAGCCGAGACCAACGCAGTGACCAAGGTCACGGAGATCGAACTTCCGGCCGTGGTAGCCGTCGGAAAGAAGCTAACGACCTTCACCGACCCTGCGAGCGGGGTGAAGGTGGAGAAGAACGTTATCACCATACCCATCAAGGACCCCAAGGCCGTCACCGCCCTTGTCCTGGAGGCAAAGGTTAAGGAGGTGGTAGGCACTGGCACCTCCGCCAAGGCAGAAGTGACTGAGATAAAGCTCAAGGCCAGCGAGCAGAAGGTGGACCTGACGGCTGCCAAGCCTGAAGTAGGAAAGGTCTCTACCTCCTTTGACCTGGGCCTGAAAGAGATACCCAAGGGCGCCTCGGTTAAGATTGAGGTGAAGTCGGCGCCGACAGCCGCCGATGACAAGGCCATCACGCAGGCTGCCAGTGGCGCGGGCACCAAGGTAACCAAGGTGGCGTATGTGATGGAGGTAACCAAGACAAACATCCCTGCTGCCATCCAGGGCGAGGCCAAAGTGACCATGAAGGTCTCCAAGAAGTGGGCCGATGACCAGGGAGGCGCGGCGAAGGTCCGTATTATTCGCGTCGCGGATGACGGGACACCTCAAATCCTCGCCACCAAGGTGCTAGGCGTGGACGCAGACGGCAACCTGATCTTTGAAGGGACATCGCCACAGGGACTATCAGCCTTCGGTCTGGTAGCCCTGGAGACGCCCCCCGAGGTAACACCACCTGCCGGGGGCTCCGTAGGCACCATAACGGCGGCCCTGGGCGGCTCGGTAGCCTCTCTGGATGGGAGATTCAAGCTAGCGCTCAAGGCGGGGGCTGTTACGCAGACAGTGGTTATATCCCTGGAGCCGGTCAAGTCAGAGGCGGCGCCCGCTTTGCCTACGGGCATCGTCTTCCCGGCGGACATGGGACCCTTCGAGCTGAAGGTGCTGGACGTCACGGGCAAGGAGCTCAAAGATTTCTCCTTCTCCGTCCCGGGAACGCTAACAGTAAAGATTTCAGCCGAGAACCTGAAGCAGGCAGGTAACCAGGTGCACAAGTTTATGTTTCGCAGGTATCAGACGCTGAACAAGGTGTGGCTGCCCTTGACTACCAGCTACGATATCCTGACCAACCAGGCAACGGCCGAGGTAGGCTCCCTGAGCTTAGTCGGCCTCACCATAGATAGACCGGTGTTTATACCTGCCGCAACGCCGACGCCTACCGCAGTGCCGCCTGTAACAGGCGACTACTCGCCCGGCACCAGCACGCTGGCAGCAGCCCTGCTGGCAGCCCTGGCGCTGATGGTCAGCGGTGGCTACTTCCTGGCACGGGGACGTAGGGAAGAGGAAAACCCATAGGAAATCTCCAGAGTGTGATATGCAGGATTGGCGGCTAGACCAATCCTGCATATCAGGCCTCCTAATCGGATGAGTATATCTACTGTTGCCGATCTCCAGAAGGCGTTGGCTGCTTCGTGTAGGACTGCCTTCACTGAGAACAGCATTACAATTTACTTCGATGACCCAGAGAAAAGTGTTCAAGTTGTATTAAAGAACCGCGATGAACTCTCCAGGCTTGCAAGTACTAGTTCCTTCAGGCTCGTTTCCGAATTCAAGACATTAAAGGGCGCCCGATTAGTGTACATCCAAAGCGGATTTCGCTCTGCAGGAAAAGGCAAAGTAAAAAGGGGGCCTGTTCACCTAGTTGAGACGGAGGGAGAATGGAAAGAGGGAGAGTGGGAAAAGGATGAAGGCTTGGCCAGAAGCTATGCTTCTACAGGTATGGATATGCTGCTCAGCCTACTCCAAAAGGCATCCCCTCTCAAAGGGAAAAAGTCCGTCTCGACTTAAGCGAGTTTTCATCATTGCCTACCCTTCGTCAGTATGGTGAATGGGCGAGCCGACAAGGTGGTTTCTACGAAATCCTTCGCAGACCGCCTAGACTTCACATTTTGGTCAGTTTATATTTGGTCACTTTATCTCCTGATAACAAAATGGGTGGATATACACTTCCTGAAATCAAAGGGCTCACTTCGCGACTCATAACCGTTGATACGGTCACTGACGAGCAGCTCCGGGACCACCTTATTGCAATGGCGGATAATATACATTTTTTAGACTTAACGGACGCATCGAGAGGTACTGCTCCCGCTAGATATCAACTAACCGGGCTTGCCAGGAACTGGCTGCGCGTTGATATTAGCCTACCCCAATAAGATTCAGGCTTAAACCGAGAATTTTGTTCACCAGAAGGGCTGAGGTAAATCCCTCAGCCCTTTCCCTTCTGTGCTGTAATATACTCTAGCTATGAGCGCCCGCACCAGAAGTTTAACTTTGGCCCTCTCAGCCTTCCTCGTCTTTTCAGCCTCTTTCATAATCTACCTGCGAACCATGGCCCCCACCCTGACATGGAGACATGCCGGGGCCGATGGAGGAGACCTTATCGTGGCAGTGGGCACCTGGGGCATCCCCCATCCCACGGGGTACCCCACATTTGTGCTCATAGGCAGGCTTTTTACCTTGCTCCCCCTGGGAGATATGGCCTACCGCATCAATCTCATGTCCGCCCTTCTAGGAGCTTCCGCCGTTGCACTCATTTTCCTCACCATCCTTTGCCTTCAGTCGTATTTGGAACGGCAGGAGGTAACCGCCAACGCACCATCGCTCATCGCTGCTGGGGTAGCAAGCGTGAGCCTGGCTTTTGCACCCATATTCTGGTCTCAGGCTCTCATAGCCGAGGTTTACGTGCCCACTGCCTTTTTCGCGGCCTTGCTGCTTTTTCTTGTGGTCTTCTGGTCACGTGTAGCCATCCACACAAACCCACATCCATCGCCCTGGTGGATGGGGGGAATAGGTCTCACATTGGGAGCTGGCCTGGGGCTGCACCCTACTCTCGTATTCTTGACTCCGCTAGTCCTTTATCCTTTGGTCAGACAGAGGGGAGCCATAACGCCCAAGGGAGCCATGCTGGGGATAGCTATGTTTCTTATCGGCCTATCGGTTTACGTTTATCTGCCGCTAAGAGCCATGTTCAACCCGCCCGTTAACTGGGGAGGGCCCTCCGGTCTGGAGGGCTTCCTGTGGCAGGTGACTGGCGCTCCATACCGCCAGAACGTACTGGGAGTCCCTCTTCAATTTATTCCGGGCAGGGTTCTAGGCTGGGCCGGGCTGATGCTCCAGCAATTCAACGCCCTGGGCATTATTTTAGGGCTCGTAGGATGGTCTTACCTGTGGAACCGCGACAAAGGGATTTTCGTGGCGGGTTTGATTTCATTTCTGCTCTTTGCTGCCTACTCCATCACCTACAATACCAGCGACTCATACGTATACCTGATCCCCAGCCTTATGATATATAGCCTGGCAATAGGGGCTGGAATCTATGTTATCTGGATGAGGTATATCCTGCCGTGGCTCCTCCAGGGGAGGACCACGTGGCAACTGGGGATAAACGTTGGCTTAGCTGCCATATTCCTGGCACTGCTTCTGCCCGGGTTTTCTCTCTACCGGAATTTCCCAGAAATGGACATAAGCAGAGATAGGTCAGCCCTCTCATATGGAGAGCGCGCATTTAGCTCTGCTGCACCCGACTCTCTTATTCTGGCCGATACTGATCCTCACATCTTTGCGCTGTGGTACTACCGGTACGTTGTGCAGCCTCAGTCCACCGTTAAGGTTGTGGCGAAGCCGTTGCTCCAGTACTCCTGGTATCGAGCGCATCTCTCAAGGACCATGCGGGAAGCCGTTCCCGACGCCCTGCCCGATGATTACTCCCTGGCGGTCCTTGCCTTGCTGCGCTACAACCTCGCCAAAAGGGAAGTGTATCTAACGCGGGACG
>Ga0137829_11760710_pt1 | contig 18726 bp, 16 predicted proteins | sample OV2TP2_FD_97737 | JGI IMG/M metagenome (GOLD analysis project Ga0137829, IMG submission 97737) | reverse complement strand
ATATTAAAGCATCTGCATACGAGTATGATTGATTAATGATTATTGATTATTAATATGACGAAGTTGATAAATAAGAAAAAAATTTTACTGCTGGGATTTGGAGTTTTTTCTTTTGGAATTTCTTTTCCGCAGCAGGATACGGCAAGGAAAAAAGGCGTTGTGGACATCACTTCCGCATTTAAACCAATACTTAAAGAATCGGCAAAGATTAATTTCAATGCTTCGCCTGCACCCAATGATACCAGCAGGCCGAAATTGAATTATGATATCCCCAACCAGAACCTGTTATTTGCCTACACACCCGGCAGCCTGCGTCCGCTGGCGCTGGATGTTGACAGCAGTGGCGCATGGGACCTGGCCAGTTTTATCAAAGCCGGCTTTGGCAGTTTGAAAACACCGTTTGTTCAGGCCGGTTTTTCATTTGGCGATGGTAACACGGCCGGGCTGAATATTTATGCAAAGCATATTTCTTCTGACGGAAAATTACAATACCAGGATTATCGAAATACAAGTGTGGATGTAAAAGGATTTTTCCAGGCAGAAAAAAACATGGAGTGGACAGCCAGGCTGGGCATGAAGCAGGACCGCTATAACAAATACGGTTTCGATCCGGCTGTTGTCATCCTGCCGCCAAAGGATTCAATTGAGCAGTCGTTCCAGCTATGGAGCGGGGGCGTGGGTGTTCACAATATCAACCGCACACAATTTGGTATTTCGTACTCGCCGGAAGTATTCATTAATGTTTTCAGCGACGACAGGGACAACAGCGAAAGCAACACGAATATTAATGTGCCGCTGCAAAAAACTGTCGGAAAAGTTTTTGCCGTAAACCTCGGGGCCACGTTTGACTTAACGAGGTATAAGCCGGGCAAAACCGCTGCGAGTGACAATACATTTTATTACCTGAGTCCTTCGGTTTTATTCAAAACTCCCAAGGCAAATATCCAGGCCGGCATTCGTCCATCGTGGGATAATAAAACCTTTAAGATGTTTCCCAACGTGATGGCAGAGATAAGTACGGATGACAAGCGTTTCACTTTCCAGGCCGGGTGGACGGGCTACATCCGCCGCACTTCGTATCAGTACCTCGCTGCCATCAACCCCTACATTGATGCGCCGGCTGACCTGAAAAATACCTGGGTGGAAGAAAGATATGCCGGGTTCAAAGGTTCTGTTGGCGATCATTTTAATTACAGTGCCAAACTGGGATTTAATAAATATAAAAACCAGCCGCTGTTTGTAAATGATAATGCGACGCAGGATATTTACGACAATACTTTCCGCGTGGTATATGAGCCGCGGATGAAAGCCATCCATTTCGGCGGCGAACTGGGCTATACCGAGCAGGAAAAGTTTTCATTGATGGCAGGTATTAATTTCAACAAATACATCAACCTGTCTGTTCATGATAAAGCGTACGGGCTTGTGCCGCTTGAGCTGAAAGGTTCGGCCCGGGTGCAGGTGCTGAAAGATCTTTGGCTGAAATCAGACCTGTTTTTGTGGGAAGGCGCACAGTACAGGACGCCTTCGGGCAGTTCGGCGCAGCTCGATGGCTCGTTTGACCTGAATGCCGGTGTTGAATTCCGCATTACAAAAAACCTGAACCTCTGGGCGCAGTTCAATAATATTCTGAATAAAGAATATGAAACATGGAAACTGTACCGCTCATATGGGTTCAATTTCCTTGCCGGCGTTATCTTCGCATTCAATACTCCGCATCCGTAAGGGAGTAATTTTATTATTTCAATTCCTGTTGGTTTAAATTTTTTCCTGCAAATGGAAATCCAAAAGCATTTATACCGGTGTTTGATTTTATTCAAAAAAATAAGCCTGCCGGGTATAGGCACTATTTTTCTGCATCGCCATTCTGCACAGCTTGATTTTGGCAACAGGCAAATCTATCCGCCGGCTTTTCAGTTTAAATTAAAACCGGGAGCAGACAAACCTTCTAAAAAACTTTATGACCGGCTTTCTTCCTTGCTTTCCATTTCAGAATGGGAAGCAATAAAAGCAGTCAACGATTTTTCTTTTGATATAAAGAATAAACTTTCATCTGCCGGTGAAGTGCTTTGGGATAGTGTGGGCATTTTCCGGCGGGATGGTAAAGGGAACATTACCCTGGATTCAACTCCAGTGGCCTTACCATCCGAAATGCCGGTGACCGCAGAAAAAGTAATCCGTGAGCATGCAGAACATACGCTGATGGTGGGCGAGCAGGAAAAAACTTCGCTGGAAATGCAGGAGTATTTTGCTGAAAGCCCGGCAAAAAAAGATTACTCAATGGCTGTAGCCGTCATCCTGATTTTCCTGTCCTTGATTTTTACCGGCTGGTATTTTTCAGGAAAAGGAATCAACCCGGCATCTGCAGGCAACCAGCATGTGATAAAGCCAAAATAATACCTGCTCTTTTTTACATGAATGAAGCACTCAATTATAATCATTGCCCACTCTGCGGCGCTGCAGGTATTTCAAAAGTTTTTATGGTAAAAGACCACTCTGTCAGCCAGGAGCAATTCGGAATTTATCATTGTGCCGGTTGCCAGTTACGTTTTACACACCCGGCGCCATCACCATCGGTCATCGGCAATTATTATCAATCAGAAAACTACATTTCTCACAGCGATACTTCAAAGGGTTTTATCAACCGGCTTTACCGGCATGTAAGAAAAATCGCCATCGGCGGAAAAAAGAAACTGGTTGAAAAAAACACCGGTCTTACCTGCGGCAGCCTGCTCGATGTAGGCAGCGGCACAGGCTATTTTGCCATGGCTATGAAAAATTCCGGTTGGCAGGTGACAGCCCTGGAGCCGGATGAAGGAGCAAGAAAAGTAGCACAGCAGCAGCATGCGCTTGAACTTTTACCGGCAGAGGAACTTTTTCATTTACCTGAAAATAGTTTTGATGCAATTACCTTATGGCATGTGCTGGAGCATGTGCATGATGTAAAAAAATATATGGCTGCTTTTAAAATGCTGCTGAAAGAGTCGGGCCGCCTCTTCATTGCCGTGCCCAACTATACCAGCCACGATGCAAAGGTGTATAAAGAACATTGGGCAGCTTATGATGTGCCGCGTCATCTTTATCATTTTGCACCGGTAACCATGCAGCGGCTGATGAAAGAAATGGAATTAAAAATTACGGCAATAAGACCTATGTGGTTCGACAGTTTTTATGTGAGCCTGCTCAGCAGCAGGTATAAAAACGGCCGTACCAACTGGCCCGGGGCATTATGGACCGCACTTGTATCAAACCTGGAAGCGATGCGTGATATGAAGAAATGCAGTTCGGTGATATATATTATCAGCAAATGATTTACTGGCTAAGCTGAATTTCATACAGCTCGGGCCAATACTTGCCGGTGACATAAATTTTTTTCGCGGTTTCATCATAAGCAATTCCGTTCGGCACATCGGCATTGGGGTCAATAGCCCTTACCCGCTTCCACATATCATTCAGGTCGTATTTTATAACCACTTTACCGGCCACAGGGTCTATTTTCAGCAGGTAAGGATATTGCCATTGGTTGGCATACACGAAGCCGTCAATATATTCCAGTTCGTTCAGGTTAAAAGTCTGGCTGTTCCCTTCCATGATTGAGGTTTTCGACAAGAGACGAAAGGTGGAAGGTTCATAAAAAAACAATTCGCCGCCGCCGGTGCTTACTACCAGGTTTTTACCATCGGTGGTAATGCCCCAACCCTCGGTTGGCAGGTTGTATTCTTTTATTTTTTTAAAATCATTAAGCGTATAAACAAACACCACATGGTTTTGCCAGGTAAGCTGGTAAAGGGTATCTCTTAAAATGGCAATGCCTTCGCCAAAATATTTTTTATCGAGATGTACCTGCCGTAAAGGGGTGCCTGTTTTCAAATCTATTTTCATCAACCTGGATTTGCCGGCATTTTCGGGATCCCCGGTACTTTCATAAAGTTCACCTTTGTAAAAAGTGAGTCCCTGTGTGAAAGAACCTGTGTCGTGCGGAAACACATTAATAATTGAATGACTCAATACCGGAGGATCGGGATTCACCGGGGGTGTTGCACCATTGCCGGAATGGTTTCCGGGATTGTCGTGATTTTTACAATGCTGCAATAAAAGGAGTGTAGTGGCGCAAAGAAAAAATACGAAGCCGGGGTGTAAAAAATTTTTTCTCATGCAAATAAAAATTCTTTCATTGAATCGGATTAGTAAATGTACGACTCAGAAAAGATTTCAATGAAGAAATTATATTGTTAAATGTTAATCATATAAATTTGACCATCTTTATTCCCGCCATTTCTTATCCGTTTTGTGAATACAGGTATTACCCTTGAAAATTCCGCATTCAATTCCTCTGAAGAAAAGAAAGAATAATCCACTTGCAGTATCCCTGGAATTCCATAGTATTTAACGGGTGGTAAATTTTTTGGTATTAATGATACTCAGAATAATTGTGTCAATAGGTTTGGTGTTTTCTGTGCTGAAAGGTGCCACGCAGCAGCGATGCGGCACAGCTGAGTATTTCAAGCAGCAACTCAGCGATGATCCAACCTACCGGCAAAGACTGGATGAGGTTGAAAATTTTACGCGGCAAAAAACGGGAACTGAAAACACTGCGCAAAGAACGGGTTCATTGCAGGGCGTGATAAAAATACCGGTAGTATTTCATGTGCTTTATCATTTACCGGAAGAAAATATTACTGCTGCAGCCATCCAGCAGCAGATAGATGCGCTGAACCGTGACTTCAGAAAAAGAAATAACGACACGGTAAATACACCTGCGGCTTTTAAATCAGTAGCTGCCGATATGGAAATTGAGTTTTACCCGGCCACGATGGACCCGCAGGGGCGCAGCACCAGCGGCATTGTACGGAAATACACACCCGTGACACAGTGGTATGCCGATGATAAAATGAAATTCACCTCCGGCTACGGCGATGATGCGTGGGACAGCAGGAGTTATCTCAACATCTGGATATGCAACTTGAAAAGTGCATTCGGATATTCCAACTTCCCGGGTGTGGATAATAAAATTGATGGGATTGTAATTGCTTCCGTTGTATTCTCTACTACTTATGGTTCCGTAAACCCGGTGTACGGTCGCACCCTGGTGCATGAAGTGGGTCACTGGCTGAACCTGCGTCACCTCTGGGGTGATACGTATTGTGGTGATGATTATATAAGCGACACGCCAAAACAAGCCGGTTATACACCGGATTGCCCCAGCGGCATCCGTATATCCTGCGGCAACAGCCCGGCGGGTGACATGTACATGAACTTTATGGATTTTACCGACGACAGGTGCATGAACCTGTTTACGCTGGGACAAAAACAAAGAGCAAGAGCGCTGTTTGAACCGGGGGGGCCAAGAAACTCTCTTCTTTCTTCAAAAGGACTCAATATTTCTACGATCCAGGCGGCAGAAGTTCCCGATTTTTACCCGCAATGGCTGCATGCACAGGTTTATCCCAACCCAGCCACCAGCAGTATCAATATTTATTTTGAATACGATGAACGCTGGCTGGGGAAAGAACTGCTGGTGGTGGATATGACCGGCAGGGTGGTAATTAAGAAAATTATCAATTCAAAAATTCAAAACATTGACATCAGCCGCCTGCCTGCAGGTGTTTATTTTATCCGGGCGGAAAAAGACGGAGAAAAAATAATAAGCCGATTTGTAAGATTGTAGAACCATACATGCTAACTGAGAGACAAAAAGCCGTCCGCCAAAAGTGGATTGGCTTTTTTGTTTATAGCGGGTCTCGCCAAAAGCGAGACAAAGTACCTCTGCGGAACATAAATTACCATCAAAGAAAATTTTTAATTCTCCATATTCAATTTAAAAGTTCGCCGTGCATTCATTTAACAACTGACCTCTTCAGACTTTACAGGAATGGGAAAAATAAGAAAGGGAACATATCGTTCCCCCCCCGGTTGAAATTTATTTTGAATTTGTGATTTTTATAGATGAATTGCCTCCCCGTAGGCTACTTCAATGGCATCTTTCACGCTTTCGCTGATGGTGGGATGCGGGTGAATGCTGTTGAGCACTTCCTGGTAAGTGGTTTCCAGCTTGCGGGCTGTCACCGTTTCTGCAATCATCTCGGTCACATTGTAACCAATCATGTGGGTTCCCAGCCATTCTCCGTATTTAGCGTCGAAAATTACTTTGATAAATCCTTCCCCATGTCCGGCCGCTGAAGCCTTACCACTGGCACTTAGCGGAAACTTGCCCACCTTCACTTCGTAGCCGGCCTCTTTTGCCTGCTTTTCGGTGTAGCCTGCTGAAGCAATTTCGGGAGAACAGTACGTACAGCCCGGCACATTGTTATAATCAAGCGGCTCGGGTTTGTGATGATATTTCTTTTCGTTGAAACCGATATTTTCCACGCAAATGATGCCTTCTTTGCTGGCCACATGGGCAAGCGCCTGGCCCGGCACACAGTCGCCGATGGCATAGATGCCGGGAATATTGGTCTGGTAAAATTTGTCCACTAAAATTTTTCCCTTGTCAGTTTTTATACCCATCTCTTCAAGTCCGACGCCTTCAATATTGGCAGAAATACCCACGGCACTCAGCACCACATCGGCTTCCAGGGTCACTTCGCCTTCCGGGGTTTTCACTTTTGCTTTTACACCGCTGCCCGAGGTATCCACGGAAGTTACCTCGCTGCTTGTCATCACGGTGATGCCTTGTTTTTTGAAATTCTTTTCCAGCTCTTTTGAAACATCTTCATCTTCTACCGGAACGGCTCTTGGCAGAAACTCAACAATGGTGACTTTTGTACCGAGGCTGTTGTAGAAATAACCAAACTCAACACCGATGGCGCCGCTGCCCACCACAATCATTGACAGGGGAAGTTTGGGCAATATCATAGCTTCCCGGTAACCAATAATTTTTTTGCCGTCAATCTTCAGAGCGGGGATTTCGCGGCTGCGGCCCCCGGTAGCAATGATGATGTATTTTGCTTCAATGGTTTTTTTACTGCCATCGGCTGCGCTTACTTCAAGCTGGCCTTTGGCTTTCAGCTTGCCGAAACCCATGTGCACATCAATCTTGTTTTTCTTCATCAGGAACTGAACGCCCTTGCTCATTTTGTCGGCCACGGCGCGGCTGCGTTTTATAATGGATTCAAAATTGGGCGTGCCGCTGGCTTCAATGCCGTAATCTTTTGAGTGTTTGATATATTCATACACCTGGGCGCTTTTCAGCAATGCTTTGGTGGGAATGCATCCCCAGTTGAGACAAATGCCGCCAAGACTTTCTTTTTCTACAATTGCTGTTTTAAAACCAAGCTGTGCAGCCCTGATGGCGGCTACATAACCGCCTGGTCCGCTGCCAAGTACTACTACATCGTATGCCATGTTTGATTTCGGATTTTAGATTTATGATTTCTTAATGCTGATTATTAAGACCATATTGATCATATAAGGCATATAAGCAAAATGAGGTTTGAAAAAGCCTGGTTTGGTTTACATCAATGACATTTATGACTGATATGACTTATTTGACTTATAAGGCTGCGAAACTACTGGAAAACAGGGATTCAGCAAAAGCAGGGGTGATTAATGGTTTGATGGCTGAAATGTTGAATAGCTGCTGACATGGCCGGAAGGTGTTAAAGGCTGTAGTTGAAGAATATTCTGATGCCCGGCCTTTCTACCCGAAATGTAAGAGAGGAGGCCGAACGATGAGAGTTGCTGAGCAGCGATAGGGACGATGAACGGATTGCGACGCAACAAAAGCCACATCAAGGCTCAACAGCCGGTACGATAAAAAAAATATTGATTTCCTGAAAGCCAGTACAGTAGCAATAGAGAAATACTGGCGTGAGGGAGTAAAAAAATCTAAAATCTGAAATCAAAAATCTAAAATCAATCCCCTACCTTTGCCTCCCGATTTTTTTCGGGATTTAAAATTTCAATCGCATGGCAAGAGTATGTCAGGTTACAGGTAAAAAGCCTCTTACGGGGCATAATGTATCACACTCGAATATCAAGACCAAACGCCGGTTTTTGCCCAACCTGCAAACCAAGCGCTATTACCTGGCTGAAGAAGACAAATGGATTACCCTGAAACTTTCAACAGAGGGCATCCGTACCATCAACAAGAAAGGGCTTTACAATGTTGTAAAAGTACTGAGAGCAAAAGGACAGCATATTTAAAATAGTTTATGGTTTATCGTTTTTGGTTTTGAGCCCCTTTTGCAACGATAAATTATAAAACAAAAAGCTTAATCAAAAGAACATGGCAAAAAAAGGTAATCGTGTACAGGTGATACTGGAATGTACCGAGCATAAAAACAGCGGGCAGCCCGGTACCAGCCGTTACATCACCACCAAGAACAAGAAGAACACTCCTGAAAGACTGGAATTGAAAAAGTATAACCCGATTCTGAAAAAAGTGACGGTGCATAAGGAGATAAAATAATGGGAATATGTGAAAATTGAGCCATTAAGAAATTGAGTCATTTTCAAATTACATTTTATGGCAAAAGCAGCAAAAACAGCTATTAAGACCAAAGACCAGAAAGCAGCCGCTGAAGCAAAAAACTGGAGCAAAGTGATTCGTGCGGTGCGCAGCCCGAAGACCGGCGCTTACACTTTTAAAGAAGCCATCGTGCACAAGGATAAAGTGAAAGCTTTTCTGGCACAAAAGTAAAATCCCCGGCCCCCGCATGTGATAAAATTGTGTTGAACAGGCCATGGGAGTAATGAGGAGCTGCACCTGAACGGGCGGCTTTTTTTGTTTTAGGATTTATTTGGTCCGGATAACTATCCGGACTGTTATTTGAAATTTGTTATTTGTTATTTGGGATTTTTACAATCATGGGATTTTTCAATAAACTGTTTGGTAAAAAAGAAAAAGAAAGCCTTGACCAGGGGTTGCAAAAAACCAGGCAGGGCTTTCTGACAAAACTCACTAAGGCCATCGCCGGCAAAAGCACGGTGGATGAAGAAGTGCTCGACAACCTTGAAGAAGCCCTCGTTGGCGCCGATGTGGGTATAGACACTACAATAAAAATTATAGAGAAAATAGAAGCCCGCGTTGCAAAAGATAAATACCTCGGCACATCGGAACTGAATAAAATTCTACAGCACGAAATTGAATCGCTGCTGGTGGATGCGCCTTCGGCCAACTCGTACGATTTTCACTCGGGGCTTCCATCGAAACCATACATAATTCTGGTGGTGGGAGTAAATGGCGTGGGTAAAACAACTACCATCGGAAAGCTGGCACATAATTTTAAGCTGGCCGGTAAAAATGTGTTGCTGGGTGCTGCCGATACTTTTCGTGCAGCGGCAGTTGACCAGCTCAGCATTTGGAGCGAAAGGGTGGGAGTACCGATAGTAAAGCGGGACATGGGCAGCGACCCGGCGGCCGTGGCATTTGATACGGTGCAAAGCGCCCTGGCAAAAGGGAGCGACGTGGTACTGATTGATACGGCAGGGCGCCTGCACAACAAAGCACACCTGATGGACGAGCTGAGTAAAATAAAGAGAGTGATTCAGAAAGTGATTCCCGCTGCACCGCATGAAGTGCTGCTGGTATTGGATGGAAGTACAGGACAAAATGCTCTCGAACAAGCGAAGCATTTTACTGCTGCAACGGATGTTTCCGCATTGGCTATAACAAAACTTGATGGCACCGCAAAGGGCGGTGTAGTACTGGCTATAGCAAATCAATTTAAAATACCCGTAAAGTTTATTGGTGTGGGCGAAAAAATGGATGACCTGCTGGTATTCGACAAGCAGGAGTTTGTAGATAGTTTATTCAGTCTCGAAAAATAGGAGTGTTAATAAACTCCCTTTAGGGGTTGGGGGCATGAGGGCAAAAAAATTACATAAAGACAAAGTGAACATCATCACCCTCGGGTGCAGCAAAAATATGGTGGATAGCGAGGTGCTGAGCGGGCAGTTGCTTGCCAACGTTATTGACGTGGTGCATGAGAATACTCGGCTCGATCACAACATTGTGGTGGTGAACACCTGCGGATTTATCGAGAAAGCAAAAGAAGAATCCATCAACACCATACTTGAGCAGGTAGAACTGAAGAGCCGCGGCAAGCTGGATAAAGTGTATGTGACCGGCTGCCTGAGCCACCGCTACCGTGATGAACTGGAAAAAGAAATTCCCGGTGTGGATGCCTGGTTTGGCACCATGGAACTGCCGCTGATATTAAAACAATTTCAAGCAGATTATAAAAGCGAACTGCTGGGCGAAAGATTGCTGGCCACGCCGCAGCATTATGCTTATTTAAAAATCTCCGAAGGCTGCAACCGCACCTGTGCATTCTGCGCCATCCCGCTGATGCGGGGGGGTCATGTGAGCAAACCGATGGAGGAAATTGTGAAAGAAGCAGAAGGCCTGGTGAAGCGGGGCGTGAAAGAAGTGATGCTGATTGCACAGGAGCTCACTTATTATGGTCTTGACATTTACAAAAAACGGATGCTGGCCGAACTGCTCCGGCGGCTCAGCGATGTAAAGGGTCTTGAATGGATACGGTTGCATTATGCCTATCCTTCAAAGTTTCCGCTGGAAGTGCTGGATGTGATGCGGGAGCGTCAAAACATCTGCAATTATCTTGATCTGCCGCTGCAGCATGCCTCGGATAATATGCTGAAAGCTATGAAACGGCAGATAACCAAAGCGGAAATGGAAGAACTGATTCTTGCCATCCGGGAAAAAGTACCGGGCATTTGTTTGCGCACCACCCTGATTGCAGGATTCCCGGGAGAAACCGAAAAGGATGTGGAAGAGCTGAAATCATTTTTACAAAAGCATCGTTTCGACCGGGTGGGCATATTTACCTACAGCCATGAAGAAGGCACTTCGGCTTATGAACTGGAAGATGATGTGCCGGCTGATGAAAAGGAGCGCCGTGCGCAGGAGATAATGGAAGTGCAGCAGGAAATTTCCTACGGGCTGAACCGGCAGAAAGTGGGTAAGGTTTTTAAAACCATCGTTGATAAAAAAGAAGCCGGCCGCTACCTGGGCCGCACCGAATTTGACAGCGTGGAAGTGGACAACGAAGTGGTGATTCAATCTTCCAAAAAACTTCCTGTTGGTGACTTTGTGAATGTAAAAATCACAAAGGCGTATGATTATGATTTGGAGGGGGAGGCGCTGTGGGGGGAGCCTAAGGGAGGGTAGCGGCTTTATGTTAAAATGCTTTCCAATTCACCTTTCCATTTCACAAAGCCGTCAACAAAATCAGAGTAATCATGATATATCCTTCTGAAAGGATCAATTGTCGTGTTGATGTATGCGGTTTTACCCTGCACTTTGATTACATTAATGATATCTTCTACTTTTTTTAAAGCCTGTTTTAAGGCCTGAATATTTTTTTCGGCGTGCCAGATATAAGTTGCCTCTTCTGTATCCAGTGTTTCCCATACGATGTGATAATTCTTTTCACCTTCCAGTAAGAATAAAAAAGAAAAAGGCTTTTGAACGAACCGGAGTTTCATAGTCTTATAGGAATGTTTATCTGAAAGAAAACGCAGTTGCCGGTAATGTTTTGTTTGGGTGATTTTTATAATATCCTCAAAGAGCTCTTTTTCATCCTGGTAAAAAACAGTGGGTTTTAAGTTTCCCGCCCCAAAGGTTTCGAAATATTCTTCCATTGTAAAAAGACTTTTGTCAACATCGGTCAAAACTTTCTTTTTGATGCTTCTTACAAAATCAAACTTTATATTTTCGATCAGTTGTTTGTCTATTTTTTCAATTTCAGGTGAACTTGCTGTTGCCGACACTATTTTATTATTATCAATTTCAAGGGATGCTCTCACCTGTATTTTTTTTGTTTGAAGGGCATTGATAAAATAATTTTTAACAGCATCAAATTCTTCACGCAGGTCGTAATTATGAATAACAAATTCCATTGTTTGATCATATTCCCTGAAATACCTGGAAAACACCGCACCACCCAGAATAAACCGGATTTCTTTTACGGGTACAAAAAAAGTTTTTGAGATAGTGCAATGTTCCGGTGCAGACCGGTAATGCTGAACAGGATCCCGGAGAATATTCGGTTCAGGTTCATATTCGTGTTCAGGTATTTCTGGTAAGGGTTTAGCAGGAATAATCGTTTTGGGAGCAAGCGTCTTTAACAAACCGGCTGTGTCAATACTGCGGAATGAAACAGTTTCAATTAATTTCAGTTTATCTGCAAGCAATAGTTGGGGTGCAGGAAATTTTGTTTCCCCGGTATGATAGGAAAGCACTGAACAAAATATTCTTTTTTCAGGTTCTATATGATTTATAATTTTTATTATCCAGTATGCCGGCTTATTTGATGTGTTTTCAAATTCTTTCAGGCCAAGTCTTTCAAAACCAAGGGGATTATCCGGTATGAGATAAGCAAATCTGTTTTTAAAAATAAGTTTAAATTCTCTTGAAATCATTTTAATCCCGTTATGATTTGCAGTTCAAAAATAAACCAAAGTTACTTTCACTTCTTTCATGTTCATTATTTTCATAAGCCAGGAACAGCCTCCTGAAAAAATTAATTCAGTTATATCCTATCTTAGTTACTCTAACCATCTTCATGGCCGACAAACAATTCCATTTTCTCAACCGCGACCTGAGTTGGCTCAGCTTCAATCACCGGGTGCTGCTGGAGGCGGCCGATGAATCGGTGCCGCTGTACAGCCGTATCCAGTTTCTTTCCATCTTTTCTTCCAACCTCGATGAGTTTTTCCGGGTCCGCATGCCATCTGTTTATGCGTTTACCGCCATTCATGCCAAAAAAACTTCTTTGCGGGATGAGTACCCGGAAGACCTGGTGCATGTAGTTAAGAAAACCGTGCAGCGGCAATTGGAGGATTTTGGAAAAATACTGGCTCAGCAGATTTTGCCGGCATTGAATGAAAACAATATTCATCTTTATTATGGCGATGAAATCCGTGCTGAACACAAGGAAACCGTACTGGAATATTTTTTATCGAGGGTATTATCCTTTCTGCAACCGGTGATGCTGAAAAAAGAAAACCGCGACAATGTATTTCTTGAAAACAACTATCTCTATTTTATCGTGGATATTTCACCGGCACAAGATCCGGCTGCACGGCAATATGCCTTGCTGAATATTCCTTCCGACCAGTTGCCACGGTTTTCGGAACTGCCGAGAATTGACGGGAACCATTATCTTTTATTTCTCGATGATGTAATCCGGGATAATCTTTATGAAGTATTTCCCGGCTATACAATTCATGGCGCTTACAGCGTAAAACTTACCCGTGATGCAGAGCTGAACATCGAAGATGAATTCACCGGCGATATTTCCGACAAAATAGAAAAGCAACTGGAAAAAAGAGACATCGGCCCGGCCACACGGTTTTTGTTTGACAGCCGCATGCCACCGGTAGCAAGGGAGTTTGTAAAAAAATATTTTAACCTGCGTGAAGAAGAGATGGTGGAAGGCGGCCGTTATCACAACCTGAAAGACTTGGGCAGCCTGCCCAACCCTACCGGTAAAAAACTTATTTACCATTCATGGCCTGCAATGTCTCATCCCGGTTTTAATAATTACCGGTCAGTTTTCAAAACCATCAGCGAAAAAGAAAGCTTGCTGCACCTGCCGTATCATACGTACAACTATATTCTGCGTTTTTTCAACGAGGCGGCCATTGACCCGAAAGTGAAAGAGATTTACATCACGCTGTACCGCGTGGCGGCCAATTCGCATATTGCCAATGCACTGATCAGCGCAGCAAAGAACGGGAAGAAGGTGACCGTGTTTGTAGAACTGAAGGCAAGATTTGATGAAGCCAATAACCTGCGCTGGAGCAAGAAGATGAAAGCAGCGGGAGTGAAAATCATCAACAGCATTCCCGGGCTGAAAGTGCATGCAAAGATGGCTCTTGTAAAACGGTTTGAAGACGGACGGATGAAAAACTATTCGCTGTTGGCTACAGGCAATTTCAACGAAACCACCGGGCGGTTTTATACTGACCATGTTCTTTTTACTGCCAGCAACGAGCTGAGCGATGAACTACAGCAGTTGTTTTTTTACCTGCAGTCGCGGCTGCAGCCGGAGGAGTTTGGCAAAATTCATTTCCATCACCTGCTGGTTTCGCAGTTCAATATGGTGAAGCGGTTCCGCAAATTGATTGACCGGGAAATTGAAAATGCAAAGGCAGGTTTGCCGGCACACATCATCATCAAGCTAAACAACCTGCAGGAGCGGGGCATGATTGAAAAACTGTATGAAGCCAGCCATGCAGGTGTGAAGGTACAGTTGATTGTGCGCAGTATTTGTTGTGTGGCTGCCGGTGTGCCGGGCCAAAGTGAAAACATAACCATTCACCGCATTGTGGACCGCTACCTTGAGCATGCACGGGTGTTTATGTTTTTCAACAACGGGCAGCCGGAATTTTATATGGGCAGCGCCGACTGGATGAACCGCAACCTGCACAGCCGCATTGAAGTGGTATTTCCCGTGTATGATGAAAAGATGAAAGAAGAACTCAATCATATTCTGCAGATTCAGCTCAGCGATAACAGGAAGGCTGTCCTGTTCAAAGCCGATTATACAAATGAAAAAATAGCAGCTGCGGAAGGAGTGCCGGCTATGGCTGCACAGGATGCGATTTACCAGTATGTGAAATCACTCAGTGGCTGATTTTATAATCCGGGTTATGCTAAGAAGATTTTTCTTATTTGTTCATTTTTTTCATAACACCACTATTCAATAAGGGTCTTGTCTGCCATAGCTTTTATTCCGCCGGAGTGGACAAAGGGCTTACCACCCAATTCCATAATCCTCTCCGTTATTTGAACTTCCTCCCCAAAAAGTACCATGTTTCCAGTCAAAATAAATTGCATTGATGGGGCCACTGGTGCGGTTACCGGTGGTTACTTTATATCCCATTTTCTTCAGTTCGTTTCTTGCTGATTCGGGTGTGCTGTTGCTTACCAGTATTTCTCCCGGCCGCGGCTGGCGGTCGCTCATTTTTGAGCCCCCCAGGGATAACCAAAGCTGGTTGCTGTTGATGTTTGCAGCTTCGCAGGCCTGCTGCACCGTCATTCCAAATTCAACCACATTCAGAAAAAACTGGAGCAGGTTCTGGTCTTGCGTATCGCCGCCCTGTACTGCAAAACTCAAAAAAGGTTTTCCCTCTTTAAGCGCCATGGATGGAGTGAGTGTTACTCTTGGTTTTTTACCGGGTTCTACAACATTGAACGGATTAATGGCTAGGTCCAGAACAAAGCTTTGCATACGCTGGCTCATGCCCACACCCGTGTGCCCCGCAATGCATGCAGGCAACCATCCGCCGCTGGGTGTGATGGAAACCACCCAGCCTTCTTTGTCGGCAGCTTCCACTGATGTGGTTCCCCGCAGCAGGCGATCCATGTATTCACTGTCTGTAAAAGCAACAGTGGAATCATGCGAGGGTAAAAAATTCCGGCTGTCTTCGCCTGAAAAAGTATTTCTTTTTTTCAGCAACTCAGGCCAGGGATTTGTTTTCCCTTCAAAGGGATAGGGGTCGCCGGGGCCGATGCCCGGATCATTCATATCCCACTTTATCAGTTGTGCCCGTTGCTTTGCATATTCTTTACTCAATAATCCTTTAATCGGCTCTTCCGGCGGAAAATAAGGATCGCCGTAATAAAAATCACGGTCGGCAAATGTGAGGCTCATCGTTTGATAAAGTGTATGAATATATTTTGCACTGTTGTAGCCCATTGCTTTCAAATCAAAATTTTCAAGAATGTTCAGCGACTGCAGCAGCATAGGTCCCTGTGTCCATTGCTGTAGTTTATACACATCAATGCCTTTGTAGTTTACATGCAAGGGTTCTTCTTCAATCACTTTCCATTTTGCCAGGTCATCCATGGTTATCAGCCCACCCTGCTCCTGGCAGCCGCGTACAAACTCTTTAGCAATATCGCCTTTGTAAAACCGGTCATGAGCAGCCATGATGGCTTCCTTACGGCTTTTCTTTTGCTTTAATGCATTCTGCTCAGCCTCCACCATTTTTTGCAATGTTGCCAGCAAATCTTTCTGTACAAAAATTTCACCTGCTTCCGGCGCTTCTCTTTTTTCGCCAAGGTGCGGAAGAAAAACAGCTTTGCTGTAAGGCCATTGTTTTATTCTTTCTTTACCTCTTTCCATCGAGTTGGCCGTTTGTGCTTCGATGGGATAACCCGCTGCCAGTTCCATTGCCGGCGCAAGCACTTGTTTCAAACTCATGGTGCCGTAGTTGGCAAGCATGTAGCAAATTCCGCCGGGAGTGCCGGGAGTGACGGCAGCCAATGGCCCGTATTCAGGAGGAAATTCATAGCCCTTACTCTTAAAAAACTCAACTGTAGCACCGCTGGGGGCCACACCAAGCGCATTGATGGCAATCACTTTTTTTGTTTTGGGGTTATAAATGAGTGCCTGTGTTTCGCCGCCCCAGCTCAGCACATCCCACATGGTGCAGGTGGCAGCCAGCATGGCACAGGCTGCATCCACTGCATTACCTCCTTGCTGAAAAATAATGGCGCCGGCTGTGGCCGCCAGTGGTTTACCGGTTATTGCCATCCAGTTTTTTCCGTGCAGCGGCGGCTTTTGGGTAGGTTGTGCAGTAGAATAGTTCGTCATAAAAAAAATAATGGGTAACAAAATAATCCGTCTCATGTGATGATGTTTTGAACAATAAAGTTAACTGCAATCCGGAATCAAATGTATCAATCAGGCATTATGATGTTTTTCTTTCTCTTTTTCTTCCTGTTTTGTGTCAAAATCAAGCTGCGGTAAAAACATAAAACTGACAGGAGTCACGATATAAATCACAATCGGGATATAAACGCTGATAAGCCCGCCCACAATGGCGATGGCGAACAGCAGTGGCCCGGTAATCACCTGGCGCATTACTTTCTTGCGTGAATGCAGGGTAACCTCAGGTAAAAAAAGATTTGCCTTTAGCGCCAGGTGGTGATACATAATCACAGCTACCAGCGAACAGGAAAATAAAACAAACCCGTAGCAGGTGATAGCAATAAACGATTCCGGGTAAGTGCTGATAAATTCAGTGGTAAATGGAATAAGGCTGATGAAAAGCAGAAAAATGATATTGAGATAGGTTGTTTTAATGTCGTAGCGTACTATCACTTTATTGATAGCATCGTGATTGACCCAGAAAATGAGGATATTCAGAAAGCTGAAAACAAAAGCGATGAAGGAAGGCAGGATTTCTTTCATGGCGTGCATTAGTTCTTCTTGCGAAAATCCTTTTTCCAGTTCAGGCACACGTATTTCAAGAACAAGCAGTGTGCAGACGATGGCAAATACGCCGTCGGATAAAGCCTCCAGTCTTTTGGAAGCGCCGGGTAAAAAAGCATGAGGGTGTGCCATAGTGTTTTGGTTTAGGCATTAAAAATCCGGAATTTTTCAGGTTTTTCACCTTCCGCACACCACTTATCATTTCAGCCTGAAAGCCCGAAGGTTAAAGCCAGCCAGAGCGTCTAAATTTATGAGCTAAATTTTTGCAATGAAACTCAAACTTTTAACCGCCTTATTTTTCTGCTTTTCACTTACGGCATTTGCCCAGGAACCGGTTTTGCGTGGCGTAATTAAAGATGCTGAAACCAAACAGCCTCTTTCGGGGGCCACTGTAAAAATGATTGCGGGCAGGGATTCTGCAACTGTTTTATCCGATAAAAACGGCGCATTTGAGTTTAAAAATATCAATCCCGGCAAGTACAACCTTGTCATTACTTTTTTGGGTTACGAAGTTGTGAAGAAAGAAGTGGTTTGGGAATTTGTGACAAAAAAACTTGACGACATATTTGTAAATAAAGAAGCAAAAACACTAACCGGTGTAACTGTAGTAAGTACGCCGCCGATAGTAAAGCAAAAAGCTGATACGGTAGAAATTAATGCCAGCCAGCTAAAAGTAAATCCTGACGCCAATACAGAAGACCTGGTGAAAAAAGCTCCCGGTGTGACCGTGGAAAATGGCCAGGTGAAAGTGGGCGGTGAACAGGTGAGAAAAGTAACGGTGGATGGCCGCGATTTTTTTGGCGATGATGCCACAGCTACTTTAAGAAACCTGCCTGCAGAAATTGTAGATAAAATCCAGGTATTTGACCGACTAAGCGACCAGGCGCAATTTACAGGGGTGGATGATGGTAATTCGGCTAAGTCAATCAACATCGTGACAAAACCTAATATGCGCAATGGCCAGTTTGGAAGAATATTTTCCGGCTACGGCACCAGCAATCATTACCTGGTTGGGGGCAATATGAGTTATTTCAAAAACAATTCCCGGGTTTCAATTGTTGCCCTTACCAACGATGTGAACCAGCAGAATTTTGCTGAAATGGATCTGCTGGGTGTGACAAGCAGCGGCGGGGGCGGCGGTTTTGGCGGAGGCGGTGGTGGATTCAGAGGACAAGGTGGTGGCAGGCAAGGTGGTGGTGGCTTTGGCGGCGGAGGCGGAGGCATGAGCCGCGGCGGCGGTTGGTAGGTAAGTGCGTAACATAACTTAAGCGAGTTTTCCACACATGTTCGGTATAAACATGTTTTTCATTAAAGTTGAAAAAATGGCTTAAGAAGCCATTTTTGCTGTTTTTTTAATATTACGCACTAAATATATTATCTTAAAAAAGTGAATAAAAACAAGAGTGCATAAGGGGTAAAATGCAGAGTACTAGGTGCCAAAAGAAAAGCAACAGTAATTTACAGTTAGATAGTAAAAAAGAGCAGACTATAATTCAGTTGTTACATATACTTAAGGATGCAGGTTACTTAGTGC
>Ga0137829_10554323_pt1 | contig 18755 bp, 30 predicted proteins | sample OV2TP2_FD_97737 | JGI IMG/M metagenome (GOLD analysis project Ga0137829, IMG submission 97737) | reverse complement strand
GACCACCCGAGGTTAAAAAGGGAAAACAGGAGATAACTATGCCGAGAATTGCAGGACTTCGTGAAAAGCAGCACCAGCCCATGTGGGATACCCTCGTTCGTGCGTCGGGGACCACGTCCCCGGCCGTCGCTGCCCGAACGACCCTCTTCGGTTCGACGAACGTGGGTACGTTCGAGCGAACGAACCTCACGACCTCTGGCCAATTAGCGTCAGATCAGACCTACGTGGTCGTGTCGATGCGGTGCTGGCTCTACTTCAACGGCACCAATCGGCGGCTTCTGTACCAACAGGTCACGTCCCAGCTCTACTTCACCTTCACGCTGGGCGACAAGCCACAATTTCAGGCTCCGTACAACGTCGATGGAAACGACGTTTACCAGTGCGGCCTCGCGGCGTAAGCTGCGAGTGAAAATCGGGTTAATGAAACGACTGGGATGATACGAGAAATTGACATAGCGTGGTTGGCTGGAATCGTCGATGGCGAAGGTTGTTTCCATTTCGCCGCACGAAAGTCCAAGCTGACGTTCATCGACTGTTGGCTTCAAGTCGGTATGTGCCACAAGGAAACAGTCGATCGCGTAGCACGTTTGATGTCAACGCTTTCAGAGTATAAGGTATGCGCCCGCTTCCGTAGACCGTATGCAGATCCACATGGATATGCACGACGGGATCAATGGATCGCGGCTGTATACCAAAAGAGAGCGATGCTTCGTATCACTCGAGCTTTGCTTCCGTACTTGGTGACTAAGCAACTTGAAGCACGCTTGGTCATTTCGTTCTTAGAGAGATCCATCTCTAGCGGCAAGTACAAGGCAACCGTCCTCGACCGTGCCATGGCCGAGGTCGCGCAAAAGCTCAAGCTCGGTCGCGGGGAAGCCCCTGCTGAGGCCAATCAACTACTCGGCGAGGTAATCCCGAACCAAGCTACCGTGGGCAAAGTTGCGGTAGAAGGTCTACAGACTAGGTCGGTGAGTCCCAACAATAATCCGACCCACGAGTGCCCGACACCCTCGAGCGAGGGTGGTGATATAGTCGATTCCTCCGTGAAAGCGGAGGGCTTTGGGATAAAGAGCCCAAAGGGTTCAAAGAAGAGTCCCGCGCTTCTTCAGAACTGACCAAGGCTGGTACTTCCCAGCGGGAGGTGGCGTCTACGGCTTCGACTCTGGGACTTCGGTCTTCAATCATGGCGAGCCCTCTCACGCTGCCATCTTGAAGCTGGCAAAGCCGATCGCGATTCCCGTGCGGCAGAACATCCAGGTCGTTGCGGAGTTCTTCGCTGTTGGATCCGCGAATATCATCACCGCAGGTACGGGTATCAACTCAGGACGTGACGCGACGGATGAGACTTCGATCATTTTTATGATCGATGGTATTCGCACACGTGAGGTTTTGTAGGAAAATCAAGCACTTAAAGTGCTTGAGACTATAGTAAATAAGACCCCCCCATCCTTCCCCGGAAGGATGGGGGGCGGTCGGCAAAGACCGACAGTCCAGACCCCCGGGGATGGAGAAAAAGATGCCTGCTAACGAGCTCGCGCAAGCCCTTCGTCAGATGCTCTCTGCCCGCGATGCCAAACTGGCTGAGCTTGAGCGGCAGATGGCCGACCTCAACCGTGCTCTGTCTGGTGGCCGACAAGACTTCCCTGACCGCCCGGGCAAGCGTGTCATGTATACACTCGTCGGATCACAACTCTTCACGACGACCCAAGATGGTGCTCGAGGTCAAGTGATCTCTATGCTCGTATCACAAGACGGACCGTTCATCTGGACCCATTTTCCTGTTTGCCTCTGGCGAACCACGCTGCCATCTAGCGCGACGGACTTTGGGCGATGGCGTCCAGTTTCTCACTATTCTCTAGCGGATCAGGTTCTGGATACAAACGTCATCAACATCTCCTACGAAATCCAGGATGCCGGTTCGGTGAGAAACTTCCAGAACGAGGCAGTGCCACCACTCTTCTCGTCGCCGTTCGATCTCAAACCGTTGCCGACGCCGACATTGTTTGAGCCCAACAGTACGATACAGTTCATCCCGACCTACCAGGACATCCTGTTTGAAGGTGCCACGGCGACGACGGAAGGCCGCCTCGTGGTGGCGTTCCCAGGTTACCGAATCGTCGATCCGAACATGGGCAACTTCATGGGCTTGGCAAGGTAGACCATGTCGTCCTATCTGGCGGTCGGAGCGGTAGGGGACGCTGGCGTAGACGAAATGTACCTCGTCCACTGGATGACACCACAGGCCAAAGGTCCACCGCCAAAATTCACTGGCATCGCTACACTCGAAGATGCCAAGAACTACGCAGCGATGGGCTTCCACGTTTCAGTGGACAAGGGCCTTGCTACCGCAGGAGAGATACGTAAGAACTGGGCACTCGCGGCCAAGCACTACACCGCAGCGTACCAGTCGGCGGCGCTAGTCAATAAGCCCGTTCCCGTCGTCAAGGCGGTTATTGCCAAGGCTAACAACTATGCCGACGAGGCAAAGCGGTTGACCAAGAAACCAGGACGGAGTGGTAAGCCTCGAGCTACGGAACCTGTCCCTGGGACCGATATACCAGTGGCGAAGACCAGTGACCTGTTTTCCGGTCTCGAAGGAGCACTTGGCAAAAACTGGTGGATCATGCCTGCTGGCATCAGCATCTACCTTATTTGGCAGCGCTTCAAAGGTAGCAAAGGGAAAAGCCGACGGAGACGGAGACGCTAGTGTTTATCACTTGTCCAGGAGACACTGTCACCTTTCCACAATTGTTGACGGCACAGATCGACAGGTCGCGGATTGACAGGAAACTCGCGGCGCAGGAAGATACTCCTACCCCTATGAAGATGGGATTTGGAGCTTCGGCATGGATCTGGATCGCCGTCATAGCCGTTGGCTACTGGTACGCAACCAAGAAGAAAAAGAAGAAAGGCCGACGATGAGCTACATCAGCGCAGGGTACATAGGCATGATAGGACAACGACCTCTACACCATCGATACCCAGGGGATCGTATCATATCAAAGCCAGTAGCTAAACGGCGGGTTCATAGAAGGATACAAAACCAACAATGGATGATGTCCAAGCCCATTCCAAGGCCATTGTGGTGGCGAGGTAGGGCCGTAGGAAGAGTGACACCTCGTGAGATTACACAGCTCAAGATAATCATCGTACAAGTTGAGCAGCTCAAGGCAGCGGGTGCGAGTGAAGCCGTCATCACTAAAACAGTTGTAGCCAAGCACGGTGATCTTGGAGGACAGGTCGCGGCTAATTACAAGGAAGCCAAGGCCCTTGTCGCAACTGCCACTGCTGCAATACCTGCCGATGTCCAAGCCGAGGCCGATGGTAAGCTCGTAGTCGATGGTAAGGTCCAGGAACCAGAAGTAAAAAAGGCTGGGCTAGGTGGTATGCCATTACTTCTCATGGCAGGTGCAGCTGGTGTACTATTCTTCCTGACGCGCAAAAAGGGTCGTCGGTAAATGTCCTACCATGTAACTGGGTACGAGGACCTTGGTGCCGTTAAACGGGCATCGCCACCACGAAGGACGGCTCCTGTACAGCCGAAGCTACCTCGGCCGGTAGCACCTCGAAGACCTGCTATAGCTGCACCAAGGTTACCAGTGCGGCCAGCATTTACCTCAAGGCCGATGGTCCCAAGGCCATCCGCGGTCCCACGACCGATGGCCCCAAGTCCCGCACTTACTCCAAGACCGATGGCCCCAAGTCCCGCACTTACTCCAAGACCGATGGTTCCAGGACCATCCGTGGTTCCAAGGCCCCCCGCGGTCCCACGACCGATGGTTCCGAGTCCAGCACTTACCCCTAGGCCGATGGTTCCAGGACCATCCGTGGTTCCAAGGCCCGCCGCGGTCCCACGACCGATGGTTCCAAGGCCATCCGTAGTTGCACCTATATCTCTCGAAGTACCGCGACTCGATGCCCCTATGCTAGTCCCGCCAGCAGTAGCGCCAGTTGTTTCCTTGCCCCCAAGGGAAGAGGCTACACGGGAACTCATCGAGCCAACGCTGGCTATCCCAAGGGTGACATCTACTCCAGCGGGCGTAACTGCCAAGCCAATCTCCGTGGTCGATGCTACTGATCAGACTGTTTCTGAAGCACCCCCAGCCTACGTGTCCGCACAACAAGCACGTAGAGCCCCTGCTGTAGAACCAGGGGCCGCCGAAGATGATGGTGGATACGAGGTACGTGGGGTACGGAGACGAGCCGATCAACCAGAGGCTGCAACCATGGGCATGGGAGGGATGCCTATGTGGTTGATTCTGGTTGCCGCAGCTGGTGGTCTATACTTCTTCCTCACAAAGAAGAAGAGGAGGTAAGCGAGATGGCGTGCATCATCGCGGTTGGACTCATCGCTATTCCCTTCGCGATCGAGGAACTACGAAAGTGAACTCAATTCATCAAGAGGCTCAGCAAACCAAGGCGCACCAGGACACCGGAGAGCTGGGCAGCGCACCGTTTGCTGAGCGTCTTGGTGAACCCGAAACCACGGAGTCCTAATTCAATGGGCTACTCTGCACAATATGGGATCGCTGATGAACTTGGTAAATTGCAAGCCAAATATGGAAAGGTAACTACGGCTGCCTACGACATCCTGACCGACCCGGCCTTGCCACAAGTTGCGGATCTAGTAAACAAGATCAAGGCAACCGAACCTCCAGGTAAACCCGGTCAAAAAGCTGGCGTTGGACTAAAAAGGCTAGTTCCACCGCTCAAGATGTATCTTGCTTACCGAAAGAATCCAGCGTTAGGCATGATGGCACTCGTTGCAGTACTGGCTATCCCCTTCACTCTTGGCTATATTCTCGGCAAGCGATGAGACAACTCTACAACGAAAAAACCCACGAACTCTATGATATCAAGGCAGACGCCCTTGACGCGGAGGGCCTCCCTCGCTTCAACAATGGAGCCTACGGTGGCGTAGGCGGGCACAACTTCGAGCACGCTCGAGAGGCAGAGGTCCAAGTCCGGTACAAGGACCGCATCTTCTTCTGTGATCTCTATCGCTACAGCGACGAGCTCAGGATTCACATGCATTGTCCTCGATGTACAAATGTGATCCGGATTTCCTCAACACGGAAGGCACTTGAGTGGGATCCTGTTGATGGTATTCTCTCCGTTGAGCCCATGGAATGTCCCTGGGAAATCGGCCGTGGGACCGATGGAACCACAAGCGACCGCATCGCGTTCGGACTGGGACTATGCCGTTTCAAGTTTGCCATCGACGCAAACATTATGAAGGATGCCTGAGTGATAGTTGAGTACGCTCGCTATGCCCGTGAGCCGACGACCCTCATGGCTGTCGGCACCCCTGATGGTAGCTCTGAAGGCCGCAAGAACCTAGACTACATCGGAGCGGCGGCCATGGGCGGATTCGTCCTCGCGCTCGCATCTGCCGCCGGCTACAAAAAGCTCGCTCCTTTCGCAGCGATCGGCACGTTTGCCATCACGCTCAAGTACCTCGTTCGCTAGCCCTAACGATTTCTCTTGAGTACAGTTCTGTACAAGTTAAGGTTCCTCTTGTGCTTCCGATATTCATCATCGCGCCCTTCTACCCGAAGATTGAGAAGACAACTTGGTCGGACATCACTATCCGATACGTAGAAGCGTTCGTAGCTGCCCGCTATCCTATACGACTGATGTCTGCTTATGGATCTGTAGACTTCACAGATCCGGAGTCAAGATGGAGACCCTACAGTCATCTCTTCGACGGTGAGACTCCGACCACGGATAACTTTACTTGCCTCGTTGTAGGACATGCTAGAGATCTTACGGACCCTCGAAAAGCTGGAGGCAAAAACAAGGTCGTTCACCATGTCGATGCTAAGTACAACGTCATCCTCACGGCTAACTTCCCGATGGAGTACAGCCGAGAGGATATAGTAGCGCTCGACTTTTACAACTACGTCATCACCCCAACTGCAAGCAACGCTGAGTTCTTCAAGCGCAAGCATGTGAACGCGATTTGGCTTCCACCGGAGTCGGCCAAGCTCGCTGCGTGGTTCGGAGTGCTCACATGAAAATTGAATATGCCAGTCATTACGACGACTTATACTGGAAAGGTAAGAAAACCTACAGGGATGGGAACGGCAACGAGCAGCACTACCACGGGCCTGGACTCGCATGGGATGGGTTCGACCTAGTTGCCGATGCGTTGAAGAGACTCCTACCCGGCAAGAACCTCCTCGACATCGGCTGTGGTGGAGGAGATCTAGCCCATCGAATGCTGAAGCGTGGCTACGATGCCTACGGTATCGACATCTCAACTTACGCAATCGAGCACTGCCACACGGACATGCGCGGACGGCTCCTTATCAGCAACATAACCACATGTCCAGATCTATTGGGTATTCCTACAAAGTTCGATGTCGTCATGGCCACCGATCTCCTGGAGCACATCTACATGGAGGATCTAGATACGACTTTCGACTGGATGGTCTCGAAAGCAAACCGATGGTTGTTCTTTCTCATCGCGATCGTTGATGGTGCGGTTGGCAAGGAGGGAGAATTTGTTGCCAAGCGAGGAGAGCCCATACCACTTCAGTTTGAAGCGACCGCAATAAGTGGACACGTAAACGTCCGTACGTGGCAGTTCTGGGTCAAGTACTTCAAGGAGAAGGGTCTTACAATCCGGTGGGACCTTCAGTACATATTCCAAATGTACCGTGAACGCAATCCAGCTTGGCAAGCTACTGGTGGGTGGAACCACGGATCAACGTGGATACTAGAGAAGACCGTATGAACATGCCGCAGCATATAACGGTCGCGTTATGTACTGCACGGCAAGAGCCGAGGTTCGATTGGATTGCTGACAGCATCGTCAACGCATTAGCAGTTTCTCCAGGTCCATTTGAATTGATCGTCGTAGACAAACTTCTATGGGCATCCAATGATCAACAAGACTCCCGCCGTGCAGCCTTATGGTATGCAATAGATGGCAGGTTTTCATATCGTCATGTTCCTCCTAAGCCCTCACCATTTCAAGGGCCGTGGCGAAAAACCCAGCGTGATCTATATGCACTTTGTTCGGCTAGGAACACTGCGATAGCGCTCGCCCACTACAATCATTTCGTGCTCGTAGATGATTGTACGGTTGTAGATCAAGCTTGGCTGCATCAACATCGGCAAGCGGCGCGGCTGGGAATCGCCATGGCGGGATCCTTTAGATCATACAACCATGCCCATGTAGTCAATGGGAAGGTCATCGATGGTGAGCTTCATCCATGTGGAATCGATAGACGTGGGGAAGTCCATAGACTCAGTCCAGGGGCATGGCTATATGGTCTCAATATGTCATTCCCACTAGATATTGCATTACAAATCAATGGGTTCGATGAGACGTTCGACGCCCAAGCTGGATCAGAGGACACCCACGCTGGGATTCGTATCGAGATGCTCAAGGCATGCAAACTGGCCTACAACCCAGCTTGTCTCATCAACCAGATCCTCGAGACCCATGAAGAGGTCTGTGGGTGGGCCGCCTGGGGTAAAGATCAACCACGAAAGCAAAAGGAGATAGTCCTCGACGACGGACGCAGCCACTTCGCCAACGAGTGGCTGATCCAAGATTGGGCAAAGAAGCCTTACATCTGGGCCAAGAACGAGTTCAACCTGAAGGAACTCCGCGGGCGAGTCCTCCGCGAAGGCTACAAAGCGTTCCCGACTACATTTCGAGTTGAGACAGATTGGCGCGACGGCCAACTACTTTCGGATATGGACTGATGGAATACGCCAACCTCCCTATCACTGGTGCCTATGCTATCACGCCTACGATCTTCAAGGACAACCGTGGTCAATTGCTACGGCTGATCGACTGTACAGACGTGTTGCAGGTTAACGAGTCTCATACTTACACCGTAGGTACGTTCCGCGGCATTCACTATCAACCGGGGATGCGTAAGATCGTCAAGTGCCTCCTAGGACGTGTTCTAGACATCATTGTTGATCTACGTCGTGACTCTCCAACGTACCTTCAGAACTACAAGACGATCCTGTATGATGGACAACAAATCCTCCTCTACATCCCACCTGGATGTGGCCATGGGGTCCTGTCGCTATCCGACCATAGCCGCCTCCTATACTTTCTCAACACACAGTGGAATCCAACCCTCGAGGGCGGGGTTCGATGGGATGACCCAGCGTTGAACCTCGACCTGCCATTCCCCCCAGTTCTTCTATCGGAGAAGGATCGCAGCTTCCCAGACTGGGTGCCGTGAAACACTTGGTCATAGGAGCCTCGGGCACAGTCGGCAAGCAGCTCATGCGTGAGCTGATCCTTCGCCACGAATTAGCCGTGGGGACCTACTACACGGAGCTCATCCACGATGGGCTTCACCTCGACATTCGAGACTCCGATCAAGTCAAGATCCTTCTCCAGGCATTCCAACCCGATGTGATCTATATTGCGGCTGCACAGACGTCAGTAGACTTCTGCGAGGAGTATCCTCAAGCGGCGTTTGCAGTGAACGTCATAGGGGTAAGGAACATCATTCGTGCCTGCTATTACGTGGGGTACCCTAAGATCGTCTTTTTCTCCACTGACTATATCTTCCCAGACGGTGGTCCATGGTCGATCGCCGACATCGCTAACCCACTTCAGTACTATGGACTTCACAAGTTAGTCGCTGAGCACTACATACTTGGATTCTATCCAAAGCTGCATACCATCGTGAGGACCTCGTGGGTGTTCGGGCCTGGGCAAAATGGGTTTGTCCAACGCCTGATCGATGGTGGTGACTGCCCAGTCGCCTATGACCAGTTTGGCACGCCAACCTACGCACCGGATCTAGCTGATAAGGTTGTAACCATGGTCCTAGACGATAGAGTTGGACTTTGTCACGTCTCAGGACCGCTCACTAGCCGGTTAGTCTGGGCAAACGACGTCGTCCGCGAGCTCAATCTTTCGACTCGCATAATTCCAGTCGAAACCAAGGCGCTTGGGTTCAAAGCACTACGCCCTCTACAAGCTGGATTGATCTCGATAGAGCTCCCCGGGCATGTCGATGCGCTCAAACGGATGAGGAAGGAGATCCGCCAGTGAAAATCGGTACTGTGTGCCCTGTGTGGGCGGAGACCCGTTATCTGCCTCTAGTCTTAGAACAGATGTCCCTCTGCCCAGGGCCAGCATTGGTCGTTTGGCAGGACAAACCGCTCTACTGGGAAGGCGAGGGACACGCACCGTCTGGACACCGTTCGGGCGTAGAAGATATCTTAGCACGGTTTCCAAAGATCGAGGTCATGAAAATAGATCATGCGCCACCCGGCCCAGCGGGAGAAGAGTTCGGCGGCTTCAAATGGCTCCAGAAGATGGCATTCGTCTACATGAAGGCCACGTACAAGGTTGATGCCATCCTGTGGAGCGACAGCGATTGGCTGTTTGACCTCAACATGATGCAGCAGTTCTACTACGAGCTCGAGGTCGCAGAGGTTGATAGAAAGCTATGGTCGGTCGAAGCTCGACACTACTGGCGAGACTTCGGCCATACAATGGCTGATAGCCCGGTTACTGCTGTCTTTCCCATTGATGTTCCTCATCTGTGGTCGGACTACACCGAGGATCAGATCCATCGCAGTCGATACACGCTTTACCATCCTGCTTACATACTGACCGACGCGGAGATGTACCAAAAGGTGTGTAGCTGGGGCCATGCTCCACTGTTCAAAGAACGGGGCTTCTACGAGAAGGAGTGGTTACCCAAGAACGATTCTATAGTCAACCCAAAACCATCGGACGTTGTTCCCAGCGCCAACGTTTGGGATCGACTTAAAAAGTGGAACGCACTCATCTGTATGTGCCCTGCTACTGGATGTAGCTTACACGGGGAGCCTTGGTAATGGCTAAAGTCTATTTTTGTATAGGATCTTACTACCAGCCGCCAAGCCTAGAGGAGCTACGAACCCATCTACGAAGTCATTGGATGGAGATCGATGACTACGTGATCCTCACGAACGAACAGTGCGGATCTGCTCGCCCTGCACGTGGATTCGCGACGATCTACAACCCACTCGTTAGTTTAGCGTTCTCCGATCCCAACTGCAAACTAACTTGGATTCTAGGCGATGATGTCCTTCCAGTCGAGCACTGTATCAGAGATACAACGGCTGCAATCGAAGGGGACGAGACTATCGGGGCTATCTTCCCGGTCGAAGCGTGGCTAGTAGATAACAAGTACCTAACTATGCTCTCACCGGCAGGCAAGATTGTTCCCATCGAAGAGGCAATTTCTACTACACCATACGAGCAGCTATTTGCCGGCTTTGCCTGCGCTTGTATCCGACGCGAAGCTTGGCACCGAGTTGGTCCCATGGATGAAGACATAGGTCGAGGGTATGGTGAAGATCTCGATTGGGGTATCCGTTGTTGGAAAGCTGGCTTCCGCGTCGTCAACTGGCGCGCACACTGGTTCAAACATATTCGCGGCGCTACGTACAACAAACTCATCGAAGATGGACTCTATCGCAAAGAGGAACCGTACGAAGCTGCTGACATGGTCAAGAAAAAATGGCCCTGGCTTTGGAATGGTGAACCTTTCAAGGAAACGATGGCTCGTCTACATGCTTGGTACAAGGAGACACGACCGTGATCCATGAAGGCATCAAAGATAGATACCCAATACTTTGGGAGCATATTCAGCGAGACGAGAATGGAAGTCGCTGGCAAACCGAGGTCGCACAGTTCATCACCGACCAGCGTCCTAGCATCGTCGTCGAGACTGGCGTGTACCTTGGTGTCTCAGCCGACCGTATTCTCAGGGCGACCAATGGACTAACAACCAAGCTCTACTCCATCGACCCAGGGTACAAATTCATGCCTACTCCAGAAGTCCACCCTATGGATCTTACGCATGAACGGTGGAACCCGTGGCGTACCACGAGCCTTATCGGGATGCCCAGAGTGTACCATGACACTGGTCCATGGGATGTATTCATCCACGATAGCGATCACGAGGTTGAGTGCCAAAGCTTTGAACTAGCCCTTGGATGGTTGCTTCTTCGTCCAGGAGGTTGGCTCATGTCCGATGACTATACTTGGGGAACCCCGCCGCATCGTGCTTGGGAACGGGTCATGAAGAGCTGCGAGGTTGGATGGCGCACGATAGGTTCAGTCGCCATTGCACAAAAACCTAGCAGCGCAGATATTCCTTCCCGAGAACACCAGTGGTTGCTTGATAGATGGCAAGGATGCGTCGAGATCGCTCGCCTTGCCGCTATCGAGTACGGAGTAGCTCCAACTTACGAGGCCGAACTATGGACCTAATACATTGTAGGAATTGGATATGATACTTCCCACCACTATCCCACCTGAACTGATCGCTGCGTGCAAATGCGAACCGATAGATTCCGCGTGGCCGATTCAAGATCCGTTAGCCGCACTAGCATACATGGCAGAATGGGCAGAGCTTAACGACGACCATGAAGTCCTACGAAATGGCAAAATCATAACTACACGTCAACTATCGTGGAATGATCTAGTGTACCGTATTACGCATTCACATCATCACGAATACGCGGATCTAACTCGATATGGCTACGACTCCCTATATCGCAAAAGCAGATTTACAGCCGCAGTCTCTATAGGTTGGCATCTGGCCGGACGCTATGAATACGACACGGAGCTCATCAAGCATCTCGAGCGGAACGGTTGGCCAAAGCTCAAGCTTGTTGACTTCGGTGCTGCCTGTTGGCTCCAAGCTATATTTTACGCCAAAAAGGGTCTCACCGTTGACGTTGTAAATCAAGACCTCGAGTCGGATGCCAACCGATTCGGAGCTTGGCTCGCTGCTAAACACGGCGTCTCGAGTATCACACAGTGGAATAGCAGTGTAGTACTAGAACCTGCCTGGAAGAAGAACTCCTACGACATCATCTACGCGGTTGATGTCTTCGAGCACATTCCACCCGATGGTGATAAACCAGGATGGATCCCATACGCCGAGCAGCTCCTGGCCTCGCTCAAGCCGGGCGGGATTTGGTTCGTCAACGCCCCGTTTGGCTACGGTGATGGCCCTCCTACGCCAGTAGAGTCACACCCAGTTCACTTTTCTAGCTCCATTCAGATGAGTCACTGGAATGCTACGCATGGCATCATCCAGGAGGGATATCTATGGCGAAAACTGTAAAGGCTAAAAAGGCAGAATGCTACTACTGCGGAAGAATACAACTGGTGGAGTGGCGCGTAGTGCTAGACAACTGGACGTGCATTGACATAGACGCCTGCCGCCGCCGACGGAGAAAAACATGATGCAAGACCTCTACTACTTCATCAGACGGATCCGTCCAAGTATCGTCGTCGAGACCGTGACACATACCGGCGATACTAGCGAAGCCATCCTCCGAGCGCTCGACAAAAACGCCCATGGTACTCTCCTCACGCTAACAGACACACGTGATGTTGAGGAGCTCTTCAAAAAAAGCGGCGCTTGGGATGTATTCCTTCACGACTCTGAACACGACGTCGGTTGCATGACCTTCGAGCTCGAGTTGGCATGGCGTCTAGTCAAACCGTGTGGATACATCCTCGCTGATGACTACACTTGGGGAACTCCAGAACACTATGCCTGGCCCGACTTCCTCAAACGCCACGGACTCGAAGCCGAGGAGCCGCTAGGACCGATCGCCTGCGCCCAGAAGCCCATGCACGGCCCCAAGCCTCCCAAGACCGTCGATGAACTCGCAGGCATCATCGACAAGTGCGTTGAATTATCGGCAGCAGCTAAGATCCTCTATGATGGGAGCCAAACATGAGCCGTGTACTCATAACCGGAGCATCGGGAACTATTGGTGCCCATCTCGCCAAGAAGCTCTTGGCCGATGGAAAAGAAGTCATCAGCATCCGACACGATGAAGCTCCATTCGACACGGCGAGTATCTTAGGCATTCGAGACAAGATCACATGGTGCCGAGGAAGTATCCTCGATGAACGCTTTGTCAAACGAGTGGTCGCTGACTACTCGGTCGAGTCGATTTTTCACTTGGCTGCACTTCCGCTCGTTCAAGTTGCCACGAGAACAACCGTCCCTATCTTCGAGACGAACTTCATGGGGGCCATACATATCCTGGAGGCCATCAAAGAGAACGCCTGGGCAGGAAAGAACATCCGACTCATCTACTACGCCACGGACAAAGTCTATGGTGATGCAGGTGAGAAGCCCTACACGGAGGAGATGGCGCTCAATGGACTAGCCATCTACGACAGTTCCAAAGCCTGTGCAGATCTAGTCGTTCGGACCTACGCTGCCGCCGGTTTTATCCCAAGTGCAGTGGTCATTCGCCCCTGCAATGTCATTGCTCCTGGGGATCTAAACCTCGGTAGGGTCCTACCAAGGTTGATTCTGCCATGGATGCGAAGAGAGGCCCCTACGCTCTATCGAACGTCCTACCTTCGAGAGTTCATTGCCGTCAAAGACCTAATATGGGCAACGCTCATGCTAGATCAGTACCTCGCATCGGACTCTTATAAAGGAACAGTCCATGGGCAGGCATTCAATGTAGGGTCGAGTGAGCAACGAAGCATCGATGACGTTGTAACTGCGGTCGCTCAACACTTTCCCAATAGACTTAGCGTCAAGTGGATACAGCCACCCGCGATCTCACGGGTGGAGATCCCATTTCAGCTATTGAATACTAGCAAGCTACGATCGATCATTGACTGGAAACCACAGACTTTCAGTGAAACGATCGAAGATCTGGTCATGTGGTGGAAGACCAACTGGCATGAGCTTCCCGAATCTATCCGGAATCGCACCATAACAGACTGGCACGGGTAGGAGGAACCCATGGCAGGTGGAATACAAATATACGGCCACTGGTCGGGACACTATAGCTTTGATAACATCAGCCGAGCCATCGCTCGGGCCTTCACGCGAGCGAATATCCGAACATCCATCTATGAGATGAACAAGATCAACCCGAGCTACATCGACGCCCCTTACCACATCGCGATGAACAGCCATGCGAAGGTCGGCCTCGCGATCAACTATCCCCCACAATCGATCGGCTGGCTCAAGGGACACGACGTGCGTGTCCTCGTGACCGTGTGCGAGTCCAATCGCATCCCAGGGGACTGGCTAGAAGCATGCCAGAAGGCATCCCTCATCGTCGTTCCTTCTGAGTTCTGTCGAAAGGTCTTCGCCGAGGCTGGCTTCAAGACCCCGATCATGGTCGTTCGACATGGTGTCGATGATCATTTTCCCTTGTTTTGGGAAGAAAAATCTGATACCATGACAGGAGGCCATGGGTGTAGGGGGAAACCACCTTTTAGACTTCTTCACGTTTCCGGGGCGCGAACTTTCCCCCAGCGAAAGGGGACCCCTCAGCTTCTCCTAGCCTTTCGCAAGATCAGCCGACGGTACCCAGTCCACCTCTACCTCAAGATGGATCCAACGGACGAGTTGAAGCGTGCTCTGATCGACCTCGGTCTACGTGGGGTATCCATCCTACCCCAAGCCTCGATCCCAACTCATCAGATCAGAGCCTTTCTCCGCAGCTTCGACGCGGTTGTCCAACCGTCCAGAGGGGAGGGGATGGGAATTATCCCTTTAGAATCGCGATGTTCCGGCGTTCCGGCCGTTCTCACAAACGCTACAGGGCACACGGAACATTTCGTTCATGGAGTCGATGTAGAGGTCCACACGGGACATCCTCGGCCACTCAAGGCTCAAGGGAACGAGATTGGGCAGGCTCCATACGTCTCGGTGGAGGCGGTTGAAGAGGCGCTCGAGGTACTCCTCGAAGACCTCCCAGGGCACCGACGCCGAACGGAGGAATGGGCACGGGTCAACACGGCAAACTGGACCTGGCGCAAAGTCCTCGAGCCACTCGTTCGAGAACTCCGACCTCACGCCAAGCTCAAGCTCAGCACTCCAGGTGCATGGGCCGGGGCAAGGGGGTATGAGTGAAACACGACCTGCACATCCAGCTCGCTACGAGCGTCTTCAAGCGGTTTGTCGCCATCGCCAAGACCCGAGGGCAGTCCATCACATCAGCGACTATCGAGTCCATCAACACTTACATCGAACAGCACGGAGGATCGCATGGAAGCCTTGATAGAGGAACTTCTCGCAAAATTTGGAAACACCGCCGGTGAGCTCGAGTGCCAGGTACTCTTGGCTATGGGACCAGCCCCGGGCACCTTGAGTCGCGGCCCCGTAGAGGGCACCTATAAGGTCGTGACGGCGGCCCAGACACCTGGTGGTAAGAGCGGGTTCATCACACTCTACCTAACCCCCGAAGCCATCATGGGGATCCAGATGATCGAAGCCAACCTGGTCCACCGCCCGGTTTCCAAGTTCCCAGTCCCTACCCTTGTGTAGGGCACTGCTACATGTGGATATTGCTCATGTAATTAGCCCAAAGTAAACCTTGACTATGGATTACATCGCTGTAGAGTCGCTTCCATAGGTTAGAGGAAGACAAAAACGAGCGAAAGAAGGATGAGACCATTGGAAAAACCTGAGCCAGCAGATCCGCGCGACTACATGACCTGCAAGGTCCCGGTCGATCTCTATAACTGGCTCCGTGAGCGAGCGGCCGCCGAGGGCCGCTTCATCCGTGCGGTCATGGAGGACCTCATCGCCCAAGGACTAGGAGGGAAGCGTCCATGGAAGGGAGATTGAGATGCAACCGATGGAATTTGCAAAGCATGTTGTCATCGTATGTGAAGATCGCGACTGTATCAACGTAGGCGATCTAAAACAACTAGTGTCGAAGCTCGATTCGACGCCATGCAAGAATGCATGGACGCCCCACACCTATTCACACGGCGCGGACTCCGTTGGACCATGGATCTATCGCTGTGACATATGCGGGCATGCGCGCGCTTTTGGTGGAAATCCACCAGATCTAGCCGATCGGCAGACGACAAGTAAGAGGCTCGCCGTTAAGACATGATCCGTTACATCGGTCCAATTGGGATCGGCTCCGGCTACAGTAGAGCCGCCATGGATAACATCATGGCGCTACTCGAGGCTGGCGCAGAACTCGACGTTTGGCATACAGGCCAAGAAGGTCCATCGTGGACGAACGGGATGGATCCACGCTATGGCAAGCTCGAAGAGGCCCGACGTCGCTACTATCTAAACGACTGGCCCAAGACGGTCGTGGTTCATGCGCCGCCAACGCATCTACGGCGAGTCTCGGAAGGGATGCCGGCTTCGGTCAATAAGGTCTGCTACACAACCTGGGGTACATTCGCGCTCCCCAAGTACGCCGTAGAGCAGGTCAACACCTTCGATCTGATCATCGTTCCTTCGACATGGAACCGTGACATCTTTAGAAGCTCAGGTGTCGATGAGAGTAAGGTCGTCGTCGTACCGCACTGTTTCGATCCAAAGTGGTGGTGGTCCGAAGGAGAGCTAGCTGTGTTAGACGCTCCATTAGCCACAGGACCATATACCTTCATAACCAGCACCCTGTGGAACTGGCACAAAAATCCACTAGGTGTATTGACTGCCTACTTCTCTGCGTTCACGGCCGATGACAATGTCCTCCTGCGACTCATCTGTCCGAATGTAAAGCTCGAGGAGATCTCTCTCCTTAAGAAACTCATGAATCTCCAAGCCACACCCGCGCTAGAGGTGTACGGCGGTGAGAAGAAATGGATCGATCATGACGTCTATCGACACTTGTTTCGAGCGAGCGACTGCTACGTGACTACGACCCGTGGGGACGGTTGGGGCATCGGTGCCATGGAGGCGGCAGTGTGTGGGTTGCCTACAATCTACACAAAGTGCCTGGGAGCACATGATTTGCTCCAACATGATGGTTATAGCCATCCAATCGCGTACCAGTTAACTCCATGTGTGAATCCGCCAAGTGGCGTTGAGGGTATCGATGGGCAACAAAACTGGGCTGAGCCAAGTCTAAGTCGCACCAAGGTATTTATGAAAGACACGTATGAAAAGGATCGACGGCGAGGAATACCGATCGAAGAGTGCCGTGAATATACCTACGCTGCGATTGGTAGACGGCTGCGACAGGTATTGGAGTCGCTATGAGTGCCATGCGCATCAGATGGTATGGCCCAATCGCTGTCGGAACTGGCTACGCGGAGGCTGGACAGGGCTACCTAGCTGCGCTCATCAAGGCAAGTGTGGAAGTGGATATCGTCCCATTGTTCGAGGGCGACACCAAGCATCTAGGACCACAGTACGAGCACCTTCTAGAACACACTAGCAAGAAGCCTAATGACTGGGCAACCCACGTTGTAGTCCACAACAACCCATTTGCCGCGTGCATGACTCGTGAATCTGGCATCCTGCCACCCACATCTCCAGGCGTGAAGTATGTCTGTGTGACGACCGGCGAAACGGATCGTATCAACGAGAACGAGGCGAGTGGGCTCAACCGCCGCTTCGATCATGTTATCGTACCGTCGGAGTACAATCTTCGAGCCTTCACCAAGGCCGGAGTCAAGAAGCTATCTAAGATCCCGCACACGTTCGATCCCAAGTGGTGGTGGGGTGAGGACGTCGACAACCAAAGATCGCCGTTTCAGTTCTACTCAATCTTTGTTTGGCGCCAGCTCAAAAACCCTCTTGGCGTACTCGCACCATATCTCACAGCCTTCAACGGGCATGACCGTGTGAATCTTACTCTTGTATGTACCAATCCAGATCTCATTGAGATAGAAAAGCTGAAACGCAGCATCGCTGAGGTGAAGGGCAACTACTCCTTCGCGTCCTACGAGATCAAGCCATGGATTGATCCTGTGGGCCTGCGCGAGCTCCACCAGAGGAGCCATTGCTATCTTAGCCCGCATCGAGGAGAAGGCTGGGGACTTGGAGCCTTCGAGGCAGCCATCACGGGGAACACTGTGATCGCTACATACTTCAGTGGCACGATGGACTTTCTCACTGACTATCCACGGCACAAACCCGTCAGGTACACCAAGGTCAACGTCATCCCCGATAAGGACTTCGCTACTGGGATTGATGAGACCCATCAGGTTGCACAGCCGAACTTAGCTGAGTTCACCGACCACATGGTCAACGTGTACAAAGGCGGATCATGGCAACGGTGCATACGCCACCGAAAGGATTTTGAGGCCAAGTTCGGACATGACGCTGTTGGACAACAATTCAAACAGGTATTGGAGGCATTATGATCAATAAGACAGTCAGAAACGTTAAGTCGCCGCTTCGCATCGGCAACAAGGTACTTATCCGTACAGTCACGCATTATCACGTTGGACGAATCGTGCTCCTCGCTGCCGATGAAGTAGTCCTGGAAGATGCCGCTTGGATAGCTGATACCGGCCGATTACACACGGCTCTGACGATGGGCACCCTAGATGAGGTTGAGCCGTATCCCAACTTGGTGTCGGTAGGACGAGGGGCAATCGTGGACGTGACCGACTGGACACATAAGCTACCGCTAGCACAAAAATGACCGTTGCCATAGTACACGTTGCGGGACCAGGATCGTGGTCGTGGTCAAAGTCGCAGTCGTGGTCTGGATCTAGGTCCAGATCAAGGTCGAGGTCGTGGTCGCAGTCGCGGTCTGGATCTAGGGAGATCGAGCCTAGATCGTCGAGGTCGGGATCTGAGTCGGAGTCGAGGTTGTGGTCTAAGTCATGGTCGTGACCGCCATAATTGGACACGCTGTGGGACCAGGATCTAAATCAAGGTCGAGGTCGAGGTCGTGGTCTAGGTCGGAGTCGAGGTCGTGGTCGTGGTCTAGGTCGTGGTCGTGGTCTAGGTCGTGGTCGAGGTCGAGGTCGTGGTGGTGGTCGTGGTCTAGGTCGTGGCCGTGGTCGTGGT
>Ga0137829_12311110_pt1 | contig 18999 bp, 21 predicted proteins | sample OV2TP2_FD_97737 | JGI IMG/M metagenome (GOLD analysis project Ga0137829, IMG submission 97737) | reverse complement strand
GTAGCAGAGAGAGTTGTTGCACAATCCAGGTTGCCGGCTGTCCAGCCAAACGTGCCGTTGATGCTGACGGCGCCAGTGCCTGCTAATGTGCCTGCGGAAAAATTGATAGTACCGTTCACAGTCAGATCATTTGCATCCGCACCATTAGCCACAGTAAATGTATTACCCGTAATACTCAATATGCCTCCATTTTCTACCACCACCTGGTCGGCTGTAATGGCTGTATTGGCTGTAACGGTATGTGTATTTCGGATTGTAATAACTCCATCAGTAGATGAAGGCGGGGTGGCTGCCGCAACCCAGCTTGCTCCGTCAAACCGTTCCCATGTGGCTGCTGTGTTCCAGTTACCACTGGCAGCGCTGCGGTAATCGCCGGCAGATTGACCGCGGGTGATAATAAAAGAAAAAGACAAAGAAAGCAGGAGGAAACAAATCTTTCTCATAGCAGAAAATTTGGAATTAAATAAATATCAGAACCTTGGCAACCGCGGTTTCAAGGGATGTAAGGATGGAGCGGGACGCAGCATAAATTTCACTTAAAACCCAAGCGAAGGCAATCAGCCTTTTGTATGAATTTGAAAAAACAAAGGAATAAAAATGTGGGCCTGCTGCTACGGCGTTATTGATGTACTGGCAGGCTTTTCAGAAAAAGAATTCTGCAGTGCCGAAATAAGTATACGACAATACGTATTTTCCCTATACCTGTTAAAGCCATCCCTTGCTTGTAGCGGTTTTGGCAGCCTCCATTTTGTTGCTTACATGCAGCTTTTCATAAATATGGTAAATATGTGATTTTACCGTAGCCATGCTGATAAAAAGTTTTGCGGCTATATCGGAATAGCTGTTGCCATCAATCACCAGCAGCAAAATTTCCTGTTCCCGCGGGCTGAGGGGGTTGCCGGGTACAGTCTCTTTAGGAATATAATGTTGCTGCAGGTAGCGCATGGTTTTGATGGCTACAGATGGACTCATATAGGAACCTCCGCTCATTACATCATGAATGCATTCAATGATCCTTTCTTTCTTTTCATCTTTTACCAGGTACCCGTCGGCGCCGGCTTTGATGGCGTTCAGCACTTTTTCATCATCTTCAAACACGGTGAGCATAATAACTTTTATAGCCGGGTTAATTTCTTTCACATGCCTTACAGCCTCGATACCGTCCATTTCATCCATTTCAATATCCATTAAAATAACCTGGGGGTGCAGTTCCTGTTTATTTACTTTCAAAAATCGCAGCAAAGCTTTGGCAGAACCGGCTTCAAAAATGAAATGGAAATTTTCCCTCAGCCGCTCCATAATGTTTCGGCGCAGCAGTTCATTGTCGTCTGTAACAGCAAGCGTAATCATGGTTTCAGGAGAAATATAAAATTAAACCGGAATGCCGGCCCTTTTTTATCAGGAAAAAGGTTGATTTCATGAAACCTGCAGCCGCACCGTAGTGCCGTTTTCGGGCCGGCTGATAATTTCCAAACCTGCATTCATTTCTTCCGCCCGCTTTTTCATATTCTTTAGTCCATATCCCGCTTCAGTGTGTGCAGGATCAAATCCTTTCCCGTTATCAGCAATTTCAACAAGCAATAAACCATTTAATTGAGTTACCGACACAGATACCAGGTCAGCACCACTGTATTTTACGGCATTGTTCAGCGATTCCTGGATAATGCGGTAAATATTCAGTGCTTCCAGTGAATTCAGGGGCTGATGCTTGTGGCTGTTCATCTTCCAGTCCATATTTACCAACATATTTTTACCCCGGTAGAGATTGACCAGTTGCCGTACTTTATTTTCCAGGTCTTCCCATAGCACTTCTTTTTTGTCCAGGGCCCAGATGGCTTCCCGGAGTTCCCGCATGGCATTGCGTGCCACCAAACTGATTTTTTCGGCTTCGCTTCTATCTGAAAGCTCACGATAATCATCATCAATCCTGTTGATGAGATAGGTCAGCTTCGAACCTACATTGTCATGCAGTTCCCTGGCAATGCGTTCCCGCTCCAGTTGCATACGGTATTCTTCCTGCAGGGTAGCCAGTTTTCTTTTATATTTTTTCCTGGATATAATATGACCGATGTAGAAAAAAATTCCTAACAGCAACGCAGCCATTATTCCTATAAACCAGCTTCGCTGCCAAACAGGGGGAAGCACTTCAATACTCAGCATTAAATATTCCTGCGATGCATACCCGTCGGGATTGACGGTTTTTGCTGCCAATTCATAATCGCCGGCAGGCAATTGCTGGTACATGGCACCGGTTGAATTATCAAGCTGTCTCCATTCATCTTCAAATCCTTTGAGCTTGTAATAAATATCGTGACGCCCGGTGATGGAAAAATGCGGGTTTTTAAAACGGAAAAGCAGGTTGGATGCGGGATGCCTGATGGAAATTTGCCTGCTCCCGTTTTGAAGTATATGTACTGTATCTTTTTTTACAGAGAGCAAGGCAGGTATTGTCACTAAACTATCGGGATGCACCCTGCTCATATCTACTGCATACAACGCATCAGTAAGACCAATGAGCAGGATGTTTGTTTCTTTGCTGAACGCTGCCCGGTTAATGGTATTGTTTTCTTCAAATAAGACAGGGCAGGAGCGGATAGCCCGCAGCCTGTCCTGGTTTACCAAATGCATAAATTTATCGCTTAAAGCCCACAGGCGGCCCGCAGCATCGCGGAAAATGCAAAGTACTTTTGAGCCGATAAGACCATTTGCTGTTGAAAAGGTTTTAGTGATGCGTTTTCCATCAAATAAATTCAGACCCGACTGGGTGCCGATCCATAATTCATTTTCCTTTTCCTGGAACACAGTATAAACCGTGTTGGATAAAAGCCCATCCTGCCGTGAAATGCCTATGCTGCCACCCGCTGTGTCGTGCAGGGTAAGACCGTTGCTGTAAGTAAGAGCAGCCAGGTAATTTTTAACGGGCAGCAGGAATTCAATAATGGAAGGCGTGCTGTTAACCAAATGAAAATTGAGGGTGTCAGTATAATTCCTGTTTCGATACCCGCTGTACAAGCCCTCGCCATATGTAGAAATAAAAACCTTGTTTCCCTTTACTGCAAAACCAGACGTACCTGTATTTGCATACACATTCTGTACAGGATAAGCGGGTTCTTTCTTTTGCGAAAAACCGGCCATCGAACTGAACACATAAAATTTATTCATGGTGCCAAGAAAAACTTCTCCTCCCGGAACTGTATATATGCAGGTATAATGTACATCTGTATTGGCAAGACGGATGGCATCCAATTGTGCTTTAGCAGGGAAGAACCGGTAAACTTTTTTACCGGTAGTTATAAAAACTTCATCCCCTGAAGGAAAAATAGAGGTCACTTTTCCCATCAATTCATATTTCGACAGGTAACCTGCAGGCCATATTTTTATTCCGGCGCCATAAGTGCCGATATAAATTTTATTTTGCCGGTCTTTGTAAAGGCTCCTGATGTAATTAGTGCCCAGGCCGTTTTCGGCATTAAAAAATAACTGCCTTTTTTCCCTGCTCCAATATATCAATCCATTCAATGTACCAAGAAAAAGTTCCTTGTCGCCGGTTAGTATGGCTTTAATATCATACTGTGACGGAAGGGATGCCGGCGGGTGAAAAACAAATTCATCCTGCAACAGCAATTGCCCGTCACTGACAGAACAGTTCAGAATTGTGTTGCCGTTTTTAAAAACAAGTGACTGGGTAATAGACCGGTTGAGTGATTCCCTGTATTTTTCTTTTGAATAATGTATTTCTTTGAAAGCAAGCTGCCGGTTTTTCTTTTCCAGCAGGTATACACCGTTATTCATGCCAGCTACAAACCTGTCATCGCTCAGCCGCTTGATGAAATAGCATTGATAATAAACAACCGGTGGTTCCTTTTTATTATCAAAATAATACAGTGCTCTTTCATGCGTAACAATAAACAGGCTGCTGTCATTATTAATAAATATCTGGAATACAGATGGCATGTTTTTTTCAGGCAATGAAAAAATGTGAACCGCCTGCCCGTTGAAAACATATACTCCCTGCATAGTGCCCAGCCATATATTGCCTTTGGGGTCCTCGTCGAAACAGGTGATAAAATTTGATACTAACCCGTTGTCAGTATTAAAGTATAAAAAATTTTTGCCGTCATAGCGGCAGGCCCCTTTATCGGTGCCCACCCACAAAAACCCCTTGCTGTCCTGGAAAATGCAGTTTATATAATCACTTGGAAGGCCTTCAGCAGTGGTGAGTTGTTCAAAAAAGATTTTTTGTGATTGAGCAGGTATGCCAACCAGGAGGATGAAAAAAACGACCGGCCACAGCAGAATCCGGGTCATAATGAAAATTTATATCGTTGGTCAAGAAATGCAGTTTTAGACAGGTATTAAATTTCAAGCAGGTGAAAATAAAATATCAGACGGATGAACCCGGCTGAACAGGGATACCTGCCGTATGAATTACGTCCCCCGACAGACAAAAAGTGGGTAAAAACAGAGCGGCAAAAGGGATTCGAACCCTCGACCCTTAGCTTGGGAAGCTAATGCTCTACCAACTGAGCTACTGCCGCTTGTAAGAACTTACTATCAACTGCCCTGGTTGGGCATCCGCCTGTGGCGGACTACCCGGCGGGTTATTCCGCTTTTATTTCTTCTAATTTACGAAACAGATTTGGCCAATGAAATTATATTTAACAGCCAGCTCTCTTTCACCGGCACAATCCACTTCTTCTCCAGCTCTTCTTTTGTCTGAACCAGGTTATTAAAGTACAAAGTATCAGAACTGATAAAACCGTTGTCAATTGCATACTGAAGCTGTGATAAGGGCAGCAATTGCACCCGGTAGCTGCCGGTTTTATCGTTTACAAAAAAAGCCAGCGTGATTCTGTCAAACATATTCACGCTGAAACGCTGTTCAATTTCTTTTATCAACCGGACTGAGCTGTCAGTGCTGCACCCGCTGATGCCTGAAGCACCTTCATCGGCCATCAAAATAATGAACTGGCCAAAAAACAAGTAGGCAGCAGCTTTTACCGGCATGCCATGCGACATCCAGTGGGCCGTAAAGCTATTCAGCAATTCCTCTATTACCAGCGCTTCATCTAAAGTAAACAGCCGGCTGCTCTGGTAAACCCAAACTCTTGATTCAGGAGAGAAATCCGGATTCAGCAGCTGTCGGTATTCAATATTCATACTGCGAAATTAAAGGGAAAATTATTCGGGGGGTTTGTTACGGGTAACTGAAAGCGAGAAGTTATTTTTTACTCTGGCGTTTCTTCCTGTTTTTTCCCCTTCTTTTCCCATTTGAATAAAGAAAATAAAAAAGCGATTACGGCCGCAGCTGCAAACCTGCGGACAAGTTCCTGTGCTGTAAAATTTTTTGAAATCACATGGCCGGCTGCCAGGTCCCAGAGGATTTCAAAAATAAATGTGAGCACAAACAACAGAATCATCCATACAACAAACCTGCCCCATTGGAAATTTTTGAAATGCATACTATACTTTTCCTTATTGCATTGACTGTGCCACCAGTTCAGCCACATCCAGCACTTTCACTGCATCTTCTTTCTCAGCATTTTTCACACCATCAGTCATCATCGTATTGCAAAAAGGACAGGCAGCAGCAATGACCGCCGCCCCGGTGCCGATGGCTTCATTGGTTCTTTCAAAGTTAACACGGGTGACGCCTTTTTCTTCTTCCTTGAACATCTGCGCCCCGCCGGCGCCACAGCATAGTCCTTTGCTCCTGCAGTGTTTCATCTCTGCCAGTTCTGCATCCAGCCTCTCCAGTATTTTTCGTGGTGCTTCATAAATATTATTGGCCCGGCCCAGGTAACAGCTGTCGTGGTATGTGATTTTTTTCCCTTTGAAACCGCCGCCTTCTTTCAGTTTTATCTTTCCCTCATCAATCAGCTGCTGCAGGTAAGTGGTATGATGTATCACTTCGTAATTGCCGCCGAGCGCCGGGTATTCATTTTTCAGCGTATTAAAACAATGTGGGCAGGCCGTGACAATTTTTTTAATCCCATAATTATTCAGCACCTGTATATTCTGGTAAGCCATCATCTGGAAAAGAAACTCATTGCCTGCCCGGCGAACCGGGTCGCCTGTGCACATTTCTTCTTTACCCAGGATGGCATAGCTGATGCCCACCTTGTTGAGAATTGTTACAAATGCTTTGGTGATTTTTTGTGCCCGCTGATCGAAACTGCCTGCACATCCCACCCAGAACAGCACATCGGGTTGTTTCCCTTCCGCAAAAAGTTCAGCCAGTATCGGAACCTTCATAGCTTAATTAATAATGAAAATTTTAAATGCCCCATCGGAAATAAAAATTCCATAAATCATCAACCCTACTACAATAATTCCAATGGCCAGTATGGATAATCCCATTGCTGTTTTTGCCTTCCGGTCATATTCGTTTTGTTTAATTGATTTTGCCGCAAGCAGGATGCTGATGACCGCCAGCACCAGCGACAGGGGTATAAGAACTACGGTGGCCAGGCTCAGCAGGCTGAGTATAAAAGCTATTTTAGAACGTTTTGGAGTATCTGTTTTACCAGCATTGCGGATTTGCTTTTTAAGCTTTACCTGGTATATTTTAAATGCCAGTTTTTCTTTCAGGGTAAACCGGCAGCCGGCAAGTTTTTCCAGGTCCTTTAATTTCATGGCTGCCAGTTCCGGTATTGAAACGGGAAAATGACCTGTAATTTTTAAAACCGGAGTTTTCATGGCAGGGCCCGGAATGCTCATTAAGATCGGGCGGCCACTTCCATTCACAAAAACAAAAAGTGAAATCAGCAGGATAAATATTCTCATAAGTTGTGATTGACTCCGGCTAAAATAGCTTTATTAAGAATTATGACAAAAAGAAATGAATGCTATTTATTCCCCTTCAAAAATACCTGAAAGTGCCAATTAAAAATCAGCACTATGGCAACAGCCAAAATGAACAAACAGATTTTCTCATTGGCGGTTAAATTGTACTATAAAAATAAATTGAATTTAGCAGGCCGGAAAATGCATTACTGAAGATCAAGCTCTATTTTTGCCGCCGTTACATGAGTATCCGCAATTTTTTTCACCGCTTATTCAACTGGGAGCTGTGGCCCTTTTATGTGCTTTATTTTCCCATCGGGTTTGCCTGGTTCTGGTATTGCCTGCGGGCCAGGTCGTTCTGGTTTTTCAGCTCATCCAATCCTACCATCACTTTTGGCGGCTTTGAAGGAGAAAGTAAAAAGGAAATGTATGAGCAGCTGCCACCTTCATCCTATCCGCAAACAATTTATATACTTCATGACCTGCCGTTTGATGAAGTGCTTTGCCTGATAAAAGAGCATGGTTTTACCTATCCCTTTATTGTAAAACCCGATGTGGGTATGAAGGGAATTCTTTTCCGCAAAATTGAAAACGAAGAACAGCTCAGGAAATACCACGAACGGATGCCGGTGGAATACATTGTGCAGGCGCTGGTGGAAATGCCTGTGGAGCTCAGCGTTTTTTATTACCGTCATCCCAGGCAGCAAAAAGGAACCATCAGCGGTTTTATTCAGAAAGAACTGCTGGAAGTGTATGGCGATGGAACATCAACCCTATGGGAACTGATATTGCAGCATCCCCGTGCCCGGCTACGGCTGGAAGAAATGAGGCACCGGCACGAACACCGGCTTGACAGGGTATTGCCACGGGGCCAGCATTTTTATCTTTCGTATGCGGGCAATCACAACCGCGGCGCCCGGTTCATCAATCTTTATCACCTGGTGGATGAAAAACTGCTGCAGGTTTTTGATGACCTGAGCCATTATACCGATAAGTTTTATTACGGCCGCTATGATATCAAATGCAATTCGCTTGACGACCTGCGGGAGGGAAAGAATTTCCTGATACTTGAATTCAACGGCTGCGGCGCCGAACCCAATCATATTTACGATGCCGGCATCAGCATCTGGCAGGCTTACCGCGAAATTCTGAAACACTGGAAAGCGCTGTATGAAATAAGCAAACACAATCATGAAAACGGCACGCCTTACTGGTCGTTCAAAAAAGGCAGGGATTTTCTGAAACAATCAAGAAAGCATTTCCGGTTGCTGGAACAATATGACTGACCCTGTGCGAACAATGAACATGACGTTATTGTTAAACCAAAAAATTATTAGGGCTTTAAGCAACGGTTTCAGCGCCAATTTCGTTTTACATCATTATTATGGAAATAAAAACCGTATGATTAAAAAACTCTTTTTAACCCTTGCAGTTCTTTCTTCATTATGTGCAGCCGGCCAAAGCTATACCCCAATAGATGCGGGTTCGAAAGTGCGGTTTGTGATAAGGAACTTTGGCATCAATACGGGCGGCACATTTGAGGGCCTCAGCGGCGCCATCACTTTTGATCCCAACAACCTGGCCACTGCCAGCTTTGAAGTAAGCGTGGAAGCAAAAACAGTGGATACCGATATCGAAGCGAGAGACAACCACCTGCGCAAAGCCGAATATTTTGATGTGCAGAATTACCCCCGCCTGGTTTTTAAATCAACCAAAGTAACCAAAACTAATAAGCCCGAATATCTCTACATGTTTGGCACCCTTACCATCAAAGGTGTAACCAAAGAAGTTAAATTTCCATTTACCTGTACAGCCAAAGACGATGGCTGGCTTTTCGAAGGAGAGTTTGAACTGAACCGGAGAGATTTTGGAGTAGGAGGCAGAAGTTTTTCCCTTTCCGATGATCTTCGGGTGGAGCTTTCCGTTTTTGCCAAATAGAATTAATCTTTTCCGGTCTTTCGATAGTCTTTCTTCTTACAGGGTAGTTCGTACATTTGACCAATGCACCCGTTGGTCAAAATTTTTTTTGTCGGCATGCTGGTGAGCTTCTTAGGTTCGCTGCCGCTGGGCACACTGAATGTGGCAGCCATGCAAATTTCCGTTACCGATGGCATCAGGCCGGCGCTGTATTTTTCATTTGGTTCATTGCTGGTGGAAATATTTTATGTGCGCCTTTCGCTGGTGGCGATGGACTGGATAAGGATGCAGGAACGTATTTTTAAAATACTGGAATGGGTGACCCTGCTGATAGTGGTGGCGCTGTCGGTTTCCAGTTTTTATGCAGCACTGACTCCCTCGGTAAAAGAAAACATAATCCTGAGCAGTACACTGCACCGGTTCTGGCTGGGTATCATTATGAGTGCCGTGAATCCCGTGCAGATTCCCTTCTGGTTTGGATGGAGCACGGTTTTGTTTACAAAAAAAATTCTGCTGCCGAGAAACAATCAATACAACTCTTACATCGTGGGTATCGGGCTGGGTACCCTCGTGGGTAATTGTGTTTTTATTTTCGGTGGGCAGTTTGTTGCCGATAAGCTGAACAACAATAATAATATCATCAACTGGATTATCGGCGGCATATTTGCTATTACGGCCATTATCCAGTTGTGGAAAATTTTAACCAAAAAAGATGTGGCGCATAAAATAGAGCACCCCGAAGAAATGACCCATGGCATGGAAGAAAAAATTGAGAAGCTGGTGGAAGAAGCCGAAAAAACATTAACCAAACACTAAATAAATACGTATGGCAATAAAAGATGCTTTCATCGCAGAATTAAAACATGAGTCGTCGCTGACCAGGAAAATGCTGGAACGTGTGCCGCTGGAAAAAAAGGAATGGAGGCCGCATGAAAAATCCATGAGTCTTGGCAGGCTGGCCACACATATTGCGCAGGTACCGCACTGGGTTTCGGATATTATCCATATTCACGACTTTGATTTTGCCACCCGCTCATTCAAACCGGTTACGGCCGCTTCGCAGGATGAATTATTAAAAATTTTCCAGGAAACACTGGATACAGCCATTAATGATTTAGCAACAATGAGTGATGATGATTTTAATACCAAATGGACAGTGAGGGTAGGTGAGAAGCTGATGTCCAATTTGCCAAAAAAAGTTGCAATCCGCGGCTGGGCGCTTAGCCATATGATTCATCACCGGGGCCAGCTGTCGGTTTACCTGCGCCTGCTTGATGTGCCGGTACCCGGCATGTACGGACCCAGCGCCGATGAAAAATAAAAAAACGGCCCGGGTAAAAATTTCACCGCAGGCCGTTTCTTCCTTCACACTTTACTTACGAAACGCCTTCGAAACGGAAAGCGTATCGTAGCAATCGCGAAAATGGACAATTTTTCCTTCATCATTGAATTCATCAAACATGGCAAAAATGGAGGAGATGGGTTTTTTGCTCTTGCGGATGATGCCTTTGTAATGCCCAGTGGTTACCACCAGGTTGTTACCTGCTTCAAGAATATGCTCCGGCACCATTTCTTTAAACTCAACCAGGTTATTTAGTTTTTCAAAAAAGCCTTTTACATCATCCGGTCCGTGATAAATACCGGCAAACGGAATTTCCGGCTGGCCCATCACTTCCCAAATACAATCTTTGTGAAGCTGGGAAAGAATAAAAGAAATATCTCCCCGGTTAAATGCATCATACATCTGCTGTACTTTTTCGGCATGATGAACTAATACTTCCATAAAAAAAATTTTAAGATGATCAAATAATTTTTCCGACGGTTTTCAAAGGCCGGATGAAGAAAATTACCTTACGGAAAGCGCTGAAAAATCAATTAACCGTTGCTGCAACAATCTGCCCGAGGTGCGGAAACAGGGTGATTAAAAAATGGGTGGAGATTTTTCCGGGATAAAGGTAGTGTGTTTTGTAAGGGAGAGCTTTTGCAGGAGCCAATAATTTTTATGCACACCGGTATGAACGGACTTCTGTATTTTGAGGTTAATTCATGCATTTATGAATGATACAAAGCAACTTCACCGTACGCTGGGTCTTCAACTGGTGATTGTTTTTGTCGTTGCCAATATTCTCGGCTCCGGTGTGTATAAAAAAGTGGCACCGATGGCAGCCGAGCTTCATTCGCCGGGCTGGGTGCTTATTGCCTGGGTTGTTGGCGGCATTATCAGTTTGTTTGGTGCGCTGAGCTATGCCGAAGTGGCCGGGCTGCTGGCCGATACCGGCGGCGATTATGTGTATTATAAAAAAATATATAACCGGTTTTTTGCTTTCCAGTTTGGCTGGTCCACGTTTGCCATCATTCAAACTGCCGCCATTTCATCGCTGGCCTATGTTTTTGCCGAATCATTAAACAGCATTGTGCATTTACCGCCACTGTTGCAAAAATGGTCGGCTGTCAATTTGGAAGAGATTTTCTATCCCTTTAAAAATTTTAATGTAAAACTTACAGCCATATTGCTCATCATTTTACTTACATGGATTAACAGCAAAGGATTAAAAACCGGCGCCTGGCTGGGCACAGCCATCCTGCTGCTTGTATTTACCGGGCTTTTCACCATCATTATTTTCGGGCTCACCAGCAATGAAGCAAACCTCAACATGGCCTTTACATTAAAAACAACTAACCAGGAAACGGTTACTTTCAGCGCCATATTTACTTCTATGCTGGCGGCATTTTGGGCCTACCAGGGCTGGGCCTCGGTGGGTTTCATCGGCGGCGAAGCAAAAAATGCCAATAAAAATATTCCGAGAGGAATAGCCATCGGTGTTTTTATAGTAATTGCCATTTATCTTTTGGTTAATACGGCATACCTGTCATTACTGCCTGTAGACACACTGGAGCAGATACATAAATCTGAAACCCCGCGGATAGCGGCAGTGGAAGCGGTGAAAGTTTTCTGGGGCAGGAACGGTGAAATATTTATTGCTATTTTAATCCTGGTAACTACACTGGGCTGCAATCATGCCACCATCATCACCAGCTGCCGCATATATTATGCCATGGCAAAGGAGGGTTTGTTTTATAAAAAAGTGAGTGAGCTAAACAAACATGCCGTGCCGCACCATTCACTTTTGTTTCAATGTGTGTGGGCCTGTATCCTGGTCATGTCTGGCACATTCGATCAACTGACGGATATGATCATCTTTGCCGTCTTTGTATTTTATGGGGCCACAGCGCTTGGAGTTTTTATATTAAGAAAAAAAATGCCCGATACGCCGAGACCATACAAAGTGTGGGGCTACCCTGTTGTGCCGGCCATTGTGATATTATTTTCAGCCGGATTATTCATCAATACAATTGTCACCCGGCCAAGAGAAGCCGGCATCGGCCTGATACTGATGCTGACCGGTGTGCCGATGTGGTACTGGTTTAACAGTAAAAATTCAAAAGTCAATAGTCAAAAAAGTATATCATGAAGGGATAATCCCGGTGCGTTTTGAATTTTTACTTTTTATTTTTTAATTTAAAATCTGTAGCCCGTCGCCAGGGCTGGTATGAACCTTCCGCCTTCATCATCCATTCTGGAATTGTATTCTTTGGTAAGCTTGAGTGTGTAGCCGCCGGCTACCGATGGCGTAGTGAATAAATGTTTGCCAAAAACAAAATGATACCCCGCTTCGGCCATGGGTGTAAAGAAAAGACTGTTGAGGCTGGTTTTGCCTTCAAAGTTTTCGAAGGAAAATAAAACACGCAGCCCGATAAAGGGATTACTGCCCTTTGTACTGCTGCCAAAACTGTTTCTGAAACCAGCAAATAATCCGAAACCATTAAATCCGCCATACGCATCGGAAGGAGAAAATTGATAAGTAAGTCCAAGACTGAAACTGGTTTTATTACTGAAGTTTTCATACCGGCCGGTTATGATATTGCTTTTATATCCTTTGCCCATCGGTCGCATATATTCTCCGCCCAGTTCCCACGTGTTTTGTGCTGTGCAAGGAAAGGTTAAGGTTAAGGTTAAGGTTAAGGTTAAGAATAGATTTTTCAGAAGGGCTTTTTTCATGAGAGTAAAACGTATGCCCCGGCCGGATTATTTTCCGGCTCAACCAGGAAGAATATGCTTCAATTCAAAACCTGTAGCCCACTGCAAAGCGTGGGATAAAAAGTGGCCCCTCATGATCATCTTTAGACTCTTTATCATCACCCAGCGGCAGGTCGTAGCCAAATGCTGAAATGCTTAAACAGAAGAAATTAGTGAAATTTTTTTACGAAGAACTCAGTTAATAATCATTGGTTATTTCATTTCCTCCGCCCACTTATCCCTATCATCCGGCGCAAACTTCCACGGGGCAAAATTATTTTCCACGTTGCTGAACATGGCGTTCCATTCCTGCGGGGCATTGCTTTCCTCCATCACCAGCGAACGGCGGAGTTCGAGAATAATTTCAAGCGGTGAAATGCTTACCGGGCATTCCTCCACGCAGGCATGGCAGGTGGTGCAGGCACGCAATTCTTCCACGCTGATGTAGTCATGCAGTAGTTTTCTGCCATCATCAATATACTGACCGTTCCTGTTGATGTTTCTACCCACTTCTTCCAGCCTGTCTCGTGTATCCATAATTATTTTTCTTGGCGAGAGCAGCTTGCCGGTTTGATTGGCCGGGCAGGCGGCAGTGCAACGGCCGCATTCGGTACAGCTGTAGGCGTCAAGCAGGTTTCGCCAGCTTAAATCAAACACATCTTTGGCGCCGAAGTTTGCCGGTGGTGCAGCGTCGGCAGGCGCCAGTTCGGGTTGCATAGCATATAAAACTTCTTTCTGCACTGCGGGCATATTTTTCATTTCGCCGGGTGATTGCAGGCGGGCATAGTATGCATTTGGAAATGCAAACACAATGTGCAGGTGTTTTGAATAAGGCAGGTAATTGAGAAATGCATAAATACCGGCTATATGTAACCACCATGCGCCGCGTTCAAGGCCGATTAAGTTTGAGGTTGAGGCTGAGCTTAACGATGAGGAAAGTAACCCGCTTATAAGAAAGTCGCCGGTGTCGGAGTAATGCGGATGGTTTTGCAACTGAAGTGCCCTGTCGCTGCTGTTGAGAGTAAGGAAAAAAGTCATCAGCAGAATTTCGGTGATGAGAATATAGTTGGCATCGCTGCGGGGCCAGCCGTCGAGGTCGTGACTGATAAATCGTTTCAGCTTTATAACATTTCTGCGGATGAGAAAAACAGCGCAGGCAATGATGACCAGCACAGCCAGCACTTCAAACGCATTGATGAGAAAAGTATAAAAGCCACTCAATGGTTCAGCAAACAACCGGTGCGTACCGAATATTCCATCCAGCACTATCTCCAGCACTTCAATATTGATAATGATAAACCCGGCATATACAAAAAAATGCAGTACGGCCACCAGCGGGTTGCGAAACATTTTCTTTTGCCCGAAGGCCAGCAGCAGCACATTGCGCCAGCGCTGTTTTTTATTATCACTGAAATCTTCATCCCGGCCCAGCAAAATATTCCGGCGAATCTCCTTCACCTTTTTTGTAAAAAGCCAGATGGCAACAACGGACAGAATAACAAATAAAACCTGCTGAAGAATTTGCATGAGTAATCTGTTACATTTGCTAAATTAAAGGTTTTGTATGGTTTGATGGTTCGATTGTTTGATGGTTAAATTGCTGAATTGTTATGGCCCCTCAAAAAAAGTATATCCTTAGTAAAGAAGTAGCCGGAAAAAAGCTGCGCCGCATGGCATTTGAAATCTTTGAAAATAATTTTGATGAAAAGGAAATCATACTTGCCGGCATCAGCGAAAACGGCAGCGTGGTGGCCAGGGTAATTCAGAAAATACTCAGTGAAATTTCTTCGCTGAAAACGGAGCTTATCAGCATCAAACTTGATAAAAAGAAACCCGGCGAGGTTGTGCTGAGTAAAAAGATTGATTTCAATGATAAAGTAATTGTGGTGACAGATGATGTGAGCAACAGCGGCCGTACGCTGCTATATGCATTAAAGCCCTTTCTTGATTTTCATCCCAAAAAAATTCAAACCCTGGTGCTGGTGGAAAGAACGCATACCGGCTTTCCTGTCCACTCGGATTATGTGGGGCTTTCCGTGGCCACTACATTGCAGGAACACATTTACGTGGAGGTGGAAGGAGAGCAGATTTCAGGCGCCTGCCTGCAGTAACAAATAATTATTGATTCCTGATTTTTGATTATTAAAATTGAATGGCATTTACTTTAAGACGGCCCTTTGATAATTCAATAGCCGGTGCCGGAAATTTGAATGCGTTTAAAAAATCAAGCAACACTTTCACAGCTTTCCTGCTTGTTTTGATTTTACTGAAGTCAATGTCGGGAGCAAGATACCATTGCCGGTATCTCTTGATGTCCGTTCTGTTTACGGGAAAACCGGGATCTCCATCTTCCCATATATTTTCAAAACCGCCAAACATGCCTTCGGCGCCATAGCCTGCAGCAACATTCAGCCAGGCGGGCAAATTGCTTTCGGGAAAAAATGATTTCAGGTTGGCGCTGAGCCAGTAGGTCTGGCCGTTGTAGTCTTTCAGCATCCGCTCCGCCCAGTTGCCCCCAAACAAATCATCAGAGCGGTCATTCAGTTGCGGGTCGCTATAATTTTTTTTATGAAATGAAAATTTGAACTGGATGCGCTGTTCTTCCCATACAAGTTGCTGGCCGATGAACAGGCCCGAACCAAAAAGATTGGCTCCCATATCGGCCCAGCTCCATCCCCATTTTTCGGTAAAGCCGTCGAGTATTTCAATGACGGAGAGATATACCGTACCGCTCAATCCGCCGATAAGAGTTGCTTTACTGTTATTGAGCCCGGCCCATTGCCACATGGCGGTGGTGGCACGTCCCGTGTTGTATGCTGCCCATGCATGGCCCGCTTTATCCATTTGCAGCCATTCCCTGCTGTCGTTGAAAGTATGGAAGGAAGTACGGGGATAATTTTTATACCAGGTGTTATTGAAAATAACCAGCGAAGTGCCGTAGCCGGCTACATTAACTGCGGTGATGAGGGGAACTCTTTTTTTATGTATGAGTTTTTGCTGATGCAATGCGGCAGCAGAGTCTTGTGCATAAGCGGAAGAATGTATGAGCAGGAGACAAAAAAAGCTGAACAGAATTACTGCACTCAAACGGAGCGTCGCAAGGGACGCTGAGCTTTGCACAGGAGCTGACTTCATAAAACAAAAATACATCTCATTGGTTGAACCGGTTAATAAAGACAAAAATCAATAACTTTCCGGCACAAAAACCGACAATACATGGAAGCAGTGATAGAACAAAAAGCAGCCAGCTGGCTGACCGGGAATTTTGACGAAGCAACGAAGACAGCGTTGAAAAAATTACAGGAAGAAAACCCCAGGGAACTGGCCGATGCTTTTTACCGCAATCTCGAATTTGGCACGGGCGGGCTGCGGGGCATCATGGGTGTGGGCACCAACCGCATGAACAAATACACGGTGGGCATGGCCACGCAGGGCTTTGCCAATTACCTGTTGAAGACTTATCCCGGCGGACCGGTTCGTGTGGCCATTGCACATGACTGCCGGAACAACAGCCGCTTTTTTGCTGAAACCACTGCGAATGTTTTTGCCGCCAACGGCATAAAAGTTTTTTTGTTTGAAAGCCTGCGCCCCACGCCGGAACTTTCTTTTGCCATTCGCCATCTCGGTTGCCAGGGAGGCGTGGTGTGTACTGCATCGCACAACCCGAAAGAGTACAACGGTTATAAAGCGTACTGGAACGACGGCGGGCAACTGGTGCCGCCGCATGATAAAAATGTGATTAGGGAAGTGGAGAAAATCGCTTCGGTGGATGATGTAAAATGGAGCGGCGGCGAAGCCAACATCAGCATTATAGGAAAAGATATTGATGAAGCATACATTGAAATGGTGAAAAGCCTGAGTGTGTACCCGGAGGTGATTGAGAAACAGAACGACCTGAAGATTGTTTATACACCGATACACGGTACCGGCATCACCCTGGTGCCCAAAGTGCTGAAGCGGTTCGGCTTTACCAATATACACATCGTGGAAGAGCAAAGTAATGTGAGCGGTGATTTTCCCACGGTGGTTTATCCCAACCCTGAAGAAAGCGAAGCGATGAGCATTGGACTGAAGAAAGCAAAAGAACTGGATGCCGATATTCTGCTTGGCACCGACCCCGACAGCGACCGGGTTGGAATAGGCGTGAAAGATCATAAAGGCAACTGGGTGCTGGTAAATGGCAACCAGACAGCCGTGCTTGCTTTCAACTACATGATTGAGGCAAGAAAGGCCAAAGGCCTTGCCCGGACCAATGATATGGTGGTGAAAACAATTGTGACCACTGATGTGATTGATGAAATTGCCCGGCAGAATAATATCCATTGTTACAATGTGCTCACCGGCTTCAAATGGATTGCGGAACTGATACGGGAAAAAGAAGGAAAAGAAAATTATGTAGTAGGCGGTGAGGAAAGCTATGGCCTGATGATTGGCGACAAAGTGAGGGATAAAGATGCTATCAGCGCTGTGGCGCTGCTGTGCGAAATGGCGGCTTATGAAAAAAACAAAGGCCGGAGTTTGTTTGAAAAACTGATTGACCTGTATGTGCAGTATGGTTTTTATAAAGAACACCTGATCTCCATAACCAAAAAAGGAATGGACGGCCAGCAGCAAATTGCCGAAATGATGGCCGGCTACCGCAACAACCCTCCCAATTCAATCGCCGGCTCCGATGTGGTGCAACTGCTCGACTATGAAACAAGAAAAGGTAAAAACCTGATGACGGGAGAGGAGTGGGAGATAAAACTTCCCAAATCGAATGTACTGCAGTTTATACTGGCCGACGGAAGCAAGATAAGCGCCAGACCCAGCGGCACAGAACCGAAGATTAAGTTTTACTTCAGTGTGCATACAAAGCTGTCAACTTCTTCTGATTTTGATACAATAAACAGTAAATTGGAACAGCAAACAGAGCGTATTATTTCAGATATGAATCTAAAATAATTTTTTATGTCTGAACGCACACGGATTATGATCGTCTTGCTGTCTGTTGTGTGTTTTAATGTCATTGACCAGTTGCTGCTGCGGAGCCGGCGTGGCATTACCGATACTTCATTTTACTTTTCCCTTGTGGTTGCATTGATTGTTTATGCCTTGCTGGTAATTTTTTTCAGAAGAAAAAAGAAGTCGGATTTTTATTCCTGAAAAAAAATAATGACCGTTCCAGGATTCTCCCTATAGTATCATCAGGATCTTTTCTTCTCCGGCAATGCAAAGGCCACATACGCATCGCCGGATTTTGTTTTCAGCTTGCCACCGCCGCAGGCTATCACGATGTATTGTTTGCCGTTTAACTCATAAACAGCAGGGGTGGCAAAAGCGGGTGCAGGCAAATCGTATTCCCATAAAATTTTGCCGGTAAGTTTATTGTAAGCCCTGAACTTTCCATCTCTTGCGGCTGCAATGAACAGCAGACCGCCGGCTGTCACCACCGGGCCGCCGTAGTTTTCAGTGCCGGTTGGCGGAATGCCTTTTGCTTTCAGTTCCGGGTATTCACCCAGCGGATTTTTCCAGACCAGTTCACCTGTATTAAGATCTATTGCATTAAGAGTGCCCCATGGGGGCGACAATGCCGGATAACCTTCTTTGGTTAAAAATTTATTGTAGCCTGTAGAAGTATAGGGCATCCTGTGATAAGGATTTTCTTTTTCCGGCGGGCCGGTAAATTTTTTCTTTTGTTCGCTGGTAAGATTGAGCACAAAAGAAGCAATCGCTTTTTTCTCGGCTTCGTTCAATTGATTGTTGGCCGGCATCATTCTGCGGCCGGTGGTAACAAGCTGAATAAACTGCTCCCCGGAATATTTTTTTTCAGATTCAACCAATGGCGGATTATTTCCGCTGCCCTGCATCTGCTCGCCGTGGCAGGTCATGCAGGCCTTCTTGTACAAGCGTTGGCCGGCGTCAAAATTGGTTTCAGCTTTTACCGGTTTATCTTTTACATCCACCATAGTAAGCACCCAGGGCATTTCATTGGCGTTTATATAAAGAATTCCTGTTTCCGGGTCAAAAGCAGGGCCGCCCCATTCGGCGCCGCCATCAAAGCCGGGAAAGATAACCGTCCCCTGCATTGAAGGCGGATTAAACATGTGCCCGGTTTTATAAGAAGCCAGTTTTGCTTTTATATCCTGGTAAGATGAATCGGGAACAAGAGTGTTTAAATCATTTTCCGTCATCTGCTGCCGAACAAATGGTTTGGGAAATGTGGGATAAGGCTGAGT
>Ga0137829_12636057_pt1 | contig 19027 bp, 18 predicted proteins | sample OV2TP2_FD_97737 | JGI IMG/M metagenome (GOLD analysis project Ga0137829, IMG submission 97737) | reverse complement strand
CCTCGGGCGCCGAAGCCAGCATAGCCTGCCGGTACTTGGCGGCGCCTATGGCCAGCCTCGACCTCAGTTGGGCAATCTCGCCGTCCCTTTCGTGCAGGCTCTGCTCTAGCTGGCCTACCCGCCCCTCGAGCTCCGCAGCATGCCGGCTCTCTTCCATGGACTCGCCTGCGTCTTTAGCCGCCTCTGGTAGCGTCTCGACCTCTGGGATCTGTGTCTCTTCCACTTCGACCTCCTAAATGTCCCTTGACAAGGAATGTTAGAACACGCATTCTGGAATTCGCAACATAGGCTGACACACTAGCCGACGATGGGGAGCCAGGCGGCGACTACGAGGCCTACCGCCTCACCTTAGGCGAGCGACGGGAAATACAGGAGGTTGAGGAAGGATGAGCGGGGTTTATGGAGAGGGGCCACCAAGCGGAGTTTGTTTCCTTACAACGAGGTAATGACGCTTTGCTTCAATGAATTTACGGCGTTGAATCAAGATCTTAAGGCTGGCTTAAGGTTGGTGGTTCCGGAGGTTGGCTTGTTAATTCTTGCGGCTTCGAGTATAGAGCTAGATGCTGTTCAGCACCGTGAACATTTTGTTTATGCTCCTCTAGTTCCTGGGGCAGGAGTACCCTAGCAACTAGAGTGGATCCCTTTGACTCAAGGATGGCTATCTGTGTTGGTCCCGCTACATTGCCTGGCGCTATCTTGATGGCATGCTCCAACGTCCAAACGGCTGCAAAGACGGCGTCGGCTAGTTTGGGCAGCGAATTCCTTTCCCAAAAGACGTTACGAAGGAATGCGAGGAAGGGATCAGCCAACGGCTGCCCAATCCCGATTGACACGTAGGGAAGATTGCCTGTTGCTGCTTCGGGCATACCTTGATAGTCGAATTGGATTAGTTCAGGCGTGCCCGCCACTGGCAACGCCACTAAGGTGCTTGTGATCGCTCCTATTCTAGCCACACCTCCAAGCATGGGGGCTGCAGCAGCAGCCCCCTGAATCGCTGCCATAGCATCTTGCCGAATTGCATCTCGTATTAATCTCATCGCCTCTGCAACTGATTTAACTCCCTTTAATCCCCCCTGCTGGCTCCATGAGACCTTAACGCGATCTGCAAATAATTGACCCAACCCCACTGGCCCCGAAACGCCTAACACAATGCGGTTCTCCAATATTTGAAGCTTGGGGACTGCCTCTCGCACAGTTTGCTCGCCTAGTGCGTTGCCAAGTGTGGCTGCGCTGTCAGCGGCTATTACCACTCCATCAGAACATTTGATGCCGACAATAAGGGTCATCCCTTATCCCTGAAATACGCTATTCTGACGGAACTGGGGATAAATCTGGTAAATGGTCTTTACTAATTGACTGAACGACAGCGATTGAACCCAGGAGACAATGGCCTGGATGAATTTAAGGTTTTCGGCAGAGATGGCCTTTTCCAACTCGGATGCCTTTTGCGCACCTGAAGCTGTCACTACGCTGTTCGTCCACGACCCTATTGGCGAAGGAACCCGTATTAGTAATCCTAGCTTTTGAAGTTGCTCGGCATCAGAGTAGATATCAACACAGAAGGGGCCGTAATGATAAGGCTCAAACAGATAGATATCCTCAGGTAATTCTGGCAATTTCGCCTGGCTAATTAGGAAGAGTGATTTTTGAAGTTGGACAGGCGTTAGTGATTTTGTCTGGGAGGCGTTCACTGTTAGCAACAGAATATCTTTTTTGTCCACTACTGTCCTCTTCTAAGTAAAACTTAGTTAACTACGCGCAATTCTTATATTAATGGGGATTCACAAGAAGTCAATTCCTTCTGAGCCTTCGGTCATCTTCCTCCCCCTGCACCCTCGCCCACTCACTCTCCGGGTCTGGGACGCCCAGCTCCTCCATGGCGCGACGGCGGCTGTGGATGCCCGCCCGCACCAGCATCTCCTCGTCCTGCACCAGGCGGCTCCGGTCCTGGGGCAGCACCGACCCCCAGATGATGCGCCCCCGGTAGGGAAGGTAGCGCGCCCCCGTCTTCTGCTCCAGGATCCGCAGGATCATCTCGTTACGCCTCTGGTAAACGGCGGTCCTTATGAGCCGCTTGCGGCGCACCTTCTGGAGCAGCGGGTGCAGCTCCATCTCCAGGGCGATGCCCGAAAGTCCCTGTCGGTTGTCCCCAAAGGCCGTGCGAGGCGTCTCCGAGAGGTCGTGAAGCGAGCGGTACAGCAGGTCTATGAAGTCTATGTGCAGCTTCACTCCGCCACCTTGCAGCAGGTCCAGCAGGTAGGCCCTGGCCTGCTCCGGCAACGACCATACCGCCCCCGGGGTCACGGCGATGTCCTGGGAGTCCTCCACGTTCTCCAGGACGGCAATGGGGTTCCCCGAAAGCTCCAGGATGGTGGACAGCTGCGACAGCGCACGGTTCAGCTCCCTGGATGGCTCCACAAGAGGGGGGATGTCTGATATTCCCCAGAACTTCTTTGGCTCCCTCAGGTTGGGATAGATGATGAAGGGAATGAACGCATAGGGATTAGGCTTTTCCTCAACGAGGGCATTGTCCACCCATAGCTGGAACTGGACATCGGTCCAGACCTCTACTACCGTGGCCTCCCTCTTGCCCAGACGGGTGCCGGGAACCGCGTAGCGATACAGCATCTGTATCTCCTCCACCGAAAGCTGATAGCGGCTGGCGACTCTCCAGAGGCGCGAGACGTCGTCGGCCAGCCACCAGGCGTAGATCCCCTGGACATCGGGCGCCGATATCCTCACCCGTTGCTCCGCAGTGTCCCAGGTGACCTTGTAGCAGCCGTCCCCCAGGATGGCGGTGTCGATCTCGGTGTCGAAGTCCAACTGGTCCAGGTGATTTTCTCGATACACCCGACGCAGGACCTCCTCCGTTCCTTTGGCCTGGTCCGTGGCCTCTTGAGAAGAGTCCTGAGGCTCCACAGAAAAGGTGAGCTCTGTCATCAGATAGGAAGCGACCTTGTCGATGAACGCCTTAGTGTAGTTAAAGGTGAGCCGACGCTCCCTGCCCCGACGAGTCGGGGTCCCCAGCCACTGGAGGCCGTTATAGAAGTCCAGGTTCTCCCGGTAGGTCCGCAGGCGGTCTGTGTCCATGCGGGCGATCTGCTGGGGTAGTGTTATATTCGTCATGGTGCTCCTAGAATTTGATCAGTTCTTCAATTAGAATATATGTACCATGAAGAGGTCAATAACAAGATGGCATATCAGTCCATTGACAACAAGTGGTTGAAATCGTATAAAGTAGCCGAGATGACGAACCCTTCAGAGCAATATCATTTGTCGCTTCCTAATGAGGATGAGACCAGGACGGTTAACAGGTCCCGCAATATTAACCGACTGGCTAGTCGCTTTGCTGCCCAGAGAAATGGATGTAACCCAAATGGGGCGATAACCAATGCTAGCGCAGCCAGAAAAGTGGCCCTCCAGTGGATAGACAAAAACCTAAGTGGGATCGAACTACAATTTGGCTTGCCAGAGGTTGATGACAGGTATAAAGCATGGCGGATTTCACTGATTGGCGATGGTCAAGGGCCTGTGGGTGAGTTAATGATACGCTGTTCTGACGGTGAAGTTATTCGGGGAACTAAGCCAATAATAATTCGAGCCAGATTATTTCCAAAACAGTACGAAGACAAACCAAACGAGCAGCCAGGCTCCTATACCGAGCCTCCCCAATATTTTGAGTTTAATGATTCCTACATAGTGCTGGGTGATGCGCGCGAGGTTCTGCGTGAGCTACCAAAGGATTATATCGATTTGGTCATTACTTCACCTCCATATTACAACGCTAAACCTGAATATAGTGAATATCCTAGTTATGCAACATATCTGCTCTTGTTACGTTCAGTGTTTGCTCAATGTCATCGCACACTGAAAGAGGGGCGTTTTTTAATCGTAAACGCATCACCCGTGCTGATTCGCCGCCCTTCTAGAAACCATTCCAGCAAGCGCATACCTGTTCCCTTTCATATTAATAGTCTGCTTGAGGAAATGGGCTTCGAATTTGTGGATGACATAATATGGATGAAACCGGCGGGTGCTGGATGGAACACGGGAAGGGGTAGACGATTTGCTGCAGACCGTCATCCTCTTCAGTACAAACCCGTGCCGGTTACAGAGTATTTTCTTGTCTATCGTAAAGCAACCGAAAAGCTAATTGATTGGAATATTAGAAATCATCCAAATCAAAAGGCCGTGCGAGCATCCAGTATTGCGGATGGCTATGAAGTGAGTAATGTTTGGTATGCGAAGCCGGGACATAGCAATGAACATCCCGCAGTTTTCCCAATAGAAATCATCGAAAAACTGGTGTGTTACTACTCTTTCGAAGGAGACATCGTGTTAGATCCTTTTGCTGGGATCGGAACTGTAGGTAAGGCAGCCATGAGACACGACCGCAAGTCTTACCTAATTGATATTGAAAAGAAATTTTTCGAATCTACCAAACGAGAATTGCTGCTGGAATGGCAGAAAAAGCAAAGTTTGACTTGAACTTGCCAGCGCTGCGCCTGAGTCTGGCTCGTGCCTCTGCTTCATATTCGCCTCAGGAAGTCCAGGATATCATTTGTAGCCTATTCACAGGCAAGAATTATAGACGTCTTACTGAAAAACCTACTAGACAAACGATTTCTGTCTTTGCCGCATGGATACTTAATATTGCTCACAAAGCCGTGTTGAGTTTCGGCAAAAGTTGGAACGGAAACCTTCTTGAACTCTTATCTCGAAAGGGGACATCCCGGGAGGAGAAATGGCTAAGGGTATGGTTATTGGGGCTAACTCAAAAGACAGCCGTGAATTTAGAGATTCGTGCGTTTGAATATCAGGACTATCAGGAACGTGCGCTTTCCTCGACGGACGATGTGGTGCGAAATCTCCAATGGCAACCAGATATTATTGCCCTATCGTCAAAAGACCTCGGGAATGTTCCGTTAAGTGCAAGGGATAGTATTTGGTTGATTCAAATAGCCGGAGCAGCAGCACTGACAATTCGGGGGTCCAAAAAATCGAGTGCTGGCAAAATTCTTGAAAAAGCTATCGCCAGAGCGGCGCTCTCCATACTCGGTTTGAAAGAGGGAGATACATTTTGGTTAAACGTTGCACGGGATGAAGAAGTGGAAAGAGAAGTTGATGCGGAAATTTTAACTAGGCGTGGCAGAATCCGTGTGGATATCGCGTTGATTGGAACAGGAAATCAGGAAGTGTCGGAGGATAAGCTTGCCAGGGTTGGACCAAACGGTGTGGTGCTGGTAGATAAACTCGGCCCTAAATCTCAGGTTCCGAAAAATGCTGCTAGGCACCAAGTGAAGATTATCCAACTACGAAATAACTTCCCACTAACAGAATTGTTCGCTTATATTCAGCCCCTCGTTCCCGACGGTGTTTCACTGCGAAAGCCTCCCACTAACGACAAGAGACTAGAAGCCTTGATACGGACCCTTCCCCCAACTGCCTTCAGCCTCCCTGTCGCTGAATAGGCTTCTGTGTACGTTTATCCCTTCCTCCTCAATATCCGGTGTACAGTCCTTGTGCTGATGCCGAAGATCTGGGCCAGCTCTGGCACGCTCTTGCCTTCGCTCTCCCTCACCCGCATCACCTCCATATCGCGCCGCTGGCGCGCCTCTTCCTGCACCCAGCCCGGCTCATCGAAGCGGCACCGCTCCAGAGGGCATTTGAGACAGGAGGCAAACCAGTCGCATCCCTCGTCTCTGTAGGGATAGTTCTCTGGAAGGGCATCCATAAGCAACTCTACCTTGTTCTTGGCCACACTCCACCTCGCTAAGCAGACCCAATGCGTATATATCGGCCACAACCCTAACCCTTAAGTTCTAAATCCCCCACCCTCCTTTGGCAAACTCAGGACTGGCTCTTACCTGTATGAGCTAAAATTGAATCTGGGGGGTACGCCCCCAATTCTATGTACATTTGCGGGCGGATGGGTGGGAAAACAGGCCATGTCTTTAAGAAATTGAGCATTATGCTGACCCCTCTCGCACGGAGCCGAGGGCCTTGCGAGGGCGGTACTCAGAGGCCCGCACCAGCAGCGCCAGGCTCATGAGAAAGTCATCGTGGCCCTGAGCAGGATCCACATAGAAGTTCATGGTCTGGCTGGCCCTGAAGAAGCTCCTGCCCCTCTCCATCTCCTGTAAGAACTCCTGGCCTTCCTGGGAACCGTCCTGCGCATACATCTTGAGGCGTCCCGAGTTGATGGCTGCTAAGAGGTCGAAACCCAGGTGAGACTTGCTCTGGGCCGTAAAAGTGAACCGCTCCACGATACCTTTGCCCAAAGCCCCTTCCAGAAAGCTGGCGACACCCGCGCCAACCCCGGTGGCGTCCACAACGACCCTTCGACATCGCCATACGTTCTTTAGCAGGTCTAGCAACCTGGGATAGAGGGAGACGTGCGGCTGGCCCGTCCACCAGTAGTGCTCGACTATTCTGATGAGTGGCTCTCCGGTGACCTCGTTGGCGTGGCCGAAGTCCAACTCGCCTATAGTAACTACCGTGGAGTCTCGCCTGGGGTTGGCGAGCCTGAGGGCTGCGTCCTCCCCTTCCTCGGCCTGGCCCGCCAGGTCAATTCCCGCCACGTAGACTGCGCTAGGCGCAGGCGATGCCTGGCGTGAGTGGGTCCCTTGCAACTGAGCCTTTTGGGCCGCACTCAGGAAGCCTCCACCGCCGGATAGAGGCCTCAGGCAATACTGGGTCTGGAATAGGGGATGGCTCTCCCCAAGCCGCTCTCGTTCACCTTCTACATAGCGGAGATAGTCCGGGTTATGCTCGGCCACCTTCTGCCAGCCATACTCGAAATGGCGCTTGATGCCATCCTTCCGCTCTATCTCTAGGTTGGCCTGCTTCACCTCCTCCAGCAGGCTGGAGTCATTCCAGGCAGTGCCGTAGTGTACAGTAGTGACGTTGGTGGAGGCTCCCATGGGCTTGAACTCCTTGCTGTATTTGTCCTTAGAGACGTCCTGGCTCTCGTCCACTTCCAGGAGGATATGAGCAGTGGCACCCACCACGTGGCTGCCCTCCTCGGCGCTGAAGAAGACCTGGCGCGCTTTGCCCAAGCGAACCATGTAGCCTGAATCTGGCCGCCATAGCTTGTTGAGACCGGCATCGTTCAGGCGCTCCTTCAGGCGCTGCATGCTGACAATGGTCTGGGGCTTGAAGGTAGGCGAGCACTTGACGGCGTTGCCGCCGATGCCCATGTAGAGAGTCAGGAGCAACACCTCTAGCTGGGCGGAGAGCTCGTTCTTGCCTCCCTGCCGTGCGATCTCCACGGAGAAGGTGAGGCCCCGGCCATGGAGCACGCTGTCCATCACGGCTCGTCCCACCTCTACCTGATACTCTCTAAGAACTTGCTGTATCGCCACTCTAGCTACGACCCCACATTTAGACGGATGCCATGAGTATAGAACGTCCGTTCTATTCGGTCAAGGGACACATGGCACCAGGCAATCCAACGCAACTGCCCTAGCACGAGCTTTGCGTTAGAGGCTATCCCGAAATCTCTCACCCCCTCAATCCCCCTCTCCCTTGCCAAAGGAGATGGGGATGGGAATGAATCCGGGGGGCGCCCCCTGACCCCTGGCTAGGGGGCTTCGCCACCTTAGCATCCCCCTCAAGAGTGGTTTCCTGCATAGGCCCACGTAAGTCTCACCAAAGCGGAGGGTGAAGGGAACCAGGGTTCCCTTCCAGGGGTTTCAGGGGGTGTCCCCCTGAACCGGCCTTTTTTCTTCTCCCCCTCTTAGGCCTAAGAGGGGGAGCTAGAGGGGGTGTTCGCCTGTTGCTGCCTTCGGTGCGCTGCGGCTCAATCGCTGATTTTGGGTAGGCAATTTGCTCTTGACAATGAAGCTCCAGTTACCTATACTCTCCTCATGCCCGTTATTTCGGAAACCGAAACTTCTTTAGAGCAGCAGCTAGACCAGGTGCTGAAAGCCCTACCGAGCCTTGCCCGCTGGCTTCGCCGTTCCAGGCCAGCCCACCAGTTGGAGGGGCATGAGCCGGTCACCCTTAGCCAGGCCAGAGTCCTTATTCACCTGGCACAGCACGGCCCCATGAGCATGGGGGAGCTGGCACGCGGCATGGACATCTCATACTCTACGGCCACCGAGTGCATTGCCGCCCTGGAGACACATGGCCGGGTGGCCAAGAACCGCTCCCAATCCGATCGGAGGAATGTAGTAGTTAACCTTACACCCGATGCCGAAGCTGCGGTCTCGCAGGTCCTCTCCCGGCGCAAGGTGTTGGTGGAAAAGGTGTTGGAGAGGATTCCGCCCTCGGATAGACGGGCCTTTGTCAAAGGGATAACCTTGTTATCCCTTGAAGCAGAGGCATGGATGGATAACACGCAGCCCCTGGGCGCTGCTTCCATGGAAAGAAAAGTATTGGCCCGTGCCTAACGAACCCGAATCCCACAAGACTAGAACCCCCGACGAAGCCGCTTCCACCGCCGACTCAGATTCCGAAGGGCTAACTTCGGCCCGAGAGAAGTCGGGAAATGGCGTTTCTTCTACGAGAGGTTCTGTGCCTGTCCGGCTAGCCACACCCCTAGCGCCCAAGCGAGAGCCACAAGGCGATGGAAATCTGCGTGAGCAGGCTGCTGCGGCCATGGAAGATTGGGAGGGGAGAGGGCGCGATGGTCGTGGTGGTGGTCGCGGACGCTATACACAAGAGGACCTCACCACAGGGAGCATCCCCAAAAAGCTCTGGGGTCTATCATGGCCCCAGGTATTAGAAGCTGTCCTGAACATTGCGGACCAGATGGTAGACCTGTTTTGGGCAGGTCGACTTCCTGCAGGCTTCCGCTCCATTGCAGGCCTGGGGGTGGCACAGTCCTTTACCCAGTTCGGTGGGATTGTTCGCCAGGGGATTGACCGTGCTATGGGCGCTATGGTTTCCCGCGCAGTGGGCGCAGGGAATATACCCCTGGCCAATCACATTTGGCTTCAAGCCTTCACCTTGGAAGTGGTCTACTACCTGTTAATGGTTATCATAGGTCAATTTCTTACCGATTTTCTTCTCAGGGCGATTGGCGCGAGTGAAGCCGTGCAGGCCGAAGGCGCTATGTACATGCGGATCCAATTCATCGGCATGGCTACCATCTCCTTCCGCCAGTCCAGCGGCGCAGCCCTTCAGGCCTCAGGGGATGTGATTACACCGCTAAAGGCCACTACCCTTACCCGCATCACCCACATTGTCATCACCCCCTTCCTGATGTTCGGCTGGTGGTGGTTTCCCTCCTTCGGCCTAGCTGGAGCCGCCATGGCCAACGTTTTCGCCCAACTGGCCGGGTGCGCCCTCAACCTTGGAGTCCTCTTCCTCGGCCGCTCTCTCCTTCATCCGAGGCTGCGGGATTATCGGCTGGACTTTTCAGTAATTGGACGGCTAATAAAGATTGGCACTCCCGCCGCTATGACTGCCATGGAGCGGTCCCTCTCCCAACTGGTCCTTCTGGCTATTGTAGCGCCCTTCGGCGACGTGGCTGTGGCGGCATATGCCCTGACCCGCCGGGTGGAGATGTTCGCCAATTTCGGCAGCATGGGCGTGGGACTGGCCAGCGGGATTATGGCAGGACAGAACCTGGGCGCTGGACGCCCAGAGCGGGCCCGGCAATCGGTGGCGTGGGGCCTGATCTTCGTCGTCATCTTAAAAGCGGCAGTAGGCACCCTGCTTTTTCTCTTCCCCGCTCCCTTCGTCATGATCTTCACCAGTCAGGCGGAGGTAGTGGCCCTCACCTCGGTCTGGCTACAGATCCTAGCTGTTGCATCTCTCTTTTTGGGCATAGGAGCGGTTTTCCAGCAGTCCTTTAACATGACCGGCGCCACCCTTTCCGTGATGCTTGTTACCTTCTTTGCATTGATTGCCATCGAATTGCCACTAGCGTGGCTACTAAGCCACGGCCTGGGATTTGGCCCACTGGGCCTTGCCTGGGCACACCTGGTTGGCATGGCGCTTCGGGCCATCGGCTTCGTCCCCCTCTTTTTCTGGGGACGCTGGCTAAGGGTAAAAGTGATCTAGGAAGAGGAGAGGAATTTGCCAAACGAGCCTGACAATGTCCCCAGGATGGGAGTCACAGAGAAGCTAGAGCCTTCAGGGCTCATCGCACCTTCAGCTAGCCCGAAAGCAACCTCCAAACGCGTTGGTATCGCCGCCACACCAGAAGGGGCAAACGATATGAGCGTGACGGAGCTGACAGCCCCTGCTGTTGAGGTTGGACGCAATGGCGGCCGAGGAGGTGGAGGTTCCAGGCGCCTTCGCTATGGGAGCCGCGACCTGACCAGTGGGAGCATCCCCAAGAACCTGGCCCATCTGGCATGGCCCCAGGTGCTGGAAGGGATCCTGAATGTAGCCGACCAGACGGTTGACCTGGTGTGGGCTGGGCGTCTTCCGGGAGGGTTTCGCGCCCTTGCGGGAGTAGGCGTGGGCCAGAGCTTTACTCAGTTCGGCATGATGGCACGCCAGGGGCTGGACCAGTCTCTCCGGGCCATGGTCTCTCGCGCCATAGGTGCTAAGAATATACCCCTGGCCAGCCATATAGCCCTTCAGGCCTTCAGCCTCACCGGTACTTACTCCCTTTTTATGGTCCTCGTTGGTCTCTTATTGACCGACATTATGCTAAGGTTGATTGGCGCCAGTGAAGCGGTGCAGGCCGAAACCGCCATGTACATGAGAATTCAATTTGTTGGCATGGCGACCATGGGCTTTCGCATGGCCAGCGGAGCAGCTCTGCAGTCCGCTGGAGACGTGATAACGCCGTTCAAGGCGACGCTGGTAACGCGCGTGATTCATATTGTCCTGACCCCTTTCTTCATCTTTGGATGGTGGGGCTTCCCCGCCATGGGACTACCTGGCGCTGCGGCAGTCAACGTGATGGCACAGCTAGCCGGGTGTGCCATTAACTTCTTCACCCTTTTCCGCGGTAGCTCTCTCCTCCACTTGAGCTTCCACGGCTATCGGGTTGACTACCCCTTGCTATGGCGGATGATCCAGATCGGAGCGCCTGCCACTGTCGCAGGAACGGAACGGGCTATGGCTCAACTAGTCCTCTTGCGTTTCGTGACGCCCTTTGGCGACGTGGCCTTGGCGGCCTACGCCCTGACACGCCGCATGGAGATGCTGATCCACTTTGGCAGCATGGGCATTGGGCAGGCAGCCGGCACTATGGTGGGACAGAACCTGGGTGCTCAACGCCCAGATCGGGCACGACAATCGGTGGGATGGGCCTTGGTGTACGTGTACGCCATAAAGATGGTGGTGGGTGGCCTCATGATGCTCTTCCCGGTCGCGGTGATCATGGTATTTTCCAGCCATGCAGAGGTAGTGGCCCTGGGATCACCTTGGCTGCGTCTCCAGGTAGTAGCAGGTATCTTCATGGGAGGGGCCATGATTTTCCAGCAGTCCTACAATACCGCAGGGGATACCCTGGCGCCCATGGTCGTCACCCTCCTGGCCGTCTGGGGTATCGAGCTCCCCCTGGCATGGCTGTTAAGCCACACCCTGGGAATCGGGCCTTTGGGCATTGGCTATGCCGCCATTGCAGGTATGGCGGCGCGGGTAGTTTGCTACGTCCCCTATTTCTTCTGGGGTCGCTGGCTTAGAGTTAAAGTGATTTAATAGGAGTAATAGCTTGCCAAACGATGCCGAAAACGTTCCGGTAGGAACTTTGCCTTTATCAGCAACTTACAGGGATGCTGCTGTCAAGCCCGAGCCTAAAGAGGCCGTGAGGCCCACTGACGCCTCTGCGCCTCCTGACAAGATAGGCACCTTTCATACGTTGGCCCTTCGGAGCTTCCGCCTTCTGTGGATCAGCATCCTGTTCGGCAGCGCCGGCATGTGGATCCAGATGGTCACACTGGGCTGGCTGGTTTATGACCTCACCGGCTCGGGCACCCTCTTGGGCGCAATGAACGGAATGCGTGCCATCCCTATGCTTTTGCTGGCCCCACTGGCAGGGATAGCGGCAGACCGCATGAACCGTAAGACCCTGATGATGGGAGGCCAGATAGTCCTTGTGGTGCTGGCTCTGGCCATTGCTATTGGGCTAGTGTTCGATAGGGTAACCGTTTGGCATCTCTTTGTCTTCACCTTCATCGCGGGCGTGGTCCAGGTTTTTTACATGCCTGCCCAGCAGACGGCGGTATTTGACATAGTACCAAGGCCCCTTATTCCTAATGCCGTTGCCCTGAGCGGCGCCGCATTTAACACCACTCGAGTTCTGGGACCCGGTGCCGCAGGTCTCCTTATTGCCTGGCTAGGCCCGGAAGGCAACTTCTTCGTTCAGAGCTGCGCTTATGCTGGCGTGATCATTACTCTAGCTATGATTGCGTTCCCGCCCAGAAAGGCCCCGCAGGATGGAAGGAAGGTAGGCTTCAACATTGGGGAGGCGATCCACCATGTTATCAGCGACCGCCCGACGCGAACGCTCATGATGCTCGCCTACATCCCGCCCATTCTACTCATTCCATCCTTCATGGCCCTTATGCCCATCTTCGCCAAAGATGTGTTCCACGTTGGCCCTGAGGGGCTGGGCATCCTGATGTCTGCCTCGGGCCTGGGCGGACTCCTGGGAGCTCTCTTCACCGCTTCGCTGGGCCGGCTCGAAAGGCGCGGCCTGCTGGCGCTGGTGATGTTGATGGTAGCTAGTGCGGGCCTTCTGGCTTTTGCGCTAGCACCCTCCATGTACGTGGCCCTTCCCTTGCTACTGGTAGCGGGGTTCTGCGAAATGGTCTATATGACCACAAATCAGACGATGCTGCAGCTCTCGGTACCCGACCACATGCGGGGCCGCATAACCAGCCTGATGATGCTGACCTTCGCCGTGATGCCCATAGCGTCCTTCATCTTCGGCAGCGCCGCAGACCTGGTGGGCGCTCAGACGGTGGTGAAAGTTGCCTCGGCCATTGCACTGGCACTGGGCCTGCTTATCTTAGTCTTCGTGCCCTGGGTGCGTAATCTCCGCCTGAGCGATCTTGGCCCCGTGTCCCTAGGTCAGCGATCTCCCTAGTACCTACTGCCACAAATCAGCGCAATATCCCCTTGGGGAGTCCATCCCGATCTGATCGGGATGGCGGGGGCACTGGGGGTGTCCCCCAGAAATATTCTTTTCCCCCTTCCTTTTCTGGAAGGGGGACACAGGGGGATAGTTCGACGGTTCGAGAAAGCGACTGCACATGTTCATGCAAATGCTGACTTATGCAAGAAAACACTAGAGGGGCTAATAATGCTTAACGCAAGAAGTTCTTCAGGGCACTGAGATTTTGGTAAAGCGGTAGACAGACCCAAAAGCCGACAGAAGCCGCCACTACAAAGTAGGCAAATGCCATACTGATGGCTGCTCTCGTCGATCCGATTCTATGGCAGCAATCAGGCTCCCCGATGTCGTCCCCTTACAAGAGGTGGTTAGAATTCTGGAGAGGCCCTTAGTCTCTTGCTCCATCGCCACGCGTTATGGCGTCCAGCTCCTTTAGGTCTTCTGGAGTGAGGCGCAGCTCGGTGGCCTTGGCATTCTCTTCCACCTGCTCAGGTTTACTCGCCCCTGCTATGACGGTGCTGACGGAGCGATTGGCCAGCAGCCAGGCCAGGGCAAGCTGCCCCATAGGGTAGCCCCGCTCGCCAGCGAAAGCCTCCAGCCTCATGAGAATGGCCCAGTTGCGCTCTGTCATCACTCGCTGGGCGAAGTAGGAGCTGTTGTAGCCCCTGACCCCCTGTGGAATCGCCTCTCCGCGGCGGTACTTTCCGGTCAGAAAGCCGCCCGCCAGGGGAGAGAAGGGGATTATGCCCATGCCATAGGCCTGGCAAAAGGGAACCAGCTCACCCTCGATCCTGCGGTCCAGCAGGCTATATTGGGGTTGCACGCTGGCGTAGGAGCTCAGATGAAGCATCCTGGATGTCCACAGGGCCTCGGCGGCCTGCCAGGCCGCATAGTTAGAGCAGCCGATGTAGCGAACCTTCCCCTGGTGCACCAGGTCGTCCAGGGCCCCGAGGGTCTCCTCAATGGGTGTCCTGGGGTCCGGAAAATGTATCTGATAGAGGTCAATGTAGTCCGTTTGCAGTCGCCTCAGGCTCACTTCCACCTGGTCCATGATGTGAGACCGGGATGCCCGCCCTGTGTTGGGGTCCCGGCTCTGTCCCAGAGGACCGCCCACCTTAGTGGCGATGATGAACCTGCCCCTGATGCCCTTGGTGGCCTTGCCGATAAGCTCCTCCGAAAGGCCGCCTCCGTAGTTGTTGGAGGTATCGATAAAGTTGATCCCCGAGTCCAGGGCCCTCTTCAGAATGGCCAATACCCCTTCTGCGTCCGGCACCTGCCTTCCGTACATGTTAGTGCCCAGCCCTATCTCGGAGACCTGCAAGCCCGACTTGCCTAGCTGGCGATAGTTCATTCCTGTCTATGCTCCTTCGTTGAAAATGTTTAAGTAGATAGTATACGCTACCAGAATATGATTGGATACCCCTAACGGGGTAAATGCCAGGCCTTTTAGTTATCACCCCCTCTCTAACTCTCCCCCGTCAAAGGGGGCGAGAAAAATTCCCCGACAAGTCGGGGTTAGGCCTGCCCTGAGCCTAGTCGAAGGGATGGGGGTGAAAGGAAGAGTCCTGAAAGTAAATCCTCGATAAATGCAAAGACCCTGGGGTAAATGAAGCTGCCCGTGAGGGGGTAATACCCTCTCACGATACAGACCCCCGCCAGTCCCGACTTGTCGGGACTGAACTCCCCCAAGCACGAATTTCGCGATGACTTATGATAGGACAAACTGTTTATACTTAGAGCCATGATGTCAAAGATCCCCTGGCCGATAGCGATGGGGCTAGGCGTGGCACTCCTATTTGCCTGCGCCCAGCCACCGCCAACACCAGTCCCGCCTGCCCTGGCTACACCCTCGCCAATGCCGGGGGCTACGGCCACGGCTACACCTGTGCCCCCTTCGCTCACGCCCTCATTGGCACCCACCCCAGAGCCTGCTTCTACGCCATTACCCGCGCCTACGGCCACGGCTACGCCCAACCCAAGTCCAACGACCACCTTTACGCCAATTCCAACCCCAACGCCTACCGCGACACTAACTCCAACCGCTACACCTACCGCCACACCCACGCCTTTTCCTCCGCAGGCTTGGGTTGTTCAGGCAGGCGTTGTCCGAGCCAACACTACCTCAACCTCCTCCATCAGGTTGCCCGACGGCATGATCCGAACCTACTTTATGGCTGGCGAGCTCCAAGGGAGCTTTGTTTTCGTTGACAGCGCCGATGGGAGGGACCTCTCCAGAATGACTGCCACCAATATCCGGCCTACCCCGGTCCCAGGTGCGAGACCCGAAGACATCCCCCTCTTGTCTAACCCCGCAATTCTACGGCGCGATGACGGTAGCTACCTGATGGTTTACGAGGAGAGCTTGCCTCCGCCGCACCAGGCCCACGGCGACCGAAGGTTGTACGCCCGCACTTCGCCGAACGGGATTACTTTTGGCCCATCTATGCTCTTGCCCTTTTCGGACCTGGACCGGAGCCCGCCGGGGACCATTTTCCAGTCGGTGCCAGACCTGGTCGCGCTGCCCGATGGCTCAATTCGGTTGTATTACGTAGCCAATGGCGCCGCCGTGGCCAGCATGCGCAGCACCGATGGCGGGCTGACATGGACTCAGGATATAGGCTATCGGCTGGGCACTCGACCCAGACCCGGTGGGCAAGCCTATGTGGACCCAGACGTGGTACTCCAGGCTGATGGCACCTTCCTGATGTATATCGCTTACAGCGAGTTTGAGCCAGAATGCGGCGGCCTTGGGTGCCAGCGCATCCGCCTGGCACGCTCTACGGATGGCCTGAGCTTCATTCTAGACTCCAATGATCTGCTCAAGGCTTCGCCCGGCTCGGCTTTGTTCTCGCTGGTGGACCCAGACGTTTATCAGGCCGCGGATGGGCGCTGGTACATGCTATATGGTGAACATGGCACCGCTCCGCCGCAGCTTCGAGTAGCCATCCGCACCGATTCACTCGTCTCCGGTTTACAGTCCACTACAGTCCAGCCCCAGGAAGTAGCGTTTCGCAGCGGGGATTTGACCCTTCGTGGATTCATCTGGAAGCCGGAGGGCACTGGCCCCTTCCCTGCCGTCCTCTGGAACCACGGCAGTGAAAAGCTTCCAGGCTGGCTCCCTGAGCTGGCACCCCTTTTCCTCCGCCATGGTTACGTACTGTTCATTCCCCACAGGTCGGGCCAGGGCAGGTCTCCCGGCGAATATATCCTAGATAAGCTGGAGAGAGAGAGAACGGAAAAAGGTGTAGAGGCATGGAGCAAGCTGCTGGTGACGCTCCAAGAGGCACATCTCAACGATCAGATTGCGGCGCTCTCGTATCTTAAGGCGCTGCCTTATGTAAGCTCTAGCAGGATCGCCTTAGCCGGATGCTCCTTTGGGGGTATTCAAACGGTGCTTGCAGCGCAGCGAAACTTAGGCCTCCGCGCAGCTATCGACTTCGCGGGAGCGGCTCAGACGTGGGGTGCCTCACCTGATCTTCGCCAACGAATGCTTGCGGCGGTTCGACAGGCCACGGTTCCCATTTTCTTCATCCAGGCAGAGAACGACTATGACTTGACCCCCAGCCGCCGGCTATCAACAGAAATGCAAGGCGCTGGCAAAGCCTACAAGCTAAGGATCTTTTCTTCCTTTGGTTCAACTGCCCAGGAAGGCCACAGCTTTTGCATCGCTGGCGGAGACCTCTGGGGTCAGGAAGTCTTCTCTTTCCTCGCAGCTTATGCGGGCCCTTGATGCCAGTGTAGCGTGCTGGTCAACAGGTCTGTTAAGGCCGTTTAACAACCTGGAAAAAGTCTGTCCTGAGTAGGCCGAAGGAAAGGGGCCAAGGGAATGGCTCAAAGGTTATTGAACGGCCTCATCTTATTTCCCCATAAATCTCAAGACGACTTGAGCGATGACTGTGCCTAAAAGAATGAAGAGCAGCCCGTTGACACGGTCCTTTACCTCCTTCATCTCTTTTTCAAGACTGGCCAGCCGCTCCTGTAACAGAACGTCAAAGGGCGATTCAGGGTGTATCTCGGCCCTCTTTTTAGGCTTGCGACCTAACAGGCGGGCCAGGGCGCTGGTGAAGTCATCCCTTTTCACCGAACTCCTCCGGCAGCAGCATACCGCCTATGCCCTTGACAACCCCCATCACATTGGCATACAGGTCCTCCTCGGCCTGGGGCGAGAGCTTATATTTAGCCACCACAGCCCTGAGGAGAAGGCTTATCCCTTTCATGAGCACCTCTAGATTTTCTGGGTGCTTCTCAAGATGAGACCTCAGCTTTACCCTTAGCAGGGCGATCTCCTCGTCCAGCCCCTCTATCTGCTTCGCTTTGGGTAGACGGACCCTCTCGGCCTCGGTCAGGGCCTGAACATAAAAACCCGTATCCTTTTTTCTGCTTTTTGGGCTTCTCTTGGACTCCACCTCGCTACTGGCTGGCATTCGGGCTCTCCGGGGCCGAGTTCGCCTCAAGCATCTCCATCATGCCCTCTAGCGAGTCTGGCGGGATCTTCTCCAGTGTCTTCTCCATTCCCAGGAGAAGGCACAAGGCGGCCAGCTCCCACTGCTCTTGTCGCACGGCGTTAGATAGTACCGACACCTTTTCCTCCTATTCCCTGTCGCCTCTCCTTTGATGGATTTGAGACGAAGACGTCAACTTCCTGAGGATTAGCCCTGTGATAGCAAGGCTGGCTAGCATCGCTAAGAACCCGATGAAAATCCAGTGCCTGGCATCTACCATTGCTCGCTCGAGGGGGTCCGACCCCACAATCATGAAGAACAGGCTGACGTAGAGGCTTTGGACAAAGGTGGCCAGGCTTGCCAGGCTCAGCACCTTGGCGGCAATGCGTCTCCTGGGCGTGTCGCTCTGATAGCGGAAGAAATAGATGGCGTTAAAGCCACTGCTCATTACTGTCAGAAGGTACTGCCCCATTACCAGGATATCTAAAGGAAAGGCCATGCTCCCCTCGCTCAGCGAAATCTGTATAGAAAGTAGCACGCCCGTTCGCCCATGGGCAAGGGAGGGATGGCCGAGCTAGACCCGGCCTAGATGAACGGGGGCCACACCTAGTACCAGCTTGCGAAAAAGCGCGTCATAATGCTCCGCTCGTGGTGAGCTTGTCGAACCATACGAGCGGAGGGGAAGTCCCGCTCACATCCTTCGACAGTGCTCAGGATGAGCGGGACTTGAAGGGTGATGTGTTTACGCGGATTTAGGAAAGGAAGTACTAGCCGTTCTGCGGTTTACAGGTGTCCAACGCTGGGCAGTTCGGAGGGGCTAATCTGGCGGTCCACAGAGGAAGCGGTCCAGAGCCCGCAGCTCCTCCTGGGAGAGCAGGGTCGGGGCATGGCCCATGCCGGGCACCGCCAGCAGCTCTCCTTTGGGCAGGACCTGGACCATGCGTCGGGCCTGTCCCTCTGACAGCACGTCGCTCTCCATCCCCCACACAACCAGGGTGGGACAAGGCATTTTTTCGAGGACGGGCCATAAAGGAGGGCGAATGGGAGGACCTCGCCGCACCCGCTGGTGGATGTATTCCGGGTCCAGCTTCCAGCCCCATCGGCCGTCAGGGCGTTTCCGAACTACGCCGAGGGCGGTCTCTCGCTGGTCCACTTCGCTACCGCGAGCCAGGACGGGAGCCGCCTGGCGTCGATAGGTCATGGCCTCTTCCAGCGTTGCGAAGTCGTCAGGCCGTGTTCCCACCATCCGGGTAATTCGATGGCTCCCCTCCTCGACATCCGGCCCGATGTCGTTGATTACCAGACGCTCTAAGCGCTTGCTGTTTGTCCCTGCGTAGGTCATGGCGATGAGGCCGCCCATGGAGGTGCCTAGCAGGGTGAACCGCTCCAGCCCTAGCCGGTTTACTAGTCCCTCCAGGTCGGCTGACTGGTCGCTGTACTGATAGGACCCCGTGGGTGACCAGCCGCTCTCTCCGTGCCCCCGCACATCGAGGGCGATGATGTGGAAGCGGTCCCGGAAGTGCCGGGCTAAGGCGTTGAAGGCGCAGGCGCTGGCGGTGTA